>Ga0194117_10000315_pt1 | contig 66053 bp, 62 predicted proteins | sample TA2MahsurfametaG_FD_160579 | JGI IMG/M metagenome (GOLD analysis project Ga0194117, IMG submission 160579) | Freshwater microbial communities from Lake Tanganyika, Tanzania - TA2015009 Mahale N1 surface | ecosystem: Environmental > Aquatic > Freshwater > Lake | place: Tanzania: Lake Tanganyika... | reverse complement strand
TCAGCACATCGGCCTCCCGAAGCTTATGGATGATCTCCTCGCTCGTGTATCTCTGCTTGCCCATCGTCCACGTCTCCTGTCCCTTTTTTGAACATTAAACATGGACCAAAAATACCGGGTCAGGTCAATGCTGGCGCTCAACACGCGCCAAAAGCCCTTCGATGATCCGCGTGTCCGTCGTGCACTCGCGCTGGCGCTCGACCGCGACGTGCTGACGGGGCGGATTCTGCGCAATACCGCCGAGCCGGCTTACTTCGTGGTGCCTAGCAGCATCGGCGGCTACGACAGCCTGCGACCGGACTGGGCGGCGCTGCCGCTGGCCGAGCGCCAGAAGCAGGCGCGTGCGCTGCTCGCGCAGGCGGGTTTCGGGCCCGGTAAACCGCTGCGTTTCACGATGCAGTACTACACCGAAAGCAAGACGCGCACGCTGGCGGTTGCGATGGTGTCGATGTGGCGCGCAGTCGGGGTCAACTGCGAACTCATCAACAAGGATCTGGGCGCAGTGATTTCTTCGGTCAACGCCGGCAACTACCAGGTCTCGCTCTATGCCTGGTACTCATCCTTCGATGATCCGTTCACCTTCCTCGATCTTTTCATCCAGAAGCCGCGGGGCTCGATCACGGGGTATGCGAACGTCGACTATGACAACGCCTTTCGCAGCGCCAATCGCACGCCGGATCCGGTCGCGCGTGCCAAGGCGCTTGCCGAGGCCGAGGCTCTGCTGATGCGCGACATGCCGGCGATCCCACTGTTCTTCGCCGAAGGTCAAAAATTGGTCGGTCCACGCGTCGGCGGCTGGGTGGATAACGCGCGCGGCGCCAATCTCTCGCGCTATCTGAGCCTGCGCAGCTGATGAGCCGATTTCTGCTGCGACGGCTGCTGGTGATGATCCCGACCCTGCTCGTGATCGTCACGCTGTCGTTTTTTCTGATGCGCGCAGCACCGGGCGGCCCCTTCGACGCCGATGCCCAGCTCGAACCCGAGGTGCTCGAAAACCTGCGTGCCGCCTACGATCTCGACAAGCCCTTAATCGAACAGTTCTGGTTGTTTCTCACGGGTGTGTTGCGCGGCGATCTCGGCCCCTCGATCGGCTACGCCGATTACTCGGTACGCGAACTCATCGCCATCGGCTTGCCAGTCAGTCTGCAGCTCGGGCTCACCGCACTCGCGCTCGCCGCCGCCTTCGGCACCACCCTCGGCATCATCGCGGCACTCAACCGGAACCGGGGGCTCGATTACGCCATCGGCACGCTCGCCATGACAGGCATCGCCGTCCCCACCTTGATTACCGCACCCGTGCTCACGCTGCTCTTCGGCGTGATGTTCAAGCTGCTACCGGTCGGTGGCTGGGGTGAAGGCGACTTTCGGCACATGGTACTGCCGGTGACGGCGCTGGTGTTGCCACAGCTCGCCATCGTGGCCCGCCTCGCCCGCGGCAGCATGCTCGAAGTGCTGAATCAACCTTATGTGCGCACCGCACGCGCCGCGGGACTGCCGGAATGGCGCGTCATCCTGCGTCATGCGCTGCCGCCTGCACTGATCCCTCTTGTCAGCTATCTCGCGCCGGCCGTCGCCGGAGTCATGACCGGGTCGATCGTCATCGAGCAAATCTTTGGCCTGCCGGGTGTCGGCCGATACTTCGTCAATGGCGCACTCGGCCGTGATTATCCTCTGGTGATGGGCATCGTCATCGTCTATGCCGCCGCCGTGCTTGCCATGAACCTGGTCGCCGACCTGCTCTACGGTGTACTCGATCCGCGTACTCGACGACGGATGGCCGAAGCATGACGAGCCTCACGGCAGAACGCGATCGGCTGGTCACGGCAGCGCAAGCCATACGCGGTGAGTCCCTGTGGCAAGCAGCTGCGGCGCGCTTCATGGCGAATCGCAGTGCGGTGGCGGGTCTCGTACTGCTGGTGCTGATTGTCGGGTTTTCGTTGTTGGCGCCGCTCTTCTCGCCGCACGACATGGAAGAAACCTACTGGGAGCGCATCCAGATCGCACCGACGCTCGCGGATTCGCACTGGTTCGGCACCGACGCCAACGGTCGCGATCTCTTCGTGCGCGTAGCCGCGGGTGGTCGCATCTCTTTGGCAATCGGTTTGGTCACTGCGCTGACCTCGCTGCTGATCGGCGTTGTCTACGGCGCGATCGCAGGCTATGTCGGTGGCCGAACCGATGAATGGATGATGCGTTTTGTCGATGTGCTCTACGCACTGCCGCTGATCTTTTTCATCATCATTTTGGTGACGGTATTCGGCCGCAACATCCTGCTCGTTTTCCTCGCCATCGGCTGCATCGAATGGCTCACCATCGCACGCATCGTGCGTGGTCAAACCATCGCCGTGAAGGAGACCGAGTACATCGAGGCGGCGCGTTCGCTGGGCGTGCCATTCGGGCGCATGGTACTGCGGCACGTGGTACCGAACGTGCTCGGGCCGGTGATCGTGTTCTCGACCCTGCTGATCCCGACCGTGATCCTGGTCGAGAGTTTCCTGAGCTTTCTCGGTCTTGGCGTGCAGGAACCGAGCACGAGCTGGGGTTTGCTGATCTCGCAGGGTACGGCCACGCTCGACACGGCCCCGTGGCTGCTGCTCATCCCGGCGGGCTTTCTTGCGGCAACCATGTTCGCCTTCAACTTCATCGGCGACGGCCTGCGCGACGCGCTTGACCCGAAATCCCGCTGAGTAGCGCTCCGTCGGTGCGCGCACGTCGCGCGATTTGGCGTTAGAGTCGGCGCCATGTCAGACACGTCCATGTCTTTCGAGCGAAGTTTCGCCCTCGATCGGGCGTTGGCGGCGCTGCTCGCCCTGCTCGGCTTCGCGGCGCTCAGCACGCAGCTTTATCTCTTCATCGTGACGCAAATCACGCAAGGCAACACCGCAGCCTGGGGCCTCGTGCTGTATTTCGGCTACTTCACCATCCTCACCAATTTGTTCTGCGCCATCGTCGCCACCGCGATCGCCAAGTCACCTGCCGCAGAATCACGCTGGCAGGCCTGGCGACAGCCCTGGGTCGTCACTGCGGCGGCGATGGCCATCCTGATGGTCGGGGTGATCTTTCATCTGTTGTTGAGCAAACAATATCAGCCGACCGGCATCTCGGCCGTTACCAATGTCATCCATCACTACATCGTGCCGGTCGGTTTCACTATTCTTTGGTGGCGCGTGGTGGTGCGCGGCACGCTACTGTGGAGCGACCTGCCGCGCATCGTGGCCTATCCCTTCGCCTATCTGGTCTACATCCTGTTCCGCGGCGAAGTGACCGGTCTCTATCCGTATTTCTTCATCGACGTGCCGCAGATCGGCTATCCCCAGGCACTGCTCAATGCCGCGGGCATTGGCCTCGCGTTCGTTGTAGTCAGCGCTGCATTCGTTGCGGCCAAGCGCTGAGGCGGATTATTTGTCGATGCGGAATTTCGTGTTCGCGGGGGGTTAGAAAAAGCGGCGTTACGCATTACGCCAGTCGGCACCTGGGATGATGCGCTTCATGAACTCATCAAACATCGGGACAGTAAAGGCCGTGTCACCGTGGTTCGGGCTCCAGATCATCCCCTTGGAGATCAACGAACTGCGCGTTGGCGCAAGCGACGTAACTTTCGCTGGGTAGCAAGCTGCGATGTCGCCTGAGCGGTGTGGGCCAGGCCCGAGCTCGGCCATCGTGCGCAGGTAGCGCTTTTCTTTAGACGTCAGCCGATCGAATCGCACGCGGAAGAAGCTTTCGTCGAGCGCCGCCACGGCGCTGTTCGAGGCGCGCTGGACGGCGTCAATGTCGATCGGCGAGCGTGCCGCCTGCTCCCATGTGTGGAAACCCCATTGCTGCAGGAAGTACGCGTAACCGCGCGTCATCTCCACCAACCGATGCAGCGCCGCGTTGTCGATGTCGATCCCTTCCTTCTCGAGCGGCACACGAATCGCCCGTTCAGCAGCTGGCCCCGGAAGGGCGCCTATCTCCGGAAAGTTGAACAGCCGCTCTGCGTAGGACTTCGCATTACCCATTCGACCACGAAGTTGCGGCAGGCCTGCACCTACAAGCACGACCGGCAACCGCTGCTGCTCGACCCGGTGCATCGCTGTGATGAGCACAGCCAGCTGGTCCTCTGCCACATACTGCAGCTCGTCGATGAAGATCGCCACCGCGGTATCGGCGGCCTTCGCCGCGCGGCCGACTTCCACGAATAGCGCCTGCAGGTCGTGCTCCAGGTCACCGTTGTCGGCTAGGCCAGGCTCGGGCTCGTAGTCGAGACCGACCTCCAAATCCTGATACTTGATCTTCATCTTGCCGGCGAAGCCGGCGAGTGCCCGCAGGCCACGGATAGCATAGTCTCGAGCTGCGGTAACGTTGCTTAGCCGCAGCAGAGCCTGACGTAACTGGGGAGCGAGGATCGCGGGCAAAGAACGCCCCTCCGGTGCCTCAATACGGATCGTGTGGAGCCCTGCTGCTTCAGCGTCGCCCCGGATTCGATCGAGAAGGACCGTCTTTCCGACTCCCCGAAGGCCAACCAACATCGCACTCTTCGCGTGCCGGCCGATTCGGGCGCGCCCAAGCGCAACACGCATCTCCTCAAGGAGTGCATCCCGACCCGCAAGCTCGACCGGTGGTGAGCCCGCGCCTGGCACAAACGGATTTCGGATGGAGTCCATGGTAGGTGTCGATTATAGCAATGTTTGCAAGTTTAGGTTTTAAAGGTAACTTTGCAAAGATCTGTATAAACGGTTTGGGAGTCACGCAGGCCTTGCAGAACTCGGCAGCCGCCACCTACTTCCCGATACAGAAACTGCCGAAGATCCGCCCGAGCAGATCGTCAGCATGAAACTCGCCAGTGATTTCGGCCAGCGCTTGCTGCGCCGAGCGCAATTCTTCGGCGACGAGTTCGCCGGCGCGTGCTTCGGTGAGCTGCGCAAAGGCCGCTTCGGCATGTCGCTCGGCTCGCTGCAGCGCCTCGAGGTGACGCGCGCGCGCCGACACCGAGCCACTAGCTGCCGCATCGAACCCCATGCACTGCTGCAGATGCGCACGCAGCGCATCGATGCCCGCGCCCGTTTTCGCCGAGATCGGCAGCGCGGCGGCCGTGGGCGCTTCGCCCGTCGCGAGCGCATCGATCTTGTTCATGAGCAGCGTCACTGGGACGCCGGGCGGCAGCGAGGCGCGTTCTCCTTTGAAGGCAGTGGCCTCGGGATCAGCGATCGCATCAATCACGAAAAGAATGCGATCGGCGCGCGTCATCTCGACGCGCGCACGACGAATGCCCTCGGCCTCGACCACATCGGCGGTGCCTTCGGTCGACGCGCGCAGACCCGCGGTGTCGATCACATGTAGCGGCATGCCATCGAGGGCGATTTGTTCGCGCAACACATCGCGCGTAGTGCCGGCGAGCGGCGTCACGATGGCAGCCTCATGACCCGCAAGCGCATTCAATAAACTTGATTTGCCGGCGTTGGGACGCCCGGCAATTACTACGGTCATGCCATCGCGCAGCAGACGACCTTGGTGCGCACTGCGCAGTACCGCGGCGAATCGCTCGCGCAAGCGGGCGAGCCGATCGATCAAGGCGCGATCGGCCAAAAAATCGATTTCTTCTTCCGGAAAATCGATCGCCGCCTCAACCCACACGCGCAACTCGATCAACGCCTCGATCAGTCCATGCACCTCGGCAGAAAACTCACCCTGCAGCGAGCGCATCGCCGCACGCGCGGCGGCGAGCGAACCCGCATCGATGAGATCAGCCACCGCTTCGGCCTGGGCGAGATCGAGCTTGTCGTTGAGAAAGGCGCGTTGCGTGAACTCGCCAGGTTGCGCCCGGCGCGCACCGAGTTGCACCGCTCGCGTCACCAGTGCCTCAAGCACGACCGGGCCTCCATGACCCTGCAGCTCGAGCACGTCTTCACCGGTGTAACTGTGGGGCTCCGGGAACCAGAGTACGAGACCCTCATCGAGCACCGCGCCCGCCGCATCAAAGAATTTGGCGAGCGTGGCAACACGCGGCGGGGCCAACAAGGCCGACCTCGCGGCGTGCGCGTCGTCGCTGACCATACCTCCGCTCGTCGTGCCGCCGAGAATCGTTACACCGATCCGGCGCGCCTCAGGACCTGACAGGCGCACGATGCCCACGCCGCCACGACCGGGCGCCGTCGCGACGGCAACGATGGTGTCAGGGGTCACTGAGGGGGTTCGCATAAGAACTGAACAGTAATACGAGCTTGTTTATGGGTGCCAAATCAATTTAGTATGGGTACCCATATGAAAACGACTATCGAAATCTCCGACGAGCTTTTCGTCCGGGCGCGCAAAGCCGCCGAGCAGCAGGGCACAACCTTACGCAACCTCATCGAAGAGGGGCTCCAGCTCGCGCTCAACCAACGCCGTGAGCCGAATCAACCGTTTCGTCTGCCCACGGTTCGTGGCGAGGCCATACCGGACGACCTTCTCGAGCGGGGCTTGCACGCACTGATTGTCGATTCCTACGCCTTGCGAGAAGACCGTGCAGTGAGCCTCGGAGAACCGGAACCGGTCAACGATTCGGCGCATGACCGTCGATGATCGCTCTTGACACCAACATTCTCGTTTACGCCCACCGTGAGGAATTGCCGCTGCACAACGAGGCGCGTGCCTGCATCGAACACCTGATCGCTAACAGCCAACGCTTCGCTTTACCTTGGCCCTGCATCCACGAGTTCTTTTCGGTCGTCACGCATCCGCGTCGATTTCGTCCGCCGAGTACGACTCAAGAGGCGTTCGATTTCCTCGAAGCGCTACGTCGAACCAATCTCTCCGTCTGGTTGAGCGAGGGCGAGTTACACCTCGATCAACTCAAATCTTTGGCAGCGTCTTCGCGAATTCGGGGCCCGCAGATTCACGACACCAGAATCGCAGCGCTCTGCCTCGCCAACGGCGTGCGAGAATTATGGACTGCTGATCGAGACTTCACTCGCTACCCGACCCTCAAGATCCGCAATCCCCTGATCGCGACCTAACTCGCCTTGGCTTTCTTGGCCTCGGCTTCGATGCGGCAGTTGATGTTCCACTGCTGCAGGATGGTGAGCAAAGTGTTCGCCACCCAATAGAGCACCAGCCCCGCCGGGAAGAACGCGAACGTGATGCTCATCACGAAGGGCAGGATCATGAACACCTTCGCCTGAATCGGATCCGGCGGTGTCGGGTTCAGCTTGAACTGCACGAACATCGCTCCGGCCATGATCACCGGCAACACAAAGAAAGGATCGCGTGACGAAAGATCCTGGATCCAGAACATGAACGGCGCCTGGCGCATCTCGACGCTCTCGAGCAGTACCCAGTAGAACGCAAAGAAAACGGGCATCTGAATCAGGATCGGCAAACAGCCCGCCGCCGGATTGATCTTTTCGCGCTTGTAAAGATCCATCATCGCGCGCCCGAGCTTCTCGCGATCGTCCTTGTAGGTTTCCTGCAGGTTCTTCATGCGCGGCGTCAGCTGACGCATCTTCGCCATTGAGCGACCCGATGATTCGGACAATGGATAGAACACGAGCTTCAGCAGAAAAGTGACGAGGATGATCGACCAACCCCAGTTGCCCACCACGTCATAGGCGCGCTCAAGAAGCCAAAAGAGCGGTTCTGCGAGCAGCGTCAAGACACCATAGTCGGCGACCAAGTCCAGCCGCGGACCAGTGGTTGTAAGCTGTGATTGCAGTTTGGGACCGACGAACAGCGTTTCCTTGAGCGTGGTGCCGCTTTGCGGTGCGACGCTGACCGCGGGTCCCGTGGTCGACAGCAGGTATTGGTCGCCCTGCGTCCTGAGCGCGTACGCGTAGCTCTTGCCCTCGGATGGCACGACTGCAGCGACGAAGTGATGCTGCATGCCGGCAATCCAGCCACCCGCCAGTTCACGCGGCAATTCGCTGTCGGCGATGTTGTCGCGATCGATCTTGAAATATTTGGTGCCGTTGTAATAGGCCGGGCCCTGGAAGGCGTAACTCTCGACGCTGAACATCGAGCGCTCGACCGGCTTGTCGTCGCGCAAGATTTGCGCGTACGAAGCGGCACGCCATGGCGCATCGCCCCGGTTGTCGATGGTGTATTCAAGATCAATGCGGTACGAGCCGCGACGCAGGATATAAGTCTTGGTGACGGTCACGCCGCGGGTCGCATCGGTCCAGGTGAGAGGTACACGCAGCTCTTCGGCGCCGTCGGCCAAAGAAAAGCGCTGCTGTGCGGCGGTGAAGGTCGCTAGGTGCGTCGGATGAGCCGAGCCATCGACATCCGTCAGACCCGTCTGGATGAAATAAAACTCTTCGGTCGCGGGGTTGAGCAGTCGAACCCGTCGGTCCTCTCCTTTGACGAGCGGATATTTGAGGAGATCCGCGCGCACGAGATCGCCGCCGCGCAAGCTCACATCGAGATCGAGCACGTCGGTGGTGACTCGCAGCGTGGCCGAAGTAGCCGCCGGGGTCGCAGGCGTGGCCGCGGTGGGTACGCCGGGGACTCCGGCGAGGCTCGCCGTTGGGGCAGCCGTCGAGGGCTCGACGGCAACCGTGGGTGCCGTGGCAGCCGGTGGCTTCGCCTGCGGGATATTGCCGGCGAGACCGCCGCCATCGATCGCGAGACGCTCGGGGTTGGTCGCAACCGGCGGTGGCGGTGGCAGGGCGTAATCGCGCTGCCAGGTCTCGTAGTTGATCCATAGCGCGAGCACGAGGCCGAGCCACAGGAACATGCGTGCGTTGGTCGAAGTCACGGTGGGCGAATTCTCTGCAAATCAGGGTAGGGAACGCGGCGGCACCGGATCATAGCCGCCGTCATGGAAAGGGTGGCAGCGACCGATGCGCCGAATCGCGAGCCAGCTGCCGCGCACGGCGCCATGCGTCTCGATGGCCTCGCTGGCGTAGTGCGAACAAGACGGATGGAACCGACAGGTCGGTCCGCGCCACGGACTCACCACGAGCTGATACGCCCGGATCAGGGCGCGGAGGATGCTGCGCATGTCGTTGTCACCTTTTGCCAGAGCGACTCCAGGCTCTGGCGGATACGTTCAGCCGGCGCCCCGCGAGCCGCCGCGCGCGCGCCCACGATGATGTCGGCGTCGGGCAGGCGATACTGGGCGTGACGAAACGATTCGCGGATTATGCGACGAAGTCTGTTACGGGCGACTGAATTACCGATGATTTTTGCGCCGATCGCCAAACCGAGACGCGCATGGCCACGGTCGTTGCGGCGGACGGTGAGCGAAAAGCAGGCATCACCAAAGCGGCGGCCTTGATGATACGCCGTTTCAAAATCGATCTTGCGCAGGATCCGGTGGGATGCCGGAAACCCGAGACGGCTGTCTTGGGGTTGGGGTAGATCCCGAATCAGGGGATCAGCTTCTTGCGGCCCTTGGCGCGACGACGGGCAAGAATCTTGCGGCCGTTCGCGCTGGCCATACGGGCGCGAAACCCGTGTGTGCGGGCGCGGCGGACCTTGCTGGGCTGATAGGTGCGTTTCATGGGGCGTCACCGAAAAAAGGCCACGGAGGTTACGTAGCGGGTGCCGCGGTGTCAAGCCGCGAAAGATATCCACAGGCTAGCGCGCCGGTATATTCTCCGCATCCCCTTCTTTGAAACCAACCACCCCGGACCAAACAGGGAGGCCGGCAGTCGCGTGGACACGCCGCTTTGGAATCGATGCGCACAGGCGCTTGCTGCTGATCTGCCCGACACCCAATTCAACACCTGGGTGCGGCCGTTGCAGGCGCTCGAGTCCGCTGCCGAACTGCGTCTGCTGGCACCCAACCGATTCGTCGTCGATTGGATCAGCGCCCACGCTCTGCAACGCATCAAAGATTGGCTGCGCGCGGAACTTGGTGACGCCGCACCAACCGTCAGCGTCCTCGTCGGCGAATTGCCCGAGGGCCCTCCTGCCAACGCGACTGAGGAAACCGGGGCTTTGCGCGAAGCCATTCGTGCGACTCGCCGACCCGCCGTCGAGGTCGTGGGCGGTCGGTTGAATCCCGATTCCACTTTCGAAACTTTCGTCGTCGGCAAAAGCAACCAGCTCGCCAAGGCTGCAGCACAACAGGTCGGCGAAAACCCCGGGACAGCCTATAACCCGCTGTTTATTTATGGTGGTGTGGGACTGGGCAAAACCCATCTGATGCATGCGGTAGGACACGCGATCCTTGCACGCAAACCATACGGTCGTGTGGCCTATGTGCACTCAGAGCGCTTCGTCAGCGACATGGTCAAGGCCCTGCAGCACAACCAAATGAACGAGTTCAAGGCCGCATACCGTTCACTCGATGCGCTGTTGATCGACGACATCCAATTTTTTGCCGGCAAGGAACGCTCACAAGAAGAGTTTTTCCATACTTTCAATGCACTTCTCGAGGGGCAGCAGCAGGTCATCCTGACTTGCGACCGTTATCCCAAAGAAGTCGCGGGTCTCGAGGAACGTCTGAAGTCACGCTTCGGGTGGGGTTTGACGGTGGCGATCGAGCCGCCAGAGCTCGAGACCTGTGCGGCGATCCTCATTAGCAAGGGCGCGGCAGCGGGCGTCACGCTGCATCAGGATGTCGCGCTGTTCATCGCCAAGCGCATCCGTTCGAACGTCCGCGAACTCGAAGGCGCCTTGCGACGAGTCATCGCCAATTCACGGTTCACCGGTCAGCCCATCACGGTGGATTTTGCGAAAGAAGCCCTGCGCGACCTCCTCACCCTGCAAGAACGCTTGATCACCGTCGAAAACATCCAGAAAACCGTGGCCGATTATTTCAAGTTGCGGGTGGCAGATTTGCTCTCCGAGCGTCGCAGCCGTTCGGTGGCGCGACCGCGGCAAATGGCAATGGCGCTTGCCAAAGAGCTCACCAGTCACAGCCTGCCCGAGATCGGCGATGCCTTTGGCGGTCGCGATCACACCACGGTGCTGCATGCCTGTACGCGCATCAAGGAACTCCGCGACACGGAACAACGGATCGCCGAGGATTACACGAATCTGTTGAGAACCTTGACGGGTTGATGTGGGAAAGTTGTGGATGTTTTCTGCCGCCGAAATCATTCACAATCCACTCACAGGAATTACGCGGGATAATGGCGCGATCGTGCACAGCAGGGCGGGAGACAACTTGCTGAAAACACCGGGTTTTTCAGGGTTTTCCACTCATCCACCGGTTCTATAACAGCAACCTCTATTCTTTAGATCAATACCAAGATTTATGAAAATCACTGCAAGCCGTGAAGAAATCCTGGGACCCGTGCAAAACGTGATTGGTGTCGTTGAACGACGCCAGACGATGCCAATGCTGTCGAATGTCTTGCTCAGCGCGCGCAACAATCGGCTGAGCGTGACGGGCACGGATCTCGAGGTCGAGTTGGTCAGTTCGACCACGATCAACGTCCAGGCGCCGGGCGATATCACCGTGCCGGGCCGCAAGCTGCTCGACATCCTGCGTGCCCTCGCCGAAGGCGTTGTCGTTACGCTCACGCTCGAAGGTGATCGAGTCGTGGTGCGCGCGGGGCGCAGCCGCTTCACGTTATCGACCTTGCCAGCAGCTGAGTTCCCGATCGTCGATGAGATCAACGCTCAGCAGGTGCTCAAGCTCCCACAGGCCGAATTTCGGCGCCTGATCGACAAAGTGCACTTTTCGATGGCGCAACAGGACGTGCGCTACTACCTCAACGGCACGTTGATCGAGTCCGAAGGCGGGCGAGTTCGCGCCGTCGCCACCGACGGTCACCGACTCGCGCTGAGTGAAGCCGCGTTGAATGAGCGAGTGACTGGCAAGCAGCAGGTGATTCTGCCGCGCAAGGGTATCCTCGAGCTGCAGCGCATGCTGGGCAGTGAGGGCGAAGTAGCGCTATCGGTAGGGACCAATCACGTTCGCTGCGAGATCGGCGATATTCGCTTCACTTCGAAGCTGATTGACGGCAGATTCCCTGAGTACAGCCGCGTTATTCCCGCCAATGCCAAGCGCATTATCGACGCAGATCGCGGATTTTTGCGTCAAAGTTTGCAAAGAACGGCGATTTTGTCGAACGAGAAGTATCGCGGCATCCGCCTCAACATCAAGCCTAACCTCCTGACCTTGCAAGCGCATAACCCGGAACAAGAAGAAGCCGAAGACCAGATCGAAGTCGTCTACGCCGGCGAAGAGATCGAGATCGGCTTCAATGTCACCTATTTGCTCGATGCACTGTCGGCCATCGAAACCGAGCGTGTGCACATCGCACTGACTGACGCCAACAGCAGCTGCTTGGTCACCGCTGCAGACGCCGACGGCACCAAATACGTCGTCATGCCGATGAGGCTTTGAGTTCGCGAATGTTTCTGGCGGAGCTAGGTATCGAGAACCTCCGCTGCATCGAAAAAACAGAACTCGAACTAGCTTCGGGGACGAATCTGGTCTTCGGTGCCAACGGTGCCGGCAAAACCTCCTTACTCGAAGCGGTTTTCTTGCTCGGGCGGGGTAGGTCGTTTCGGACGCGACTCACTGAGCGACTGATTCGCCACGGGCAGCCTATCTCTCGAACCATTGGTCGGCTGAACACGGAGCCCCAGTCCCGACGTCTCGGCATCGAAGTCCGTCGCGGCGTAGCCGGCAAGGGCGGTACGGTGGGTCGCTTGGACGGCGCGGACGTGCGCAGCCTTGTGGATCTCGCCGTCGCATTCCCGGTGCAGGCGATGGACCCGGATGCACACAAACTCATCGAGGACAGTGCAACCCGCCGCCGCCGGTGGTTGGACTGGGTCGTGTTCCACGTGGAACCAGGCTTCACAGGCTTGTGGGTTCGCTATCAGCGCGCGCTACAGCAACGCAACGCGGCGCTGCGATCAGCCCGACAGGAGTACGCCGTCTGGGATCCCGAGTTGGCGCGGGACGGCGAGGCCATGACAACGGCCCGCGAGCGGGTGGTCACGGCTCTGCACCCTTACTGGGCGGACGTCTCGGCCGAGTTGACGGGTGTCGATATCACCCTCGACTTTCATGGCGGTTGGGATCGTCAAAACTCATTGACCGATAGTCTGCTGGCTTCGGGACGCCGTGACCTCGAGCGGCGGACGACCCACCTCGGACCCCACCGCGCCGATGACGTACTCCGGGTCAAGGGTCGACCGGCGCGGGAAGTCTTGTCGCGAGGTCAACAGAAGCTCGCCGCAGTGGCGCTACACCTTTGCCAACTCGAATACCTCAAGGCGGAATTTGGGTTGCGACCGACCTTGTTGCTGGATGATCCCTCTGCCGAGCTCGATCAGGATCGCTTGGGCAGATTCATTCAGCGGATTCGGGCGCTTGAGACCCAAACGATCGTCGCCGTCCTTGATCGTGATACCCGGTTATTTGGGACCCCGGAACGCGTGTTTCACGTGGAACAGGGCAGGGTAATTCGGGTATGATCCACCATCACTCCGCCGAGCTCACGCATGTCTGAAGCAGACGTCTACGATTCCAGTAAAATCAAGGTCTTAAAGGGTCTCGACGCGGTTCGAAAACGCCCTGGAATGTATATCGGTGATACCGATGACGGGACCGGGCTTCATCACATGGTTTTCGAGGTCGTCGACAACGCCATCGATGAAGCGTTGGCGGGGCATTGCGACCGAGTTTTGGTAACGATTCACGCCGACGAATCGGTAACGGTCGAGGACAATGGGCGCGGTATTCCGGTCGATATCCACGCCGAAGAAGGCCGCTCGGCGGCCGAAGTCATCATGACCGTGCTGCATGCCGGCGGCAAATTCGACGACAGTTCCTACAAGGTTTCAGGCGGCTTGCACGGCGTGGGTGTCTCCGTGGTCAATGCGCTCTCCGATGTGCTGCACCTCACGATCCACCGCGACGGCAAACTGCACAAGCAGGAATATCACCTTGGTGAGCCGGTGGCGCCGCTCGCCGTGGTGGGTACCACCGATCGCACCGGCACGAGCGTGCGCTTCAAGCCTAGCCCCACCATCTTCACCAACATCCAGTTCGTTTACGACATCCTCGCCAAGCGACTGCGCGAATTGTCGTTCCTCAATTCCGGCGTCTGCATCGAACTCATCGACGAGCGCGAGAACAAAAGCGATGTCTTTCAACACGAGGGTGGACTGCAAGCCTTCGTCAAACACCTCAATCGCAGCAAGACGGCGATTCATGAGCACGTATTCTGGTTTCGTTCTCAGGAAGGATCGATCGGCGTCGAGGTAGCGATGCAATGGAACGACTCGTATCAAGAGTCGATGTTCTGCTACACCAATAATATCCCGCAAAAAGACGGCGGCACGCATCTGGCGGGCTTCCGCGCTGCGCTGACGCGCACGCTCAACGATTACATCGAAAAAGAAGGCATCGCCAAACGCGAAAAGGTGCCGACCACCGGCGATGATTCTCGCGAGGGGCTGACCGCGATTTTGTCGGTCAAGCTGCCGGATCCGAAGTTCTCTTCGCAGACCAAGGACAAATTGGTGTCCTCCGAGGTGAAGGGTGTTGTCGAAACCGCGCTCGCCAACAAATTCTCCGAATATCTGCTCGAGCGGCCGCAAGAAGCGAAAGCCATCGCCGGCAAGATCATCGAAGCGGCGCGCGCACGAGAGGCGGCGCGCAAGGCGCGCGAGCTGACGCGTCGCAAGGGCGCGCTCGATATCGCAGGGCTGCCCGGCAAACTCGCCGATTGCCAAGAAAAAGACCCCGCACACTCCGAGCTTTTCATCGTCGAGGGCGATTCTGCCGGTGGCTCGGCGAAGCAGGGCCGCGATCGCCGCACGCAGGCGATCCTGCCGCTCAAAGGCAAGATCCTCAACGTCGAGAAGGCGCGCTTCGACAAGATGCTCTCGTCGGCTGAAGTCGGCACGCTCATCACCGCGCTCGGTTGCGGGATCGGCCGCGACGAATTCGACATCGATAAACTGCGTTATCACCGCATCATCGTCATGACCGATGCCGACGTCGACGGCAGTCATATCCGCACTTTGCTGCTGACCTTCTTCTACCGACAGCTGCCGCTGCTGATCGAGCGCGGCCATATCTACATCGCCCAGCCGCCGCTCTACAAAGTAAAACGCGGCAAGCTCGAGATGTACGTCAAGGACGACACCGAACTCAACGCGATGCTGCTCAACGCCGCCCTCGAAGAGTCCGAATTGCACCTCAATTCCGCTGCACCGCCGCTGCGTGGTGCTGGCCTCGAGTCACTCGCCCGGCAGTATGTCGAGGTGCAAGGCATCATCGCGCGCCTTGCGCGCCGCTACGACGCGCGAGTGCTCGAACAACTTCTCTACGTTCCGGTGGTGTCCTCGGGTGATTTCGATCGTCCCGAGTGGCTGCAAGGCTGGGCCGACGAATTGCGCGCCCGTCTCGATCAGATGGCCGACGGCAATGCGGCGTACCAACTCGTCTTCCAGCCAGCAACGGCGGCGCTCGGCGTAGCCCGTCTACACGTCAGCAAGCAGGAGCACGGCAGCAGGGTCGACAAGTACCTGACTCGTGATTTCTTTGACTCGTCCGAATATCGCCGCATCGCCGAGCTCTCGCGCACGTTGGCGGGGTTGATCGGCGAAGGCGCCTTCGTCAGACGTGGCGAGGCACGCCGCGAGGTCGGTTCGTTCAAGCAGGCCATCGATTGGCTGTTCGAACTCGCCAAGCGCGGCCAATCGATCCAGCGCTATAAGGGTCTTGGCGAAATGAACCCCGATCAGCTGTGGGACACGACCATCAATCCCGAGACGCGCCGTCTGATGAAAGTGCGGATCGAAGATGCCGTGGCGGCCGATGAAGTCTTCACGACGCTGATGGGCGACGAAGTCGAACCCCGCCGCGAGTTCATCGAAAAGAACGCGCTCGCGGTATCAAACCTCGACGTCTGATCAGCGGTCGTAACCGGGTGACTCCCGGTTCAGCTTGCGAAGCAATCCCGGCCAGGCGAGTCGGCTCGCCATCGGGCCCATTATGGCGATTTGGGCCTTCACGTCTTGCTGGGCCGCCGGAGCGGCCTCGCGCAAACTTGCGCGGCCGGCCGATAGCGCCATTACTTGCTGCTGACAGGCGCGTTCGAGCATGAACAACTGCAGAAACGCCTCGCCCGCCGTCGACCCCAACGCCAGTGTGCCGTGGTTGCGCAGCAGCATTACCGATTTATCGCCAAGATCGGCGACGATGCGTGCTCTTTCGTCGAGGTTCAGCGCAATTCCTTCATAGTCGTGATAGGCGAGACTGGGCAGCACGGTCAGTGCATGCTGCGTGATCGGCAGCAGGCCACCCTCCTGCGCCGAGACGGCCACGCCCGCATCGGTATGCACGTGGATGACGAAGTGCGCATCGGCACGCGCGGCGTGGATCGCCGAGTGAATGGTGAAGCCGGCTGGATTGATGGGGTGGGCGTCATCGACCTTTTGCCCATCCAGGTCGATCTTTACGAGGCTCGAAGCGGTGATCTCCTCGAAATGCCAGCCGTAGGGGTTGATGAGGAAATGCGCTTGCGGGCCGGGCACTCGCGCGGAGATGTGGGTGAAGATCAGATCGTCCCAGCCATGCAGGGCGATAAGCCGGTAAAGCGCCGCGAGATCGACGCGGGCCTGCCATTCGGCGGTGTTTTCTTTGAGCGTCGTCGACATGCGTCGATGCTAGACCCGGCCCGAAACTCGGTCAACGCGCGCCGCCGCGCTATCATCTGCGCCGCATGACCGACACGCAGACCATCTTGCAGCACCTGCCCGTTGGCGAGCGGGTGGGTATCGCCTTCTCCGGTGGCCTCGATACGAGCGCCGCCGTGCACTGGATGCGCGCCCGTGGCGCCTTGCCCTGCGCCTACACGGCGAATCTCGGCCAGCCCGACGAAAGCGATTACGCCGCCATCCCGCAACGTGCGCTGGCACTGGGCGCCGAACGTGCCCGACTAATCGATTGTCGCGCGCCCTTGGTGGCTGAAGGTATCGCCGCCCTGCAATGTGGTGCGTTCCATATTTCGACGGCTGGCGCGACTTATTTCAACACCACGCCGCTAGGCCGCGCCGTGACCGGCACGGCACTCGTGCTCGCGATGCGCGAGGATGGCGTCGATATCTGGGGTGATGGCAGTACGCACAAGGGCAACGACATCGAGCGGTTTTATCGCTATGGCCTGCTCGCCAATCCGGCGCTGCGCATCTACAAACCTTGGCTTGATGCGCGTTTCATTGCCGAATTGGGCGGGCGTCGCGAGATGTCCGAATATCTTTGTGCTGCCGGACTCGACTATCGCATGGGCACCGAAAAAGCCTATTCGACCGATTCTAATCTGCTGGGCGCCACCCACGAAGCCAAAGATTTGGAGTTTCTCGATCGCGGTTTGCGCATCGTCCAGCCGATTATGGGCGTGGCGTTCTGGCGCGAAGATGTGAAGATCGATGCAGAAACCGTCACGCTCGGGTTCGAGGCGGGTCGACCGGTGACCCTCAACGGTCGCGGTTTTACTGATGAGTTGGCGCTTTTCGAGGAGGCGAATCGTATTGGCGGTCGCCATGGTCTAGGCATGAGCGATCAGATCGAAAATCGCATCATCGAGGCCAAGAGCCGCGGCATCTACGAAGCGCCGGGCATGGCCTTGCTGCATATCGCCTATGAGCGCCTGCTGACGGCGATCCACAACGAGGACACCATCGAGCAGTACCGCAACAACGGCCGACGACTCGGTCGCTTGCTTTATCAGGGACGATGGTTCGATCCGCAATGTCTGATGCTGCGCGAGAGTGCGCAGCGTTGGGTGGCCCGCGCCATCACCGGCGAGGTGACGTTGGAGCTGCGCCGCGGCAACGATTGGTCGATGCTCGACACCCGCGGACTCCACCTCAGCTATCACCCCGAACGATTGACCATGGAAAAAGGCGAAGGCATGTTCACGCCCGCCGATCGTATCGGTCAGCTCACGCTGCGCAACATGGACATTGCCGACACGCGCGAAAAGCTGCAGGTATATGGTGAGGCCGGGCTGCTCGGCGAGGACTCGAGCGCGTTTTTGCCGCGCGCGCCCGTCAAGGACTGATGCTACGGGTTGGATCGATGCTGCAGGGCGTCCAGCCGCCGCGTGCGTAGCTGATCGATCGGTAGATCGATGAGATCCCGCGGCAGTTCGTGCACGATGTGGCGTTGTGCCGACTTCGGCAGGTGATCGCGCATTTCGGCCAGGAAACGCGGCGCAGCGACCAGCACGACACCGCTCGCCTGTCCATTGTGTGCGGTCAGCGCGATGCGTTCGGCCAATTGCTTGGCAAATCGCTGCACCGCATGCTGCTTGTGCGTGTGCTTGGCCTGCAGCGCAGTCCGCCGGCTGCCTGCGCCACTGCCCCGCGCACCCGTGCGAAACATCACCTGCCCCGGAGCGTCGGCACCGAGATCGACATCGTGGCGCGCGGTGAATTCATTCTGCAGCGTCTCGAGCGGCCGCAGCACGCGTTCGGGTCCACTGAGTTCGAACATCTTGGCGTGCCGCGTGTCGGCGACTACGACGGTCAGCGCGGTCATGATCTTGGCCCGCGAGGCTGTTTGGGCGCACACTGCGCCGCCCGCGTGCAGGCCTCGCTCCGCAGGGCATTGTCCTGAAAGCCGGTCTTGCCAACAATGCTCGACAAACTTTTCATCACTGCTGACTCCTTGCTCGCTGATTCCTTCGAACTTGCGGCGCGTGTACTCGCCGGCGGCTATCGTCCGTCATTCATCGTCGCTCTCTGGCGCGGTGGCGCACCGATCGGCATCGCCGTGCAGGAGTTGCTCGAGTATCGCGGCATCAGCACCGATCACATTGCGGTGCGGACCTCGAGTTACACGGGGATCGATCAGCAACAAAAAACGGTGCGCGTGCATGCGATGGACTATCTCGTTTCGCAGCTCACGCCGCAGGACCGACTGCTGATCGTCGATGACGTCTTTGATTCGGGACGCAGTCTCGAGGCCGTGGTGGACGAACTGCAGCGCCGCTGCGTGCGCAATCATCCGGCCGAGGTGCGCATCGCCACGGTGTACTACAAGCCGACCCGCAACCGGTCTCGCCTCGTCCCCGATTGGTTCGTGCACCCAACGGATCGTTGGCTGGTTTTTCCGCACGAGCTCGTGGGTCTGACCGACGCCGAAATCGCTGCGCACAAGCCGGGTGCCGTGCGCGCTCGCTGAGACATGCGCTCACCGCGGTGTGCGGCGACCTCAGTGCCTGCGGCGAACTTGCCTCAGCGACGGATCAGAGGCGGCGGCACTCGCAAATTCCGGGTACGCACGAACGAGGCCGCGATGCGCAGCAGTCGATCTTCGGCATGACGTGGGGCGACCAGCGTCATGCCCATCGGTAAATCTTTGACCACGCCGATCGGCAGGGTGAGGCTCGGATACCCGGCGATGGCTGCCGCGGAGCCGAGCCCCGAACCGCCGGAGTCGTTGCGGTCGCCGAGGATCGGATCGGTGAGTCCGGCGGGTCCTGCGCCCGGCGCCACCAGCACATCCACCCGCAGGCTGCGGAACATTTGATCCAGCCCCTCTGCATCGACCCGCTTGTTGAGCTCGGCCACGGCATCGAGATAGGGCTTGTCGGTCAACGGACCCTTGGTCACGGCCATCTCGAAGATTTCCTGGCCGAATCGATGGAGTTCTCGATCCGCATTGCGGCGGTTGAATTCGATCAATTCGGTGAGCGAGCGAACGGCGGTTTGCTGCGGCGTCAGCGCACCGAGATATGCGTCGATGGCCGATTTGAATTCGTACAGCAGCGCGGTGAATTCGCTGGCACCGACTTCGCGAAACGCCCGCGGCAGCGGTGCGTCGATCACTTCGGCGCCGCTGCGTCGCCAGACATCGACAGCGGCCAAGTAGAGACTTTTTGTGGTAGCACGCATCGAGTCGCCGGGTGGTGCGATACCGATGCGAGGCTTCCCGGGTGAATTGCCGATCGACGTGGTCAAAGATTCTCGTCGACGCGGCCGTTCGTAGATCACGCTGGCGACGGCCAAGGCATCGGCGACGCTGCGGGTCATCGGTCCGGCCACGTCCTGCCGCGGCGAGAGCGGCACGACCCCCTCGCTGCTGACTGCACCGAGCGTCGGCTTGAAACCGACCAAACCCGCCATGGCTGCGGGCGAGAGAATCGAGCCGTCGGTTTCGGTACCGATCGCCGCGGCACAGAAACTGAGCGCCGTCGCCGTAGCCGAGCCGGAGCTGGAACCGGAGGGCGTGCGCGCCGGGTCATACGCGTTGCCGGTCTGACCGCCGACCGCGCTCCAGCCGCTGCTCGAATGTGTCGAACGGAAGTTCGCCCATTCGCTGAGGTTCGCTTTGCCGAGTACGATCGCGCCGGCTTTGCGCAAGCGCGCCACCAGGGGCGCATCGGCTTGGTGGAACGCCTTGGCGAGCGCCAGTGAGCCGGCAGTGGTCGGCAACGGGTCCAGCGTCTCGATATTGTCCTTGAGCAGGATTGGAATGCCGTGCAATGGGCCGCGCAGTGGTCCGCTGCGCCGCTCGGCATCAAGGCGGCGCGCCGCATCGAGCGCGGCCGGGTTCACGGCGATGACCGAGCGGAAGCTTGGACCCTGACGATCGAAGCGGGCGATGCGCGCGAGGTAGGCGGTGACGAGGGCCGCCGAAGTCATGCCTCGCGACAGCCGCTCTTGCAGTGCGGCGATGTCGAGCTCGGTCGGATCGAAGTCGTTGGCGCGTGCACGGTCGTCGGCGCTTGCCCGTTCGAAATGCAAGGCGATCGAGCCGGCGACCGAGAGTGCGACGGTGTGCAGGAAGGCGCGACGTTTCACGATTGACTGACCGCCGCTTCGGAGCGAATGCGGACGATTGTCTGCTCGATCCAAGCCTGTGCTTCGTCGTTGATGCTGCGCGGATCACAACCTGCGGCGTCGATGGGCGGACCGATGAGCACGCGGATCGTCCCCGGCTTTTTGAGCAGACCGCGCCGCGCCCAGTAATACCCCGCGTCATGCGCCACCGGGACGACCTTGCAGCCGCTGCGACTCGCGAGCAGTGCACCACTCACGCCGTAGCGACGGGTTTCACCTGCCGCCATGCGCGTACCTTCCGGAAAAATGAGGACCGACAGCCCTTCGGCGAGACGCTGCATGCCATGCGTCACGACCTGACCCACGGCAGATGCGCCGGCACCGCGATTCACCGGGATCGAGCGCAGTAGCGCGAGGCCCCAGCCAAAGAAAGGGATGTACATGAGCTCGTGCTTGAGCACGATGACTTTGGACGGCCCGATGAGAAACTGGCCGAAGGTTTCCCAGGCCGAGGAGTGCTTCCAGTAGGCGACGTGCGGTTCTGCCGGGATGTTCTCCAGCCCCTCAACCGCGAAATCGAGTCGGCAAGTCAGACGCAGCACATCGAAGATGCGGCGTGCATACCAGCGAATCAGCGCGAACCGTCGCTCAAGCGGCAGGGCCCAGCCGACTAGCACGAAAAACATCGCGTAGATCAACGTCCAAAGAAAAAGAAACACCGTGAAGAAGAGGGAGCGCAACGCCTGCACGACCTGCCCCGCCTATCCCGGCAAACGCGAAAAATCCGCGACGCCCGAAAACAGTCCGTGAATGCGCGCGACCAAAGCAAGCCGGTTGGCGCGCAGTGCCGGATCCGGATCATTGACCATCACGTCGGCAAAGAAAGCATCGATGGCGGGCCTCAGTCCGGCAAGCGTCGCCAGAGCTGGGGCGTAGCGGCGTGCGGCAAGGTCCGCTTCGACGCGTGCAGTGACTGCTTCGATTGCCGCGTGCAATGCATGTTCGGCAGCCACACTCAGCAGCGAGTCGTCCACTCTGGCAGGCACGTCGTCGGTGGCGGACTTGCGCAGAATATTGGCAATGCGCTTGTTGGCTGCCGCAAGGCTGTCAGCTTCGGGGCGACGACGGAATTCTGCGAGCGCCTGCATGCGTGCGTCGATGTCGAGCGGGCGGGTTGAGCCGGTGGCGAGCACGGCATCGAAAGTTTCGGCCGGAAAACCCGCCTCGAGATATTGGGCGCGCAGCCGCTCGAGAATGTAGGTGACGATCTCCTGAGCCGTGTCCGCGGTCTTCACCGGCTGCACGGCAACCGCCGCAACAACGAGCTCACCCAGATCGAGGTCGAGACGCTGCTCGAGCAGGATGCGACATACGCCTATGGCGGCGCGACGCAAGGCGAACGGATCTTTGGTGCCGGTCGGCTTCTGGCCGATGCCGAAGATACCGGCCAGAGTGTCGAGCTTGTCGCCGAGCGCGACGGTGCTGCCGATCGCATTGGCGGGCAAGGCATCGCCGGCACCGCGCGGCAGATAATGTTCACGCACGGCCGCAGCAACGGCCGCATCGTCACCGTCGGCGAGCGCGTAGTACGCCCCCATGATGCCCTGCAGTTCGGGAAACTCGCCGACCATCGCCGACATCAGGTCGCATTTGCAGAGCTCTGCGGCGCGCGCCACGAGGCCTTCATCGGCACCGATGATTGCAGCGATCCCTGTCGCCAGCTTACCGATGCGGCGCACCTTGTCGCCAATGGAGCCGAGCTTCGCCTGGAACGTGACTTGATCGAGGCTGCTGCGCCAGGCCGCGAGCGGCTGGCGACGATCCTGCTGCTGAAAGAACGCCGCGTCCGACAAACGCGGTCGAACAACCCGTTCGTTGCCCTGGCGTACGGCAGCGGGATCGCGACTCTCGATATTGCTGACCGTGATGAACCAGTGGGTGAGTACACCGGCTTCGGACTCGACGGCGAAATATCTTTGATGTTCTTGCAGCGTCGACAGCAGCACTTCGCGCGGCAGCGCGAGAAAGCGCTCATCAAAACGACCTTCGACGGCGACCGGCCATTCGACGAGCGCGGTCACTTCATCGAGCAGCGGATCATCAAGCACCGCGCGACCACCGAGCGCAGCCGCCTTCGCCATGACCTGTTCGCGGATGCGTGCACGACGCTCGGCGAAGCTTGCGAGCACGAAGCCCTGCGCGCATAGCGTGTCGGCATAGGCGGCGGGCGATGTCAGAGCGATTTCACCGGGCGCGTGGAAGCGATGGCCGCGAGTGTGCGCACCCGCGGGTGTGTCGAGCAGGCTGACCGGCAGCACTTCGTCGCCGAAACGCAGTATCAGCCAATGTACGGGCCGGACGAACTCGGCGGTGCCGGCACCCCAGCGCATGCGCTTGGGGATCGGCAGCGCATCGAGTGCTGCTTGCACGATGCTGGGCAGCAGGGTGGTCGTGGCGGCACCCGGCTTGCTGCCTTCAAAGAAAAGAAATTCGCCCTTGCCTTCGGTGATGCGACCGAGCCCATCGAGCGGCACGCCCACGCTTTCGGCGAAGGCGGTGGCCGCACGCGTCGGCGCGCCCTGCTTGTCGAAGGCGGCGTTGAGCGGCGGTCCGCGGCGGCGCAGCTGTTGTTGTGGCTGCCGCTCGGGAAGCTGATGGACGAGCACTGCAAGACGGCGCGGCGCGGCAAAAGAAATGAGCTCGCCATGCTGCAGACCGGCCGCCGCGAGACCGTTGCGCAGACCTTCGGCGAGCGCGCGCTCGAGTTCCGGCAGCGCGAGCGGCGGCAGCTCTTCGGTACCGAGCTCAAACAAAAAATCACGGCAAGGTGTATCGATCGACACGGGCGCGCTCACGTGAGCTCTCCGGTGCTGCGTGCTCCGGCGCTTTGTACCATCGGGAAGCCAAGTGCTTCGCGACTGTCGTAATAGGCCTGGGCGACACCACGGGCGAGAGTGCGCACACGCAGGATGAATCTTTGACGTTCGGTCACCGAGATCGCCCGTCGTGCATCGAGCAGGTTGAAAGTGTGTGAGGCTTTGAGAACCTGTTCGTAGGCGGGCAGTGCGAGCTTCGCTTCGAGCAGTCGCGTGCAAGCCGCCTCGTATTCATCGAAATGACGAAACAGTACGGCGATATCGGCATGCTCGAAGTTGTAGGCCGACTGCTCGAGCTCGTTCTGGTGATGGACATCGCGATAGGTGACGCGACCGCGCGGACCGTCCGTCCAGACGATGTCGTACACGCTGTCCACGCCTTGCAGATACATCGCGAGCCGCTCGAGACCGTAGGTGATTTCGCCGGTCACCGGCCGACAATCGAGGCCGCCTACTTGCTGGAAGTAGGTGAATTGCGTGACCTCCATGCCGTTCAGCCACACCTCCCAGCCGAGCCCCCAGGCACCGAGCGTGGGTGATTCCCAGTTGTCTTCGACGAAGCGGATGTCGTGGGTCAGCGGATCGAAGCCGAGCATCTTCAGCGAACCCACATAGCGCTCGAGGATGTCGAGCGGCGAGGGTTTGATGACCACCTGGAACTGGTAATACCGCTGTAGCCGAAAAGGGTTGTCGCCGTAGCGACCATCGGTGGGCCGGCGCGAGGGCTGCACGTACGCAGCGCTCCAGGGCTCCGGGCCGATCGAGCGCAGAAAGGTCGCGGTATGGAAGGTGCCTGCGCCCATCTCCATGTCGTAGGGCTGCAGGATCACGCAGCCCTGCTCGGACCAGTATTGCTGCAGTGCGAAAACGAGTTCCTGAAAGGTACGAGCCATGAGCCTCGGGCGCGCGGCCACGGCCGCGATCGATCGTTCGGGTCGCAGAGTATACCGGCTGGCAATACGCTCTCATGGTGTCGACTGCCGGGATCCACTAGCATCGAGCAAGCCAGTCCGGCGCGGGGGGAGTGATGAAAACGGCAACGGCACGCGAGCACGCGTCGGCGGGCATCAAGGTCGGCATCTGGGAACTGTCGCCCGGCATCGAACGACGCAATTTCTACGCCCTGCTGGGTACCGCCTTTTTCTCCATCGGCTTGTTGACGCTGGTCGGCAACCTGCGGCCCTACCTGTTCAATACCATGCTGGACATCCCGGACGACCTGCAGGGTCGGCTGAGCGGCTCGATGGATGTCTTCAGCGAGATCCCGGCGCTGCTGTTGTCCGGCATTGTCGGCGCCGCGTCGGATCGGCTCGGGCGCCGAGTGATCTACGGCATGGGCTTCGCCATTCTCGCAGTGGGTTATCTGCTCTTTCCGCTTGCGCGCGCCGACTGGACGCTGTTCGCCATGGTCTTCATCACCGCCTGCGGCGCCTCGTTGATCGCGGCGATGCTTTCGGCGGTGATCGCGGATTACCCGCAGGAAACCTCGCGCGGCAAGTTGGTCGGCATCTGCTTTTTTCTCAACGGACTCGGCGTGGCCTCATTGGTGGGCCTCGCGTCCCAACTGCCCAAGCTCTATCTCGCACAAGGACTCGATGCGGTGGCGGCGGGCCGTGCGGCGTACTGGACCGTGGCTGCGATGTGCCTCGTGCCGATGGTGATCGTGCTGCGCGGCCTCGCCCGCCGGTCTCCCGGACAGATCACCGTGCAGGAACCATTGCTCGCCACGCTGCGGGTCGGTCTTGCAGCCGCCAAAGACCCGCGCGTCCGGCTCGCCTATTTTTCAGCGGCAGTATCGCGTGCCTCGTTGTCGATCATCAGCGCGTTCTTTTTTCTTTGGATGGTGCAGGCGGGCAAGGATCAGGGCATGACGCCCGCCGAGGCGCTGTCACGCGGCGGCGGTATTTTTGTCGTCATCCAGATCACGGCGACGCTGTGGGCCGTCACGGTGATCAGTTTCATCGATCGAGTCGATCGAGTGCTGTTCATGGCGGTGGCTTCGGCGCTTGCTTGCGGCAGTTATATTTGGTTCGGCTTGGTCGACAACCCGTTTCAACCCGCCATGTTCGTGGCGGCCGTGTTCCTCGGCGTGGGCGAGATGAGTGGCATCCTGGCGTCGCAGGCGCTGGTCGGTCAGGCAGCGCCCGAACGCGGTCGGGGCGCGGTGATCGGCGTCTTCACTCTGTTCGGTTCGGTCGGCATTCTGTTTGCGGCGCTGGTCGGCGGGACCTTGTTCGATATCTGGCGGCCGTCCGCGCCCTACATCGTCACCGGCTGCGTCAGCGGGATGCTTTGCCTGTACGCCATTCGCGTTTGGCTGCAACTACGAGGCCGAGAGGCGCAACCCGCCTGACGACCTATAGTGGTGCAAAACAGTTTCTGATTGCCCTATAATGAGGCAAAGTCATCCGTTCCGGGGCGATTATACGCCGCTAAACCCTTGACTTTGCTGCCATAGAGGTACGCCGGCACGGTTTCTGCATTATTCTTGGGCGTCTCATCCCCCCATGATTTTCGAACGGAGCGAACATGACCACCGGCAGTGACGTCATTCAGTTGATCAAGGACAAGGAAGTGAAGTGGGCCGACCTGCGGTTCACGGATACGCGTGGCAAGGAACAGCACGTCACGATCCCGGCCAAGGTGGTTGACGAAGGTCTGTTTCGCGACGGCAAGATGTTCGACGGCTCCTCGATTGCCGGTTGGAAAGGCATCAACGAGTCGGACATGATCCTCATGCCGGACGCCGGTACGGCCATCCTCGATCCTTTCTTTGAAGACGCGACGGTCAACATCCGTTGCGACGTCATTGAACCCGCGACCATGCAAGGCTATGAGCGTGATCCGCGTTCGATCGGCAAGCGTGCCGAGGCTTATCTCAAGAGCACTGGCATTGCCGACGGCGCGATGTTCGGCCCCGAGAACGAATTCTTCATCTTCGACAGTGTGCGCTGGGCCAATGAAATGTACACGTCGTCCTACGCCATCGATTCGGTGCAGGGTGCATGGAACAGCAACACCGCTTACGAAGGCGGCAACATGGGCCATCGCCCGGGCGTCAAGGGCGGCTACTTCCCGGTGCCGCCGGTCGATGCGTACCAGAACATCCGCAACTCCATGTGCAACGCGTGTGAGGAACTCGGCCTCGTCGTCGAAGTACATCACCACGAAGTCGCCACCGGCGGCCAGTGCGAGATCGGCATCGGTGCGGGTGGCCTCGTCAAAAAAGCCGATGAAGTGCAAATCCTCAAGTACGCCGTGCACAACGTCGCGGCTACGTATGGCAAGACTGCGACCTTCATGCCTAAGCCGCTGGTCGGTGACAACGGTTCGGGCATGCACGTGCACCAGTCGTTGCAGAAAGACGGCAAAGCCCTCTTTGCCGGCGACAAATACGGTGGGCTCTCCGAGCTTGCGCTCTATTACATCGGCGGCATCATCAAGCACGCCAAGGCACTGAACGCCTTCACGAATGCCGGCACCAACAGCTACAAGCGCCTGGTGCCCGGCTTCGAAGCGCCCGTCATGCTCGCCTACTCGGCGCGCAACCGCTCCGCCTCGATCCGTATTCCGTTCGTCTCGAACCCGAAGGCGCGTCGCATCGAAGTGCGCTTCCCGGACTCCTCGGCGAACCCCTACTTCGCGTTCGCGGCGATGATGATGGCCGGCCTCGATGGTATTCAGAACAAGATCCACCCCGGCGATCCCGCGGACAAGGATCTCTACGATCTCGAGCCCGAAGAAGCCAAGCACATTCCGACCGTGTGCCACTCGCTCGACATGGCGCTCGAGCACCTCGACAAGGATCGCGAGTTCCTAACCCGTGGTGGCGTGTTCACCAACGACGTGATCGATGCCTACATCAACCTCAAGATGCAGGAAGTCACGCGTTTCCGCATGAGCACGCACCCCGTCGAGCTCGATCTCTACTACAGCTGCTGAGGGCGGCGGCGTGATGCGCGGCGACAGCCATGGCGGTTGAACGGCTGTTCGAGAGCTTCGCTACGCATCACGACTCCGCAGAATTGCTCGATGCGTTAGCCACGGGCGTGGTGTTGCTGGACCCCTCGCTCGCGGTCGTGCACGCCAATGTGGCGGCGCAGGGACTCATGGCCGTGGGGCTCAATCAGGCCCGCGGCCGCGTCTTTGCAGACTTCTTCACCGACAGTCAGAGTTTCGCCCTGACCCTGAGCCGAGCGCGCGACGGCGGCGAGGTCGTGACTGAATGCGAGGTGACTTTGCGTGCTGCTGGTACCTTGCGCGAACCGCGCATCGTCGATGTCACGATCACGCCGCTCGATGACGCGAGCGGCCAGCGACGCTTGCTGCTCGAATTGTCCGATGCCGTGCCGCGCAATCGGCACAATCGCGACAATGAATTGCGGGCGCGCCTCGAAGGCAGCCGCATGATGACGCGGCAACTCGCCCATGAGATCAAAAATCCGCTCGGCGGTGTACGCGGCGCTGCACAACTGCTCGCTCGCCAACTGCCAGATCCCGCGCTGCGCGAGTACACCGACGTCATCATCAACGAAACGGATCGACTGACCGCACTCGTCGACACGATGACGACGGCGCGCCCACCCCTCAAGACGCTGCTCAATATCCACGAGGTCTGTGAGCATGTACATCGATTGCTCACGGCCGAGGCTGCAGCCGGAGTCGTCGTCGAACGGGACTATGATCCGAGCGTTCCCGAGGGGCGGTTCGACCGCAACCAGCTCGTACAGGCCTTGCTCAATCTGGCCCGCAATGCACTACAGGCAGTCGGACAGCGCGGCAAGGTGGTGCTGCGCACCCGCGTATCGACCCAGACCCACATCGGCGTGGTGCGTCATCGACTCGCAGTACGCATCGACGTCATCGACGACGGTCCGGGTGTGCCCGAAGAAATTCGCGGCACATTGTTTTATCCGCTAGTCACTGGGCGACCCAATGGCACGGGGCTCGGTCTCGCGGTGTCACAGGAGCTCGTCAACCGCAACGGCGGCTTGATCGAATTCGAAAGCGAACCGCAGCGCACGATTTTTTCGATCACGCTGCCCCTGTCCGCGACCGATACGAATTCCAGGGAAGGAATCTCATGAACCTACGCCCCTTGCACGTCTGGTTGGTCGATGACGACGCGTCGATACGCTGGGTGCTCGAACGCGCGCTCAAGGCGGGCGGCCAGTTGCCGCGCAGTTTCGAGTCAGCAGAGCTCGCGCTCGAGGCGCTGCGCGGCGAGGCACCCGATGTCCTCGTTACCGACATCCGCATGCCGGGTCTGTCGGGGCTCGAACTCGTGCGCAAGATTCATGGCGCACGGCCGCAACTGCCGATCATCGTCATGACGGCGCACGCCGATCTCGACAATGCCGTGTCGGCCTATGAAAGCGGCGCTTTCGAATATCTCCCGAAGCCCTTCGACATCGATCAGGTGGTCGAGCTCGTCAAGCGCGCCGCGCAAAGCGTGCTGCGTGCCACCGCCGAACGCAGCGGTGATGCGCGCGTTCCCGAGCTGCTCGGCAAGGCGCCGGCGATGCAACAGGTGTTTCGCGCGATCGGGCGCCTGTCACGCTCAGCCGTGACCGTGCTGATTACCGGCGAGTCGGGAACCGGCAAGGAGCTCGTGGCGCGCGCCCTGCACGAGCACAGCCCACGCGCGGCCAAGCCCTTCATTGCACTCAATACTTCGGCGATTCCCTCCGAGTTGCTTGAATCCGAACTGTTCGGTCACGAAAAAGGCTCGTTTACGGGCGCTGACGCGTTGCGTCGCGGCCGCTTTGAACAGGCGGATGGCGGTACGCTATTTCTTGATGAGATCGGCGATATGCCGACGCCGTTGCAGACCCGCCTGTTGCGTGTTCTGGCCGAGGGCGAGTTCTACCGCGTGGGTGGCCAGACTCCGATCCGTGTCGATGTGCGCGTCATTGCCGCCACGCATCAGAATCTCGAGGATCGGGTTGCCCGCGGGTTGTTCCGCGAGGACTTGTTTCATCGGCTCAACGTGATTCGCATGGAGTTGCCACCGCTGCGGGCAAGACGCGAAGACGTGGGCGATTTGCTCGATCACTATTTGCGCGTCGCCGCAGTCGAGCTTGGGGTCGAATCCAAGACGCTGGCGCCGCCGGCGCGCGCGGCACTTGAAGCTTATGCCTGGCCCGGCAACGTGCGCGAGCTCGTCAATCTTTGTCGCAGACTCTCGGTACTGGCGCCGGGCAGCGAAATTCACGCCGAAGACTTGCCGACCGAGATTGCCGGAGCCACTCTGGCACAGGCCGGCAGCGATGCCTGGTCCATCGTGCTCGCGCGCTGGGCAGAAACCGAATCGCGTCGTCAGGGCGCGAGGCCTCTGCTCGATACCGCGCTGCCGGAGTTCGAGCGCAGTCTCATCCGCGTGGCTCTCGCCCATACGCAGGGCCATCGTCAGGAAGCCGCTAAACTCCTCGGCTGGGGACGTAATACTTTGACCCGCAAGCTCAAGGAACTCGGCATGGAGGATGACGATGCCGACGAGCTGCCGAGTGACGCCGCGGCTTAGCCGCGCGGTTCATCGGTCGTCCGTCGCAACTAGCGCAACATTCGGCGGCTGAAAGCCATGAAGTCGTCGAGGTGGGTTTCGAGGACGCGTATCAGGATGGGCAATTGCAGCGCCTGATACTGGTGGACTGCGATGTTGCGGAAACCGACCATGCGCTGCAGTGTTTCGGCAAGGCCCGGATCGATTCGGTTCGCCTGCAACAGCAGGCTGAAGATTTCGCGCGTCCCCTGCGGCACGCCTAGTCGATCGCGCCGTACGACATGCTGGCCCATGTCGATGGCGGCCTCGCAGGCGCGCTGGATATTCAATACGGCAGCATCTTGGGGTGTAGTCGGTTGCGAATTGATCGCCCGCAGCGGCGTATTCCTCCCGAGCCCGGGCGATCGCTCTTTCGATGATGGCTGCCTTGTTGAGTAGTACGTCATCGACCATATACCACCCGGCTGCGGACGATGTCTTCAATGAGTGGTGCGCGCAGTTCGTCGAGTTCTTGCTTGTCGCGTAGCACTTGCAGTTCCCACAGATCGACGGCGAGCCGGTCCTGGACGAACCACGGCGAGCCCGTACTCAGGATGCGATGCTGCATCACGGTGGAGGCTGCCCGCAGATCGAGCAAATCGACTTCGCTGCCCGCCAAAGACGCGAGCGTCGGGTTGAGTTCCCAAAGTACGAGCGGATCGAGCCGTGATGCGGCCAACAGTCCAAGATCGAGATCGCTGTCGGGACTGGCGGTGCCTTGCACGCGACTGCCGAAAGCATAGATCGCGAGCAGCGTCGGCAAACGCTGCCGCAAGAGTCCGATGATGCCCTCGCGATCCATGGTCTGGATGCTATCCGCTCTTCCGCTCTCTTGGAAACCGCCGCCGAGGAGCAAATCAGACCGCTGCGGTCCGTTCGAGGTCGGCGAGCATCTGCCGCGTCACGAGGGCGATGCCGGCATCAGTACGCATGAAGCGCTGCGCATCCTGCACGGCATCCTCACCGATGATCATGCCATCCGGAATTTGACAGCCACGGTCGATGACTGCGCGGGTGATGCGCGCGCCGCGCCCGATCTGCACATTCGGCAGCACCACAGACCAGTGCACGCGTGCATGCGAGTGCACGCGAACGTTCGAGAACAACAACGAGCGCTCGACGTGTCCCGAGATGATGCAGCCACCCGAGACCATGGATTCGATGGCTTCGCCGCGGCGCTCCGGTTGGTTATGCACGAACTTTGCCGGCGGCAACTGTGGCTGATAGGTCCAGATTGGCCAGCGATCGTCATAAAGATTGAGTAGCGGCTCAGTCGCGGTGAGATCGATATTGGCATCCCAATACGCATCGATCGTACCGACGTCTCGCCAATAGGGGATTTCATTGTCTCGCGTGCCGACCGCACTGTCGGCGAAACGGTGAGCCACCGCACGACCGTTCTGCACGAGACGCGGAATGATGTCTTTGCCGAAGTCGTGGCTTGAGGCGGGGTCGTCTGCATCACGCGCAAGTTCGTCAAGCAGGAAGTCCGTGTCGAAAATGTACACGCCCATGCTGGCCAGCGAGCGCTCCGGATCGTTCGGCAACGCCGGCGGATCGGCGGGTTTTTCGACGAAACTGGTGATGAGATTGTTTTCGTTCACAGCCATGACGCCGAAGGCGGAGGCTTCCTTGCGTGGTACGTCGATGCAGGCAACGGTGCAGCCGCGGCCGTGCTCGGCGTGGTCGGCGAGCGCCAGTGCGTAGTTCATTTTGTAGATATGGTCACCGGCCAGCACCAGCACGTACTTCGAACGGAAGCTCTTGATGATGTCGTGATTCTGATGCACGGCATCAGCGGTGCCCTGATACCAGTTCACTTCGTCGAGTCGTTGCTGCGCCGGCAAGACCTCGACGAATTCATTGAGCTCACCGCGCATGAAGCCCCAGCCATTCTGGATGTGACGCATCAAGCTGTGACTCTTGTATTGCGTGAGCACGGCGACGCGACGAATGCCGGAGTTCACGCAATTGGAGAGCGCGAAATCGACGATACGGAACTTGCCGCCGAAGTACACCGCAGGCTTCGCGCGTCGATCGGTCAGATTGAGCAGACGACTGCCGCGGCCGCCCGCGAGCACAAGTGCCACGGTACGTTTGGGCAGATCGAGGCTTGCAGCCAGCTGATTCGAGATCACGGCAACCTCCTCGCAGGATGGGCAAGGTATGATTAATGCATATTCCTTGCCGATCATGTTTGCTTTCTGTTTTAAATTCTGCCCGTCCACGGAAGATTCCTTTGACTCGTCAGCCACTCGATATCGAACAACGTCTGTTGCGTGAGGTCGGCGTCGCGCCCGCCGAGGCAGGTGCCTTCGACCTCATGAGCGCCACGGCACGTGCCGTGCGTGAACAATTATCGGTGCGTTGGCTGGCCGGTCAGGTACGCGACCGCACCGAAAAGGTGCGCCGTGTCTACTACCTGTCGATGGAGTTTCTGGTCGGTCGGATGCTCGGCAATTCGCTCGATGCGCTCGAACTTACCGAGGCCGCACGCGGCGCCTTGGCGGCGCACGCGCGCCACCTCGAGGATATTTCGGCGAGTGAACCCGATCCGGGCTTGGGCAACGGCGGTCTTGGTCGCCTCGCGGCATGTTTCCTCGATTCATTGGCCACCCAGGGCATTCCGTCCATGGGTTATGGCATCCGCTACGAGTACGGCATGTTTGCTCAGGCCCTGCAGCAGGGGGTGCAGGTCGAGTCCACCGATCCTTGGCTGGCCAACGGCACACCTTGGGAGTTCCCGCGCGCGAGCATCGCCTGTCGGGTCGGGTTCGGCGGGCGCGTGGACGTGGAGGACGGGCGCCGGGTCTGGCGCCCTGCGGGCGAGGTGCTCGCCAAAGCCTACGACCTCGTCATTCCCGGGTTTGGCACCGAACGGGTCAGCACGCTGCGGCTGTGGCGTGCTGCGGCACCGGAGCACATCGATTTCGATGCGTTCAATAGTGGTGACTACGCGCGCGCCGCCGCGGTCAAGAACGAGTACGAGAATATTTCCTGGGTGCTCTATCCGAACGACAGCACCGCGGCCGGCCGCGAACTGCGCTTGCGGCAGGAGTATTTCTTTGTCGCCGCATCGATTGCCGACATTCTCGACCGGCACCTCGAGGAGCATCCGGACTTCGATAATCTTGCCGAACATGTGGCGATTCATCTGAACGACACACATCCGGCTATCGGTGTGGCCGAAATGATGCGCGTGCTGAGCGACATCCACGGCATCCGCTGGGATCGAGCTTGGCGGATCACGCGCGAATTGTTCTCCTACACCAACCATACCTTGATGCCCGAGGCGCTCGAAACTTGGCCGGTCGATCTGCTGCAGCACGTGCTGCCGCGTCACCTCGAGATCATCTATCGGATCAATTCCGAGATGCTTGATGAGGCGGCACTGCATCAGCCGGGTGATGGCGATTTTCTCAGCCGCTTGTCGCTGATCGACGAGCGCGGCGAGCGGCGCGTGCGCATGGCGCATCTGTCGATCGTTGGCAGTCATCGGGTGAATGGCGTTTCGGCGCTGCATTCGGATCTGCTCGTGCAAACGATTTTTGCGGACTTCGCCAGCCTCTGGCCCGAGCGCTTCACCAACGTGACCAACGGTGTGACCCCGCGTCGCTGGCTGGCGCAGGCCAATCGTCCGCTGGCTGCATTGATCGACCGCACGTTAGGCAAGCAATGGCGCGTCGAACTCGAACAACTCTCCGGTTTGCACCGCTATGCCGCCGACGCGACTTTCCGCGCATCCTTCATGGCCGCAAAGCAAGAGAACAAGCGCAGTCTGGCCGAGTTCATTCGTGCATCGACCGGCATCGATGTCGATCCGCAGAGCCTGTTCGACGTGCAGGTAAAACGTATCCACGAGTACAAGCGGCAACTGCTCAATCTGCTGCATGTGGTGACTCGCTATCAGGCGATCCTCGCCGATCCGCAGGCCGACTGGGTACCGCGGACGGTAATCTTTGCCGGCAAGGCGGCTTCGTCTTACGCGATGGCCAAGCAGATCATCCGGCTCATCAACGATGTCGCCGCGGTGATCAATACCGATGTGCGCATCGGCCATCGACTCAAAGTCGTGTTCGTGCCGAACTACGGCGTATCGATCGCCGAACGGATCATGCCGGGCGCCGATCTATCGCAGCAGATTTCCACGGCGGGCAACGAGGCGTCCGGAACCGGCAACATGAAACTCGCCTTGAACGGCGCGTTGACCATCGGCACGCTCGATGGCGCCAATGTCGAGATCCGCGAGTGTGTCGGTGAAGACAACATCTTCATTTTCGGTTTGCGCACGCCACAGGTCGCAGAGCTGCGCCGGCGCGGTTATCGACCGATGAGCATTCTCGAGAACGATCCCGCGCTGCGTGCTGTCCTCGAGGCGATCGCGGATGGCACGTTCTCGCCTGAAGATCCGTCGCGTCATCTCGGCGTGGTCAATGCGCTCACCTGGGGAGGCGATCATTACTGCCTGCTCGTAGACTATGCGGAGTACATTGCCACTCAGCAGCGTGTCGATGCCTTGTTTCGCGATCGCGACGCCTGGGCGGCAGCCGCCATTCGCAATGTCGCCGGCATGGGTGTGTTTTCGTCGGACCGTGCCATAGGCGAGTACGCGCGTCGCATCTGGCGCGTGCAATCGCGGCGCTGAGTTTCGTGCCGTTCGCTCTGCACGACCTCGAGACCCTGCGCGCCGCCCGTCATCGCGATCCGTTCGCCTTGCTTGGACCGCACCGCGATGCCGACGGCATCTGGCGTATTCGCGTCTTTCAGCCCGGTGCGGTCTCGCTCGAGTTGCGCACGGCCGACGGCGCGCGCGTGTTGACGAACTTCGTGCTGCAACATGCCGACGGGTTTTTCGAGGCGAGCTGCAGCGGCGCAACAACCATCGACGCACCGGTCATCGACGCACCGGCGAGCGACTCGATCAATGATTACCGCTTGTTGGCACGCTGGCAGGGCGGCGGCGAGCATCTGTTCGATGATCCCTATCGTCATCCGCCGCAACTCGGCGAAGCTGATCTTTGGTGGTTCACCGAAGGTACGCATCTGCGGCCGCATCGGATGCTCGGTGCCGAGCCCTGCGAGTCGCGCGGCGTAGCCGGCACACGCTTTGCGGTGTGGGCGCCACATGCCGGCGCAGTCAGCGTGGTCGGTGACTTCAACTACTGGGACGAGCGACGCCACCCGATGAGGTTGCGTCACGAGAGTGGCGTCTGGGAGATATTTTTGCCGGGCATTGGCGAAGGTGCGCACTACAAGTTCGCGCTGCGCGATGCAGCCGGTCGCTCGCTCGGCCAGCGGGCCGATCCGTACGCACGCCGCACCGAACTGCGTCCGGCGACGGCCAGCGTGGTGGCTCGGCTACCCAACCCCGCACTGCGCCGTGAGGAACGCCGTACTGCCAACGCCATCGATGCGCCGATCAGCATCTATGAGGTGCACGCCGCATCATGGCGCCGCTCCAAGGATCCGCATCGACGCTTTGCCGATTGGGACGAACTCACGGCGAATTTGGTGCCGTATGTACGCGAGCTTGGTTTCACGCATATCGAGTTGCTGCCGATCACCGAGCACCCGCTTGATGCGTCTTGGGGCTATCAGCCTACCGGTCTGTATGCACCCTCGGCGCGCTTCGGCGAGCCGGCGGGCCTTGGTCGTTTCGTTACGGCCTGTCACGACGCTGGTATCGGTGTGATTCTCGATTGGGTGCCTGGGCATTTTCCCGCTGACGCCCATGGCCTCGCCCGCTTCGACGGCACCACACTCTATGAATATGCCGATCCGCGCGAGGGCTTCCATCCTGACTGGAACACGCTGATCCACGACTTCAGCAAACCACAGGTCTGCAATTTTTTGCTCGGTAGTGCTTTGCATTGGATCGAGACTTGGGGGCTCGACGGCTTGCGGGTCGATGCAGTGGCTTCGATGCTGTATCGCGATTACAGCCGGCCCCACGGTCAATGGCTGCCGAATGTGCACGGCGGCCGCGAGAATCTCGAGGCGATCGCGTTCGTGCAGCGGCTGAACACGGTGCTCGGCGCCGAGTTTCCCGATGCGATCACCGTGGCCGAAGAGTCGACCACCTATCCCGGCGTCTCGAAGCCCGTCGATGCCGATGGTCTCGGATTCCACTTCAAGTGGAACATGGGCTGGATGAACGATTCGTTGCGGTACATTGCAAGAGAACCGATACACCGGCGTCATCATCATAACGAACTGACCTTTTCCTTGATGTACGCCTGCAGCGAACAGTTCGTACTGCCGATTTCGCACGATGAAGTCGTGCACGGCAAACGCTCGCTGCTCGGCCGCATGCCCGGTGATCGTTGGCAGCGCTTTGCCAATCTGCGCGCCTATCTCGGCTTCATGTTCGCGCATCCCGGCAAAAAGCTGCTGTTCATGGGTTGTGAGTTCGCGCAGTACAACGAGTGGAATCACGATACCGAGCTCGACTGGGGTCTGCTGGACGAACCCGCACACGCCGGTGTGCAGCGACTGGTACGCGATCTGAATCGGCTGCTGCGTGCGAGCCCGGCGCTCTACCGTCGTGATTTCGAGCTTGAGGGCTTCGAGTGGATCGAACCCGATGACAACGTCCACTCGGTGTTCGCTTTCACGCGTCGCGGGCTGGCCGATGACCCCTTGCTGCTGGTGGTGAGTCACTTCACGCCCTTGGTGCGCGAGGGTTATCGACTCGGCGTGCCTTCGCCGGGCACTTATCGCGAGCGGCTGAACACCGACTCCGAGCACTATGGCGGCAGCAACGTCGGCATGAATTTCTGCGAAGCGATGGCCGAGTCCGTTCCGGCGCACGGATACGATTACTCGATCGTGCTGCGCATCCCGCCACTCTCCACGGTTTTCATGGAGTTACTGCCGTGAAGGAGACGGTGATGCGATCGCTCGCGCAGAGCGGCGAGTTGACGACGGGCTACGCCTATCCGCTCGGCGCCCATCATGACGGCGCAGGCGTCAACTTTGCAGTGTTCTCGGCGCACGCCAGCCGAGTCGAGATTTCACTATTCGACGAGTCCGGTCAGCGGGAGCGTGCGCGCTTCGCGCTGCCGGAGCGTAGCGGTGATGTGTGGCACGGCTATCTACCGGGGGCGCAGCCCGGACTGCTCTATGGTTTGCGTGCCCACGGTCCGTGGGCGCCAGACTCCGGCCATCGTTTTGACGCTTCGATGCTGTTGCTGGATCCGCATGCGCGCGAGATCGTCGGCGGCGCCGATGCACACGGTGCTCCGCGAGCTCGTGTGATCGATGATCGGTATGACTGGGCCGGTGATCGTCTACTGCGTCGGTCAGTGGACGACACCCTCCTCTATGAAATGCACGTGCGTGGCTTCAGTCGCCGTAACCCCCGCATTCCCGAGAATTTACGCGGCAGCTATGCGGCGCTTGCCCATCCCGAGTCCGTGCAGCATTTGCAAGCGCTCGGCGTCACGGCGGTCAGCCTGCTGCCCGTACAGCAGAGTCTCGATGAAAGGCATCTGACCGAACAAGGCCTGGTCAACTATTGGGGCTACAACACGCTCGGATTCTTTTGTCCGGATCCGCGTCTTGCGAGTTCGGATGCGCACCGCGCCAGCGATCCGGGACGTGCAGTCCGCAACGAGTTTCGCGACATGGTGCGCGCGCTACACGCCGCAGGCATAGAAGTGATCCTCGATGTGGTCTTCAACCACACCTGCGAGGGCTCGGAGTACGGGCCTACGCTCAGCTGGCGTGGTCTCGACAATGCCAGCTGGTATCGACTCGATCCGATCGATGCCGCCCGCTACATCAACGATTCGGGTTGCGGCAATACACTCAATCTGCGCCATCCGCGGGTGCTGCAGTTCGTGATGGATACGCTGCGCTACTGGGTGGGCGAGATGCACGTCGATGGTTTCCGCTTCGACCTTGCCACCATTCTGGCGCGCGGCGACCACGGCTTCGATGCGCGCGCCACGCTGTTGCAAGCGATCGCCCAGGACCCCTTGCTGGCCGGGGTGAAATGCATCGCCGAGCCCTGGGATGTGGGGCCGGGTGGCTACCGGCTCGGTGCTTTTCCGGCGATGTGGCTCGAATGGAACGATCGTTTTCGCGACGCCGTGCGGCGTTATTGGATCACCGGTCACGGCAGTCGCGGCGAGTTCGCGCGACGGCTCTGCGGCTCGTCGGATATCTTTGCATCGGCGGGTCGCCATCCGGCCTCGTCCGTCAACTACGTGACATCGCACGACGGTTTCAGCCTGCGTGATCTCGTGAGCTATGCGCAGCGCCATAACCTCGCCAATGGCGAAGACAATCGCGATGGTCACACCGACAATCACAGCGATAACTTCGGCATCGAGGGCGACACCGCCGATCCGCTGATCCTGCAGCGCCGCGCCCGCGTGCAGCGGGCGCTGCTCGCGAGCGTGTTGCTGGCGCAGGGCACGCCCATGCTCGGTGCGGGCAGCGAGCTCGATCATACGCAACGCGGCAACAACAACGCTTATTGCCAGGACAACGATCTCAGCTGGCTCGATTGGCCTCAGGCCGATGAATCACTACGCGACTTTTGCACGACGCTTGCTCGTCTGCGCCGGGAACTGCGGCCCCTCGGCGCGCGCTGGTATCGCGAGGTCGGTAACGGCGAACCGGCGGAGCTGCTGTGGTTGCGTCCGCAGGGCACACCATTGAATGAAGACGACTGGCACGACGGCGCCGAGCGCGCCCTCTGTGTCATCGTCGATGATCAGCGGCGCGCAGCGGCTGAACGACGTCGCTTTGCCTTGCTCTTCAATCCGCACGATCAGCCGCAGACGTTTCGTTTGCCGCGCGGCCCGTGGCGCATCGTGCTCGATACGGCGGCGTCCGCGGCAACCGACAGTGCCGCGTTGGATACGCCGCTGGTGTTTGCCCATAGCTTGTTGTGGCTGCGCAGCGATACGGGGATGCCGTGATGCGACGTAGCGGCGTGTTACTGCATCCGAGTTCGCTACCCGGTGTTCACGGGTCCGGTGATCTTGGCGAGCAGGCCCATCGCTTCATCGATTGGCTCGTCGAAGCCGAGCAGAGTGCTTGGCAGTTGTTACCGCTCGGCGGACTCGGAGCGGGTAACTCCCCGTACATGAGCGATTCAGCCTTCGCCGGCAATCCGCTGCTGATCGATCTTCATGAACTGCAGCAACGCGGATGGCTCGATGCCGCAGATCTCGAGCCGCATCCCGAATTCGTACGGCGACGCGTTGCCTACGAGATCGTTACGCCGTGGCGCTTGCAGCGGCTCGAGCGCGCCTCACAAAGATTCTTTGCCATGTCGCAGACTGACGGGCGATTGGCCGAAGACTTCGCCGCGTTTCGTGTTCATCAGGGGTCTTGGCTCGAGGACTATGCGCTGTTCAAGGCGCTTGCCGAGCGTTATCCGGGTGCCGAATGGAATGCTTGGCCGGAACCTCTTGCGCAGCGCGAGCCGGCGGCGTTGCAAGAGGCTCGTCGTGCGCTGTCCGGGCGTATCGATCATTGGTGTTTCCTGCAGTGGTGCTTCGCACGTCAGTGGCAGGCGCTGCGTAACCACGCGCGGGCGAAGACCATTCGTCTGATCGGCGACGTGCCTATTTTTGTTGGTCTGCACAGCGCCGATGTCTGGGCGAATCCGCACCTGTTCCAACTCGATGCCAGCGGTCATCCGGAGGCCGTGGCCGGCGTGCCTCCGGACTATTTCAGCCGCACCGGACAGCGCTGGGGCAATCCGCTGTACCGCTGGGAGATGCACGACCGCGATGGCTACGCCTGGTGGACCGAGCGATTGCGGCACACGCTGACCCAAGTCGATGAGATCCGCGTTGATCACTTCCGCGGCTTCGCCGCCTACTGGCGGGTACCTCATGATGCGCCCGATGCGACCCGCGGTCAGTGGATCCGTGGACCGGGCGAGGCGCTGTTCAGGGCCGCCGAGCGTACGCTCGGTGCCTTGCCGGTGATCGCCGAGGATCTCGGCTTGATGACCCCCGATGTCCCTGCACTGCGCCGCGCGCTCGGCTTTCCTGGCATGAAGGTGCTGCAGTTCGCCTTCGACGACGATGCGACCAACGGCCACCTGCCGCACAATCATGACGCGCTGACGGTCGTGTATACCGGCACGCATGACAACGACACGACTCGCGGTTGGTGGCTCGGGCTCGATGCGGCCACGCAGCAGCGCGTACGCCGCTACTTCGGCAGCCCGGCTGGTGACCACGAAATGTTGTTGCGTGCCGCGCAGGCGAGCGTTGCCGACACCACCATTTTGCCGATGCAGGATATTCTCGACCTCGCCGAGGGCGCGCGCATGAATACGCCGGGTCTCTCGGCCGGGTGCTGGGAGTGGCGCTTCGACTGGTCGCAAACGCGACCAGAGGTGACCGAGCGTTTGGCGGAATGGTGTCGGCTGTATGGCCGCACGCGTCATCAACCGTGAGCGAACTTCCATGAGTGAACTGCTGCAGCGCAATATTTTCCTCGAAAGTTCTTTGGGCGATGGCCTGCTTGCAGCCTTGGCCTTCCTCGTCTGCTTCATCGTCCTGCCGGCGATTCGCGCTTTCGTGATGTCGCGGGCGCGACGCCTGCGAGGCAGTGACATGCCGGCGTGGATCGATCTCGTCCTGCTGCTGATCAGGCGGACCCACGCCATATTTCTTTGGGTGGTTGCCTTGTGGGTCGGTCAGCGCTTTCTCGTGTTGCCGTCCAGCGTCGAAAAGATTTCCGACGCCATCATCGTCCTCACCTTCTGGATCCAGGTAGCGCTGTGGGGCGTGGCGGCTGCCGACTTCTTCCTCAAGCAGCGGCAGGAGCGGCTGCTGGCTGCTGGCGAGACTCGTCAATCGGGTTCGATGAGCGTGCTGTTGTTCCTTGCACGCGCCGTCATTTTCGGATTGGCCGTACTGCTAGCGCTCGACAACCTTGGGGTCAACATCACTGCACTAGTAGCTGGTCTTGGCATCGGCGGCATCGCCATCGCGCTCGCCGTCCAGACCGTGCTCGGCGATCTGTTGGCCTCGCTTTCGATTACCCTCGACAAGCCGTTTCGGGTCGGCGATTTGCTGCAGGTCGACAACATCGATGGCGTGGTCGAATTCATCGGCGTACGCAGTACGCGGTTACGCAGCGTGAGTGGCGAGCAGGTGATCATCTCCAATGCCGATCTCCTCAAGAGCCGCGTGCGCAATCTCGGCCGTATGCTCGAGCGGCGCATGCTGTTCAAGATCGGCATTGCTTACGAAACGCCGCCGGCTAAGGTTGCACGAGTGAGCGAAATCGTCGAGGCGGCGATCGCCTCGGTCGAGGGCACGCGTTTCGAGTATTGCGCCTTTCGCAGCTTTGACGACTCGGCACTCGGGTTCGAGGTGATGTACTTCGTGCCCGAGTGGAATCAGGCCCGGTTTCGCTTCGTGTTCGTCAATGATGCGGTGAATCGCGCCATCCACGCGGCCTTCGCGGAACAAGGTATCGACTTCGCCTATCCGACGCGAACGGTCTACGTGAAGCAGTGAGCTCGCCGCAGGCTTGCGGCCCGCTGTTCAGCCGAGGCGAAGCGTGCCGAAGAGTTCGCTGACGTTCTGCATGCCGTGGTCCTGCAGATACTTCGCGATGCCGGCGTTTATTTTTTTGCAGGCCATCGGGTCGTAGAACAGCGATGTGCCGACGCCGACGGCGCTCGCGCCGGCGATCATGAACTCGATCGCGTCGGTGGCGTTGATGATGCCGCCCTGTCCGATGATCGGCACACCGTGTTTTTTTGCCACCTCGTGGACCTGATGCACCTTGAGGAGCGCAATGGGCTTGATAGCCGGTCCCGAGAGACCGCCCAGCACGTTGCCGATAATCGGGCGGCGCGTCTTCGCATCGATGGCCATGCCCATGACGGTGTTGATCACCGCGAAGCCGTCACTGCCCGCCTCGATGCAGAGTCGCGCATTTTCTTTGATATCCGTTTGATTCGGCGAGAGCTTGGTGATGAGTGGCTTGCGTGTCACCGCACGACAGGCCGCAACGACACGAGCGGACATCTCCGGATAGTTGCCGAAAGCCACGCCGCCCTCTTTGACGTTCGGGCAGGAGATGTTGATCTCGATGGCATCGATCGGCGAGTCGTCGAAGCGTCGCGTGACCTCGGCATATTCTTCGATGGTCGAGCCCGACACGTTGGCAATGAAACGGGTCTCGGCGAAATCCAGCGTCGGCAGGATGTTGCGCACCACATGATCGGTGCCGGGATTCTGCAGGCCGATGGCGTTCAACATGCCCATTGGGGTTTCATAGACGCGGTGCGGCGGGTTGCCGAGGCGCGCCTCGAGGGTCGTACCTTTCAGTACTACCGCGCCGCAATCGGTGTTGGAGAAGCCTTCGACTCGGGTGTATTCCTCGCCGAAGCCGACGCAGCCTGACAGCAGCACGATCGGCGAGGCGAACTCCATGCCGAGAAAGCGATAGCGGAGCGAGGGCGCAGGACCTTCGCCCGCAGTCGAGGTGGCGCTGACGGGAACGGCGGCGGACATGCCGCGATTATAGGCCGCCAAACACGAAAATCCCTTCCGGTCCTGCGGCTCGCCATGGATGATTGGCAGCCATGTTTCGCATCGTGCTGTTTGAGCCGGAGATTCCGCCCAACACCGGCAATGTCATTCGACTTTGCGCCAACACGGGTGCTGAACTGCATCTGCTCAAGCCGCTCGGTTTCGATATCGACCGTCCCGCAGTAAGGCGGGCGGGGCTCGACTATCGCTGGATGGCGGCGGTGCAGGCGCACGAAAACTTTGCCGCGTGTCGCGAGGCGCTGCGCGCCGCGGGCGCGATCCGCTGGTGGGCAATCGAAACCGGCGGCACACAGCGTTATGACGAGGTAGCGTATCTGCCCGGAGACGTGCTGCTCTTTGGTTCGGAGGGACGGGGGTTGCCGCAGTCGGTGATCGGCGAGGTGCCGCTCGTCAGTATTCCGATGCTTGCGGGCAATCGCAGTCTGAATCTGTCGAATGCGGTGACGCTGGTCACCTACGAAGCTTGGCGGCAGAACGGTTTTGCCGCGCCGGTCAATCGAACTCCGCCCTGATGGGCCGGGACATCAGACCGCGCACGACTTCGCGCGGTGCCACGCCCTCGTAGAGCGTGCGATAGAGGCTCTCGCAAATCGGCATCTCGACGCCGTGCCGTTGGGCCACCCGGCGTACGGCTTGGGCCGCAAGATACCCCTCGACGACCTGACCGATTTCGGCGAGCGCGGTTTCGACGCTGCGCCCGGCAGCGAGCAGCAGACCGAAGCGGCGGTTGCGCGACTGATCATCGGTGCAGGTGAGCACCAGATCACCGAGGCCGGCAAGCCCCATGAAGGTCTCGCGACGCGCGCCGAGTGCGACGCCGAGTCGGGTCATCTCGACGAGCCCGCGCGTGATCAGCGCGACGCGCGTGTTGGCGCCGAAACCGAGTCCGTCGGCAAGGCCTGCGCCGACGGCGAGCACATTCTTGGTGGCACCACCGACTTCGACACCGACGATATCGGTCGAGGTATAGGCGCGAAAATTCGCCGACGACAGACTCTGCGCCAAAGAATTCGCAAAAGCCTCGTCAGTGGCGGCGATGGTCATCGCCGTAGGCAGACCGGCGCCCACTTCGCGTGCGAACGTGGGGCCTGACAGCACTGCAAAGGCGCGTGTGTCACCGAGCACTTCGCGCGCCACCTGGTGCGGAAGCAGGCCGCTGTCGAGCTCGAAGCCCTTGGTGGCCCAGGCAAGCCGCACCTCAGGACTCAGCAGCGGCGCTATTTCTTTGAGCAAGCCGCGCAGCGCGTGACTGGGTACGGCGATCAGCACCTCATCGGCGCCGTCGAGCGCATCGCGCAGCGAATGCACCACGCGCAATTCGTCCGGGAAGACTGCCTCCGGCAGATAACGCCGGTTGCAACGCGCGCTTTGCATCGCCACCTGCTGGGCCGCATCGCGGCCCCAGAGGCGAGTCGGGTGGCCGGAGCGCGCAAACTGTATCGCGAGCGCCGTACCCCAGGATCCGGCACCGAGCACGGCCAGCGGTGCGACCGCGCCGCCGGTCATGCGTGTCAGCTGTTCAGCGCCGGTGGTGGTGCTTCAGCCTGCTGGCGTGCCGCCGCTTCGGCGAGCGAGCGCGCATACAGCGCATCGAAGTTCACCGGTGGCAGCAGCATCTGCGGGAAGCCGCCGAGCGAGACCAGATTGGCGATGGTGGCGCGTGCGTACGGAAAAAGCACCGTTGGCGCGATGGCGGCGACGGCGCGGCGGTAGTCTTCTTCGTTGAGGTTGCGCACGCCGAACAGGCCGGCCTGCTGGACCTCGACGAGGAAAGCGGTCGCTTCATCGATCTTGGCGGTGATGCTGACGGTCAACACTACTTCGCGCAGCTCGGAGGAGATCGCCTCGGATGCGGTATTGAGATCGAGACCGATCTGCGGGTTCCAGGCGCCCTCGACGCGCGGCCCCTTGGGTGCCTCGAAGGAGCAATCCTTCAGGTACACCGACTGCAGCGAGAATTCGGGAGCGTCGGCATCGACGCCGGGAGCGGTTGCGCCGTCGGTGCGCGGATCGGGATCAGCCATGTTATTGAGCCTCTGTTGGAATCAGGTTGCGCGAAGGAGCGGATCGAGTCCGCCCTTCGCCTCGAGTGCGTGCAGATCGTCACAACCGCCGACGTGCACCTCACCAATGAAAATCTGCGGCACGGTGTGCCGCCCACTACGGGCCATCATCTGCTGACGCAGCGCGGGGTCGCGATCGACGTCGATGATCTCGGCATCGGCGCCTTTGCGCGCAAACAACTCGCGCGCTCGTGCGCAATAGGGGCACCAGGCGGTCGCATACATCACGACCTTGTTCAGCGTCGGTGTTTGGGACTGCAGCGGTTCGTTCATGGGCTCAAGCCTTGCCTTGACCTTGGGCGAGCGGCAGGTTTTCGGTACGCCAGCCACCCAGTCCGCCCTTTAGATTGAAGGCCTGCTTGAAGCCTTGACCGGCCAGTACGCGCGCTGCGGAAGCACCGACGGTGCCGGATTCACAGTACACGACCACGTTTTTTTCCTTGTATTTATTGAGCGTGTCGCCAGCGGTCAGCATTTGCGCCGAATCCATTCGACGAGCACCACCGATGTGTCCGGCAGCGAACTCCTCGGGCTTGCGCAGGTCGATGACCAGCGCCCCCTGATTCTGCAGACGGATCAGGTCTTGCGGTGATATGCCGGCGAAAGCGTCGCGGCGAGCACGCCACTCGTAGACGACGACGAGCAGCGCAGCGAGCACGGCCATCGAGACGAGCCAAGGGTGATTGGCGATGTATTCCGGGAGCCTTTCCATCCGCAGGATTATACAATTTGCACCGATGCGCGGCCGGATCATCCGTTTTCTGCTTGCTGTGGGCGTGATGGCGCTGCTGTCGGTGGCCAATGCCCAGGATGCCGCTCGCGCCGAGGCTGAACTTCGCCAGTTGCGCACCGAAATCGAGCGTATTCGTAGCCAGGTGGCCAAGGATGCGGCCGAGCGGGATCGCCTGACCCGGGCGCTGCGCTCGGCCGAGACGGCGGCCAATCGGGCCCGCAACGAACTCGGGCGACTGCGCGGAGAGCGCCAAAGCCGCGAGGAAAAGCGCGCCGAGCTGGCCGCCCAGAAGCGGGATCGCGAGGCTGAGCTCGCTCGGGAGCGGCGGGAGTTGGCGGCACAGATGCGTGCGGCCTACCTCATCGGTCGCGAGCAGCCGCTCGAGTTATTGCTCAATCAACGCGATCCATCGCGTCTTGAGCGCCTGTTCTCCTACTACGGTTATTTCGGTCGCGCGCGGGCCGATCAACTCGCGCTCATCGCGAATAACCTGCGCGCGATCGAGGCGCTCGATCAGGATCTCGAAACCGAGGAGGAGCGAATCCGCCGACTCGAGCAGCAGCAGAACTCAGAGTTATCGCGTCTCGAAAAGGCGCGCAACGAGCGTGGCGAGGTGCTCGCCAATCTCAACACCGAAGCCAAGGCCCGCAGCGCGAGTCTGCAAAGGCTGCAGCGCGAGCAGGCTGCACTCGAAAAATTGTTGCGCGAGTTGCGGCGTGCGGCACCGCAGTTCCCCGCCGACAGCCGCAGCCCTTTCGCCGGTATGCGCGGCAAACTCGCCTGGCCGACGAGTGGCAAGCTGGTAGCTCGTTACGGCCAGCAGCGCGCGGGCTCGGTCAAATGGGAAGGCGTGCTGATCTCCGCGGCGCGCGGCACGCCCGTACGGGCGGTGTATCGCGGTCGCGTGGTCTACGCCGATTGGCTGGCGGGTCTCGGTCTGTTGCTGATCATCGATCACGGCGGCGGTTACCTCAGCCTTTATGGCCATAACGAACAATTGTTTCGTACCGTGGGTGAGCAGGTCGCACCGGGTGACACTGTGGCCTCGGTCGGCGATTCGGGTGGGCGAGCCCAACCAGAGCTTTATTTTGAAATTCGGCGCGCCGCGAGGCCCCTCGATCCGACACCCTGGTTCAAGGATCGGCAGCCCTGAGTGATCACGTTTCGTCGTGATCACCCTGTAAACTCCGCTCACCCATGTCTTTGCAGCGCGTTCCCTTCCTGATCGGTTCCGTCGTCGGCCTTGTCGCCGGCGCGTTGCTCGTGCGCTTTGTGTGGATGACGGGTGAGGTCGGCGGCGAGACCGCGGCGGCAGTGACCGCCCCGCGAGCCTTGAACATCGAGACCAATGTTTTGTCGGCGCCCGAGACGCGGCGACTGACCGAAGTGCTCGGACAGATTCGCCGCGAATATGTTGATGAAGTCGCCGACGAGCGGCTGGTCGAGGCGGCGATGCGCGGCATGCTCGCCGGGCTCGATGAACACTCGGCCTATCTGGATCGTCGCGAGTACGAAGAAATCCGCCGTGGCGCTGCGGGTAACTATCCGGGCATCGGCATCGAGGTCATTGCCGACAACGGATTCATCAAGGTGCAACGACCGCTCGAGGACTCGCCTGCCGCCCGTGCCGGCATCCTCGCCGGCGATCTCATCCTGCGCATCGATGGCGAGCCCGTGGGTGCCAATCTCGCAGCGGCCATCGAACAGATGCGTGGACCCGCCGGCTCGCTGGTGAAACTCACGGTACGTCGCGCTGAGGGTAACGAGCTCGTCGAAGTGGCGCTGGAGCGTGCCCGCGTCGATGTACACAGCGTCTCGGCCGCAGCGCTCGGCGACGGCTACGCGTATCTGCGCATCGCTGCCTTCAGCGACACCACGCCGGCGGATTTCGCGCGTGAAGTACAGCGCTTGCGCAGCGTACAACCGGAGCTGCGCGGCGTGGTGATCGATCTGCGCAACAATCCAGGCGGTGTACTCGAGAGCGCCGTGGCGGTCGCCGATGCACTGCTCGAGAGCGGCAACATCGTCGTTGCGCGAGGTCGTGCGCCGGATGCACGCTTTCGCATGGACGCCCGCCCCGGACAATTGCTCGAGGGCGTCGCGTTGGCGGTGTTGGTGAACGGCGGTTCGGCTTCTGCCGCCGAGATCCTCGCCGGTGCACTCAAAGATAACGACCGCGCGCTGCTGGTGGGTCGCCGCACTTATGGCAAAGGCTCGGTGCAGAGCGTCATCCCGCTGGCTGATGGTCGGGCGCTCAAGCTCACCACCTCGCGCTATGCAACACCTTCCGGCGAGTTCATCAACGAGCGCGGCATCGATCCCGAGATCGTGTTGACGGGCCCGGATGCGGCGCCGACCGATCCGACCATCGACGATGAGGTACGTGCCACGCTGCGCGAGTTGCAACGCCGTGCGCCGCCCGCGACCCGCACCGCCGAAACCAGGGCCCCCCGAGCGTGATCGAATTACTGCAATTTTTTCTCGACTTCATCCTGAATCTCGACAGCCATCTCGTCGAGCTGATGCAGCAGTATGGGGTGTGGATCTACGCGATCTTGTTCGCGATCGTGTTCGCTGAAACCGGCCTCGTGGTCACACCTTGGCTGCCGGGTGATTCTTTGCTCTTTGCAGTGGGCACGCTCGCGGCCATCGACACCAGCGGTACGCTGCATGCGCCGACGGTGGCGGCGTTGTTGATCGTCGCCGCGATCCTCGGCAACACCTGCAATTACGCCATCGGCAAGGCCATCGGCCCGCCGGCGTTCAGTGGTCGATATCGTCTGCTGAAGGTCGAATATCTTCGCCAGACCGAGTCGTACTTCGTCAAGCATGGCGGCAAGACGGTGATGCTGTCGCGCTTTCTGCCGATCCTGCGCACCTTCGCGCCTTTTGTTGCCGGCGTTGCGCGCATGGAATATGCCCGCTTTCAGGGCTACAACGTGCTCGGTGCATTCATCTGGGTGGCGTTTTTTTTGGGCGGTGGTTATCTCTTCGGCAACATTCCGCTGGTGCGCGACAACTTCGGCATCGTCACGCTGCTCATCATCTTCGGTTCGCTGATACCCGTGGCGATCCTCGCGCTGCGTCGCCGCTGACTGCGCGTCGTGATCGCGACCGAAACTCAGAGCGCGAGCACGGCACCGACGATACCGCCGACCAGCAGGATTAGCTGCGCCAACGTCGCAATACCAAAGCCCGCGCTGCGTTTCTCGGCGGCCTTGGTGTAGCCGACGAAATAGAGCAGTCGACCGACGATGAACGCCACGCCGGCTCCGACGGCCCCGGGCACGCTGATGAAGATCGCGAACGACCACAGCGCAGGAACGAAGATGACCAGTTGTTCCAGCGTGTTCATCTGCGCGCGGTAATAGCGCTCGAAATCGATGTTGCCTGAGGTGGCGGGCGCTTTGACGCCGTAACGGTAGCGCGCGCGGCCGACGGCCAGTGCGAAACCGAAGTATTCGAGCAGCGCGAGCAGCATGACGAGATGGATCGGGGCATATTCGGCTGACATGAGACACTCCCAGCTATGGAACCGCAGTCGAACGGCAGAGGTCACAGTGACCATGCCGCATGCCCTGCCAGCATAACGTGCTGGCACAATGCCGCCGAGGAGGATGCCTTGCCATGACCGGTTTCGTGTTGCGCGCCGTCATCGTCGCCTTCGGGCTTTGGCTCGCCACCCGTTGGATCGACGGCTTCACCATTGATGAACCGCTGACCTTGCTGCTTGCGGCAGCACTGCTCGGGGTGGTCAATGCTTTCGTCCGCCCTGTCCTGCTGGTGCTGACGCTGCCGATCAGCGTGGTGACACTGGGTCTATTCGTGCTGGTGATCAACGCCGCGATGTTGGCGCTGGTGGCCGGCATCCTGCCGGGTTTCGACATCGCTGGTTTCTGGGATGCGTTTTGGGGCGCCGTGGTGGTCGGACTGACCGGCTGGGTCGGTTCATGGTTCATCGGCCCGCGCGGTCTCGAACGGTTGCGCCGCGGATGAGCGATCGATCAGCACACCGGGCGCAGCGAAGCTCGTCGATCGGCCTGCTCTGCGGGCTGTTCTTTTTCTGGTTTGGCGCGCTACCCGCGTTGCAGGCGGCAGACCTGCAGTTCAACGGATTTGCGCGTGATCGTGACGGCAAGCCGCTGTACGTCGAGGCGCACTATGTGCGCAACGCTGGCGCCGTCGGCGAGAGCCGTATCGTGATGTATCGCTGCGCTGCAGGCGGCGCCGCTTTTGCGCGCAAGGAACTCACCTACGGCAAATTGCGCGAAGAGCCCGAGTTCATGTTCACCGATGCGCGCAGCGGTTACGTCGAGGGCTTGCGGCAGACGGCGCAGGGACCGCGTGTCTTTCAGCAAGAAAACGCCCGCAGTCCGCGCCGCGAAGCACCGGTCCCGGCGAACGTCGCGATCGTCGCCGACGCGGGCTTCGATGAATTCGTTCGTCAGCACTGGAGCGAGCTCGAAGAGGGCAAGACGGTGCGTTTCCCCTTTCTCATACCGAGCCGCCTCGATTACCTCAGCTTCAAGGTCAAGAAGCACCACGAAACCAACATCGAGGGCGCGACCGCGAGCGTGATCCGTCTGAATCTCTCGGGTGTGCTCGGCTGGTTCCTGCCGTACATCGAAGTGTCCTACCGCAAGAGTGATCGCGTACTCATGCGCTACGACGGGCTCAGCAATATCCGCGACGATGCCGGGCGAAACCATATCGCAGTGATCGAATTCCCGCTACGCGAGCGCCGCGCAGTGCCCGCCGTCGATCTCGTCAAGTTGCGGGCGGAGCCGCTCGTTTCGCGCTGCTGAGCTTCGCCTCGTCTGCTTCGGTGATGGCGGTGATCGCCGCGGGTGCGGGCCGTGGCCAGTTGACGAGCAGCGTGCCGCCGAGAATCACCAGCGTACCCACCATCTGCAGCGGCCCGAGTGTTTCGTCGAGGATCCACCAGCCAAGCAGCAAGGCGATGGCCGGGTTCACGAAGCCGTAAGTCGAGAGCTGCGCCGGCGTCACGTTCACCGACAACCAGGCGTAAGCGGTGTAGGCGATGCAGGAACTCATGATCGTCATGTAGGCGAGTGCAGCGAGTCCGCTGGCATCCCAATGCCAGCGCGCCGGCTCGCCCGAGAGCCACATCACGCAGGACAGCAGCAGGCCACCGCACAACATCTGCAGAGCCGTGAAGGTCATCAGATCGAGCGAGCTTTGCTGGTTACGCTGCAGGATGGTCCCTACCGACCAGCTGAAGCAGCCGATCAGCACGATGAGGGTCGGCCAGCCGAGCGCAGCAGCGGCGGCATCGTTGCTCGGCCAGGCGATAAGCATCGTGCCAGCGAAACCGATCACCAGCCCCACCCCGATCCGCAAAGAAATCGACGTGGCGCGCGCACCGAACAGCCCGAGCAGCGGAATCCAGAACGAGGCCGAAACGTTGAGCAGTGCGGCGAGGTTGGAGGGAATGTACTGCAGACCCCACACACCTATGCCATTGGCGACGAATACGCCAAAGAAACCGATTGCCAGTAGCGCACGCGCATCGACGAGAGTGATGGTCGGCCAAAGCGCTTGTCCGCGCCGCACAGCGAGCCGCCGCGCCACCCCAAGCAACAGCAGGCCGCCGCTGACGAAGCGCGCTGCAGCGAAGGTGAGTGGCGGCAGATGACCGACACCAATCTTGGTCACGAGGTAGGTCGAACCCCAGACGAGATAAATGATTGCGAACGCGACGACGAGCTTGGTGCGTCGCGCGTTCGGTGCGGTAACGGTCACGTCGTGGGAGCGTCCGCGCGTGTCGCGGTGCGGTACATCAAAAGTCCAAGCGCCGCGAGTACGAGCAGACCCAGCCACTCGCCGAAGTGCAGCGCTGCGGGCAAGGCGAGTACTTCTGCACTACCCGAGGTGACGATCGGCACGGCGATGGCGATGCCCATCAATGCCTCACCGGTGATCATGCCGGCGGCGAACAGCAAGCCCTTGCGACTCCGTCGCTCGAGATCCGCTGCTGCGCAGCCTTGCTGGCGCAGCGCGCGTTCGGCGAGCCAGCCGAGCAGACCGCCTAGGAAAATCGGTGTCATCAACTCGATCGGCAGATAGATGCCGACAGCCACGGCGAGCACGGGCGTGCGAAACGTCGAGCCGCGTGCCTTGAGGATTTCGTCGACGATGATGATGGCGACGCCGATGAGCGCGCCGATGATGATCATGTCCCACGGCAGACTGCCACCGAACAGACCTTTGGATACCGAAGCCATGAGTGTCGCCTGCGGCGCGAGCAGCGGATTCGGATGTTGTTCGGTCGGTATGCCGATGCCGTAAGCCTGCGCGAGCAGATTGAGCACGGGTGCCATGACGAGCGCACTGCTGGCCGCACCGATACCGAGCATGACCTGCTGTCGCCACGGCGTCGCGCCGACGATATAACCGCACTTCAGATCCTGCAGATTGTCACCGGCGATGCAGGCAGCGCAGCAGACGACTGCGCCAATCATGATCGCCGCCACCGGGCCGATGCTGCTGTCCGGGCCCATCAAGATGAGTAGTACCACCGCCGAGAACAGGATGGTGGCGATGGTGATTCCCGACACCGGATTGTTGGAGGAACCGACAAGGCCAGCCATATAGGCCGAAACCGAGCAGAAGAGAAAACCGGTCACGATCATGATGAGCGTCATCGGCAGGCTGACGGCCAGCGAGCCGACGATGGTTTCGTACAGTGCCCACAGCGGCAGGGTAAAGAGCAGGATGCCGAGCAGCACCGATTTCATGGGCAAATCCTGCTCGGTGTGCACGATCAGCTGACCTGCGGCACTGGCGCGGGCTGCCGCGAGTCCGCTGCGCACGCCCGACACCAGCGAGTGACGCAAAGAAATCAGCGCCCAGAATCCGCCGACCAGCATCGCACCGACGCCGAGATAGCGAATTTGTTTGGACCAGATGAACCCGGCGAGATCTTCGGCGGAAAGTCCGGCGGCTGCCTGCGCGAGTTCGGCATTGGCAGGCAAAACATTGGCGACGTAGTAGGGAATCGCGATGTTCCAGGAAATCATCGCTCCGCCGAGTGCGACGATGCCGACATTGAGACCCACGATATAGCCGACGGCGAGCAGCGCCGGGGAGAGGTTGGTGCCGATGAAGCCGAGATAATTGCCAAAGAAACCGGCACTCGCTGCCGTATCGGGAATGAGCTTGAGGCCGCTGCCCGCGGCAAGCTTGGCGAATGCACCGCCGAGCGCCGAGACACCGAGGATGCGCAGACCCTGCGAGGGGTTCTCGCCGGCCTTCAAGACTTCGGCGGCTGCCTGACCTTCGGGGAAAGCGAGTTTTTGCTCGACGATAAGCGCGCGTCGCAGCGGCACCGAGAAGAGCACGCCGAGTATGCCGCCGAGACCCGCGATCGCCAGCACCCAGGAATATTTGAAGTCTTGCCAATAACCGAGGATCACGAGTGCCGGGATGGTGAAGATCACACCCGAGGCGATTGATGAACCCGCGGAAGCGCCGGTCTGCACAATGTTGTTTTCGAGGATGCCGCCACCACCGAGCAGACGCAGCACCGCCATCGAGACCACGGCCGCAGGAATCGCCGAAGCGATAGTCATGCCGGCGAAGAGGCCGAGATAGGTATTGGCGGCGGCGAGAATCATCGCCAGCACGATCGCGAGGACGATCGCGCGCAGCGTCAACTGCGGGGGCAGCGCAGCCCCCGAAGATGAGTTCATTGCACGCCACCCATCCAGCGGCGCACCAACGGACTCGCCAGCAGCAAGATCAGGGCGGCAATCGCACCGAACCAGAAGATGTCGAGATATTGCCCGGGCATGGCGGCGACGTTTTCGGCGTCAAACTCGCCGGCAATACGTCCGGCGATCAGATTGCCGAGCGAGGTCGCGAGGAACCAGATGCCGAGACTCTGGCCGACGAAGCGCTGCGGCACGAGTTTGGTCACCGATGACAGTCCGACGGGCGAGAGGCAGAGCTCACCGAAAGTGTGCAGCAGGTAGGTCAGCACCAGCCAGTAAGCGGCTGCGGGCAACCCGTCGGCGACGATGCGCGCCGCCAAGAACATGACGAGGAAACCGAGCGCCATGCCGAGCAGTCCCAGCGCAAACTTCACCGGTGTCGAGGGATCGAGATTGCGTCGCGCCAGCATCACCCACGCCGCCGAGAACACGGGTGCAAAGATCACGATGAAGATCGCGTTCAATGATTGAAACCAGCCGGCAGGCACGACGAAGTCGCCGAACTCGCGGGCGGTGTAGCGCTCGGCAAACAGATTGAGCGAGGAACCGGCTTGCTCGAAACCTGACCAGAAGAGCGCGCAGGCGACGAACAGAGCGATCAACACGAGCACGCGCTTCTTCTCGGCGGCATCGAGTCCGGCGAGCAGCAGCAGATACGCGAAATAGAGCGCGGCCATGGCGACGATCACGCCGATGCCGTAACCCTGCAACTCGATCGGCGAGACTTGCACGATACCGAGGAAGGGCAGCGCCACCAGCACGGCCAGCAGCGCACTGCCAATCCAAAGATTTCGCCACGCCGGCGCGAGATTGGTGCCGGGCGCAACGTGAGGCTGCAGGCCGGCTGCGCCGAGATGCTGTTTGGTCAGCATGAATTGCACGACGCCGAGCGCCATGCCGACGCCCGCCGCCATGAAGCCGACCCGCCAGCCATACTCGACCGCAAGCCAAGCGGTGATCAGCGGGCCGATGAAGGCACCGAGGTTGATGCCCATGTAGAAAATCGTGAAGCCCGCGTCGCGGCGACCGCCGCCCTCCGGGTAGAGTTCGGCCACCAGCGCGGAGATGTTGGGCTTGAGGAGACCCACACCGAGGATGATGACGATCAATCCGAGGTAGAACATCGCCGCGGTCTGCGACAACCAGAGGCCAAAACTGCCTAGCGAGATGAGTATGCCACCGTAGAGCACAGCGCGTTGCGCGCCGATCAGTCGATCGGCAATCCAGCCGCCAGGCAGGGCGACGACGTACACGGCTGCCGTGTACAACCCGTAGATGGCAGTGGCCGTCTTGTCATCGAGTCCGAGGCCGCCACGCGCAATTGCATCGACCAGAAAGAGCACGAGCAAGGCGCGCATGCCGTAGTAGCTGAAGCGTTCCCACATTTCGGTGAAAAACAGCGTGGCGAGGCCACGCGGATGACCGAAAAAGGTTTTTGATTCATTCATTGTTGTTCTTCCCCTCCGATGATCCGGCTCAGGCTTCCACGGTCTTGACGCGCATCCGATTCATGATGCGGGCCATGATCAGACCGCCCTCGTAGAGCAGATACATGGGCACGGCCATGATGGTTTGCGAGATCGCGTCGGGCGGCGTCAGCAGCGCGGCGATCACGAAGATGCCGATCAGCACATAGCCACGGATCTCGGCGAGCTTTTCGACTTTGACGAGCCCCGTCAGCACCAGCAGTACCACCACCACGGGGACCTCGAAGGCGAGACCGAAGCAGAGGAACATGGTGAGCACGAAATCCATGTAACTCGTGATGTCGGTCATCATGCGCACGCCTGCGGGCGTGGTGTTGGCAAAGAATTCGAACATCACCGGAAAGACTACGAAATAGGCAAAAGCAATGCCGCAATAGAAAAGCACGATCGAAGAGACGAGCAGCGGCAGAGCAAAGCGCTTTTCATGGCGGTAGAGGCCCGGCGCGACGAAAGCCCAGATTTGATAGAGCACATAGGGCATGGCGATGAATAGCCCGACGAAGAACGCGAGTTTGAACGGCGTCATGAAGGGCGAGATGACGCTGGTGGCAATCAGCGAGGAATCCGCGGGCAATTGTTTGATCAGCGGCTGTGCAACCAGCGTGAATACTTCGTTGGAAAAAAACGCCAGCGGCAGGAAAGCGAGCAGTACGGCGAGGAAGGCGCGCAACAGCCGATCGCGCAACTCGAGCAGATGCGAGATCAGCGTGCCCTCGGCGAGTTGTTCGGGTTGTTGTTCGCTCATGTCGCCGAGCTCATGTCCCCGGTCGGTCGGAGTTCGCAGCCGGCGCATCGGTAGCCGGCGCTTCGGCGGCCGGCGTTTCCGCTGCCGGCGTTTCCGGGAACGGATCGAGCGTATCGCCACCGAGCGGCACGTGATCCGGCAGGGCGGCTTCGGCGTGACGCTGCACCGCTTCTTCCAAGCTCGGGGTTCCTACCGCGGGGGTATCGGTCACCGATGGTTCCACCGGTGTCGTGCTGTCGCCGGTAGCCGGCGACGCGCCGGCGGGCGGCGTCTGACGTCGTTTGCCGAACTCCAGCGATTCGTCTTCGAGCTGCTCGCGGAATTGTCGCGCCATCGCGCGGGCACGGCCCATCCAGCGACCGATCTCGCTGACTACTTTGGGCAACTTTTCAGGGCCGAGCACGAGCAGTGCAAGGCCCATGATCAGCAGCAGTTCGCTGAAGCCGACTTCGAACATGGCGCCTCAGGCCCGCAGGCAGCGGGCGAAATCAGCCGTTGCGATCGGCGGATTTTTTCTCGGCACTCGAGTCGGCGACCTTCGCCTTGGCAGCTTCGGGGAAGTCCGCATCAGCGGCCTCCTGCTTGATCTGCTTGAGGCTCTCATCGGCGTCTCCATCATCCATGCCTTTCTTGAAACCTTTGACGGCGGCGCCGAGGTCGGAGCCGATGGTTCGCAGTTTCTTGGCGCCGAACACCAGCAGCACCACCAGCAGGATGATGATCAATTCGCGCATTCCAATTCCCATAACGACCTCTTCAACCCGCGTGTCTGGATGACTGATATGTGGAATGCCGATGTTAGACGGTTTCCGGGGTTTGCAGCCAGAAAGTCACCGGTCCGTCATTCACGAGCGAGACCTGCATATCGGCGCCGAACCGGCCCGTAGCGACCACGGGATGGTGTCGGCGTGCGATCTCGCACAGATGTTCGAACAGGCGGGCCGCCTCGCCCGGCGATGCTGCGGTACTGAAGCCTGGCCGATTGCCCTTGCGGGTATCGGCCGCGAGCGTGAATTGGGGCACGAGCAAGAGCCCGCCACCCGTGTCGGTCAGCGACAGATTCATTCGCCCCGCCGAGTCGGCAAAGACGCGATAAGCCAACAGTCGGTCGAGCAACCGCTGTGCGGACCGTTCGTCATCCTGCGGCTGCACGCCGATCAGGGCGAGCAGCCCCGCACCGATTGCGCCCACCGGCTCTGCGGCGACCGTGACGCTGGCGGTGGAGACGCGCTGGATGAGGGCGATCATGGCACTCGTGTGGTGGCAATTCGGCGGGCGAGACCTTAACATCGCGCGCTGTTTTGCGCATGAATCGACCGGTTTCGGGGGTTATGGTGTCGAAGTTTCTCGTGGCGCTCTCCTTGATCGCGGCATTGGCCGCGCCTACTGCCTTCGCCCAGCCCGCCGGCAATGCCGAGCGCGGAGCCAAGCTGGCCTACACCTGCCTCGGTTGCCACGGCATCCCGAACTACAAGAACTCCTACCCCAACTACCGCGTGCCGAAACTGCGCGGCCAGCATGCCGACTATCTGGCGCTTGCCCTGCAGGCCTACCAGAACGGCGAGCGCAGCCACGCCACCATGCATGCCAACGCGGCAGGCTGGAAAGAACAGGACCTCGCCGACATGGCCGCCTTCCTCGCGGGTCCGCCTATTCAGCCGGCGGCCGCACCCAAGCCCGTCGGCAAGGCGCCGGAAGCGGCACAGACCTGTGTGGCCTGTCACGGCACCGATGGCGTCGGCATCACGCCGCAGTATCCGACGCTCTCCGGACAACACGCCGATTACCTCGAACGCGCTCTCACCGATTACAAGCGGGGCGGACGCAAGAACGCGATCATGGCGGGTTTCGCCGCGCAGCTCTCTGCGGCCGACATCAAGGCGCTCGCCGCCTATTACGCGGCTCAGCGTCCGAGCCTCGAGACCTCGAAGCGCCCGACGCGCGCTACGGCGCAGCGCTGAGCATCCGCTCGAGAAACGTCGCCATCGTCTTCGACTGGAAGTCGCGGTTGGTTTTCTTGCGGAACCCGTGACCTTCGTCGCGAGCGGCGAGATACCAAACTTCGCCGCCCCGGGCGCGAATCTTTGTCACCAGCTGTTCGCTCTCCGAGGCTGGCACGCGCGGATCGTTGAGACCCTGCACCACGAGTAGCGGCCGGCGAATCATCTCGGCTTTTTCGAGCGGTGAGATGCGCTGCAAGAAGGCGTGCATCGAGGGATCACGCTCATCGCCGTACTCCGCCCTGCGCAGGTCGCGTCGATAGCCGGCGGTATTGCTCAAGAAGGTGACGAAATTACTGATGCCGACGACATCGATGCCGCCGCGCAGCCGATCGCCATAAGCGATCAGCGAGGCGAGCACCATGTAGCCGCCATAGGATCCGCCCATCACTACGACGCGTTCGGGATCGAGATCCGGCTGTGCCGCGATCCACACGAGTAGCGCACCGATGTCACGCACCGAGTCCTCGCGCAGCCGGCCGTTGTCGAGCAATATGTAGCGACGTCCGTAGCCAGTCGAGCCGCGCACATTCGGCTGAATCACCGCATAGCCGAGTTCACCGACAAGGTATTGCAAGAAAGGACTGTAGCCGGGGCGCGATTGACCTTCGGGTCCGCCGTGGATGTCGATGACCACGGGATGCTTGCCGGGCTTCGCGGGTTTTTGCAGGAGTGCGGGGATGCGCCGCGGCGCACGGCCATCACGATCCCAGCTCGGGTAGCGAAACACCTGTGCGGCGCTGACGCGTTGCGGATCGACCAGGCCGGTTTCGCTGAAGGTCCAGCGCGTCGCCTGGCCGGCAGCGAGGTTGTAGGTCCAGACGTCGCGCGGTGCCACACTGCTCTCGAGGCTGAAGCCGAGACGACTGCTGCTGCGGTCGAAACGCAGGTTCGAGATGATGCCTTGCGGCACACCAGCGGGACGCAGCGTCTGTGCTGCACCGAGATCGACCAGCGTCAGCTGGCTGAAGCCATCGACATTGGCCACGTGCGCGAGCCAGCGGCCGTCGCCGCTGACATCGAAATCTTCGATGTCCCAGGGGATGTCCTCGGTCAGGGTGCGCAGGCGCCCATCGGTCAAGTCCAAGTATCGCAGCTGCAAGAACTCGCCGCCGAGATCGGCGGTGAGCCACACACCGCGACCATCGATGGAGAAGCGCGCACCACCAATACCGGTTTGCACGGCGGGTTTCTTTGGATCGATCGACAACGGTACGCGGCTCACGGCGCCGGTTGCGATCTCGGCGATATACAGCGAAGCGTCGGTGATCGAGACATAGTCGAGCAGCAATAATCTTTGACCATCCAGCGACCAGTCGAGCGGGGTCCAGGTTTCGCCTTGCGAGGCGACCACGAGTCGTGCCGTGGCATTGCCATCGACGTCGAGAACGTAGACATCTTGATTGGTGCCGTTGCGCGCATTGCTCTGAAAGGCGATGCGCCGACCGTCACGCGACCAGACGCCACCGCCGTGACGCGACTTGCCGTCGGTGAGGCGGCGCGGTTGTTTCGCCTCGGCGTCGAGCAGATAGAGCTGCGCGTTCTCGTTGCCGCCGCGATCGCGGGCGAACAGCAGGCGCGTGGCGCCCGGTGCCGGATCCGCTGCGACGCCGCCGGCGGGCTCATTGTCGAAGGTGAGTTGCTCGCGGGCACCGCCCGGCTGACGAACGCGATGCACCTGTTCGGTATCACCGAAGCGGGTACTCACTAGGAGGCTGCCGTCGGCCATGAAATCACGGAACGACGCGCTGCGTCCGGCAAGCCAGCCATCGAGCGTGTCGAGCACACGGGGCGAATGTGGCGGCACGCCATCGAGGACGAGGTTGCCGCGGCTCTCGCGTGCCGGCGTTTGCGCGAGCGCGTTCGGCCCGAGGCTGGCGAGTACGCCGAGTGCGCCGAGCGCAAGCAGGACCAAGCGGGTGGTGATGGGGCGTGCGGTGTCAGTTCGGATCATGTCTGCTATGTTGCCCGACCTCGTTTGTCCGTCCAATGCCGTTGTGGCAAAGCCGTGGTGGAGCGCTGATGGCCGACCCCAGACTGAAACAGAAGATCGATGCCGGCGAGTTCATCGTCGCGCCCGGCGTGTTCGACATGATCTCGGCGATGCTTGCCGAGCGGGTGGGTTTCGATGCCGTGTACGCCTCGGGGTTCTGGCTCACCGCTTCGCACCTCGGCATTCCCGATGCCGGCCTTGCGACCTATACCGAGATGCTTTCGCGTGTCTCCAAGGTGGTCGAGAAATCTTCGGTCCCGGTCATCGCCGACGCCGATACCGGATTCGGCGGTCTGCTCAACGTGCAACACACCGTGCGCGGCTATGAACAGGCCGGGGTCAGCGCCATCCAGATCGAAGATCAGGAATTCCCCAAGAAATGCGGTCACACCCCCTACCGTCGCGTGGTGTCGCTCGAAGAGATGGTCGCCAAGGTGAGAGTGGTGGTCGATTCGCGTCGTGACCCGAACTTTCTGGTCATCGCGCGAACCGATGCGCGCACGGGTCTGGGTTTTGACGAGGCGGTGCGCCGCGGTCAGGCCTACGCCGAAGCCGGTGCCGACATCGTGTTCGTCGAGGCTTTGCAGTCCGCGGACGAGATGCGTCGCGCCTGCGCGGCGATTCGCGCACCGCTGATGGCCAATATGTCCGATGGCGGCAAGACGCCGATCCGTCCGGCCGCCGAGCTTGCAGCGCTCGGTTACCGCCTCGCTATCTGGCCTGCCATGGCGGCGCTCGCTGCGAGCGCGGCGATCGAGCAGGCGATGCAGCATCTGAAGACCACGGGCAGCAGCCTGACGCCGCAGGTGCCGCTCTTCAGCTTCGACGAATTTTGCCGCATGGTCGGGTTTGGCGAAGTCTGGGCGTTCGAGGAGAAATGGAAACACGTGCTCGAGCGCGGGGCGCAGCCGCCACAAGTTCCATGATTACCCACAGCTTCGCAGGCGGCGTGCACGCCGTCGATGCCGAGTACGTGCAACCGCTCTTCGATGCGGTGCATATCGTCATCGAGCAGGGTCGTGCCGCCATCGTCGATTGCGGCACGGCGCACTCAGTGCCGGGCATTCTCGCTGCCCTCGCAGAGCTTGGCGTGTCGACCGCGGCGGTCGATTGGTTGTTGCTGACGCATGTGCATCTCGATCATGCGGGCGGTGCCGGTCAGTTGATGCAAGCCTTGCCGAACGCACGCGTGGCGGTGCATCCACGCGGCGCACCGCACCTCATCGACCCGCGCAAGCTGATTGATGCCTCGATCGCGGTGTACGGCCGTGCGACCTATGACACCCTCTATGGCGATATCCTGCCGATCGATGCAGCGCGGGTCGAAGCGGCGACCGATGGCCAAGTTTTTTCTTTGGTCGATCGTCGCTTTGAGGTTCTGCATACGCCGGGTCATGCCCTGCATCACCAAACCTATCTCGATCACGGCATCAACGCGGTGTTCACCGGCGACACTTTCGGGCTCGCCTACGAGGTCTTCAAGATCGAGGGGCGGGCGTTCGTCGTACCGACCACGAGTCCCTCGCAGTTCGATCCGCAACAGCTGATCGAATCGATCCGGCGGATTCTCGCGCGCAAGCCTGCGGCAGCGTTTCTCACTCATTATTCGCGCATCACCGATCTCGAGCGCGTCGGCGCCGATCTCAAACGCATGATCAACTCACATGTCGAGGTGGCGCTGGCCCATGCCGATTTGCCGATCGATGCGGCACGCAGCGCGATCCGCAACGGCCTCAAAGAATTATTCGCGCAGGAACTGCAGCGCTTCGGTGTGCAACCGTCGGACGAGATGTTCGAGCGTTGGCTGGGCGGTGACATCGAGCTCAACGCCGACGGTCTGCTGGCGTGGCTCGCGCGCCGCAAGCGCTGAAACTTTGCGCAAAACTGTCGGAGGAGTTGACGCATCCTATGAAATCCCCCTTCAAGGCTTATCGCATTCACGAAATCGAGCGGCGCATCGTGGCGCGCTTCGAAGAGTTGACGCTGGATGATCTTGCGGCGGGCGAGGTCGTGGTACGTGTCCTTTACTCGGACATCAACTACAAGGATGCGCTGGCCGCCACGGGCGCAGGCAAGATCCTGCGCAAGTACCCGCTCGTGGGTGGTATCGATCTCGCGGGCGTAGTCGAAGCGTCCAGCGATCCGCGCTGCAAGCCGGGCGATGCCGTGCTGGTCACGGGCTGCGGCCTTTCCGAGACGCATGACGGTGGCTATGCGGAGTACGTGCGCCTCAAGGGCGAGTGGGTCATTCCGATGCCGCCGGGTCTCGATGCCTTCAAGGCAATGACGCTCGGTACGGCGGGTTTCACGGCCGCACTTGCCATCCATCGCATGGAACACAACGGACAGACGCCGGCCAAGGGGCCGATCGTGGTCACGGGCGCGACCGGGGGTGTCGGCAGCGTCGCCATCGACATGCTCGCCGGGCGGGGTTACGAGGCGATCGCGGTGAGCAGCAAGGCTGATTCCATCGATTACCTGAAATCTTTGGGCGCCTCGCAGGTCTTGCTGCGTACCGAGATCGATTACGGCAAGCGCCCGCTCGAGGCGGCGCGTTTCGGCGGCGCCATCGACAATGTGGGGGGTGAGATGCTCACTTGGCTGACGCGCACGGTCGATACTTGGGGCAACATCGCGAGCATCGGTCTCGCGGGCGGTGCCGAGCTGCACACCACGGTGATGCCCTTTATCTTGCGCGGCATCAATCTGCTCGGCATCAATTCTTCGGCGACGCTGCGCGACCTGCGGCTCGTCGTGTGGAACCGAATCGCCACCGATCTCAAGCCGCGCCATCTCGAGACCATCGCCGCGCGCACCATCGCCTTCGAAGAATTGCCGCAGGCGTTTGCGGCGTATCTCGAGGGCAAGGTCACGGGCCGCACGGTCGTGAAGATCGGCGCCTGATGCGGCGTAGCTGAACTTCGATCGCATGAGTGCGCCAGTCTGATGAACACGCCTGAGCGCGATGCGCTGATCGCCGCCGCCACGCGCTGCGGCGTGACGCTCGATGTGCCGAGCGCAACCAAGCTGCTCGCGCTGCTCGATGAGCTCGCGCGCTGGAACCGCAGCTATAACCTCACGGCAATCACCGCGAGACGCGAGATGATCGTGCGTCATCTGCTCGACAGTCTCGCGGTTCGTCCGTGGCTGGTGGGCGAACGCATCATCGATGTCGGCACCGGCGCGGGATTTCCCGGTCTGCCGCTCGCCATCGTCGAGCCGCAGCGACGGTTTACCTTGCTCGATTCCAACGGCAAGAAGCTGCGCTTCGTCGCGCATGCGGTGCGCACGCTCGGCCTCGACAACGTCGAGACGTTGCAGCAACGCGCCGCTGCGCATGCACCGGCGGTTCCCTATGACACCGTGCTGACCCGCGCTTTCGCGCCGCTGCCGGAACTCATCGCGCAGGTGACGGCGATGTGCGATGCACGCACGCAGGTACTTGCCATGAAGGGCAAGCGCAGCGCCGAGGAACGCGCCCTGCTTCCGGCCGGCTGGCGCATCGAGCACGACATCGATCTGTCGATTCCCGGACTCGACGAAGCGCGTCACCTGCTCGTGCTGCGCCGCGAACCGGCTGCAGCGACCGTCCCAGGGTCGTTGCGCTAGACTCGCCTCATGGGCCGCATCATCGCCGTCGCCAACCAGAAAGGCGGCGTCGGCAAGACCACCACCGCCGTCAATCTCGCCGCATCACTCGCCGTGACGCGGCGACGCGTGCTGCTGGTCGATCTCGATCCGCAGGGCAACGCCACCATGGGCTGCGGCATCGAGAAAACGACGCTGCAACGCGGTGTCGGCGATGTTTTGGTCGGCGATTGCCGGACTCGCGAGGCCATCATCGCGCTCGAAGCGCCGCCGATGTCCTTGTTGCCGGCGAATCAGGATCTGACGGCCGCCGAAGTGCAGTTGCTCTCGCTGCAAGTCGGGCGCGAGTTGCGCTTGCGCAGCGCCCTCAAGGACCTGCGCGACGAGTTCGACGTGATCCTGATCGACTGCCCCCCGTCGTTGAACATGCTCACCGTCAATGCGCTGGTGGCGGCTGACAGCGTGCTCGTGCCGATGCAGTGCGAGTACTACGCGCTCGAGGGGCTCACTGCGCTCATATCGACGATCGAACAGATCCGCGAAGCGGTGAACCCGAAGCTCGAGATCGAGGGTGTACTGCGCACCATGTTCGACCCGCGCAATAACCTCGCCAACGAAGTGAGCGCGCAGCTGCTCGAGTACTTCGGTGACAAAGTATTCCGCACCATCGTGCCGCGCAACGTGCGCCTCGCCGAAGCGCCCTCCTTCGGCAAACCGGCGTTGTTGCATGACAAGGATTCGCGCGGCGCGCTCGCCTATCTTGCCTTAGCCGGCGAGATGATCGGCCGTGGCGAGGTACCGATCACCGCAGCAGCCGCTGCCGGCTGAGCATGCTGCTCGAGCCGCGCACGGCCGCTCCGGGTGCCCTGCGTCGCTGGTCGCGGCAGTCGCTTGATCTGCTGTGGCGAGGGCTCGGGTTCTGGTCGGCGCTGACCCTGCTCATGTGCCTGTGGATGTTCTTTGGCCATCACCTGCCGCTACTCAGTGGGGTGCTGGCGGTGTCGGCATTGCTCGCTTGCATGCTGATCGCCGCGCGGCTCGATCAAAGTGGCCGGATTCGCCTCGCCGACGTGCTTGAGACCCTGCAGCAGCATGCGCGCTTGCTGCTGACTTTCGCGGCCTTGATCACGCTGGTGGGTGCGCTGGTTTGGCTGCTACTACTCGCCAAGCCCGAGGTGGCGTGGTGGAACATCCTCTACACCAACCGCAACTCGGTTGAGGTGCTGTCCTCCGACGGGTTCGTCGCCTTGCGGCAGATCTTCGTCTACTCCGCCTTTGCGCTCGGCCTCTGCTATTTCGGGCTGAACATTCCGGGCCTCACCTCGTTTTTCCAGTTTCCCTGCATGGCGCTGCTCGGCCTGCCTTTCCGCGACGCTTGGCGGGTTGGCGCGGCGGGGCAGTTCCGCAATATGGGATCGATGTTCGGCATCGCATTTCTCTTCATGCTGTTGCCTGTGGTCTTCGCCTTGCTGCTGCCGCCATTCGTGCCGGTGCTCTATAGCTTCCTCGGTGCGCTCGGCTACGTGGCGTTCCGCGAGATCTTTCTCGGCATCGGCGAAAATCAGCCACGCGCACGCGCCACGGTAGCGCAGGCGAGTCCGCTATCATCGCGCGCATGAACCAGAAGAAGCCCGTACTCGGTCGTGGACTCGATGCGCTGCTCGGCCAGATGAGCGCGAGCCGTGCCGCGGCCGCAGCCGCCGGCAGCGCCGCCGGTGGCAACCCGGCAACCGACCGCGGCCTGCCCGGCGATGAACTCGCAAAGCTGCCGCTCGAGTCGCTGCAACGCGGCCGCTATCAGCCGCGAACCGACATGCGCGAAGAGGCGCTGCAGGACCTCGCGCGCTCCATTCGTGCGCAAGGCGTGGTGCAGCCGATCGTGGTCCGCCCCATCGAAATGCCGGGTGCGGCGCCGGGTACGGTCCCAGCGCGCTACGAAATCATCGCCGGCGAGCGCCGCTGGCGGGCCGCACAGATCGCCGGTCTCGCCGACATCCCGGCCATCATCCGGCGGGTACCCGATGAGAGCGCGATCGCCATGGCGCTCATCGAGAACATCCAGCGCGAGAATCTCAATCCGCTCGAGGAGGCGCGCGCCCTCGATCGGCTCATCCGCGAATTCGAGGTCACTCACCAGCAGGCTGCCGATGCCGTCGGCCGCTCGCGCGCTGCCGTCAGCAACCTCCTGCGCCTGCTCGAGCTGCCTTCGGAGGTGGCCGAACTCGTCGACCGACGCGAGCTCGAGATGGGCCATGCGCGTGCGCTGCTGGGTTTGCCGCAGCGACGACAGCAGATCGAAGTCGGTCAATTGGTCTCGAAAAAAGGTCTATCTGTTCGAGAAACCGAGGCATTGGTTCGTCGGCTGATCAATCCGCCCGGACGACCGGAAGGCGGTAGTACTCGTGAGGGGTCGGCGAGCGGCGCGGCCGGCACCCGCGATGCCAATGTCATCGACCTCGAGCAGCGGCTGTCCGAGACCCTGGGCGCCGAGGTCTCGATCGAGTCCACCGGCAAGGCGGGCAAGGGTCGCTTGGTGATCGCCTGGAATTCGCTCGACGAACTCGACGGTATTCTTTCGCACATCCATTGATGTTCTGAAGGTTCGCCCCTACAATGCGATCGCGTGCCGACCGGATTTTTTTGGTCGCGCGCAAATAACAGCGAAGCCACTTGCCGTTCTGTAAAGGTTGCGACACGTGGGTTTTTGTTGACTGACGGACGGGTGGCCCATGACCGTTTCGAGCGATCCGCAGATGCGCAGACTCGCCGTACGGATCCTCCTCTGGCAGGCCCTGGTGACCGTCGCGCTCGCCGCACTCGTCGCAGCCTTCGCGGGCAAGGCGAGTGGGGTGTCGGCCTTGACCGGCGGCCTCATTGGCTTGATCGCGAATCTGTACATGACTTTGGCGGCGTTGCGCCCTGCGCGCACCGCCCGCTCCGCGTTGGGCTGGCTGCTGGCTGGCCAGTTCGTGAAGGTGCTGCTGACTTTAGGGATGTTTCTCGCGGTGGCGCAGCGCAAAGATGTGGTGTGGCCTGCGGTGTTCGCGGGCTACGTCGCGACGCTGGTGGTCTTTTGGGTGCTTCC
>Ga0194117_10000309_pt1 | contig 66840 bp, 58 predicted proteins | sample TA2MahsurfametaG_FD_160579 | JGI IMG/M metagenome (GOLD analysis project Ga0194117, IMG submission 160579) | Freshwater microbial communities from Lake Tanganyika, Tanzania - TA2015009 Mahale N1 surface | ecosystem: Environmental > Aquatic > Freshwater > Lake | place: Tanzania: Lake Tanganyika... | reverse complement strand
TTTCCATAGAGTCGCAGGATCCGCCTTGCCTGCGCCTCTGCACCGCGGGGGAAGATCAGCCGACTTGGGCGGACCGGCTCGCCGCGTGCATCGACCATGCCGCCGATCACCGAGAGCGACAACGCGCGCGCTGACACGGCCGCCAGCAACGCCGCATCGCGGTGCAGTCGAGCACTGCGACCAGGCAGCCCGATCGCCAAGCGAATCGGATCCGTGAACCATCCGTCGGGCTGCGGCTGCGACGGAACTGTTCCCTCACGCAATCCAAGCAGCACCACCCGACGCGAAGGCTCGAAGAGTGCGTCCAACCAGCCGATCGCCTCGATCTCCGTGCCATCGGGTGGCACCGGAATCTCTTGTGACTCCATCTCCTGCTGCAACACGGCAAGGATCGTTCCCATCGGGAGCACGCTGTCCTTGAACGCACTGCGGGCGAGCGACTCAGCCACGGACTGCAGTTGGTCATGCGCCTCCGCCTGTACCGGATCACCGAGACTTCCACGAAGCAGGCGCGTCATCCATGCCATCAGCGCGGACACGGCGTCCGCAACCGAAGACTTCGTGTGCGGGACACCGCCAATGGGCTGCGGCAGCACACCACCTCCGATGGCGCGCAGTGCTTCAACGAGCTTTGCACCACTCCGCTCGTTGAATCGGTCCACCACCTCGCCAAGATCACTCACGCTGTGGAGCAAGTGCTCGGCGCGCAGTCGATCCAGAATCTGGCGGGGATCGACCAACTTCTCGGCTCGCAGCACACGCAGAACCGCAGGCTGTGCGAGAAACTGAGCCAACGCTGCAGGCGTGCACTGTGCGTGCAACTGCGCGGTAGCGCGAAGGAGCAAGCCAGAGAGTGTGAGTGCGTAGGGCGTTCCAGATCCCACGTGAATCGCACGGCCGTGACGGAGTGCCACCGCTTGCAGGAGCGGCGTAAGTTCAGGATCGCAGGAGACCACCACAGGTTGTGTGGCCGCGTCCGTCAGCGCATCCTTTCGTCCAGTTGCGCCCACTGACTCCGCACACATCACACTGAAGCGCGCGAGTGCAGCCTCGCACTGGTCCAGCGCATCCTCCGCTGGCTCGAGTGCTGCTTCAGGGATGTCGGGCGCAAGACCCTCCGCATCGCTTGCAACGCAGCCGAATGCATCCAATCCTCGGTTGTTCCATGGTGGCGAGTCAGGGGCAATGATCCACGCCTCCACGGCGACCCCACCTTGCACGAGAGACGCCACCACACGCCTGTTTATTGGCGTGAGATCGAGGACGCCAAGCAGCACCACGCGCTCAAACGCCGCCTTGCCATGCTGCTCCCCATGCTGCGCGGCATGCAGTACCTGATCGTTCCACTGCCATGGCGTGACAAGCGCCACACCGTGCACCTGCGAGAGTTCGCTTGCGACCACATCGCACTGCCGGTGGAATGCCTGCAGCGCATTCCAGCGGTCCGCCAGAAGCGGCGACACACACGGTAACTGCGCAACTTCCGCAGCCGATCGTCCGGACTGCACCAACTGCTGTGTGACATTGTCGAGTGCTGAGGCAACTCGACTGAGTATCACAGGACTCTCGGCCATCTCGCCCCGCATCACCTGCGGCATCAGCAGCGCTGCGGCATCGTTCGGCAAACGGCGGAGCGCCTCGTGCATCAGAAGCATCCACTCGACACCACGTAACGGACGGGCGGCCTGAGCCGCAGAAGTGGCCCGCTCAGCAAACGATGCCACCGTGCACCTCGCGGGCGGAATCAGTGGCTGGCCTCGCTCTTGTGCTGCCTCTGAAAGAGAGAGATTCAGCAGACGCCGCGACCGCCCCGTCGCCGTCACAACGAGCGTGCGCGACAAATCAAAGCCGCCATCAACGCCGCGAGGCGAACTGTCCAAGAGCAGACGCGCGGCCACATGGGCGGGACCATGCTCCTCGCACCAACCCAGAAATCGTCGTTGCAGTTCCATGCGCCGAGAGACTGATGCTAGGACGGAGCCACGGGCGGCGGAGAGGGGTCGCGTGTCGGCGCCGCGACTTGCTGCGCCGGCTGCACACTGCCGCCCGACACCGTTGGCGGCATCGCTGGCTCCGGATCATTCTCGTAGCGCGAAGACACCGCACGAATGTCCTCGATGCGTTCCAAGAGGATGTCCACCAGTTCCGGATCGAACTGCGTTCCTGCGTTGGCCTTCATCTCAGCGAGCACACGCTCCTCTGGCCACGCCTCCTTGTACTTGCGCTTCGATGAGAGTGCGTCGAATACATCGGCGACTGCCACAATCCGCGCAAAGAGCGGAATTGCTTCGCCCGCCATGCGCGCACCCTCCCCACCCCGCGCTGCGGCGCCACCCGTCTGGTCGTCGCCCACGGAGACGTCACCCGGGTATCCGCCCCCATCCCAACGTTCGTGATGGTGAAGTGCAACATCGATCGCCGACTGATCGAGCGCTGACTCCCGATCACCGAACAGTCGTGCTCCCACAATCGTGTGTGTCTTCATCACCGCATACTCCTCTGAGGTCAGCCGCCCCGGCTTCTTCAGGATTGCATCGGGAATACCCACTTTGCCAACATCATGGAGCATTGCCACGATGCGGAGGAGATCTCGCTCGCGCTGAATCCGATCCTTGGGCAGCGCATGACGACGTGCCCACTGCTCGTACAGGATCACCGAGTACCCGGCCACGCGGTTGACATGCGCACCTGTCTCGCTCGGGTCTCGCATCTCCGCCATGCTGATCATCCGAAGCACGATCGAACGCGTCAGCGCTGCGCGTTCGAGTGCCACCGTCGCGGCCGAGGCGAAGTGCGCAATACTCTCCAGATCGGCTGGCGAGAAACCCACCCGATGTGTGCCATCTTCATTCAAAGGATTCAGAAGTTGAAGTACACCGATGTTCCGACCGGCCGACGAGCGCAGCGGCACACTCAAGATCGACTTCGTGTGGTAGCCCGACTTGTGATCCACTTCCTGATTGAACGCATATGGTTTGTCTGCAGGAATCGCATAGGCATCGTCGATCACCACCGTATGCCCGCTCCTTGCGGCGTAGCCGGCAATGCTGCGTCCATGCACTGGAATCCGCAGCGACTTCACAATGAGGGACTTGCCCTGCTCGAGTCGCTTGGCAAGTGTGTCGTTCTGCACAAATGACAGAACCAGATCATCGCCCTCACGAAGCATCACACTCCCCGCGTCACAGCGGGTCAGCACGCGCGCTTCCGCGAGAATTCGCTCGATCAGGATGTCGATGTCCTGAATTTGATTGAGGCTCTCATCGACCTGCGTGATCGACTTCAGTCGCTCCTGCTGCTTGGACACGTCCCGCACAAGTTGCAGGTTCTGCCGCACCACCTCCTCACGCTTTTGCAGCGTGTCCGCCATCGAGTTCAGTGCACCGTACAACGCTGCATACTCTGGCGAAGGTGCCGCGGCGAGACGCTGCTCCACACGACCTTCGCTCACTCCTGCGACGAATGCCCGAACACGCTCAAGAGGTGCAAGGAGCCGATGGAAACCAAGGGAAGCACCTGCAAACACCAAGAGTGAAATCAGGGCAGATGCCACAAGCGATACCAGGAGCAACTGATCGACTTCGGCGAGGTACGCCCCGTAGGGAATATCTGCACCAACGAGCGCGACCACATCCCCGCGGCTCGTGCGGATCGGCGCGAAACCCGTGATCCACTGTCCACCCGGGTCTTCGATGAAGCATGCAAAGGGCCTGCCCGAAATCACTCTAGCAGTGGCTATCGGTGCGGAATCTCCGATGCTCGAGCTCACCACAAACGGACGACCTGGTGAGTCCCACGCGGGGCTGCTCCTTGGCTCTCCATCGACCGCGAAATCCCACCCGCTCACGGCGCCTGTGCGCGTTGGAACGAGGAGGTAACAGAAGCGCACGGGACTTGCCCCGTCTGCATTCACCTCCACCACGGAATGCAGACGCTCCTCGATACGAAGAAACGCGGGGTCACCCACTGCAGCAGCACCCGGCGGAATTGATGCGACTTCATCGGGCGATATTCCCGCCGCGACAATACCAGCAAGCGCACGCACACGCTCTTCGATGCCCTGCAGGACGACTCGACGGGTGACCGCAGATCCAACGATCGACATGCCAAACGTGGACAGCACGACGGCTGCCATGAGCCACAGTTTCACACGCCCACTGAGGGTCAACGCTGCCTCCCTTGGCACGGCTCACGGAACCGAGTGAGCGCGTGAGAAAAGCCGCCGATCGGACTTGAACCGACAACCTCAAGATTACAAATCATGTGCTCTACCAATTGAGCTACGGCGGCAGATGCGGGTGGACAATCCTCCCGCTCCGCTCGCAGTCTATCAGTGACCACTCACCCTCTTTGCCAGACTCCAAGTCATTGGTCGCTGAGACCACCCGCCGTCACGCGCAGAGCACGAAGGACAGGCCCCTCCTGCTGCGGTCCACTTCCCCCCTCAAGCAGCAGCAGAAGATCACCCTGCCGCACCATGCCGCTTTGCACCAGTGAGGCACAGACTGCCTGGGTTCTTGAATGTCCGTTCGAAGCCTTATGTGGCACGAGGAGTCCACGAATACCCCACGCGAGGGACAGCTGCCGCACAGTGCTCTCGTTTGGCGTGCATGCGATGATCGCGCTCAGCGGCCGCCACCTCGCCAATCGCAGAGCCGTACGCCCACCGTCTGTCACTGCCACGATCGCCGCAGGGCGAGTCTCTCGTGCGAGCAAACATGCGGCACGCGCCATCGCATCCGCATCTCGACCGACCGCAGCGGGATCCGCTTGAAGCGATTCCATTCGATCACTGCGGCCGTGCTCGGCCCTCCGAATGATCGCACCCATCGCCCTCACCGCCTCCACGGGAAACTTGCCGATCGATGTCTCCCCACTCAGCATCACCGCATCCGCGCCATCGAGGACGGCGTTTGCCACATCGCTCGTCTCCGCACGCGTGGGACGTGGACTCGTGGTCATCGACTCGAGCATCTGTGTCGCAACAATGACAGGCTTGCCCATCCTGTTGCAGACCTGCACGATTCGCTTCTGGAGCATCGGAACCTCCTCGGGGGGCATCTCGACGCCGAGGTCACCGCGAGCCACCATCACTGCATCGGACGCATCCACGATCCCCTCAAGCGCCTCGATTGCCTCTTGCTTCTCGATCTTTGCCACGATCGCAACAAAGCGACCGCCGCTCTCCCGTTGAATGCGCCGCCGCAGATCGTGGAGATCCTCGGCACTTCGCACGAACGAAAGAGCGACCAAGTCAACTCCTGCCGCCAGTCCAAAGGCGAGGTCATTGATGTCCTTCGCGGAGAGTGCGGGCACGGAGACATCCACCCCAGGCAGATGCATACCAACTCGCGAACGAAGCATGCCGCCATGCTCGACGTGACACAGCACATCATCACCGCGCACCTCTTTCACCCGAAGTCGAACCTTTCCATCATCGAGAAACAGCATGTTCCCGGTGCGCACATCTCTCGCCAGCGCCTCATACGCGCAGGGCAAGTGCGGTACGCCACCGAATCCCGGCCCGATACCAATCGATACGTCACTTCCACTGATGAGCATCGCGGCAGCCGCGGGCACTTCACCCAAACGCAACTTCGGGCCGCTCAAATCCTGCAGCAGTGCAATAGGTCGACCCGTGCGACGCGATGCCTCACGGACTTCGTTGATGATGTGCTGATGGTCCGCATGCGCGCCATGAGAAAAGTTCAGGCGTGCCACATTCATACCCTGCTCAATCAACTGCACAATGGTGGATGCATCTCGCGTCGCTGGTCCGAGCGTGCACACGATCTTCGCGCACGTTGGCTGCAGGGGCCGCGGCGCATCTGCTCGTGCAGGATCTGACAAAGATTCCATGAGCGGCAGGCTAGTCCGATACGGCAAACGCCTCAGACAGCACGCCGAAGGCGGCGAATCGCGATTTCCAGAATCGACACGTCGGCGGGCGACATGCCGGCCAGGCGACCCGCCTGCCCGAGGGTGCGAGGAGAAAACCGCCCGAGCACCTCACGTGCCTCCGCCGAGAGTCCAGCCACCGTACGCACGTCGAGTTCTGCAGGAATCGGCAAGTGCTCACCGGCACTCGCACGCCGCAGTTCCGTCCGCTGCCGCGGGAGATAGCACTCATAGCGAAGATCCGTGATCGCACGGTCCATCACTGCACGCGGTGCAGCAGGAGCGCGTTCCACCGTGGCAAGCAGTTCCACCAACTCATCCGCAGTCACTTCGGGCCTGCGCGCCACCTCCGCCAGCCGCTTCCCCTGCCCGAAACGAGGCGGCGCAACAGCGACGGAAAGCCGCTTGCGTACATCGGCGAGCGCTGCCGCACGCTCATCACTCCACCGGCGGCGCTGCTCACACACCAGCCCCCATGCGACACCCTGCGCTGTCAGACGATCCTCCGCATTGTCTGCACGCAGCAGCAGTCGATGCTCCGCACGGCTGGTGAACATTCGGTATGGCTCGCGCGGCTGTCGGGTGACCAGATCATCCATCAGTACCCCGAGATATGCCTGCGAACGCTCGATCCGAACTTCGTCCAAACCGCACACACGTCGAGCGGCATTCAACCCGGCCACCAGTCCCTGCGCACCCGCCTCCTCGTAGCCGCTCGTGCCGTTGATCTGCCCCGCCAGAAACAGACCGCGAATGCGCTTGGTCTCGCCCGTCGAATCGATCTGATGCGGCCAGACCATGTCGTACTCGACCGCATATCCCCACCGCTTCGCCCGTGCACGCTCACAGCCTGGAATGCCACGAATGATCTGCTCCTGCACCTCCGCAGGAAGCGATGTCGAAATGCCATTGCAGTAGATGTCGTCGGTGGCGAGCGACTCTGGTTCGAGGAAGACATGATGGCTCTCGCGCTGAGCAAAGCGCACCACCTTGTCCTCCAGGCTCGGGCAGTACCGCGGCCCAGACTCCGCTTCCATCAAGCCCGCATACATCGGTGCTCGGTGGAGATTGCTGCGGACCACTTCATGAATGACCGCCGTTGTGTGCGTCTCCCGGCACTCCACTTGTGGCAGTGCGGGGAAACGCCTTGCGAGCAGCATCTGTGGCGTGCCTGCACTGAACGGCAGCGGTGGCTCATCGCCCCACTGTGCCACCATCGACTGCCAATCGATCGAATCTCGCGCAAGCCGCGGTGGCGTGCCGGTCTTGAGTCGACCCAGTTCGAAGCCAAGTGCTCGAAGCGCACCTGAGATGCCCACGGCAGTCCCCTCACCGACGCGTCCACCCTCCACGCTGCGCTCGCCCGTATGCATGAGTGCTCGCATGAACGTGCCCGTCGTCAGAACGACTGCATCGGCATCAACTCGAAGCGATCCTCCACCGCAGGCGGAAACGCCCGAGAGTGCCTCGTGCAGGGGGCGCCGCTCGGCACCACGCCCGTAAGGCATGCGGGGAAAAACACCATCGCCGCGCTCGCCCTGCCACATGCGATCCACCGCATCGGCATTCCACTCGAGCGCCGCATCATCGACGTGCAGCACACTCGCCCCAGCGCGCAGCATCAGAGCGCGTACGCCGCCAGACTCTCCATCCGCACACGGCACATCCACCGACTCCACCAATCCCTCGACAACAATGATGGGCACCAAATCGCCCGCGCGAGTCGAGAGCAGCCGCTGCACTTCGGCCTGATAATGATGACGATCGCACTGGGCACGCGGGCCACGCACCGCCTGTCCCTTTGATGCGTTCAGCACGCGAAACAGAATCCCCGTCGCATCCGTCACGCGTCCCATCACGCCGCCGAGCGCATCGATCTCGCGCACCATCTGCCCCTTTGCAAGCCCACCGATCGCAGGATTGCAACTCATCGCTCCGATGGTCGACGCATCCATGGTGACAAGGAGCACGCGCGCCGGGTCCTTGCACTTCGCCGCAAGTGCGCTCGCTGCAGCCCATGCGGCTTCCACGCCCGCATGACCGCCGCCCACCACAATCACCGTCGAAACAGCCATCCACGAAGGATAGGGAACAGCGACCGCACACCGAAGCCGCGCCCCTAGGATCTGCGCCCATGCACACGTCCATTCGCGTATCCGATGCGCCCCGTTCGCTTCATGTGTTTCCGGTATTCGCTGCGTCCGGGAAGGGCGCGCTGCGCCTGCCCACGGACCTCCAGGAGCACGAGGGTGCACGCCATGCACTGCGTGTCGGCGCCTTCACAGGCGAGGCAGGCAGCGTGCACGCCGCAGATGATCGGACGCTGCTGCTCGGACTCGGTGCACGCGATGGGTTCGATCCACAGCGCCTGCGAACAGTGTCTGCCAAGCTCGGCCGTGCGCTTGTCAAGATGCGGGCCAAGGCCATTTGTCTGCGGCCCGACTGGACAGGTGGCGTGCGTTCCATCGGAGAGTTCGAAGCTGGCAGCGCCGTTGCCGAGGGATTATCGATCGGAACGTGGCGATTTGATCGACTCGACGGCAGCGCATCGCGCCGCGAACCGCGACTGCCTCCGCTGCGCATCTGGTCGGCGCAACGCGACTTTCGTGATGGCCTGAACGAGGGGCTTGTGGTGGCTGCAGGCGTGAACGTTGCTCGCGCAATCGCTGCAACCCCGCCAAACATCGCACACCCGCAGTGGATCGCTGCGGAAGCAGCACGCATCGGGCGCGGCGCCCTCCGCGTGCGGCGCATCGACGCCGCGAAAGCGCGGCAACTCGGCATGGGCGGACTCTTGTCCGTGGGACAGGGCTCTACGCGCCCCCCATGCCTTGTGACACTCGAGTGGAACCCGCCGCGCCGCGCGCGGGGCAACCGCGATACGCATCTGCTGCTCGTCGGCAAGACGATCACCTACGACACGGGCGGATACTCGCTGAAGGTGAACAATGGCATGAAAGGAATGAAGTACGACAAGTGTGGCGGCGCGGCCGTACTCGGCGTGATGCATGCGGTCGCACAGTTGCGCCCCGCGGTTCGAGTGACCGCAATCCTTGCGGTCGCCGAAAATATGGTGGCCGGCGATTCGTATCGACCGGACGACATCATCCGCATGCACAACGGCGTGACCGTGGAGGTCACCAACACCGATGCCGAGGGACGGCTCGTGCTGGCTGATGCACTCAGTTGGGGCTGCAAGACCTTCGACCCAAGTGCGGTCATCGATATCGCGACGCTCACGGGCGGCGTGGTCGTGGCCCTCGGACATTTCAGCGCCGGCTACTTCAGCAGCGATGATCGTCTCGCACGGGAAGTGGAACGCGCCGCCGACAACAGCGCAGAAGCCGTGTGGCGGCTACCGATCTGGCCCGCGCACCGCGAGTACATGCGCAGCCAGCACGCGGATCTCATCAACAGCAATCCCGCTCGCATGGCGCATCCCATTCAAGGCGCGGCGTTCCTCTCGCACTTCGTGCCGCCTCACGTCCCGTGGGCGCACTTGGATATCGCTGGCGTCGCCGCACCTGACACTCCCAGCGATCTCACGGGCAGCGGTCCAACGGGCTGGGGCGTCCGGCTGCTGCTTCGCCTGATCGCGGCCCGGAGTTGAACGCGCAAGGCGCGCTCAGCCCTTCGGATCCTCGCCTTTCTCGATGCGCCCGATCTTCGCAAGTCGCCGAGCGTGACGTCCACCCTCGTAGGCGGACTTCATCCACACGTCGACGATCCGCTTGACGAGAGTCTGCCCAAGCAGATCCGCCGAGAGGCACAGCACATTGGCGTCGTTGTGCGTTCGAGACAACTGTGCGCTCAGTTCATCGAGTGCGAGTGCGGCACGGATGCCATGAACCTTGTTTGCTGCGATCGCCATGCCAATACCTGTTCCGCAAATCAGGATCCCGCGCGCAGCCTTCCCCGACACAATCTCCTGCGAGACACGCCATGCGACATCCGGGTAATCCGTGGGCGATCCGGTTGTATCGCTGAGTACCGCGACATCAAAGCCGTCCAACTTCAACTGCTGCTCGATCGCCACGGCAATAGCGGATCCACGGTGGTCGCTGCCGATTGCGATCACTCCTTTGGGCGACTCGCTCATGCGGGCAGCATCTCCGCAAGTCGCCGGGGGATCAAGTCACGGAACTGCCGTGCGAGTCGGTCATACGACACATGTCCGAGCCCGATCGGGTCTTCGACATCAGCCTGCGGATCGAGCGGGTGGATCTTCGCCAACTGTTCGGACTCGCCAGCCACAAGGCCGCGCGCCGCAGCGACATGTCCCGCGGTCATCCCAAACACCAGATCTGCGCCGCGGATCATTTGTGCGGTCAGTCGCTTGCTCCGCCCCTCGTGTTCCACACCGATGCGGCGGAGGGCATCGATCGCCTCACTTGAGCAGGGACTTCCATCGAATGCCGATGTTCCTGCAGAGGCTGTGAAGATCTTCACCCGGTTACCCCCGACTCGACCCGCTTCGATCTCTGTACGGGCAATTGCCTCCGCCATGGGTGAGCGGCAGGTGTTCCCTGTACAGACAAAAAGCACCGTTCTCACGTCGGAGATGCTACAGATCGCCTCGCCAAGGTATCGTGCCACGTGAAAGGTCCAGACGTGGAATTTGTTTCATTCGAAGAAGCGTGGCGGTTGCTGAAGCCCATCGGCGTCGAGGTGGCCTCACGAACAGAGCAAGAACTTCGCCTCTCCATTTCCGAAGGGGAGCACAGTGGCTGCATGGATATCGCCGCCTCGGATCACGCGCATGCGGCGAAGCTTCCCGCCGATATGCCGAGGCTCACGCGTGCGGTTCTCGCCACAAGCATCGAAGCCATCATTCACAAATTGCATCTCACGCAGGCGAATGTGATTCCGGTCGGGCATTGGCGCGAACTCTTTGAGGCAGTTGCGGAGCCAATGGCGGCAAATGAAAAGTGGCGCGCGATCGACAGTGCCGCGACAGTGGAGCTGAACACGCGAGATCCGCTGGTGTTCCTGCCTGCTGACTTTCACATTCTCCGTGATCTCACGCTTGCCGTGCTGACGGCAGGTTCAGCGCCGCGTCATGGCATCACAATCTGCAGCGGCGGAAGTCCTATGGTGATTGAAGTCATGCCAGCAGGTGAAGTGACGATCTACTACGGGAAGTCGGAGCTTGGGCGCGTTGTCAGCGATGTCCTTGCCCATGTGCAAACTGGCATCGGCACCTCGAAGCCGCCGCACAGCGCCGCACCTCATCGCTAGTTTGCTGCCGCGCTGATCTCCGCCTCTGCCTCGATGTCATCGCCGCGCGCACTGAAGAGCGCACCGCATGAGCCGCACGCATAGCCCGCTCCCCCACCGCCCACGACCGGGTCCCGTGCAGTAATCGAGGCCATTTCGCACGCCGGACACACGCCGCGCCGCAGTTTGCGGATCGCGAGTGGGCGTTCCACCGCCTTGACCACCGCCAGCAGCGCCACAACCGGTATCAGCGCCATCACCGCGAGGAAGACCATGCCGAGCGCACCGATGGGGAGCATGAACACCATCGTGAAGGCGAGAATGAAGGCGATCAAGTAGCCGCCGAAGACAACCCCGGGATACACCTTGCGAATCCAGCGGACAACCGTGTGCAGCATGCTCAAAGGATAGGCGCCGGGTTCTCACCGAAAGAACCGATATATTCTGATCATGCCCGCTGCAACCCAAGAAGCCATGAAGATCATTTGTGACCGCTCTGCGCTTGTCGATGCGCTCACGCTTGCCTCAAGCGTGGTGCTCTCTCGGACCACCGTTCCGGTGCTCTTGTGCGTCAAACTGACTGCCCGTGACGGAACGCTTCGGCTCAGCGCCACCGATCAGGATCTTCGCCTGTCGCTCACGCTGTCGAGCGTCGAGGTGCACGCAGACGGCGACGCGCTCGTGCCCGCAGACAAACTCTCGCAGATCGTCCGATCCTGCGACGACTCGACTCTGACGATCGAAATGGACAAGCAGGTCGCCACCGTGCGCGGCGAGGATGCGAAGTTCCGTGTGTTCGGGTACGACCCCCGCGAGTTTCCTGCCGAGACAGATGCCGAGACATCCGCGCCAGAGTTTGAGGTCGCAGCAGGCCACCTGCGGCGCATGATCGGTCGCTCCGCATTCGCGACGGCGGCGGACAACTCGCGGTACGCGTTCAACGGAGTGCTGCTTGAACGCAAGGCAAGACGCCTCCGGATGGTCGCCACCGATGGCCGACGCCTCGCGCTTGTGCAGGGCGAGTGCACGGGATCCGCCGATGGCGATTCCGCGTGCATCATCCCAACGAAGACGCTCCAGGTGCTGAACCGCTTGCTCGATGATCCCGATACTGCGGTGCGAGTCAGCCGCAACCGCAATCGCATTCGCTTTGAGGTGGGCGAAACAGCCACAGTCATATCAAGCCTGATTGAGGGCACTTTTCCCCCCTTCGACGATGTCATTCCAAAGGATCACGACCGCCGCGCCAGCTTCGACACTGCAGAGTTGTCCGCAGCGGTCAAGCGTGCGGCACTGCTGACGAATGAAGAGAGCAAGGGCGTGAAGTTTTCTTTCGCCGACAAGACGCTCACGATTTCTTCACGCGCCGCAGAGATGGGCGAAGCGGAAGTGCGTGTCGCGATCCGAAAGTGGGAAGGCAAGGAGATCGATATCGCCTTCAACCCCGGCTATGTCACCGACGTCCTTCGCATCGCCGACAGCTCGGAGATCGCCGTCGAAATGAAAGCGCCCAACCGACCAGGTGTCTTCAAGGTCGGTGAAGATCTCACCTACGTGATTATGCCGGTCAGCCTGCCCGGCTGACGCCGGGCACTCGGCTGACCGCTGACAATCACTGCTTGGCGTACTTGACGCCGCAGCCTTGGTTCTTCGTGGTTGCGGGCTCCACGGCCTTGCCGGCCTTCAGTGCCGTCACCGCATTCACCACATAGTTCGTCTTCCCGTCCGGGCTCACGGGCGCTCCGATGTAGGCAACGTTGCCGTCCGCTCCAATGATGAAGACGTGTGGCGTGGTCTTTGCACCGTACGCCTTCCCGACCTTGCCGTCCGCATCGAGCAGCACCGGAACGGATGCACCTGCCTTGGACATGACTTCGGCGCTCGCGCTTCCCTCTTCCGCATTGCTCATGCCGTTATGGCCATCCTTCGTTGAATTCACCGCGAAGTACACGGCGTCGGGGTCCGCCTTCCGCATTGCTGCAATCGTTGACGCCGCCTTGCCACTCCCCCAGAACGAACCTTCGCCACGACCGCTCGCGGGACACGAAGAGCAGAACCACTCGAGCACAACGACCTTGCCCTTGTAGTCGGCCAAGGTGTACGTCTTTCCATCCACGCCCTTCAGGCTGAACGCTGGCGCCTCATGCGCAATCTCCGCCTTGTCGTGGGTGTGCTTCGAGTGATCATGACCTGCATGTGGATCACCCTGCTGCGCAGCAAGAAGGAGTGCACTGCAGGTGACAACGGCGGCGGTGAGGAATGTGTTGGTGAATCGCATGAAGTGCTCCTAGTCGTGCTGGTCTTTCGCCAGCTCATGTGTTTGGGCCTTGCCCGCTGGTCTCTCTACCTTCCTGTCAGCGGAACATCCGCTGGCAGCAAGTCAACTTGATACACCGGGTCCCCTTCACGGTCGCCCGCAAGCAGCAGCCCACGAAGACGCGGTGGACCATCCAACGCATCACCTGGGGTGATCCGGAATGGTAGGCGCAAGATCATCTCACGCCCACCTTCCACGGCTGAGAAGGGTCCTGTGCCTCCCATCCACTCAAGCCCTGCGACTGCATCAGGCACGAATCGAAGTGGGCGCTTCGGAATCGCAGCTGGCGCAAAAGTCAGCAGGAGGGCGCGCTCCCCGTGCGGATCCTCGATTCGGGCACGCACGCTCGGCGGGAGTTTGAGTGGATAACTGCGAAGCAGCGTTGGTGCATAGGGAACGGGTTCCGTGCTCACCTGTACCGACAGACTTGCCTTGCCGGTTTGGCATCGATCCTTGCACACCATCCAGCCGGCCTGAACGCGAACAAGGATCGATGGCTGTGCGCCACCCACAGGTGCAACCACTGGTACAAGCACATCGAAGGTCTTCTCATACCCGTAAAGACGTTCATCCGCGGAACCAAGAATTTGCGGCCGCGGCAGCCGAGGAGCACCGGCCGTCCATCCTTGCGGCAGAGCCGCGATCACACTGGTCGCGGCACCAGAATCGCCTGGGTTGCTCCAATACATATGCCACTGTGGCGCAATCGCGAAGCGAACGACCAACGCATCACTTCCGTCAGACATGCGCGCAAGGGCCGGCAGCACTTCGCACCTCGCGGGCTCCGCGGTCGGTGCTTGGGACGCCGGCTCACGCAGCGCAGCGGATGGCAGCCCCAGGAGAGCGGCACCCAACCCCGCGTAGACTGCCCGAATGCACGGATGCTTCCACGACATCATGGCTCGACCACGATACCCCGCCGCGCTTTGTCCGAGGGCTGTCAGCGTGCGCCGGTTCACCATCCTTCTGGCCTTTCTGCTTCTGCTGCCAGCGTCTTTCGCGTGCGATCGGAAAACGAGCGACAAGGATTTGGTCTATGTCACCGCCTACGACGCGCTGCGGACCATGAATCAACCCACGGGCGTGTTCGCGCGCCGCCACAAGAGCATGTTCTGTGATCCGCGAAGTCGCGAGCTGTACGCTCAGAAACACATTGCTGGCGCAGTCAGTCTGCCCTTCGAGGACATGACGCTGGAGGCGAAGGGCATCCTTGGCAAGGACACGACTGTCGTGGTCTACGACAGCGACTACAACGACGTCCTGGCGAGGGCAGCGAGCAAGCGCCTGCTTGAACTCGGCTTCGACCGCGTCCTCACGCTTGAAGGGGGATTGAAGGCCTGGGAGAAGGCCGGCAATGATGTCGCGACGGGCGTTCCGACAAACGCGCCTGAACTTCCGGACAAGCCTGTACGGTGAGCCCTCGGTGCGCCCTGCGCACGTGCGGCATTACTCGAGCGCTGCAGCGCCGGCGATGATTTCCGTGAGCTCCGTCGTGATCTTCGCCTGCCGCGCGCGGTTGTAGTTGCGCTTGAGCGTTCGGCCGAGACCACCCGCGTTGTCGGTGGCTGCCTTCATGGCCACCATACGCATCACATTTTCACTCACGATCGCGTCGTTCAGTGCCTGAAACAGCGACACCTTCACGGACTTTGGGAGCAGTTCATCGAGCAGCGCGGATGCGCTCGGCGCAAACTCATACACCGTCGAAGCGCCCTTCGGCGCAGTCTCCGCGCTTGGCGCGTTTGCTGCACCCGCGTCCGATTCCAGGCTCAGCGGCAGCAACTGCATGACATCCGGCACCTGCTTCGCGGCGGAGATGAAACGCATGAAAACCACGTGCACCGCGTCTACTTTGCCCGCAGTGAACTCATCCATGTAGCGCTGCGCCACGCTCGCCACAGCCTCGAAGGCCGGCTTGTCACCGAAGCTATGCCGCTCGGCGACATCGATCCGCTGGAACTTGAAGAACGAACTCGCCTTCTTGCCGGCGGTCTCGATCACCACTTCACGTTGTTCGCCACGACGCGCGCGAATCAGTTGCATGGCGCGTCGGAGCACGCTGCCGTTGTACGCACCGCAGAGGCCACGATCGCTCGTGACCACCAGCACAAGTTCTCGCCCTGACTTGCGTGCCCCACTCAGCAGCGGGTTCTCAACCTCGCCTGCCGCCGCCGACACCTCGCCCACGAGTTGGCGGATGCGATCGGTGTATGGGCGTGTGGCCTTGGATCGCTGAAGCGCAGCGGTGAACTTCGCCGTCGCGATCATCTGCATCGTCTTGGTGATGCGCTGGATCGTCTTGACGGCGACCATGCGCTTCTTGATTTCGCGAATCTGTGCCATGGGGAGCGCGGGATAGTAGCAAGGCTCACGCGGGCAACTGCAGCCCATCGAAGCCCAGTGCCATGCCCATCGGTAGCCGCGGGTCCAGTTCCGCATGGCGAATGTCATGCGTCATATGGACGAAGACGGTGCGCTTCGCGGCAAGCTGCCCCGCGATGGAGACCGCCTCATCCACCGTGAAATGCGTGGGATGCGCCCGGAACCGAAGCATGTCGAGGACGAGTGTCTGCAAGCCACCGAGCCACTGAAACGCCTCTGGCGGCACAGCAGACACATCGGTGCAGTACGCCAACGGCAACAGTCCGCCCCCATCCCCACCATCAACCGCCTCGATGCGCCAGGCAAGGACGGGCAGGCGCCCATGCAGCATCGTGAACGGCCGCATGCGGAGTCCATGCCGCTCCACCGCAACGCCAGGGATCACGCGGTGTGGGATGAGATCCGCCACAAATGAGTCGTTCGCGTTCGTATGCCTGCGGAAGATGTAGCGGAAGACCCGCTCGACATCGGTCATCGTTTGGGCATCCGTAAAGACCTCGATCGGCGCGCGCATCAGCACGTTGTAACGGCGCACCTCGTCTAGACCAGCAATGTGATCCATGTGTGCATGCGTGATCAGGATCGCATCGCACCGCGCAATCTTGCTTCGGAGTGCCTGCTCACGGTGATCGGGCGACACATCGATCAACCAGATTCGTTCCTGACCTTGCGGATCGGTGAATCGAAGCGCAGCGCTCGTTCGCAGACGCCGATCGCGCGGATCATCGGAGACGCAGGTGGCACAATCGCATGCGATCACAGGAACACCTGAACTCGTGCCCGTGCCGAGCAGTTCGAGTCGCGCAGCCGTCACTCGCTCGGACATGGGAAGAGCGCCGTCAGTTCGCGCGCGACAGATTTCGGATCGGCTGCACGGCAGAGCGCCGATGACACTGCGATGCCGCGGCAACCAGCGGCGCGAAGCTCCGCAGCACGCTCAGCAGTGATACCGCCAATCGCCAGATGCGGCGTCTGGGGGTGGCGTTCCACGAATGTCCGAATCCACGCAGGTCCGGCGGGTTTACGCTCGGGCTTCACGGCAGTTTCGAACATCGCTCCCACGCCGCAGTAATCAGCCCCTGCGGCAACAGCCGCATCTGCCTCAGAGAGGTCGTGCACCGTCGCACCGATGATCAGCGAACCGCCGGCGATTTTCCGCGCCGCTCGCAGCGGCAGATCATCCCGACCGAGGTGTACGCCGTGTGCACCGGCAGCAATTGCCACATCGATGCGGTCATTGATGATGATGGTCGCGCCATGCTTTGCCGCGCGCGCAAGCAGCGATTCGCAGCGCTCGAGCAGCGCCACGCTCGTCCATCCTTTCTCTCGCAGTTGGATGCATGCGACGCCGCCTTCAAGCGCACCATCCACCACCTCCTGCCAAGGGCGCACACAGATCGATTCCGTCAGGACGAGGCAGACTCCCCATTGTCGCGCCGTTGCGGGTCGCAGGCGTTCCAGAAGCTGACCCGTGAGCGAGTAGCTCCGATAGCGCACCGACTCCAGACGGCTCCACGCATCATCACCCGTCGTCTTCAACATTTCTTCCAGCGTGCGAAGCGCCTCGCCGAGCCGGGAACCGTTGGCACGCACGACATCCGCGATCCCTCGACGAACCGACTCGCGCGCACCCTCGATGGAAACACCGACATCCTGCTCCACATCGCGTGCACCGATCCGAGCCGCGTGGGACGCCCCATCGACTGCCGCCACGACCTCATGCCTTACTCGCTTGAAGCCACCAGCAATCTCTCCATCATCGAGCAAGAAACGCGCCACATCCTCCAAGACGCGCGCAGCCTCCAGAGCACGGTTTGTTGCCGCATCAAGAACACGCTGCACGGGGCGCATGATCTATCAGCCTATGCGGCTCCGATGCGCGCTGCCTACGGCACCTCATGCAATCGCCTACCCTTTCGAGGTCTGATGGAAATCAACCCAGGACATCCCGAGCGTTCACCGATTGCCGAACGAGGAGACCCGACACGACGGGCGTTCCTTGCAGGGCTCGGCGCTTCTGCGTTACTTTCCACGGACACCGTTTCGAGTCTTGTGCGCGGCGTACAGAGCGCCGCACAAACGTATACGCCCCCGACGACGAAGGAAAACACCATGCCATTCACTTTGCCTGATCTCCCCTATGCCGAAAGCGCACTCGAGCCGTCGATTGATCAGAAGACCATGAACATTCACCGCACAAAGCACCATCAGGCGTATGTCGACAACCTGAACAAGGCGCTCGATGGACAAGCGGAATTCGGCAAGTGGTCGCTCGATGAGATCTGCCTGCAGATTGGATCCATTCCGGAAACGATTCGCCCTGCCGTGCGCAACAATGGGGGCGGTCACTGGAACCACTCCTTCTTCTGGAAGATCATGGCACCCAAGGGATCGGGAGGCGCGCCAAGTGCCGAACTCACCGCTGCGATTGACCAGACCTTTGGCGGACTGGATGCGTTCAAGAAGGCTTTTGCGGAAGCAGGCATGAAGCGGTTCGGATCTGGATGGGCCTGGCTCGTCAAAAAGGGAGACGGATCGCTCGCCATCGGCTCCACTCCGAATCAGGACAACCCTCTGATGAAGGGCTTTGTTGATGTGGTGGGACGGCCACTGCTCGGCGTCGATGTGTGGGAGCATGCGTATTACTTGAACTACCAAAACCGCCGAGCCGATTATCTCGCCGCGTGGTGGGATGTCGTCAATTGGAACCAAGTGAACGCGACCTTCGCGTAATCCAATCGCGCGTGTCTGGGCTGCCCCGGTCGCCAAGGGGAAAAGACGGCATCGGACATACCCCCGTGCCTCGGCAGCCGCGCCTGGATACACGATGAATCCGCTCCATCTTTCCCATTTCCTCGTCAAGCCAGGGACGAGGGCTTCCCTGCGCGACTGGGACTGCGAAGAGTGCGGTGGTCTTGAAAAGCCAGCGGGCGAGGTACAGCTTGCGAGCAACCTTGCCGCACTCGAAGAGCTGCAGATGAAGTTCTGGGCGAATCGTTCTCGTGCGCTGCTGATCGTGCTGCAGGGCATCGATAGCGCGGGAAAGGACGGGGTCATTCGCCGAGTCATCACTGCGCTGAATCCGCAAGGAGTCTCTGTTCACTCGTTCAAGAAGCCATCCGACGTTGAATGCGCACACGACTATCTCTGGCGCGTCCACTCGCGCTGCCCGGCCAAGGGCGAAATCGCCGTCTTCAACCGCAGCCACTACGAGGACATCATTGTGCGCCGTGTCCATGGGACCATGGATGCTGAGACAGCTGCCAAGCGCTGCCGACATGTGCGCGACTTCGAGCGCATGCTCACGGATGAGGGAACGATCATCCTGAAGTTCTTCCTGACCATCACCAAGGAAGAGCAACTCAAGCGGCTGCAGGATCGTCTGGAAGATCCCACCAAGCAGTGGAAGTTCTCCATCGACGACGTGAACGAGCGGCAGCGCTGGTCGCAGTACCAAGAAACCTTCGAGTTCATGCTGAACGAGACAACGACCGATGACGCCCCGTGGATCGTCGTGCCCGCCAATCGAAAGTGGTTCCGAAATTTGCTTGTCAGCGAGGTGCTGCTGCGCACCCTTGCCGAACTCAAGATGCAGTGGCCGCAACCAGCCGAAGATCTCAGCCAAATCCGGCTTCGTTGAGCGGCTTTACGACTGCGATTGAACGCCTGCGATCATGGCATCGAACTCACTCCGCCACGACTCGACAGTCGCGTCAGGTCCCACAAGCCGAATGAACACGGTTCCATTTCCGGTTCGCAGGATGGCACCCAGCTGACGGATGCCAGGCCGCGGCGCCGCCTGCCCCATGCCCTGATAGAGCCCCGCCAGTTCGATCGTCTTGACCGCGATGCCGTTGACCGTCGAGTCGGCGATGACGGCTTCAGCCGGTGATCCATCCTCGCGGCGGAACTGCGAGATCCACCGCTTGACGTTCGCGTCCATGGGCCCTCCATCCCCTGCCGCAAAAACGCTGAACACCAACTCGGCATCGCTTGCACCAGCTGCCTTTGTCGGCACTGCATACTGAAGCGCTCGGAACTGCACCGTCGGCGCTTGCCACTGCCACGCCACGGGCTTGGGCATCACAAGTCCGCCAATCTCGATCAACTTTGGATCACTGGTCGCACTGGATACGCGAACCGCCGCTGCAGGCTGTGCCTCCACTGGAGCACTTTGCTGCCCTGGACCTGACGGCGCGGCACTCGCCTGAGCCGCACTTGCCGACGCCGCACCGGCCGGCGGAGCACTCACCGGGGCTGCGCTGCTCTGAGGTGCACGAGGGTTCTTCGCATTTGACGTCAGCGGGGTGGGCGGCTTCGGTGCAGGCGCACGCTCACAGCCGATCCCCCACCCAATCAGGATGGCGCATGCAGCGACGCCGGAAATCCAGTGACCGCATGAGTTGCGCACAATCTGCCGTCTTTGGTGCTGAGTCTTCATATTGCAATCGTACGCGTGCTCCGAACTGCATGATGGGCTCCCCGTACCCTTTGGCCGAGTGATGCGAATTCACGCTGAAGGAATCTGGACAGGCAATCACGGCGATCCATGGCGGCGTGCGATCGACATCGTCGATACACGCGTGAAATGCTTGCACGACGACGCGTCGTCGGCAGACATCCGTTTCACCGGTGGATGGATTCTGCCCGGGCTCATCGATGCGCACCTGCACCTCACGCTCGGCTCACTGTCGCTCACTCGCCTCGATCTTGGCGGCACCAGTTCGCGCAGCGAATTCATGGAACGCATTGCGCAGCGACACGCGGGGCTCTCGGCAGATCAGTGGCTTGAAGCATTCGGGTGGGATGAATCTCTCTGGGGCGGCGCCCAACCGGATGCAACCTGGCTGCAAGCAGCCGCGGACCGCCCCGCAGTCGCCTGGCGGTGCGATCAACATGTCGCTCTCTGCAACAAGGCGGCGATGGCGGAACTGGATCTGTCCCGCGAAGTCGAAGGCGGAACGATCGTTCGGTCAGCAGATGGTCAGCCGACCGGGCTTTTGCTTGAGCAGGCTGCGTGGCAACTGCTTGTCCCTCGTATTCCGCCTCCACCAATCGATGTGCAGCGGCGCGCGCTGCAGCAAGGCTGTCGCCACCTCCTTTCGCTCGGGGTGACTGCCGTTGGCGCCATGGAGTACCTGCAACAACTCGAAGAGTTGATGGCACCACTGCGCAACGAGGCGTCTCTCGGCGTGCGCGTGGCCGTCACGGTGCTCGACCGAACGGGTGCGCTACCGCTCGATCGCGCGCGACGCATCGCACAAAGTGAATCGCTCCGCGTGATTGGATTCAAGTCATTCGCCGATGGCACGCTCGGTGCGGCGACTGCAGCGATGATTGATCCCTATGAGAACGCAGCAGGGCGTGGCACGCTCGTCGAACATGCGCTCGCAGGAACGCTCGAAGCGTGGATGCGTGAGGTTCTCGCTGCGGACTTCTCGCCGTCGGTGCATGCCATTGGCGACCGTGCGCTCGCCGAAACGCTTGCCTGTGCAGAGCGCTGCGATCCGCAAAGACGCGTTCGGTTCGAACATGCGCAAACCGTTGATCCAGCCTCCCTGCCCCGCTTTGCAGGGCGCCGCGTCAGCATGCAGCCCTTCCACAAGTTTGGTGACGCACCCGTTGCACTCGATCGGCTCGGCGCACAGCGCATGAACCGTGTTTTCCGATTCCGCGACTATCGCGAGGCCGGCGCCTGCCTCGCCTTCGGATCGGATTGGCCAATCGTGTCTGCATCGCCGATCGATGGCATGCGCTCTGCGATCACTGGCATCACGCGCAGCGGTCGGGTGCAGGGCACGGATCAGTGCTTGACCCCGGCTGAAGCGATTGATGGCTACACGGTCGAGGCGGCGCGATGCCTCGAAGAGTGGAATGGGGTCGGCACACTGGGAGGCGGCTCTCATGCGGACATGGTCGTGCTCGACCGAAACCCGCTGGAGTGCGACTGGCTGCGTGCACCGCCACGCGTGATCTGCACGCTCGTCGATGGGCGCATCGTGCACGACGCTCGAGCGCCCGTCAGCGTCTGACGCACGCGTTACCGCACAATTGATCCGCAGGATCCAAACCTGGCCCCTTGGACCGCCCAGCACCTGCGACACCTGCCCAACTGCAAAGACGGTCGTGCGCTGCAATGCTGTCACAAGCGGCGTCGTCAGTCCGCCCGAGAACAGCACGACAAAGAGAATGATCAGGCCAAACTGCTGTACGGCAGGCTGCGAGTAGAAGCGCCGCGCAGACGCAGACAATCCGGCGAGAATCACCGAACCATCGAGCGGCGGCATTGGCAGCAAGTTGAAGCACATGAGGTAGAGGTTCAACCACGCTCCCATCAGACAGAACTCAGTGATGTTGCTGCGCAGTGGTTCGCCGAAGGTTCCAAAGCAAACCACAAGCGCACAGCCAACGACGCACACCACACTCAGCAGCAGATTGACCGCAGGTCCGGCTGCCGCCACCAGGGCCCACCCGAGCCGTCCATGTCGAAATCGATTCGGATTCACGGGCATCAGCCCCCATGCGATGCCGAGCAACATGAGCGCGATCAAGCTGATCCAACCCATGTGCACGATGGGATTGATCGTGATGTGCCCACTCTCGCGCGGCGTCGTGTCACCCTGCCACAGTGCCGCATAACCATGCCCAAGTTCATGCAGCACGATGGAAACGACCACCCAGAAGAGCCAACTCACAAGCAGCACCGACTCGCCGCGCTGCCAGAGATCCGCAATCCACCATCCACTCATCGCTTGGAGGGTAGCAGTGCTTCTGCTATGCTTTGCGATTCGCAACCAGCCACCCCAAGGCTCGTCGCACGGCTCGCACGGTTCCACCCGCGAGTCCAACGGCGAGCCCGGACGGCGGCGTCCGAGCGGACGACGCGCCGACCGCGGGAGGCATGACACGGGAGTTTCCCATGGTGGTTCTTCGACTCAAGCGTTTCGGGCGTACTCACTCGCCATTCTTCCGCCTCGCAGCCGCTGACAAGCGATCCCCGAGCGACGGTCGCGTCATCGAGGAGCTCGGTTGGTTCAGCCCCACCGCACCCGAGGGCAAGCAGTGGGAACTGCACGCAGAGCGGATTGCACACTGGCTCGGCGTTGGTGCACAACCCTCCGAGACGGTCGTGTCGCTGCTGAAGCGTGCTGGCCTTCCTGCCACCGTCGGCACGAAGGGCATTGCGTCGATGGCAGCCATTCGCTTCGAAGCGCGCCGCAACGCGCCGAAGAAGGCCCCAGCCGCAGCTGAGGGCGAAGCGAAGAGCTGATTCCAACGACCTCCGAGGCGTCCGATGGCTCCACGCATCGACATCCTCTCGCTTTTCCCCGAGATGTTTCCGGCTGCACTGAGCAGCAGCATCCTCGGTCGTGCCGTCAGCGACGGCCTGCTGTCGGTCCACGTCCATGACATTCGTCAGTGGGCGGAACTGCCGCACCGAAAGGTCGACGACCGACCCTTCGGCGGCGGGCCCGGCATGGTGTTCATGTGTGAACCCCTCGCTGCAGCCGTGGAGGCAGTGGAGGCGCTCGATGCGCGGCGTGCACGCCGCGTGCTTCTGGCTCCGGCGGGTCGACCACTCACACAATCGCTCGTCAGCGAACTCGCCTCGGCGGGACGCGTGATGCTCCTGTGCGGGCACTACGAAGGTGTCGACCAGCGCGCCATCGATGCGCTGGGATTCGAGGAGATTTCCGTGGGTGATTTCGTGGTGTCGGGAGGTGAACTCCCTGCGCTGCTGCTTGTCGATGCGATTGCGCGTCTGCTGCCCGGCGCGCTCGGGCACGAAGCGAGCGCCGCAGAAGACTCCTTCTCGATCATCAATGAGCACGGACAACCGCTGCTCGACTGTCCGCACTACACCCGTCCGCGCGTTTGGCGCGAGCGGGCCGTTCCAGAAGTCTTGCTCTCCGGCGACCATCAGGCCATCGCCCAATGGCGCCGATCCGAGAGCGAACACAGGACGCGCACACGCCGTCCTGACCTCGTTTCACTCCATGGGCAACCTCTTGAGGACGAGGCCTCAACGTTGCAGCGCTCCACTGGCCTGGAAGCGATCGCCCCACGGCGATCCGCCCCATGCTGCGCGGGCCATATGTCCGCGGGCACATCACGCCCGCAAAGGAACTGACTCATGAATCGCACTGCCATCATGGAGAGCGTGGAGGCCACGCATCTGAAGCCCGCCTCTGAGATCCCAACCCTGCGCATCGGCGACACCATCGATGTGCACTATCGCATCGTGGAAGGTGACAAGGAACGCATCCAGGTGTTCCAAGGCATCCTGATTGCCACGAAGGGTCGCGGCGTGAATCGCGTCATCACCGTGCGCCGCATCGTCGCCAACGAAGGCGTCGAGCGCATCTTCCCCGTGCACAGCAAGCGCGTGGCGAAGATCGAAGTACTGCGCGGCGCAGTGGTCCGTCGATCGAAGCTGTACTACCTCCGAGGACTCACCGGCAAGGCGCGTCGTCTCAAGGAGACGCGCTCCGATGGTGCAGCCGAGTGATCCAACACAGCAGCTCTCGAATATCGGCTCGCTCGCAGTGAACGCACCGAAGTCGCCTCATCCGCGCGCGGAGATCATTCGCGCACAGATCGACAGGGCGACTTCCACGGACTCGCGGTGCTTTGCGCTCGTGCCGGGGAATCCGCAGTCGGCAGCGTGGCGCCACCCGCCCATTTCAGCCAGTGCGTCCACGCCCTGGCTCTGCTGGAGCGGCTCACTCGCTTCACAGCCCTTCGCTCCCGACCCGCGCAACTGGATGCGCGTGGGACAAGAGGCCTTTCAACATTGGACCGAGCGACTCGCAGCCGAGTGCACGGCTGGAAGCGAAGGCGCACGTCCCCACGCGCCGTGCTGTGCCGTGCTGCCGCATCACGCGCAACTGCTCAGCGATCTCTCCGGACAGATGCGCCTGTGGCATCAGTATGGGTCCGCGGGGATTGGCAGCGTGCTGCACCCCGCCGCGCTGATAGCGCCATCCATGCTGCGCGATCTGGAGGACCATCTCCTGCGCGCATTCACGATGCTCGGATCACGCTGCATCCTCTGCATCCTGCAGGACATCGAACCCGTTCAGCACGACGGAGAGATCGCGGAGATTCGCCTCGTGCCCTGGGGCAGCGGACAGATGCCCCACGCGCTGGTTGAACGTTTGCTGAACGAGCATGTCCCGGCGCATATCCCCCTGTGCGTTCCTGGGGATCCGCTGCCGACCTGATGCCAAAGGAGCTTTCCTCCGCTAGACTGTGGAGCGGCGCTCGACAACAGGAGAAAGGCGCCGGAGGTACTTGCGTGACGGCAATCGCCAGCGGACTCGATTCGAAAGTTCTTGTCCTCAACAAGGTGTACACGGCTCTGAGAGTCGTCAGTGGTCGACGCGCCTTCACTCTTCTTGCCAATCAGGTCGCCGAGATTATTGCCGTCGAGGATGGCAACTATGTCTCCTACGACCTTCACAGTTGGGCAGAAGCATCGGAGTACCAGCGTGCGCACGAATCTGAGGAGCATGACTGGGTCGCCACCACACGGCTGGTGATCGCCGTTCCCAAAGTCATACGACTCCTCGGCTACGACCGCATCCCACGCGAGCAGGTCAAGTTGAACCGCCGCAACATCTACGCGCGCGATGGCAACCAGTGCCAATACTGCGGCAAGCACTTTTCCACTCGTGAACTCACGCTCGATCATGTGGTGCCGCGCGTGCAAGGTGGAGACAACTCTTGGTCCAACTTGGTCTGCGCGTGCGTGAAGTGCAATGCGCGCAAGGGCGGCCGCACACCTGTGCAGGCACGGATGCACCTGATTCGCCCGGCAGTTCGCCCCAAGCGCAACCCGGCGATCGCGGTGCGACTGGGCAGCCCCAAGTACCAAAGTTGGAAGGCTTTCCTCGACGAGGCCTACTGGACCATCGAACTCGAGTAAACGGCAGTCGCCCGCCCCGCGCAGTTGTCCGCCTGTCGCTTCAGGCGCTCATCGCCACATTGAGGCCCACGACCAACCCGTTGTTGAGGCCATGTGCCACCATGCATGAGAGAAGACTGCCGCGCACTTCCCGTGCAAGGCAGAACGCCACGGCAAGCGCGCCAAGGACGGGGATGAACACGACACCTTGCGGATGAATGGCCGCGAAGATGAGGCTTGATGCGAGCGCCGACAGGCCGAAGGCGATCCAGCGCCCCCACTGCTGCGACAGTTCGCGAAGATGTGTGAACAACACGCCACGGAACACGATCTCTTCGACGACTGGCGCGAGCACGGCAGCGATGATGAACAACATCACCCGCTCCTCCATCCCACCCTCAAACAGTTCTTTCTGGATGGGATGGGATGCCTGCTCGAGTTTCGTCGGCATCAGCAGCGCCAGAACGTACGCAAGCACACCGCCCACCACGAGCATCGGAATTGCAGTCGCATACGCCACAAATCCATAGCCAACTTCACGAAGCCAACCCGCTCCAGCATGCAGTCCCATCTCTCGGCGTGCAACGCTCCACGGAACCCCTGCAAAGACGGGTACCAAGCACGCAGTGAGTGGCAGCAGCATGATCAGCATCTGCAGCACCAGCGCGGGCGTTCCAGAGAGTCGCCCTGTGGCACCGAGGATCACTGCGCCGAGGATTGACAGGAGCGTGGTGCCCACAAGCCAGGCGGCGAAGGTCCATGGCAGTGCCGCACCACTCATCGTCCGCGCCGGCAGCGGTTCGGCAAGACTTCGCGTCAGAGCCCTGAACGCGACCACACCCAACCAGATCACACCGCCGAACCCCGCAACCAGCACGACACAACCAAACATGCCAACAGCAACACCGAGCACCCACGCGCCCCGCGCAAGCCCGGCCTCGAAGGCATCACTCCGACTCCATGTCGACAACAGCAGCTGTCCGTACCAGCCAAGCGATGCGCGAATCGTCTCCGCATCCTCGGCTGACACATCCGCGGTCGCAGTACCCGCGTCCGCGCTTGGCGTTGCTGCAGCGCGCGTGGCAAGCAGCGCGATCACACGCTCGGAAGCCTCGGCAACCGCCAACTCGCTCGCGGTTGAACCATCCTGATTCTCACGCAGTCGCGCCACAAGAGCATGCGCCTGCTCGACCGCGCGCGAAAGGTCGCCGCCCTCTTCCGCAGGCTGCGGCGAAGTCGCGCCCACACGGGCCAACAGGATCGTCGCACAGAGGTTTGATGCCGTGCCCGCCGACTCGCGGGTCAGCGGCTCGATCTGCTGTCCCACGAGCGCTCCGGCGTTGCCCCCAAACTGCTGGATGAACATGACGAAGCGCCCAACCATCTCGTCACGGGCCGAGACACGCACCGTGCTTGGACTCTCGGGAGCGGTTGGCTCCTCCTCCCCGAGCTCATGAAGGGCCATGAACCCCACCACGCAGCAGGCGATAACCACCCAGGCGACTGCTATGGAATGCGTTCGGGACATCACTCGGCCACGCTAGCTGTCCCCCAACACCTTGACAATCCCCCACCGTTCGGTACGATCTTCCTTCCCTCTTTGGGGCGCATTCGCGCTTCCAAAATGGGTTCAAAGGAACGCCTGTCATGCCTCGCCAGACCACATTTCGTAAAGCCGGCCAGACCGCATCCCCATGGCGCATCGTGGACGCCGAGGGCAAGGTGCTCGGCCGCCTCGCGACCGAGGTCGCAACCGCGCTGATGGGCAAGCATCGCCCGGACTACACACCCAATGTGCTCTGCGGCGATTCGGTGATCATCACCAATGCAGCCAAGATCGTGTTGACCGGCCGGAAGGCAGAGCAGAAGACGCTGCGCAAGTGGAGCGGTTACCCGGGCGGACTTCGTGTGCGCAACTACGAGACACTGCTGCGCGACGACCCAACCACACTTGTCACCGAAGCGATCATCCGCATGCTGCCCCGTGGGCGGCTTGGTCGTCGTATCACCCGAAACCTCCGAGTGTTTGCAGGCGCCGAGCATGAGCATCAGGCGCAGCAGCCCACCGTTCTCAAGACCACGCTCAAGAGCAAGGCCTGATCCACATGTCCAAGCTGAACATCGGTTCCGTCCCCGCCGCAACAGGTACCGCACCCGCATCGGGTCCAGCCGGCACCACTCGCCTTTCACTCAAGCGCACCGCAGATGCGAAGGGCTGGTTCTGGGGAACGGGTCGTCGAAAGACGGCGACCGCGCGCGTACGAGTTCGTCCCGGCGCGGGAAAGTTCCTGGTGAACGCACGGCCGATGGAGGAGTTCTTCGTCGAGGATCGAGATCAGCGGGCGCTGCTTGGACTGATCGAAAAGTGCTCACTGAAGGGCAAGATGGATGTGGCCGTCACCGTCGCAGGTGGTGGATTCACGGGGCAGGCTGGCGCCGTTGTGATGGGGCTCGCCCGCTCTCTCTTCGCGTACGACCAGGCCCTTGAACCAGTGCTTCGCTCCGGCTCTTACCTGACGCGTGATTCGCGCAAGGTGGAACGGAAGAAGTACGGTCAGGCTGGCGCGCGTCGTCGCTTCCAGTTCTCGAAGCGCTGATTCGACTCGCTGCACCAGCGTGCGATCTGCTCAGGCTTCACACGCCTGCGCTCTGCTATTTCTTGCATCGTCTGCGGCATCCTTCCATCCCAGCCCGCACGCTCCAGCCAGCACTCGCAGCAGCGCTGCGCACGTTCATCATCGGCCGCGGTCCGTCGCAGCAACGCAGCGGCGACCTGCGATGCCGATGCGCCGATTTCCGCCCACACCAGTGCGTGATCGATCGGCTCGCGCAACGGAATGTCTCCCCCTGTCGACATGTTCGCGCGCAGCGATTCCCCCTCCGCCGCGGCGAGACGGCGTTCCATCGCCAGTGCCGCTGCAGCGCCGACTCGCACGCGACCATCCGCGATTTTCTGCAAATCCGTCTGCAGCACCACGGACTCCAATGACTTGGCGCTCAATACCAGCACGTGAGCTGCGAACGCATCTTCCTCCAATCGCGTGCCGAGCGAGGGCTTCAGGCGTTTGGCCAGTTCGGGAATCGACTCGACGAACAACGTGCGAAGCAGCAATCGCGCCCAACGCAAGTCCGTTTCGATGCGGTCAAGCGAGAGAGCGGATGGACGCCGGGAATCAAGACGACGAACACCCTCCCCCGCACGCCACAAGAGAAAGCGAATCGCAATCATCCGTGCAGACTCCTGAGCCGAAGTCGGTCGCTGCACGTCGGCGGCGCGTGCTTCTTGCAGCATGCTGCACCAATGCGATATCTGCCGAAGGTGCGCAGCAGGCAGCATGCCCGCTTGAACACTTGCCCCTCCAAGAATCACCGCCGCTGCATCCTCTCGGCGAAAGGTGGCTGGGATCGCGGACCGCGGCGGCAACCAGTCCTTCGCAAGACGTGTGAGCAGCGCGGCGCGTTCACCAAGCAACAGCCGATCCGCTGCAAGCCTGCTGCAGCCAAGATCACGCGACAACCACGCCGCCCCAAGGCCGAGCCGAGCCGCCGCGAGAACGCGCCGTGTGTTCCGACCGCGCTGTTGGCGCTTTGGCTGCCGCTCCACCGAACCACGCAAAGCCTTCGCGGGCCGTACGGTCGCGCGTGGCGCCGGCGCGCTGCCAAGTACCCCCGCACGAAATGCGTCCCAATCTGCACGCCGAAATGCGATCTCCACCGTGGAGGAAGGGTTTCGGCTGCGGCGCATCCAGCACGCGGGCAAACCAAGTCTTCGCCAGCGGTGAACCGTTCGCACACTGGCACCGGTCTCGCGCACAAACTGTCGCAGGCTCCATGCGGTGCCATGCAACTCCGGAGCACGCGCGCTCAAACGCAGCGCAAGTTCGCAGAGATCTCTCCGCAATGCCATGCCGACCACCTCCAACCCGCGCTCCTCACCCTCGACATGAAATCCCGTGATCCGATGCACCACCATGCCCCACTCCACCAATGCTCCGGGCGCCAACTGCGGGAGCATCAACCGCACCGCCGCCATCTGTCGCCGCGCCGTTTCTGCGGGTACGAACGCAAGCTGTGCCGCAAGGCTCGCCGCACACGAAAGAGAGAATGAACCGCGCCGGCCCATGCCAGCAGACTAGATCGCGTCACGCACTCATCGCACCATGCGAGAGACGCGAGGCAATCGGCTCTGGCGCGGTGCGCTCGACCGCGCTCCCCCCCACATGCACGCGAGGGATTCGCGGACTGATGCGGCACAACAGGTCGTAGGCATGCGTCCCCGATGCCTCCGCAACCGCAGGGAGAAAGTTTGCCGCAGCAGGATCGCCGCCGTAGACCTCCACCCGCATGCCAACGAAACCGCTTTCGTAGGCAAGGACTGCCGGTACGTCCGTGAGATCGATCACGATCTGATCCATGTTGACTGCGCCGATGACCGCGACCGAGCGCACGCTCGGCCCAGCAGGTGTTTCCGCCAACACGCGAACGCTGCGTGTTCGTCCATCGGGCGACATCGGATAGCCATCGAAGTAACCGACGGGCACGAGTCCCAATCGCGTCCGACGCGGCGCCGTCCACCGCGATCCATATCCCACCCCAACGCCCGCATCGATTTCCTTTGTCAAAACAACTTGCGATTCCCAGCGCACAATCGGCTCGAGCGGTATGGGGCATCCATCGCTCGCCCGTGCCTGTGCGAGCCCCGTCCACGCGAGTCCCACGCGAACCATGCCGTGATGGAGCCTCGCATCCGCCAGGACTGCATGGGAATTGGACGCGTGCACCAGCGTGTCTGCCGGAATGTCTGCAGCATGCTCGCGCAGAAACTGTTCAAGTTGAGCGTCTTGCTGCAGGCAGAGTGCGCTCTCCCCGGCGCTGTCCGTGAAGTGCGTGAACACTCCCGCCAGCCGAAGGTGACGCGCATCGGAGATGCACGCGAGGGCGCGCGCCGCGTCCTCGGCAGTTGCACCGCCACGTGACATGCCGGTATCGATCTCCAGATGAACAGGGATCGTGACTCCACCGAGGCGTTCCGCAAGATCCGCCACCTCACGCGCATGGCCGGAACCATGAACCGTGAGAGCGAGGCGGCCAGCAAGCAGCATGCGGTGCGCGTCACCGCCCACCTCCATATCACGCTCGGGCATCAGCACGAGTTGCGGCAGCGTGACACCTGCCTGCGCAATCGCCTCGGCCTGCGAGAGGGAGTACACGGCCAACATGCCCGCTCCACTCTCCTCGAGTTGCCGCGCGATGCGCGCAGCACCGAGCCCGTATGCATCTGCCTTCACGACTGCGCACAATCGACAGCCAGGACCGATCGCACGGCGGAGTGCGCGAGTGTTGCGGTCAAGCGCGGCAAGATCAATGAAAAGTGAACTGTTGGCTCGCATCCATGCGCTCCGTCCGTTTGTATCGGCCGCCTGAATCGGCTACCATGAAGGAACGTGAATGAGGACATAAAGGAGCCCAGTCGGGGCGCTGGGCGTTCCCAAGACATCTTTGCTCAGGACCGCTCCTTCAGCTCGCTTGGGCTGTCGGCGGACATCTGTCAGGCGCTCACGGACCGCGGGTTCGAGCACCCCACCCACATCCAAGCGCAACTCATCCCCGTGGTGCTGTCCGGCAGGGACTGCCTTGGGCAAGCCAAGACGGGGACGGGAAAGACCGCGGCATTCGGGCTGCCGGCGCTGCAGATCATCCCCAAGGACGCACCTTTGGCGGTCCTCGTGCTGGTTCCCACGCGCGAACTGGCCATCCAAGTCGCCAAGGAACTCCACGATTTCGCTCGGCACAGCGGTCATCATGTCGCGGCGGTCTACGGCGGACAGGCGATCAGCAGCCAAGCGCAGAAGCTGCAGCGAAAGCCGGCCATCATCGTGGGAACTCCCGGCCGAGTTATGGACATGCACCAGCGCGGACTGCTGCCGTACGACGGCGTCCGCTATGCAGTGCTCGATGAGGTCGACCGCATGCTGGACATCGGTTTCCGCGAAGACATTCGGCGGATTCTCGGTTCGATGAAGCAGCATCCGCAGACCGTTTTTGTTTCTGCGACGATCTCGCCAGAGATTGAGAAGCTCGCCCGCCAGTATCTCCGGGATCCCGAGAAGATCGTCACCGTCGCTGCAAGTCTGACCGTCTCACAAATCCGCCAGTCCTACTTCGCGGTCGAACGCTGGGACAAGCGGCGATTGCTGCTCCACCTGCTGCGCAAGGAAGAGCCTGCTCTCACACTGGTGTTCTGCCGGATGAAGCGCACGGTTGATGATGTCACGGCTTTCCTTGCCAAGAATGGCATTGATGCTCAACAGATGCATGGCGACATGTACCAAACCAAGCGCGATAAGGTGATGACGAAGCTCCGCGAGGGTCAGTTGTCTGTGCTCGTGGCGAGCGACCTCGCATCGCGCGGACTCGACGTGGATGACATCTCCCACGTCGTCAACTATGACTTGCCCGAAGACCCTGAGGTCTATGTGCACCGTATCGGCCGCACTGCGCGCGCCGGACGCAATGGCGTGGCATGGTCCTTTGTGTGCCCCGATCAGGGCGAGTTACTGACCGCCATCGAGAGCCTGGCCAACATCGAGATTCCTGTGGCGAGCTACGACGATTTCGAGGCGGGTCCGGTACCGAGCGACATTCGGGCGCAGCGCGAACTGGACTCGCAGCGCAAGCAGGCGTCGATGGAAAGCAAGTCGCGTGATCCGCTGGCCAATCAGCCGGATGCCTCGAACGCTGCCGCATTCCCCGGTGGGTTGGTCCCGACGCAGCCGCCTCCGCGAAGACTGGGCGGACGCCTGTCGACGCGGCGTCGCTAGCACATGCTCCAGCAGAACCAGAAGCTGGAATTCTCAAGCGAAGTCGCCGATGCGATCGCGCAGGGACGCCCCGTGGTCGCGCTTGAGTCGACGGTCGTCACCCATGGGCTGCCGCGTGAGCCCCGTGAGATGTCCGCGAAGTTTCACGAGGCGGTCCCTGAGTGGCCACGCGATGTGTCCGCGAATCTTGCGGCGGCCCGCACCATGGAGAGCGTGGTGCGTGCCGAGGGAGCCGTACCGGCGACCATTGCGATCATCGACGGCAGCGTTTGCGTCGGACTTTCTGCGAAACAGTTGGAACGGCTCGCCGGCGAAACGAATCCCAAGAAGGTGTCGGCTCGCGATCTTGGCGTCTCAGTGGCGCAGCGGCAGACGGGCGGTACGACGGTCGCAGCGACAACAACCATTGCAGCGTGTGCCGGTATCCGCGTGTTTGCGACGGGTGGGATTGGTGGCGTCCATCGCGGCTGGAACATCTCGATGGACATCTCGTCGGATCTGGTCGCGCTGGCACGCTCGCCCGTGGTGGTCGTGTGCGCGGGTGCCAAGGTCTTGCTTGATCTGCCAGCCACACTGGAAGGGCTGGAAACCCTCGGCATTCCCACGATTGGGTTCGAAACGGAATTCCTTCCCCGTTTTACGGCAGAGCCCGACCGCTCCCTTCGTCTGCACCACACAGCGGAAAGCGCTTCGGAAGTGGCGCGCATCGCCCACGCGCATTGGCAGTTGCAGCCGACGTCTGGCGTCCTGGTCATGCAGCCATGCCCCGCAGCATTCGCAGTCGATGCCGAATCGACCGAGCGGCAACTTGCACGTGTGCTTGAGCTGGCCAGCGCGAAGAATGTGCGAGGCGCAGCATTGACACCGTTTCTCCTTGCACAACTCGCACAGGGCGAGGAAGGGCCACGGATGGTCGAGGCAAATCTTGCACTGCTGAAAGCCAACGCGAGACTTGCCGCGCGTGTCGCTGCGGGCATTTGCAGCCTGTCGTTCGGATCTCACTCGCCTTGACACGCTGCTCGGCGCCTGCCATACTGCAATGGTCGGGCGGAAAGGCGTGTTCTGCCCCGCCGACGAATGCATGACGACTGTTCGAGGGATCCTCGAGATGGCCCCAGGGCCCGAGGGTCGAATCAGACAATTCCAAGATGGCTTGATCGCTGCTCCCGACGATCCGATCGTTGAACCCAGCCTTGCAAGCCGACTCTCCTTGCGCACATGCCTCAGTGTGGTCGCGGAGGTGAGCGAGGTTGAAGTCCGTACGCGTCGCGGGCGTCGTCGCCGCACTCAGGTGGAACGCATCGTGGAAGTCGAGGGACTTGACCCAGAGGTCTTCGCCAAGCGCACGCCTTTTTCCGAACTCACAGCGCTCGATCCAGCTCCGCGGATGACGCTCGAGTACCCGGGCTGCCCGCCTGCGTGCCGACTGATTGACCTCTTCTGCCCCATCGGATTCGGCACGCGCGGGCTCATCGTTGCGCCACCGAAGGCGGGCAAGACCATCTTGCTGCAAAACCTGGCGTACGGCATCAAGCGAAATCACCCGCAGGTGGAACTCGTTGCTCTGCTGATCGACGAGCGACCCGAGGAGGTCACCGACTTCAAGCGGAATGTGCCGGCGCAGGTGCTGGCGTCCAGCAACGATCAGGACACGGAACGCCATACAGCGCTCGGCATCCTTGCGATCGAGCGCGCACGCCGTATGGTCGAAGCGGGACGCGATGTCGTGGTGCTGCTGGATTCGCTGACAAGACTCGGGCGGGCGTTCAATAACTCACGCCGATATGGATCAAGCGGACGAACGATGTCAGGCGGCCTTGACTCGAAAGCGCTCGAAGTACCAAAGCAACTCTTTGGTGCGGCGCGGCGTGCCGAACAAGGCGGTTCACTCACCATCATCGCGAGTTGCCTCGTCGATACGGGGAGCCGAGCCGATCAGATCATCTTCGAGGAGTTCAAAGGCACGGGCAATATGGAGTTGATTCTTGATCGAACGATCGCTGAGCGGCGCCTCTTCCCTGCCATCAATCTGGCTGCGAGCGGAACGCGCAAGGAGCACCTGCTCATGAGTGAACGCGAACTCAAGACAGTGACCGCACTTCGACGTCGACTCATGACCATGCCGCCGCCCGTCCAAATTGAACAGTTGCTCGCTGCGCTGAAGCGAAGCCCGACCAACGAAGCCCTCGTCGGGACCTGAACGCTGCTCGCGTCGTCCAAACGGCCGATTTACAGGGGTGAGCAACGTCCTTGACGCGCGGTTTGGTCCATCGGTTACCCTGTCCCCCCATGCAAGACTCAGCCATCAAGACCGGATTTTTTCTGCTCAGCGGAGTCGTGCTGTTTTTCTTTGCCTGGATCATCACTGCCAAGCTCGATCTGCTCAACTCGAACAGCCAGTACACCGTGCGGTTCAGCGTCAATGACGGCATCACGGGGCTCGCCGAGGGCTCTGATGTCCAGGTGGGCGGGCTGTCACGCGGCCATGTCGAGGCGATCATCCCCAAAGTGGGTGCGGACGGCGTACTGGCTGACCTTTATGTCGTCATCAATCTCGACAAAGACCTTCAGGTGTATGAGGATGCCAAGGTCCTCCGCATCATGACACTTCTTGGTTCGGAGGCGACGCTCAATTTCACCTCCCTCGGCGGCGAAAAGCCATTGATCAAGCCCGGAAGCGGCTTCCTGATACCTGCACTGCCAAGCAGTGGAGTGCTTGCGGCAATCCTTGGACCCTACAACGCGACAAAGGCAGATCAAGTTATCCAGGACCTTGCCGACTTCGGAGACCTTCTGGCGCGTCTGCCGAAGGACTATGAATCGAAGGTCGTGCCGATTCTCGACAAAGCAGGCACCATTGCCGCAGACCTGCAGACCGACTACAGCGAGTGGCGTGGAAAGATTGGGGGCGCGCTGACGTCGGCGCAAGGCGCCATGGGGAAGTTGGATGCCTCGATGGGTGATGTGCAGGGCATCGTGCAGCGCAACGCGCCGAAAGTCGACGCAACGATCGCGAATCTTGACTCGGCGAGTGCAACAGCCAACGATGCGCTGAAGCACATCAATGCCGAAACTGTTCCTCTCGTGGACAGCGCTCTTCGAAAGGCCGAGTCCGCAGTGGATGGATTCGGGAAGTCGATCGACATTGTGCATGACCTTCTGCTGGAGCGTTCCCCAGATATCTCGGAAATGCTTTCCAACCTTCGGACCACTTCAGCGCAGCTGAAACTCGCCTCAATGGAGATCCGCAGAAGCCCGTGGAAGATCCTCTACCAGCCCAACAGTGATCAAGTGGCTCATGAAAATCTTTACGAGGCGGCACGAAGCTTCGTGCTCGCTGCAGGTGACCTTCGCGCAGCGGGCGAGTCGCTTCGACTCGTCGTGGAACGCGACCCAGGGCGCTATGAGACCGATGCAAAGTTCCGAGAGTCCGTGCAGCTCATGGTCACCGATGCGCTCGCCAAGTATGAGCAGGCACAGCAGCAGCTCAATAGCGTGCTCATGGCACCTGCGCCGGCGGGCGAGTCCAAGGCGAGGTGATCTGTGTCGCGTCCGTGGACACCGGTGCAAGAAGCGCGGCTTGGTGTCGCTGTGATCGCCGCCATCGGACTTCTGTTCGCCGTCATCACCCAAGCACCCAAACTGCTTGGGCCGCGGATGGTCACTTTCAAAGTGCGACTTCCGGTTTTGAGCGGTTTGCAAGGGATCTCACCCGGTTCGCCGATCGAAATGGCTGGCCTCACGATTGGGTATGTCGACACCATCACTCTGGAAACCACACCAAACACGATGGATGAGGATGGAGATGACTTTCTTGTGACGTGTTCTATCGATGCCAAGACCTTTTTACCTCGAACAACAACGATTCGCGTGCGCACCAATCCCCTCGGTGGTGAGTCAACCGTTGAGCTTCTCCTGCCTCCCAAAGTTGGCGAAATGCAGTTTGGTCCGCACGATCCCAATGAGCACTTGGAATTGGCTCCGATAGAGGGATGGCTGGCTGCCACCTTTGGAGAGGCTCGCTCGAATCAGATCCAAAGGGCGTGGGCGCAGTACAAGGCGGTCGATCTCGTGGCGATGTCGGATGACATTGCGAGTCGTTGGAGCCCCGTCACTGCGGCCACGCGGAGCGTCTGGTCCGATGCACGCAGCGACTGGGATGCTTGGTCCGCACAGGGAAATGCGCTGCTCGACGGATGGGATGCCGCACGAACGCGATGGAACGAGATCGAGAACATCTTTGCCAAAGGAAGCCAACTGGATTTGGAGCGGATACAACCGGCCTTGGATCGCATCCGCGCCCAGTTTGACAACAGCAGTGCACAACTCACTGCCCTTCGGAACAAATGGAATGAGGAGGTGGAGCCACCACTTTCAGACTTGATCGCACGCATCAAGCGCGAATTCGCGATCATCGAGTCGGATACTGCACTGATGATGGCAATTTGGAGTGACGGCAAGGAGATGGCCGGACATTCGAAAGCGGATCTGCAAATGGCGAGTGATCAACTCGAACGGGCAGGTCAGGAGATCACCTTGATGCCATGGACACTGCTGGGCGGTGCATTCGCCGACAAGAGTGAGCGTGCGCGCTTCTTGAAGGCGGCGCACGAAGTGGTGCGCTCCACCGGCGAACTGTCTCTCTCTGTCAGCTTCGCGCAGGAACTGTTGAAGCAAGACCCCAAACTGGTCGAGCGGTACCCCGAACTGGTTGCACTGATGCAGCGCTGGATGGAAGCCGCAGCTGCAAAGCAGAAGTCGGCCGGGCAGGAACTGCTGAACGAGCTGCTCGGCAGACCGGAGGAGTGAGTGGCAACGCTGCTCGAGCAGCGCATCAACGATCGTGCCGATCCACGAATCGCTGCATTTCGTGATGTTCGCGACGCAGACCTGCGTGGCCGTGACGGGCTCTTTTGCGTCGAGAGTCCGCGCATCATTCACCGTTTTTTGCACGCGTTGACCGCCAGTGCGCAGGGCGTTGCCTGTACGCCGCGCATTCAACTCGACTCACTGCTGTTGTCGCCTGATGCAGCCGTGTTTCTGCGTCCGCTGCTCGATGCACTCCCATCCGCGTGTGCTGTACAGAATCCACTCGCCATCTTTCTCGCCGAGGAGCGATTGCTCAGCGAACTCGCGGGGTATCGCATGCATCAGGGGGCGCTTGCCCTTGGCGTTCGCCCCGTGAGCATGGGAATTCCTGCACTGCTGCAGGTACTGCCACCAGATGCGGATCTGATCGCCACGAGCGGTGTTGTGCACACCGACAATATTGGCGGTCTTTTTCGCAGTGCGGGATCGTTCGGAGGCGTCGGAGTTCTGCTTGGTGATGGCTCCTCGGATCCGCTGCACCGCAAGGCAATCCGCGTTTCGTCCGGACGTGTTTTCAGCGTGCCGTGGGCGGAAAGCACAAGCCTCGAATCGGATCTTGCATCGCTTCGCAATCGTGGTTTCGCACTGATCGCTGCGGAAGACACGCCATCTGCCCTTCCGATCGAAGAGGCACTGCTTCTTCCAAAGATCGAATCAGCTCCGCGACGAATCGTCGTGCTTGGCGCAGAGGGCAGCGGCGTTCCTCCTGCCTTGCAGTCGCTGTGCGATGTGACCGCATGCATTCCGATGCGTGACGGCGGCGGACTGCTGCACGAGGGAGATCGACCGAGCCTCAATGTCGCGATTGCATCAGCCGTCTTCCTGCATGGACTGTGTGGCGCCCGCCGCCATGCCCGCACCCGCCTGCACGGGCGCAGGTGAATCGCGGAACCGCTCGATGCGCGCACCCAGGGAACGCAGTGTCTCTTCCATCCGCTTGTAGCCACGATCGAGGTGGTACACGCGGTTGATGACCGTCTCACCCTCCGCAGCGAGTCCTGCGAGCACCAGACTTGCGGACGCGCGCAGATCGCTTGCCATCACTTCCGCGCCGATGAGTCGATTGCCACCGGTGATCACGACCGTTGGTCCATGACGCAACAGCTGCGCGCCCATACGGGAAAGTTCGGGAACATGCAGGAATCGCTCGGGATAGATCTTTTCGGTGATCACTGAATTGCCCACCGCAAAGCACAGCAATGCCATGAACTGCGCCTGCAGATCCGTCGGGAATCCAGGGTGTGGCTGCGTCGTGATGACGGTCGGCCGAAGCTGCCGCTCACTGGTCACACGCACCGTACAGCGGCGGTCATCTGCATCCGGCTCGATCTTGTGAACATGCACGCCAATGAGCGAGAGTCGATCGATCACTGCAAGCAGCGCGTCATAGGGAAAATCATCGATAACGATCTCGCCATTGGTGATGGCTGCAGCGATCGCATAGGTCCCTGCCACGATGCGATCCGGCATCACCGCGTGCTTCGCACCGGCAAGTTCATCGACTCCATCGATGATGATGCGGGGACCACCAGCCCCGCGGATCTTCGCGCCCATGGCGTTGAGCAGATCTGCCAAATCCACGATCTCCGGCTCGCATGCGGCACTCTCGATCACCGTCCGTCCCTTTGCAAGTGTCGCAGCACTCATGACATTGGCGGTACCGAGCACAGTCGAGCCGTAGGGGCCACCGAGAAACACTGTCGCACCCTGCAGTCGATCGCAAGACGCATGGATATAGCCGCCCCGCATCTCGATACGCGCACCGAGCTTCTCCATGCCACGCAGGTGCAGATCGACCGGACGATCGCCAAATGCGCAGCCGCCGGGCATTGAAATCACTGCACGCTTGCGGCGCGCGAGCATCGGACCGAGCACACAGATCGACGCACGCATCGTGCGTACGAGTTCGTAGGGTGCCTCGATGGCATTTGGATCTTTCGTCTGCATGGAGATGGACGAATCGCTCACTCGGACGTCCACGCCGAGCGTCGTCAACAACTTCTGCAGACTCAGGATGTCTGCAAGACTGGCGATATTGTCCAGGACCACCTCCCCGTCGGTCAGGAGCGAAGCAGCCATGAGCGGCAGTGCCGCGTTCTTCGCTCCCTCGACTCGGATCCTGCCTGAAAGTCGGTACCCGCCTTGGATTCGGAACTTGTCCATGCGATCCTCCTTGACCGCTGCGTGCAATGTCGGCCACCTCCGCCATGGCGCACGACAGGCCACGATGGAGGACCACGGGCACAAACGCACCGTGGCGTACCCAAGAGTGTCGACTGTCCAGCCAAGAGCAGCGCACATTTTCCTCCCGCGCTGCCGTGTTGCCCTGTGCACATGCGCCCACCCTCCCTAGGATGGCATCATGACGGTGCACCTCAACGATCCAGCACTCCCCGAAGCGCGCATGCATTTGGTGGCTCCGGGCAGCCCAGTCATCGGACGAGTCGTTTCGAGCGAGCCTTGTATCCGCGGCAAGTCCGCAAGTTTCGTTCGGCACATCGCCATCGATGTTTCTGGAACACCGCTTGAAGGCCAGTGCCTTGCGGGACAGTCCTTTGGAGTCTGTGTTCCCGGCACCGACCACAAGGGACGCCCGCACAAAGTTCGCTTGTACTCACTTGCGAGCCCCAGCTACGGCGAGGATGGGCATGGCCGTGTGATCTCCACAACCTGCAAGCGCTCGATCGAGGAGCGCGCCGACGAGGATGACGCTGCAAAGGGTGACGGACACCTCCTGATCCTTGGCACATGCAGCAACTGGCTCTCGGATCAGGGGATCGGATCCGAGATTCCGATCTCCGGACCGAACGGAAAGCGCTTCCTGCTTCCCGTGGACCGCGCCGCGCACGATTATCTGTTTGTGGCCACAGGAACGGGGATCGCCCCATTCCGCGGCATGCTGCATGAACTGCTGGTGGGCCCACCCCTGGGCACACCAGCGCGCGAACAGTGGGCAGGTCCCTGCCAGAGCCGCATTCATCTGGTGATGGGCGCCCCCTACCGCACTGATCTTTTGTACGACCGCTGGCTGTGCGAACTCACGCAGCGTCATCCCAACTTCTCGTATCACCCTGTGGTCAGTCGAGAGCCGTTGCCTGCGCCTGGGCTCGGTCCACACGTGCACCACTTCATCGACACTCGCATCGAGTCACTCCGCCCGCTCCTCGATTCAAGTCGCTGCCTGATCTACGCCTGCGGCCTCGCGGGAATGCAGGTGGGGATTTTTCGAACGCTTGCCACGTCAGGACTTGGCAGCAATTATCTCGCCGTGCATGATGACATTGCGGCAATAGACCCCGCCGAATGGACGGAGGAGCAGATCAAGAGGCGCGTTCGCCCAACCCACCGCTGCATGCTCGAGGTGTATTGATTTCCATGCGCTGCGCGATCCAAGCCTGATGGCTATTTCTGCAGTTTTGGGCGACAAAGGACATTGACGGGCTACACTGACAGCGGTGGCCGAAGACGAGGACAACTTCCCAAGCGCTGAGCAGCGAGTGGAACGCGCGCGCGGTCTCTTCCAAGCCGGGAAGTTGGATGAAGCGGCGCAGGAACTGCGACGCGCCATCGCAGCGGAACCGGAGCGCGGTGATTGGCACCACAACCTGGCTGTCACGCTTGATGCGCTCGGCCGTCATGCCGACGCGCTTGCCTCGCACGAGCGGGCGCTCGAACTGGCCCCCAATCATGTGCCATCGCTTGTTGGTGCGGCCCAGGGGTCGATCCGTGCGGGGCATTTTGAGAGAGCGCTGAAGTTCTGCGAGCGAGCGCTCCGCATCGATCGCAATATCGAACCTGCCTATGCGCTCCGAATTCATGCGCTCGGACAGCTTGGGCGTGTCGAGGACGCGGAGTCCGTGTACTACATCGCGCAGCACACGCTCAAAGAAATGCCCGTGTGTCTGGCGGAGATGGCGAATGTCCTGGCACGCGTGGGCAAACTGGAACGCGCCATTTGGTGCTACCGCGAGGCGATCGCTCAGGCGCCGCGCCTTCCTGCAGTCAAAGCGCGCCTCGGTGCGGTACTTCTTCGGAGCGGTCAAGCTGAAAGTTCGCTTCAAGTCCTGATGCAGGCGCTGCGAGAGCAGCCAGGCGATACGGGGGCGCTGCTGACGCTCGGTCGCGCGCTTGAGTCGCTCGGTCGGCTGAATGAGGCGGAGGAGAAGTATCGCCGCATCCTTGAACTGGAACCTGCCCACCATGGTGCGCATGTGGCGATCGGAGATATCGCACTCCGCGGCGGCAAACTGGAAGATGCGCGCGCGACCTACACGCTCGTGCTCTCGCTCGGGTCTCAGGATCAGTCGATCCGCCTTCGTCTGATCGAAGTACTCGCGAAACTCGGGCGGCGCGAGGAGGCCGCACGCCGACTGCGCGAGCTCTTTGGAAAAGGTTCAGTGCCTGCAGATTCGTTCGTCCTTCAAGATGCGGTGATCGCACTTGGCGCGGCGGGCACTGCGATCGAGTGCGGCGAACCCCGTACGGCGGCCATCATCCTGCGCGCAGCAGCACGGACGTTCCCTCGGCATCTGCAGATCCGTCAGCGGCTTGTTCGCGCGCTCTTGGAGTCCGATGAGCCGCGCGGCGCACGGCGGGCGGCTCGGCAGGCGCTGCGACTCGATCGCACCGATGCGATCACGCTGCACAACATTGCGCTCGATGCCCTGCGGCGTGGACAGCTGCGGCTCGCCCGGGCTGCACTGTTGCGTGGTTTGCGAGCCCACCCCCTTGATCATGGCCTTCGACGCCTGCGCACCAAATGGATGTTGCAGGCTGTGACCGCACTGCTTCGGCGAACGGCAGAGGAACCTCGCACTGCCATTCGGCAGTGGAGAGAGGGCATTCACGCGATGCGATGGATCTGGTCGAACGTCAGCTCGCGGCGTTCGTAAAGGGCAGAAGCGCCATGAAGCGGGCGCGCTTGATGGCCTGCCCCAACTGGGACTGATCTCCAGCCGACATATTCATGCGCTTGCGCGAGAGCATCTTGCCGTTCTGCGTCATGGCGCGTCGAAGTTCTTCCACCTGCTTGTAATCGATAAAGGAGCGGCCCTTCGCATCCTTTTGGCGACGAATGACCGGAACGGGTGGTGCCTGAAACTGGCTCATGCTGAAATCCTTGCGTTGCGAGGCGCGAAGGCGCCTCGGTGTCTGCTGTCACCCTTGATGCAGGTCTCGCGCGTCGAGTGACGGACGGTCGGACCTTCGCCATGGACCCGACGAGTGTCGGGGCCCACGGAACGACCGTGAGCGGCGAATGGGTAAGGATACCTCCCAACCACTTCCAATGCCATCCCCCTGATGCGGAGTCCGATATCGCAGGACGCTACGGCGGGCACGATGCGATTTTGCTGCGCATCCACTGCCCCGCGGCACGGAGTTGATCCGCCCGTGCGCGGGATGCGAATCCGCTCTGAGCGAGCACGCTGACAAGCGTCTCTGTTGCGACATTTCCGGCGGATCCAGGCGCATAAGGACATCCACCAAGTCCGCCCGCGCTGGCATCAAAGGATCGAACGCCGATTTGTGCCGCCCGAACGGCGCATTCAATGGCGCGTCCCGATGTGTCATGCAAGTGCAGCGTGGTCGCAGCCGCTGACACCACCTCTGCGAGCCCCAAATAGAGCGCCTCGATCGAGGCGCCGTCCGCAGCCCCAATCGTGTCACCGAGGTCGATCTCGTCAACCCCCATCTCCAACAACCGTGATGCCACACTTGCCACTTTGTCCGGATGAACCGGACCGTCATACGGACAACCCACCACACAACTGATGTAGCCGCGCACCACACGCCGCGCCTCATGCGCACGACGAATGACGGGCTGAAGACGCAGAAGAACTTCCTCAATCGTTCCCGCCGTGTTCCTCTGACTGAACCCCTCGGTGGCCGAAACAAAGACAGAGATCTTGTCTGCCTGCGCCGCAAGCGCTGCGTCGAGTCCGCGCTCATTGGGCACAAGCGCGGAATACACCACGCCGGGCACCCGACGAATGCGCGCAAAGACTTCGCTGGCGTCTGCAAGTTGGGGAATCCACTTCGCGGACACGAAGGATGAAACCTCGATCTCATCCACGCCGGAGTCACTCAGCTTGTCAACAAAGGCCACTTTTGCATCGGTCGGAACCAGCGCTTTCTCATGCTGCAGTCCATCGCGCGGTCCAACTTCAGTGATACGCACACCGTTCACGAGCGTCGCTCCTCGCGCGCTGCGCGGCGGAACAGCCACACGGCAAAGACGCTGACAACCAACGTCAGCACGGCTGCGGCGGCAAACAACATCACATCCGGTGTGATGGCCCACTCATCGGGAAGAACAGGCGGTGAGCTTCGTGTCTCCGACTGCACCGCAGCGATTGGCATCATCCTGCACTTCCTTCGCCGAGCGCGGGAAGAGAGCGAAGCGATGTCTGCACCGTCGCATGCACCAATTGCCCATCACACAGCGCACGAAGTTTCGTTTGGGGTGCCGTCTGTGCCTGCCGGATCGTGGCAAATCCGATCACCGTGGAGCCAAGCATGGGACTCACCGTGCTACTTGTGATGACGCCAACCTCATCACCTGCACCTCCATCCGCACTGGGGACGAACAGTTGGGATCCCTCCACGGGAAACGCTCCCTCCTCCACGCGGAGCGCACACACCACTTGCTTGGGTTTCCCAAGGCTCTGCATACGCGCGACGACTTCCTGTCCGAGATAGCACCCCTTCGTCATGGAGACACGAGACGCGATCACTCCGGTCTCGTGCGGCAGCGCTGCAGAGCTAAAGTCGATCTCAAACATGGGCTCACCCGCCTCGATACGCGCGATATTCATGGCGAGCCAACCGCACACACGCGCGCGGGGCACCCCGCCCGCAGCGACATCGTGGAGGCTCGTCCATGCATCCCACACACGCGGCGCATCCGCCAACGGAAGTGATACCTCGATACCAACTGTGCCAAGCGTGTCACATCGGGTCAACATCGCAGCTACACCCGCGATCTTCGCCTCCGCGCATGCGCCAGGGTGTGCCAGCTTCTCGAGCGAAGCGGAGTCGACTGCACAGTCCGCCAGCAGCTCGAGAGCCTGTGGTCCATGGACTCCGACGCGGTACAGCAACGGACTGGCATCCACAATTTGCACATCTTCGCTGAAGAGAAAGGCACCGAGCGAGGCGACCGTTGCCGCAGCAACGGCCCTTGGAAGGTCAATGATGATGCGGTCGATCCCAGCTGAAAGCAGCATGTCCGCTTCGATGCGCCCCTTGCGGTTGAGCCAGAACGAACGCACGCTTCGGCCGGGCTGAAGTGCACGGACATCTTGTGTGATCATCCGCTGCAGAAAGTCGAGGCGATCTGATCCGCGTACTTCGATCGTTCCCCGCTGCGGCAGGTCAACGATCGCCGCACCGCGACGGATGGCCGCGTACTCGGTCTCGACGCTGTCGCACACCGCGAGCACTTCAGCTGCAGTGCCCCATGCAACCCATCCGGTGCTCGAACTTCGTGCCGCCGCACCCTCTCCGCGTGCTGCGTTCACGGCGGCAGTACGGCGCCCCGTCTCCCGCGCGGCGACCGCATCATGGCGACTTCGCAGAGGAGACTCGGCGAGAAAGGACGGCGCGCTCACGGGGAAATCATAGACTCGTGCCATGAAGATCGATCTGCTGAAGCGGTTGTGTGAGACCCCTGGCGTTCCCGGACATGAGGAGCGCGTCCGCGCGCTCGTGCAGCGGGAGATTCGCGGGCTCTTCGATACGACAACGGTGGATGCCATGGGCTCCCTCATCTGTACGCGTCGTCCAACGCGCCCCAAGCGCGGAACAAAGCCACAGCGCGTTCTCGTGGCTGCACATATGGACGAGATCGGTTTCTACGTTCGACACGTCGACGATCAAGGCAACATCTGGCTGAACCCTGCGGGCGGCTTTGATCCTCGCAACCTCTTCTCGCGGCGGGTTCTCGTCGTGACGGAACGTGGCGACTTCCGCGGTGTGCTCAACCCGGGCGGGAAGCCGATTCATATCTCGAGCGATGCAGATCGAAGCAAGGTTCCGGGAACCGAGGAGTTCTTCATCGACCTTGGCATCGATCCTGCTGAGGTACGCAAGAGTGTGCAGGTCGGCGACTGGGTGGTGATGGATGAACCATTCCTGGAAACACCGAAGAAGGTCGTGTCGAAGGCACTCGACAATCGCATGGCCGTGTTCGTCGCAATCGAGGCGATCCGCAAGATCGCACGAGGACGCGGTGGGCACAGATGCGAGATCATCGTCGCTTTCACGACGCAGGAGGAAGTTGGACTTCGCGGAGCCCAAGTTGCCGCGAATACCGCGGGCGCACAGGTTGGGATCGGCCTTGATGTGAATCTCGCCTGCGATACACCGGGCGTACCCGAGAATCAGCGTGTGACGAAGCAAGGACTTGGCGTTGCACTGATGGTGCAGGACTCGTCGATGATCTCCGACTCGGAACTCCTCCACCAGTGCTGCACGCTCGCGCGTCGCCATCGCATCCCTCACCAGCGCGCCGTGCTTCCGCGTGGCGGCCAGGATGCCGGCGCGATCCAGCGAGCCGGCAGTGGCGCGCGCTGCATCGCGCTCGGGCCTGGGACTCGGTACATCCACACCGTCACGGAGATGATCGACAAGGGCGATCTGGAAGCGACGATCGATCTGCTCGCTGTGCTGCTTGGCGAACTTTGAACTCAGCCCTCACTCGCGCGGCGGTGAGCAGAGCGGTCCCCAGTCGTCCACATACCCGTGGTCAATGATCACCTGCAACAGTGCGGGCAGCAGTTGCTGAAGCAACCATGCGGAACGGTCGACTGCAATCCGATTCTGCGCGCCGCCGTAGGTTGCTGCGCCGAGGGTCAACTGCTGTGCGGTAAGCCCGCTGCGCCAGAGCGATCCAGCAAGGAACGAAGTTGGATCTGTGGGCACCACCCTCTCTGCATCTGACGCACCAGACATGCCCACAGCTGCGGCGAGGTAGGGATCCGTCCACATCGGGGCAACACGTTCCCGCAGTGTCGGCAAGAGCGCGCGGAGCAGTCCATCGCGATCCCATTCGATCGCCTGCCTCGCGAAGGAATCCGTTGCTTCACGGATCGGCAGCGGTGCATGCAGCACCGCACTCCAACGCGCAAACAAAGATCCAGCAGCCGCCCACCACTCGAGGAGCTGCGTATCCCGTGCGTCCTGCCCACGTGACTCCGCGGCCGCCATCCACGACAGCGCACGATGCACACGAATGCGAATGTCCTCGTACAAGTGCGCCTGCGCATAGAAGTCTCGGCGCTGTTTCCAGAGTGCACGGATCGCCTCGGCTCCCATGGGTGCGAGCGCCGTCGGCAATGGAATCTCCTCGCGCTTCGGGGAGGGGGAACTCATGGGACAGCCGCCTCGATTTCCTTGTCAAACCGTTCTCGCAGCGGGAATGCGCGCCGAACAAGCCACCAGACGCTCGCTGCCGCGACGCAGCCTGCGCCGACATTCAGCGCACCCAGTGCGGCAGCATGCCAAAGACTTTCGCGCGCCAGCTCTGCCATCTCGACGGCAAGGCTACTCACGGTGGTCAGACCGCCGCACAGTCCAAGCAGGATGAGACGATCCAGATGCGCTCGCAGCGCGGCATGCATCAGCGGCTTGCCGCTCGTGGTCTGCGAAATCAATGCCCGGGCGGCGCCTGCAGCACATGCACTGCCCACAACATTGCAGCAGGTTGTTGCACTCCACGCGGGGAGTAAGGCATATTCGAAAGCAAGGACAACGGCTGCTCGCGCCGCACATCCCACCGACCCACCCGCGATGATCATCAGCGCATCGAGAGCCGCCATCCGCTGCCAGCCGCCACGTGCAGCGATCATGGGAGCAGCCGCCGTTGCTGCCGCACCAGCGCCAGCCGCTGCAAACGGTGCTGCAACGGTCGTCGTCAGTCCGAGCAGCACTGCCGACGCGCGCTGCTTCACGATCCACAGTGCAACAATGTCGAGCACCATCGCACTGAAGGATGTGAATCCACCAAACAGACCGACAAGCAACATGGCTAGCAACGGCTCAGACACCTGTCGAGCTGCGATCACACCGGCCGCTGCACTTCCAAGCACATTGATGAGCGCAATCGCCTGCCACTTCCGAATTCCTGCCGCCGCACACGCATCACGCACCAACACACGGAGCAGGCATCCCACGCTGCCTCCCACCGCCGCAAGTCCAATGACGCTCGCCACATCCATGCCTGCGCAGTATGGCAGGGATCACCGCCACACGTCAGGTCGAGAAGTACTTGGCCTGCGGATGGTGAACAATGATCGCACTCGTGGACTGCTCTGGATCGATCTGGAAGTTTTCGGTCAGTACGCAGCCGATCCGCTCGGGTCGAAGGAGTCGGAACAGCTTTTCCTGGTCCGCCATGTCGGGACACGCGGGGTAGCCAAACGAGTATCGACTCCCGCGGTACCGCTGCTGGAACAGGCGCTCCACTTGTGGGTCGTCTTCATGCGCGAACCCGAGTTCCGCACGCACACGCTTGTGCCACATCTCCGCAAGCGCCTCGGCGCACTCCACTCCCATTCCGTGCAAGTAGAGGTATTCGGTGTACTGGTTGCGCTCGAAGAGGGACCGCGCTCGATGGCTCGCTTCCGATCCCATCGTGACACACGAAAGACCGAGCACATCCTTCTGTCCCGACGACACAGGGCGGAAGAAGTCGCTGATGCAAACTTTGCGTCCCGACTTCTGCCGAGGGAACGTGAAACGCTCCACTTCACGGTCACGCTCTTCCGGGTCATACACGATCAGATCATTCCCTTCACTGTTGCATGGGAAGTATCCCCATACGACGCCCGGGCGGAGGATCTTCTCGCGTCGGCACTCTTCACGCAGCCGACCAAGAATCGGTTCGACATCCTCAGCAATGTGCCGCTCATACGCGCGATCATCCATGTCTCCGCGGCGGAACCCCCACTGCCCGCGGAACAGCGCAGTCTTGTTGATGTAGGGATAGATCAGATCAAGATCGATCCCTTCGGCGAGCCGCGAGCCGAAGAAGGGCGGATCGGGAATCGTGTGGTCGTGCCGCAGCGCCGACTCGCTTTCACCGCCGACACCTGTCGTATCGGGGAACGCGGCCGCACCATCACCCGAGGATGAACCACCTGCCGAAGAGCCATCGCCCTCCGCTGTCGCAGCCGCTCGAAGCGCCGTCGCCTTCGCGCGTGCTTCCACGCTTGCGCGCTTCGCGATTCGCCCGTCGATCTCCTGTTCGATCGTCGCGAGAGTGCCGTTCGCCATGGCTTCACACACGGCGAGCCCCTCGAATGCGTCACGTCCGTAATACAGCGACCCGCGATAGACCTTCCGCAGGTGTCCCTCGGCGTAGTGCCTCGTGAGTGCAGCACCACCGAGCAGCACAGGCACCTCGATCTCCATGCGGTTCATCTCGCGAAGATTCTCCTCCATGACGGTCACGCTCTTCACAAGAAGACCGCTCATGCCGATGGCGTCCGCACCCGTGGCGCGCCATGCATCCACGATCTGCGTGAGGCTCTGCTTGATCCCGATGTTGTGAACCTTGAAACCGTTGTTGGAGAGAATGATGTCCACGAGATTCTTTCCAATGTCGTGCACATCTCCAGCGACTGTCGCCAGCACGATCGAACCCTTTGGCTTTGCATCCGCCCCCACTCGCTCCATGTGCGGCTGCAAGTGTGCAACCGCCTTCTTCATGACTGATGCGCTCTGCAGCACGAACGGCAGTTGCATCCGCCCTGCCCCGAAGAGTTCGCCGACTGTCTTCATTCCGACGAGCAGGTGATCGTTGATGATGGCCAGCGGCGAGTGAACCTGCAGTGCATCGTCCAGTGTTCCTTCCAGGTTTCGATCGTTGCCATCGATGATGTGACGCTGCAGACGCTCCTCGAGCGAAAGCGTCTCCGTGGCCACCACCTGTGTAGGCGTCGCACCATCAGGAAAGAGGGAGATGAAGTGCAAGAGCGGGTCGAAACTCTCGGGCTGCCCATCCGGGCGACGATCGCCTCGGCGATCAAAGATGAGCCACTGCGCTGCCTGCCAGTGCTCAGGGTCGATGCGCGACTGCGGCATGATGCGAGAGATGTGCACGATGGCGGCGGTCAAGCCGCGCGCACGCGCTTCATGCAGGAACACACTGTTGAGGACCGCCCGCGCTGCGGGCTTCAGACCGAACGAAATATTGGAAAGACCAAGAATGATCGAACAGCGCGGGAAGCGTTCGGAGATCAGACGAATGCCTTCGAGCGTCTCCAGTCCAAGCCGACGATCGTCATCATTTCCCGTGGCGATCGTGAAGGTCAGCGGATCCCACATCAGGTCCCGCTCGTCGAGCCCCCACTTGCGTGTGAAGAGGTCATGGATGCGCTCGGCAATCTGCAGCTTTCGCTCGGCCGTCTTTGCCATGCCCGCCTGCGGATCCTCATCGATCGTCAATGCCACACATGCGGCGCCGTAGCTCTTGAGCAGCGGACAAATGCGATTCATCCGCTCTTCGCCATCCTCCAAGTTGATCGAGTTCACGATGCATCGCCCCGGCGCATGCTGGAGGCCCGCCTCAATCACATCCGCCTGCGTTGAATCGATCATCAGTGGCGCATTTACCTGTCGCGCGAATCGCGAAACAACCTCGCTCATATCTCGAACGCCATCGCGACCCACAAAGTCCACACAGACATCGAGCACCTGCGCGCCATCCTGCAGTTCCTCTTTGCCCATGGCAACAAGTCCATCCCAGTCCTCTGCATCGAGCAGCGTCTTGAACTTGCGAGAACCGTTCGCGTTTGTCCGCTCGGCAACGATGAGGAACGAGTTCTCCTGGCGGAAGTCGACTTGTCCATACAGACTGGAGCAGGCCGCCGGCGCATCGGCAGATGCACGGACCGCGCGCTGCGCGCCCCACGGCACCAGTTCACGAAGCGCGGCAATGTGTGCCGGGGTTGTACCGCAGCACCCGCCCACAATCCCCGCACCGAGTTCTTCGGTGAATCGACGAATCGCGGTGGCGAAGTCAGCCGACTGCAGCGGGTACTCGGTGCGCCCCTCCACCAGCACTGGCAGTCCTGCGTTGGGGATCACTGAAAACGGCCGATTCCACTGCTTGCTCAGTGCCACCAAGTGTGGCGTCATCTCGACGGGGCCCGTGGCACAATTGAGGCCGAGCGACGCAATCGGCAGCGGCGCGAGGGCGTTCATGACGGCCTGAATGTCCGAACCGAGCAGCATCGTGCCCGTGGTTTCCATTGTGACCGAAACAAGCACTGGAATGTCGCGCTCGTTCTTGCCGGATGCGTGAAGCGCTTCGAGGCACGCCGTCACTGCGCACTTGATCTGCAACAAGTCTTGACAAGTCTCGATCATGAGACAGTCCACACCGCCTTCAATGAGCCCGAGGGCTTGCTCGCGGTAGGAATCGAGCATCGCTTCCCAGTTGGTTTGTCCGAGCGTGATCAGTTTCGTGCCCGGCCCCATGGATCCTGCCACAAAACGCGGTCGCCCTGGCTCGGCATACCGCTCGCACGCCGCACGTGCGATTCGCGCGGCGCGCACATTCAGATCCCGAGTCCACGCCACCATCTCTGCATCGAACTCCGCGCCCACGAGCTTGTTCGATCCGAATGAGTCCGTTTCCACGACATCGGCTCCTGCCGCGAGGAACGACTCGTGGATTCGCTGGATCAGGTCTGGCCGAGAGCGAACGAGGATGTCCGTGCAATTGTCACGCCCGAGGTAGTCGGCAGGCGTGCAGTCTGGGCACGAATGAATCGAGGTCCCCATCGCTCCGTCAAAGACCAGCGTTCGCGCATCGAGATTCGCGAGAAACGTATTCGGCACAGTGCGAAAGGGTAGCACCACAGGGCAGCCCTTTCAACCGTTCATCCGGATAGACGGATGAATAAAGACCACGAAGGATTCGGCGCAATAGGCACGAGTTATCATTCGCCCTCTTGCTGCCATGCGATCCGCCGCGCCATCCCGTTTGCGTTCAAGCGCTGCGCTGCTTGCCGCCTTTCTGTTTGGTTGCACTTCGCAGCGGCAGATACCACCCTCACCCGATGCGCCATCGCAGCTGAGGCATCCTCCCACCGAGGAATCGAGCGCACTCCTGCAGGCCGACACATTTGATCAGGTCTGGACCATCATTCGCGATACGCATCCGGATCCATCGATCAATCAGGGATCATGGAACGACGCCCGCCTGACCTTCCGTGAGCGCGCGATCGCCGCGACGACACTGGAGTCCTTTCGAACCACGCTGCAAGACATGATGGAGACGCTCGGCGACAGCCACTTCGCGATCATTCCGAATGCAGTGGCTGGCAGTGTGTCCGCCTTTGGTGGCTGGTCGGGAATGACGGTGCAAGTGTTGAACGGTGTTCCGATCGTGACCAGGGTTCAGACCGGCAGCCCTGCCGCTGCCGCTGGCATTCGCCCCGGTTGGCGCGTTCTCCGAAGCGAAGGCGACTCAGTGGATGATTTGCTTGCGGAGATTCCGCCGCCGCGCACCGCGCTCGAGCGCAGTATGCGAGACCGCGCCGTCAACGGGTTTCTTGGTGGGCGCCCCGGCATGAGTCCGGAGATGGACTTCGTCGACACGTCTGGCGTTTCCCACACGGTGCGCTTCACATTCGATGCTCCGCCTGGGGAACTCGTCACCCTTGGCAACCTGCCAGCGATGCCCGCCTTGTGTAGCGCAAGGGTGTTGAATCCCGAGGAAGTTTCTGCGCTTGGCGCCGATCCTGCCCAGGTTGGCCGAGTCGGACTCCTCACGTTCACGGTTTGGATGCCGGCTCTTTCCAGCCAGATCGATGCAGCACTTTTCGGGTTCCGAAATGTCGATGCCCTCGTCATCGACCTGCGGGGGAATCCTGGAGGCATCGCCCTGATGGTCAGTGGCGTGGCAGGTCATTTGCTCGATCAGCCCACCTCACTCGGTCAGATGCAGGGACGATCGATGCGCCTGGACTTCAAGGCGAATCCGCGTGTGGTCGATGGCAGCGGCGCGCAGGTTGGAACGATCCGCGGGCCCGTTGCCATCCTGATCGATGGCCTCTCGGGAAGCACCAGCGAGATGTTCGCGGGCGGACTCGTGGACATCGGACGCGCGGAGGTTTTTGGCCACTGCACAGCCGGCGCTGCGCTACCAGCGACCACGCATCCGCTCAAGAACGGCGACATTCTCCTCCATGCGATTGCGGACTTTCGGACGCCAAGCGGCATTTCCATTGAGGGAAGCGGCGTTTGCCAGCGGATCGGTCCCGCGCCAACCGCAAGCGACTACGCTGCACAGCCCGAAGCAGAGTTGCGCGACGCGCTCCGTTGGATCGCCGCAGAGCGCATGCAAGGGAAACCATCTGACTCCACACCATCCGTTCAGGAAACTCCCAAGTGAAACGCATTCCCATGATGAATACGACCGTGCAACGTCACCTCGCGCTCGCCCACCAAAGACTCCTCCTCTCTCTGATCTGCGCGTTGCTCTTTGGATCGCCTTGCGTACTGGCACAAGACAAAGCGGCTGCTCCCGCTCCAGCTGCGAAACCATCAACCGCGAGCGCACCGGCAGCGCCCACACCTGCAGCAGCGGACATCTTCGCAAAAGCGGTGACTGCCGCAGGCGGTGCCGACCTCATCCGCTCCCAGAAGTCACAGACCCTCAAAGGCACCATTGAGATGCCAGGACAAGGACTCAAGGGCAGCATCGTGACCCGCAGCAACGATCCAGACCAACTGCTGATCGAGACGGAGATTCCTGGCTTTGGCAAGATCCTGCAGGGAGTGCAAGGCACCGTCGGTTGGTCCATCGATCCGCTGCGCGGACCAACCCTCATGGATAAGGACGAATTGGCTCGCACCGTTCGTGATGTCGCCATTGACAAGACAATCGACCCTTCGAAAGGATGCGACTCCGTGGTGGTGGATGGTGAAGCGACATTCGCAGGCACCAAGTGTTGGAAGGTCACGCTTCAGTGCAATGGCATCCGATCCACCCGTTACTACGCACAGGACAAGGGTCACATGGTTGGTCAGGCCACGACCGTCAAGTCGGCTCTGGGCGAGTTTGAAGTCACCACAACCTTCAGTGACTTTGCCGCATTTGATGGACGGACCATTCCGAAGAAGACCAGCAACGCCATGATGGGACAAGAGCAAATCATGGCGATTACAGAGGCGAGCTTCGCGCCGATCGACCCATCGGTGTTCACGCTTCCCCCTGAAATCAAGGCATTGACGCAGGGCGGTGCAGCCACGACCCCGGGCGCAGCGCCGAAGAGCACTCCCAAAGCCAGCCCAAAGGACAAACCGGAGGGCGGCACTCCAAAGAATCCATGACCGCTGCGCTCGAAATTCGTGGCGTTTGCAAGCGCTACGGCAACGTGGAGGCGGTTCGTCCGCTCGATCTCGTGGCGGAGCGCGGCGCACTGATTGGACTGCTCGGCCCCAACGGCGCGGGCAAAAGCACATTGATCCGCATGGTCATGTCGCTGATTCGTCCTGATGCGGGCGAACTGCGCGTGCTTGGTGGCGACGCACTCGACATGAAGGATCGCATCGGCTATCTGCCCGAGGAACGGGGCGTCTACCGCCGCATGCGCGTCGAGGACTTCCTCTTCTACATCGGGCGGCTCAAGGGACTGCCTTCGAGCGGACTGCGCGCGCGGATCGCGGGGTGGCTGGAGCGGATCGAACTTCCTGGCGTTGCGCACAAGCGCTGCCAAGAACTGAGCAAGGGGATGCAGCAGAAGGTGCAATTCGTGGCTGCGCTGCTGCACGACCCAGAACTGATCGTGCTTGATGAACCGTTTTCAGGCCTCGATCCCGTGAACGCACGCGTCCTCATTCAGACAGTTCAGGCGCTGCACCGCGAGGGACGAACGATCTTTCTCTCCACGCATCAGATGTCACAGGCTGAACAGATGTGCCAGCGCGTGGTACTCATCAATCGTGGCGAGAAGATCCTCGATGCGCCCGTCCGCGAAGCACTCGCTCGCTTCTCTCCGCGCGCCATCGATCTCGAACCCGCCTCGGATCCCCAGAAGGCCTGCGCCGCGCTGAAGCAGTTGCCAAGCGTTGCAAGCGCCGAGTGGCGACCTGAAACATGCACCATCCATGTCGCGCTCGATGAGCGCGCGGATGCAGTCTCCTCGCTCGCAGCGATCGCCGCATGCGTTCCTGCCCGACGAATCGAGGTGGCACGCGTCTCGCTGGATGATGTCTTCGTCCGTCTGGTGGAGGCCCATGGTGGACATTCGCGTGTGCCCGTGCGGGGTGCCGCATGACGGGCGAACACCGCACCACATCAGGTCGAATGGGGCGCATCGGTGCGATCGCCGCCCGTGAGTTCAAGCAGACGGTTCTCACCAAGAGTTTCATCTTTGGGGCGCTCGTGCTGCCCGTCATCATGATCGGCATCGGCGCGTTAGTACCGCTGCTTGTCGGAGGCACCACGCCTCCCGTCGTCGGGACGCTGGTCGTTGCCGACAAGGATGGTTCGGTGGCGGAACAGATGCGATTGGCGTTCGATGCCATGCGTGCAACGGGCAAGGTGGCGATATCTCCATCCGACACGATGCCGCCACCGATGCCGATGGGTGGTCTTGGCGGCGTGCCGATGCCAGACGACCCGCCCGTCGATATCACCGTGATGCGCATCGCGCTCGATGCAGATCTCCAGCGCGAACAGACACGCGTGCAATCAGGAGAGATCCTTGGCCTCGTGGAGATTCCCGCTGCACTGCTGCAGTCTGCGCCGCCTGCGGGCGTCGACATCAGCGTGCTCGTTCCAACAGCATCACCAGCGAAGACCACGGCGATGATCGGACGCATCGCACGCGAAGCCACCGTCACCGCCCGAGTGGCGGCAGCGGGCGGCGATCTTGCGGCAGCGCGCGCACTTCTCAGTCCACCGAGTGCAGCGACGGCACGCGTGAGTAACGAGGGCCAACGCTCGAGGGAACGCTTCGAGATTCGCATGATTCTCCCAGGGGCATTCATGTTCCTCATGTGGATCGCGTCATTCACAAGCGCGAATCAACTGCTGACTTCCACCATCGAGGAGAAGTCGAGCAAGGTGATCGAAGTGCTGCTGTCCGCCACGAGTCCGCTCGAACTGCTCGCCGGAAAGATTCTGGGACAAAGTCTGGTGAGTTTGGTGATGCTCGGCATGTATGGCATCGCGGGGATGGTCGGACTCACGCTCCTCGCTGTGACAGACCTCGTGGATGTCCCGACCATACTTCTCTTCGTCGTCTGGTTCCTGCTCGGCTACTTCATGTGCGCAGCAATGATGGCCGCAGTCGGAAGTGCCGTAAGCGACCTCCGCGAGGCTCAGACGCTGGTCTCGCCAGTCATGCTTCTCATGATGATGCCGATGATGCTGTGGCTTCCCATCTCGGAGAATCCGACGGGCATCCTCGCGACGGTCACCAGCTTCATCCCGCCGATTGGCCCGTTTGTGATGGTGCTGAGAACGATGGGCGCCGTGGAGGGAATCCCGGCATGGCAGGTCGGCGCCGCACTTTTTACAAATGCCATCGGAGCGATCGCACTTGTCTGGCTTGGCGCGCGCATCTTCCGTATCGGCATCCTGATGCAAGGCAAGCCACCGACACCTCTTGAATTGCTGCGTTGGGCGCGCGCGCGCTGAAAGCCCATATGAAGCGCGGCCGCGCTTCTACACTTTCGCCCATGGCTCATCATGACCTTTGGGCTCCATGGCGCATGGCATACCTGCGCGACCTCGAAGCGCGTCACGGTGATGCGAAGAGCAGCAGCGCGCCACAGCTCAGCAATTTTTTGCGGGCGGCGTGGGAGGATCCTGCGAACGATCATGCCCACTTCGTTGTGCACAGAAATGAGCACGGGCTGATCATGCTCAATCGCTACCCGTACTCCAATGGACATGTGTTGGTGGCGCTTGCCGAAGCACGACCCACCCTGCAGGACTACACCGCACAACAGCGTGCGCACCTCTGGGAACTCGTGGACTTTGCGGTGGAGCTGGTCGAACGCGCCCTTCATTCACAAGGTGTAAATGTGGGAGTCAATCAGGGACGAGCTGCAGGCGCCGGACTCCCTGAACATCTGCATGTCCATGTCGTTCCCCGCTGGAGCGGCGACACCAATTTCATGGCAACCATTGGAGAGGTGCGCGTCGTCCCCGATTCGCTTGAGTCCAGTTGGCAGGCTCTTCGCGCGGCCATCCGCGACTGACAGAATTCAGCGATCGGTCCTGCCGACGGCCCGAGCGAACTCGCGCCCGCGCCGAAGCGGGGCTGGGCCGACTCATTGGCCTCGAACCCAACTCGCAGGTGGGTTCGAAGTCCGACGATCCCGATCTTCCACTCGGCGCCATCGCCGGAGGCTTGATCTTCGTCGCAGATCTGCGATCCCTTGGGTTCGTGCAAGGTTCGAGCGCATGCTGAACCGGCCTCCGTCGACAGGACCAATCGCTGACGGCGTAAACGATAGCCACTTGCGTACTGGCGCGAGAGTCGGGCTCAAGAATCAGGCGGGAGAATTGGGCGCGAGAAATCCTGCCCAACGAAGTCTGGTTTCCTCCTACGCTTGGGAGCGCGAGCGCGGCCGTCGCGTTGCGTTCGTATGACCGTGTTCTCCCCCCCACTGCTCCTCCAGCGCCTCGGCGCATTCGTCGGCGAGTTCCACCCGCGCGCACTGCCGACCATGTTGCGCGCGAACTATGCGCACGAGCTGTATTCCGGGATGTTGATGCCGCTCATGCTCGGAGCGCTTGAGGGTGGCACCATGGCGATCGTGGTGAAAAAGATGTTTACGGGAGTAGAGGGCGTTGATCCGACAACGGTCGACTATGCGGTCGCTGCGGTGAGCGCCGCACCGAATGTCGCCAACCTCAGTTCATTTGTTTGGGCGGCCCTTGCGCATGGCAGGCCAAAGGTCGCGTTCATCAGTGGATTGCAACTGCTCACCTGCGTCTGCGTTCTGCTTGCAGCGTTCGTGCCTGTGAACACGCTTGGGCTGCTGCTGTTGACCGCGCTTGTGATGATTTCGCGCATTGCATGGACAGGAGTCATCACGGTGCGCGCAGTCGTCTGGCGCAACAACTACCCGCGTGCGAGTCGAGCAATCATTGCAGGTCGCATGGCGACCGTGCAGTCGCTCGTGCTCGCGCTCGCAGGGCTCCTGATTGGATCAGCTCTCGATCTGCGTGCAGACAGCTTTCGATATCTGTTCCCCGGCCTGGCGCTGACAGGCGTGATCGCCAACAGCATCTGGCGAAAGGTCCGACTGCGTGGCCAGCGCGGACTGCAACTGGCAGAAATCGAATCGGGTTCCGGGGCGGCACGCATCGACCCGCGTCACCTGTTGCATCTGCTGCGCGATGATCGGCTCTACGCGCGCTTCATGTGGTGGATGTCGGTGTTTGGACTTGGCAGTCTCATGGTCGGGCCGCCGCAAGTTTTGGTGCTGAACGATCAGTTCCACACTTCCTATCTTGAGGGCATCCTGATCACCACCGTGATTCCATTGGTGGTGATGCCACTGGCGATTCCAATCTGGTCGCGACTGCTGTCCAAACAACATGTGGTGGCGTTCCGCTCGGTGCACGGCTGGACATTCGTCCTTGGATCTGGCGCCATCTGGCTTGCGGCGCTCTTCGACTCCATGACGCTGATGTACGCATCGAGCGTGATGCTGGGCATTGGGTTCGCGGGCGGTTCGCTCGCATGGAACCTCGGACACCATGATTTCGCACCTGCACACCGAGACAGCGAATACATGGCAGTGCACGTCACGCTCAATGGCATCCGCGGTGCCATCGCGCCATTTCTTGCGGTCCTCATTTATGACCCGCTCTCGCGCCTCGGCGCAGGACCGTGGTTTTTCATGCTCTGCATGCTGGTCAATCTGGCCGGTGTGCTTGGTTTTCGAGCCATGCGAAGGGATCTACCCCCTCGAATCACAGCGGAAATCTGATACATTGCGCGGCTCGCCTGTGGGGACGTCCCACCGGCTCCGCCTTGCGAGGATGGCAAAGTGCCTCCCCGCGCATCGAAAGCACGCACCCCCATGGTTGACTACAACCTCATTCAAGACATCGGACTCGACCTCGATATCGCCGACCAAATGGTCCGCGACGCCCTTGGCACGAAAGCGACGGTCAACGACCTCGCCGCTGCCGCAGACAAAGCAAAGACAACCGGAGGCGCAGAGACCCTCCTCAAGGGCACCGTGGTGTCGATCAGCGGCGACTATGTGATCGTCGATGTCGGATTGAAGAGCGAGGGGCAGATTTCGAAGGAAGAGTTCGAGGACTCCGGTGGCGTGTCCGTTGGCGACACCGTCGAGGTCGTTCTCGAAGAACTGGAGGACGCCGAAGGCAACATCGTCCTCTCGAAGCGCAAGGCTGACCGCATTCGAGGCTGGGAGACTCTCGTTGCAACCAAGAAGGAAAACGATGTCGTCGAAGGCAAGTGCCTCCGCAAGATCAAGGGTGGTCTGCTGGTGGACATCGGGGTCCCCGTCTTCTTGCCGGCTTCGCAGGTCGACATCCGACGCCCAGGCGATGTCGGCGACTTTGTTGGCCGCACGATGCGCGCACTGGTGTTGAAAATCGATCTGGAACGCCGCAACATCGTCATCAGTCGACGCCGTCTGATCGAGGTCGAGCGCGAGGAGGCGCGGAAGACGCTCCTGACTCGCATCAAGGAAGGCGACATCGTGAAGGGCCATGTCACAAATATCGCCGATTTCGGCGCATTTATCGATCTTGGTGGGATCGACGGACTGCTGCATGTCACCGACATGTCCTGGGGCCGTGTGAACCACCCATCGGAGATCGTCAAGATCGGACAGGAAGTCGAAGTGAAGGTGCTGAACATCGATCGCGAGCGCGAGAAGATCGCTCTCGGTTTGAAGCAGCGCGAGCCGAGCCCATGGGAGGAGATCGAGAAGAAGTACCCCGTTGGCGCACGCGTGCGCGGGTCGGTCGTCAGCCTCATGTCCTACGGTGCGTTCGTGCGCCTCGAGGACGGCATCGAGGGTCTCGTGCATGTCAGCGAGATGTCGTGGACTCGACGCATCAACCATCCGAGCGAACTGGTGCAGGTGAATCAAGAGACCGACGTGGTCGTTCTTGACTTCAACAAGGACAAGCTCGAAATCTCCCTCGGTATGAAGCAGTGTGAGGTGAACCCATGGGATCTCGTCGCCGAGCACTATCCGCTTGGCACCGTCATCACAGGGAAGGTTCGCAACCTTGCCAACTACGGCGCCTTCATCGAGATTGAGTCAGGCATCGATGGATTGCTCCACATTTCCGACATGTCTTGGACCAAGAAGATCGCGCACCCGAACGAGCTCTTCAAGAAGGGCGACGAGGTGAAGTGCGTGGTCATTGAAGTCGACCAAGAGAAGCAGCGCGTCGGTCTCGGCATCAAGCAGTTGACCGAGGATCCGTGGGTCGAAGCGATCCCAGGCGCCTATCGACCGGGCATGATCGTGAAGGGCAAGATCACGAAGATCACGAACTTCGGCGTGTTTGTGGAACTCGAGGATGGTCTTGAGGGTCTGCTGCACATCTCCGAACTGAGCGATCAGAAGATCGAAAATCCACTGGATGTCGTGAAGCCTGGTCAGGAAGTCGATGTCAAGATTCTTCGCGTGGATACCGACGACCGCAAGATCGGCCTCAGCCTCAAGCGCGCACAATGGGGCGCGGGCGATGCTGGCGGCGGCAAGACCGAGGGTGCAAGCGCGACGGACGACGCATTTGTTGTCCCGAAGCGTGCGAAGCCAACCCGCGGCGGCATGGACGACCACGGCGCACTCGGAACCGACAAGATCAAGCTCGACTGAGCGGCATCAACTTCGGGATGTTTCCCGAACCGAAGTGCTTGCCTGCATACGTGTCTGCAAAAGCGACGACGGCCTGCGAAAAATCGCAGGCCGTCGCGCTTTCCGGCACCCGCTACACCTTCGTGCGCGGGCGAGTCTCCCCATCCGCCCCGCCGCCCCATTGAAGGGGGGTGCAGTGCCAAGAAATGGCGTTCGTATCAGAGAATGGCCAGATATGACAGGACAGTCAGCAACAGAACTGGCTGCTTTGAAACCTCACTTCCTAAAAACCGGGACAGTGACATTGGCTATCTCACACACGAACAGGTAAATCGAGTCAAACCACTTGAACCCGATCTACACTGGCGAATATGCAGCGAACTGGAGCAATGTCCACTTCTGCCGCGCTTTTTTTCACGGTCATGCTTTGCACGACTCAAACGAGTGCCGATTCGCCAAAAGATGATGATGCGATTGCAGCATGGAACTCCTGTCGATTGGCAATCAATGGCGGAATCAGCGAAAAAAATGCGCCTGACGGACTTTTGGATGACTTCTACTCCGCCTCGATACTGCTCCGACTCGATGGGCAGGTGATTGGGGTTGGAAGTGCCAGATCGCCCGGCGCAGTCTCAACGGCCCTGCGCATGGCGGTTGCAGACGCTGCGCGACGCTGGAGCAGCACACCAAGCAGAGTTGATCAGCCCATTCCATTTGAGCGTCTGACGCTTGAACTTGAAGTGGGCGGCGAGTTTGAACCGCTGCTGGGCACGAATTTCGCACAAGCTGCCCGAGAGGTTCAACCTGCACTCGATGGGATGGCTCTGCGACGCGGTAGTGAGTGGGCGCTCGCCCATCCCGGCGTCCTGCAGGCCCTGAACGCCGCAAGTGCGCCGGACCAGACGCTGCTTTCACTCGCACTGCAGGTCGGACTGCCAGCGCGCGATCTCGACCAACTACCCGCTGATGAGCGAGTGGCTATCTACCGATTTGGAGCGACACGTGTTGTGCAACCCACAGCAGCAAGCGCCCCTGTCATCGTGCTCCGTGGCATGCAGCTCTTGCCGGCGGAACGCGGCGCACAATTGATCCGTGACATCGATGCGTGCGCCGAGGGCATCGTGTCGTGGTTTGAGCGCTCCCTGATCACACCCAAGGCTGGGGAAAACGATGAACCTGCCATGCAGCGCACCGCCCTTCGTGCGCTTGGACTTCGCGGGGACTATCTGCCTGCGGAGCGCGCCGATGCGACACTGTTTGCAGGACCCGCTGAACAAGCGCTCGCAGCGGCTGCACTTGCTCAGTTTTCACGCTCGCATGAGGGTCCTATGGCGAAGCGCGCGGCTGCAGTTTCTGCAGAAATCCTTTGCGCCCTCGGTCGAGTCGACGAAGTGGAGACCGCACCACAGCAGGACGCAAAGGCTGTTGCCTGGATTGTGATGGCGTGCACGGCACTTCCAAGGGAGGTGTCGAACTGCCCTGAACTCTCCACGCTTCGGAGCGACTACCGAAATGCGCTTCTGGCCCGTTGCACCAAGCCGCTGAGCCCCGAAGCACCTAGTGCCGGCGATGGCGCCGTGCTCCCCCCACTCACGCTTCAAGGCGATCCACTCGAACAATCCCTTCTGCTCGCTGCTCTTGCCTCCTGTGAGCGCAGTGGTGATCCACTGGTAGAACGCGAACGACTGATTGCTGCAATCGACACGTGTTGGAAGGACACGCCGCGGAGCGTTCTGGTCGGGGTCTTTGGCTGGTTGCTTGAAGCAGATTTGGCACTCGGGGAAGTTCCCTCGCATCACCGAGCACTCGTACAGGCCGCGCGCCAAGCGCTCCTTGCAGTGCAACTTGGATCGGCCGGACTTGCCGCTGCGCAGTTGGATCCACCACCACCGGATGTACACGGCGCATTCGCGCTGACGGGTCAGAGCACCCGGGGTGCAAATGTGCAGAGCGCACGAGTGGGTCATGGCCTTGCGCTCATGCTCGGCAACGCGGAACTGACGAGCGATGAGGAAAGCGAGCGTGCATGCGAATCGCAGGCCATGCTCATTCGCTTTCTGCGGCAGCTCGTGTTTGACGATACGTCGTGCTATCTCGTGGCAGATCGCAGTCGAGCTCTTGGCGCGCTTCGAACTGCACCTTGGGACAGCCGAATTGCCGTTGCGGCAAATGCCATGTCACTGATTTGCCTCGAAGCGAGCAGAAACGCGCTTCGATTGCGCTGCCCGCCCGTAGAATGATTGGGGTGAATGGGCGCGCAACGCCCCTCCACCCGCCCACTATGGTTCCAACTCTTGGTCCAACATGGCTCAGTCGACCGCTGACCTCCCTGTGCGCAGCGCTGCTCTGCGCCTGCTCGGTCGCCGCACAGACAAAGCCGTCTGCGCCCGCGAAGCCCGCTGCGGTACCGCCGGTAAACAAGGCAGAGGCCGCAAAGACCGGAACGGCAACAAGCGGGATCACCGTTCACGCGGTTGCTCCCACCGTCACCGCACAAACAAAGGGCACACCATCAGAAGCCAGCGAGTTGGCGAGTGAGCCACAGGATGTCCTCTTCGCACTCATGAATACCCGTTTGCCGGTGACCTTTGAGGAGACTCCCGCACGCGATGCGCTGAAGTTCATTGCGGAAGCGACGAATGTCGCCATGGTTCCACGTTGGAGGAGTGACAGAAACCCTGATGGCATGGATCCAGACGAACCCATCACGATGCAACTGCCGAGCCTCACTGCACTCGACGCACTCGAGTATGTACTTGCACAACTGCCCGCGGAGTCCTCCTGTACCTGGCAGCTTCGTCCAGGCTTTCTGGAGGTCGGTACGCGTGAGAATCTCTCGCGCCGCGGATCTCTTGTCACCAAGCTGTATCCGATCAAAGACTTGCTTTACACCGTGCCGTACTTTGACAACGCACCGAACTTCAACCTCGATTTTGCACTCAACCAAGGTGCAGGCGTTGGTGGCGGCGGAGGTGGTGGCGGCATGGGTGGCGGCGGTGGCGGGATGGGCGGTGGTGGAGGTGGAATGGGTGGCGGTGGCGGCGGCGGTGGCGGTGGTGGAGGCGGAAGCCTCTTTGGAAATGGTGGGGACAGCGGTCCCCGCGAGACGGCCGAAGAGGCAGCTCGGCGACTGATTCAACTCATCAAGTCTGTTGTTGAACCCGAAGCATGGGAAGCAGACTGGGCTTTCATTGACTATTACCAAGAGTCACTCATTGTGCGCGCACCCGACTATGTCCACCGAGCACTCGGCGGCTACTCCTTCCTGCCTCCCCCTCGGCAAGCCCGCCGCAGTGGACCGCGCTATGTGTCGATGACCGTGCCATTCAGTTTCGCCACGCTCCGTGGCTTTTCGACTGGCTCAGCGACTGGCGCAACGGGCGGCGGCAATCTCGGTCCCTGACCGCAAACGCATGTTTCGTGAGTCTGGCCCCCCCGCCTCAACTGAACAGCAGATACCCGAGCGCTGACAATGACGCTCCTGCTTGGCGTAGGTTGCCCCTTCGCATGCTGACTCGGTCCAGAAAACTACGCCGTGATCTTTCGGTGTGCACCACAGATGGCGCGCTGTACTCATTCATGGTCGGCATTGGCGAGATGTTCTTCATCCCCTTCGCGCTTGCACTCGGATTCAGTGAAGTCGAAGCGGGGCTCTGCTTCAGCATCCCGTTCCTGCTTGGAGCGACTCTTCAATTGGTGTCACCCTGGGGCGTCGAAGTGCTGCGGAGCCCTCGACGATGGGTCATCCTGTGCGCAACGGTGCAGTCCTGCAGTTTCATTCCTCTGATCCTCGCGGCATGTATCGGCTCGATCCCGATGCCCATGCTGCTCGCAACGCTCGCGGTGTATTGGGGGACCGCACTCGGTGCAGGCCCGGCATGGACCGCATGGGTTGGAGCACTTATTCCAAGCAACATTCGACCGTGCTACTTCGGTATCCGAACGCGGATCTGCCAGTTGGCGACGCTGGGAGGACTTGCTGCGGCAGGCATGCTGCTCTGGCTCGGGCGCCAAGCCGATGTGTCGCAGTCGCCCGTGCAGCCGGACGCCGCGTCCACCGGTGCACAGGAACTGCTTGCGTTCGCCGGCATGTTCGTTCTGGCTGCGCTCGGACGCGGAATCTCCACTCGCTACTTGTGGCTTCAGAGTGAACCGCCTTCTGGAAACTGGAATCAGAAGACAATCAGTCCACTTCGTCTGCCTCTGCGCCCACTCAGCGGTCCCGAGCGGAACCTCTTTCTGTTCATGCTCCTGTTCCAGATTGCACTGCAAGTCTCCAGCCCGTTTGTCGGGTCCTATCTCATTGGCCGCCTCCACTTTTCGAACACGATGTACTTCGTCGCGGTCGCCGTCATGTTCTTCAGCAAGAGCATTGCGTCGGCCATCTTTGGTGCGATGGCTGCCAGGTATGGCGCACGCCGCGTGCTGGTGCTTGGCAGCATTCTCCTTGCCATGCACGGGGCATTCATGGCAATCCCTGCTGACGTGTGGACCATCATGCTGCTCATGGCTGGTGCTGGTATCGCGTGGGCTGCCTATGAACTCGCCACATTCCTCCTGATTCTTGATGTCTCGCGCCCAACAGATCGCACCAGCCTCATGACGTCCTATCTCTTTCTGAATGCGGGTGCTCTCCTTGGGGGATCACTCCTTGGAGGTTGGATCCTGCGGATGATGGGTTCGCATGAGCATGCCTACACCATGCTCTTTCTGACATCGTCACTCGCACGCATCGGAATGCTCCCACTGCTGCGGCGCGTTCCCGAGGGCAGACCCGGCAGTCGATCACAGATGGCACCACTCACAACAGCACCCTGTGAAGGTGGTTCCGCAACCCTCCCAGGAGAGAGCGGCGTATGAACCGCATATGGATGATTTTTGCGCTCCCCGTCACCGCGCTTTGTGCGTGGGTCGTGTGGATGCCAACGGACACTTTGGCCACCTGGCTGACACATCCGGTGGTGGCCGAACGACAAGGCGTTGCCATTCGCACCGTCACGATTCAAGGCGCACACTGGTGGCGGATCACGGCAGCGCTCTGCGCAGCGGCTTGGTGGATTCTGCCCCCCTTGATCGCGCACTGGACAGCACGTCGCACGATCGCTCGTGCGGAACCTCTCCCTCCGGCTGGGATGCCGATGCGCCTGCTCCTGATCACTGGAGTCCTCATCGGACTTGGCATGACCGAGCGACTGTGGCGAATCACTGAGAGCTTTTGGTACGACGAGATCTCCGCACTGATCGACTATGCCCAGCATGGACCAGGTCCCATCATTGGTACCTACTTTGTCCCGTCGAACCATGTCATGCACACGCTGCTTTCTTGGTGTGCACTGACTCTGTCGGGGGGTATCAACGAGGTGATCCTTCGCATGCCCGCTTTCATCGCCGGAGTACTCGCAATACCGGCAATGGCTTGGCTTCTGCACGAGACATGCTCTTGGATACAGCGGCCGTCCCGCATCCTGCCAGCCACCGCCGCTGCCGCGACCGCGATCGCGCCGATCGTGGTACTCGAGTCATGCGAGGCACGTGGCTACTCGCTCATGATTCTCTGCGCAGCGACATCAACGGCGCTGCTGCTTCGTGGCATGCGGCGCTCCTGCGTCGTATGCCTATTGCTCTGCGCGATCGTCACGGCGATGGGCATTTGGGCGCACTTGGTCTTTGGAGGATTGCTGATCGGACAGGGCATCACACTCCTGATCTGGATAGGCGCTGCCCGTCGAACCGGCTTTCCAATGCGGGTCCCGGCTACAGCGCTTGTCGCACTCTGCCTTGGGGCAGTGACCGCGTTGGCACTTCTCACGCCGCTTCTTCCGGACCTGCTGCGAATACGCCGAGAGTTCGCCGCACTCGATGGCAATGAACCATCGCTTCTCTCTCTCGAGGGCCTTTACCTACTGCTTGGGCTTGGCGGCGCGTGGAGTTGGGCCGCTGTTCCGGCACTCGTCCTCGTCTGTACAGGTCTCTTCGGCGCCATCCACGATGCGCCACGGCGCATTCCGCTTGCACTCATGTTGCTTGGGCTACCCGTGGTAGCGCTCGGTACCGAAGTCGGCGGCAGTTGGATGTACGCGCGCTTCGGCCTATTCGCACTTCCAGGCTGTATCGCAGCGATGGTGCTCGGAGCCACTGACATGGTTGCATGGCTCACTCGGCGTACCGCATCCGCGCACCATGCCTCTCGCCGTCAACTCATCGCAGCAGTTTTGGTCCTTGCTGTCGCAGTCCCATGGACCGTTCATCTCTTCACGCTGCCGCCCAAGCAACCTTTGCGCGATGCGGTGGAGTGGATTCTGGCCAAGGAGCCGACGACGGACCGCATCGGAACGGTGGGACTTGCCGACAATGTGCTGGGGTACTACGCAGTGCTGCAGGACATCGATATTGTGCCGACAGGCTCTGGTGGACGAGATCTGGACGCGTTGTCCTCGGATATTCGATGGCTGATCGTGCTGTATCCACGCACCATCGACAAGAACGCATCCCGCTCACTGGACCTTCACTGGGCAGAGCACCGTCGGCTGCAGGGCTGGGTTGACTGGGACAATGGCGATGTGATCGTCTACCGACGCAAGTGAGGGCTTTCGCAGGGCGCC
>Ga0194117_10000305_pt1 | contig 67427 bp, 45 predicted proteins | sample TA2MahsurfametaG_FD_160579 | JGI IMG/M metagenome (GOLD analysis project Ga0194117, IMG submission 160579) | Freshwater microbial communities from Lake Tanganyika, Tanzania - TA2015009 Mahale N1 surface | ecosystem: Environmental > Aquatic > Freshwater > Lake | place: Tanzania: Lake Tanganyika... | reverse complement strand
CCCCGGTGGGTGGGGGGTCCGCCCTGGAGGGCACCCGGCCCGGGATGGCGCCCCCGCGGCACGCTCGGCGGCGACCGGTCAGCGGCGGCCCGTCAAGGGGCCGACCGGAGCGGCCCCGAAGCGGACCTGCGTGCGGGTGGCGACCTGCACCTCCGTGCCCCGGAAGCGCAGCGTATGCGTGGTCTGGAACGGGGTTCCCAGGGCGCAGATCTTGACCGTCCAGGTGTCGTCCGAGGTCCAGGCGGCGCTGGCGGCGAGGCTCTCCTCGCCGAGGGGCCGGGTGGGCCCGCGCGGCGTGTCGCCCAGGTGCCCGGTGCCGGTGCTCCAGCGCCCGTGGCCGCAACGCAGCAACTCGTTCCTGCCGGAGATCGTGCGGGTCAGCACCCAGCCCTCGGTGCCGGCGTCCTCGAGCCGGAGCGATTCCAGACCGGCGACGTTGGTCTCGAAGCGGTAGGTCCGGCCCAGCACGTCGGGCGAGGACGGGGAGGTGGGGTTTCCCCGGGTCACGGGCACCTGCAGGCCCAGCAGGCGCCGCTCGAGGCGCGTGCGCATCGGGGCGTCGGCCTTCAGCGGCCCCCGGGCGAAGGCCGGCAGGAGCGTCGTCCAGAGGTGGTTCAACTGCCCGGCCATGTCGTTCACGCCGCTGGTGATGGCGATCACGGCGTCCTGATCGGGCAGGACCACGCAGTACTGGCCGAAGGCGCCGTCGCCCCGGTAGGCGCCGTGCCGGCAGCGCCAGAACTGGAATCCGTAGCCCTGCTCCCAGTCGCTGTCCGGGTTGCTGCCATTGGACACCTGCCTCGAGGTCGCCTCGCGCACCCAGCCTTCGGGCAGCACGCGCCTGCCGTCCCATCGGCCCCGCTGGAGCAGCAGTTGGCCGAATTTCGCGATGTCCTCGGTCTTCAGCCGGAGGCCGTAGCCCCCGAGGCTGATGCCCTGGAAGTTGGTGTCCCAGCGCGCCCCGGTGATTCCCAGCGGTCGGAAGAGCCGGGGCTCGAGGAACTCGGCCGTGGTCTCGCCGCTGGCCTGCTGCACCAGCGCCGACTGCAGGAAGGTGGCCGGCGTGTTGTACTTGAAGTGGGTGCCCGGCTTGTGCGGGACCGGATGCGCGAGGAACGACCTCGCCGACACCAGCGATGGCGCGACGGGCGGTTCGTCCTGGTGGCCGGTGCTCATGGTCAGCAGGTCCCGGACACGCATGGCCTTGAGGTTGGGCCCGGGCGACTCGGGCGCATCGCCCGGGAAGTGCCTCAGCACCGGGTCGTCGATCGCCAGCAGGCCCTCGGCGACGGCGAGGCCGACGGCGGTGGAGGTGAAGCTCTTGCTCAGCGAGTAGAGCTCGTGCGGCGTGGCCGCGTCATGGGGACCCCACCAGCCCTCGGCCACCACGTGTCCGTGGCGGACGACCATCACGCTGTGCACCTGGTCCATGCGGTCGAGCGCGTCGACGAAGGCCAGCAGCGCGCCCGGCGGCACCCCCTGGCGTTCCGGGGTGCTGCGGGGCAGGTGGGTGGAGGCGGCCCATCCGTCCCGGGGAGCCATCACCAGCAGGGCGAGGGTGATCGGGAGGAGGATCGATCGGCTGCGAGTCATTTTGGGGAGCTCCGGTCGGCGCCGTCGCTCAAGGCTGCTTCCAGACGATCCGGGCCACGGTGTCGTTGGTCGAGGCCTTGGTGCCACCGCCGTGGGTGATGAAGTACACGGCGCCATCCTTGCCCAGGCCCAGGGCCAGCGGGCCCGCCGGCAATCCCTGCAGGAACGCCTCGCCTGCGCCCGCCTTGCCCGTCTTGGGATCCACCGGGGCCGTGCGGATCGATTTGCGGGCGAAGTCGGCGTAGAAGAGCGCGCCCCGGTACTTCGCCGGGTAGGCCTGTCCCGACGTTCCGGGGCGATAGATCAGGGCCCCCACGCAGGAAGCACCGGTGTTGCGGGGGTAGTGGAACCAGGGATCGGTGAAGCCTTCCACGCGGTTGGTGCGGGTGAGGGTCTGCAGGCCCGGCCCGAAGACCTTCGGCCAGCCGAAGTTCGCGCCTGAGACGATGCGGTTGATCTCGTCGTGGTCGTCGTTCAGGTCGCCGCCGTTCTCGGCCACCAGGATCAGCCGGGTGGGGGCGTCGTAGGAGAGCGACCACGGTTGACGGTGGCCCCGGGTGAAGACACGTGGGTCGGCCCCGGCGGTCTTCACATGCGGGTTGTCCTTGGGCACCGACCCGTCGAAGCCGATGCGCAGCACCTTGCCGCGCACGTCGCCCAGGGCCTGGGCCTTGTTGTCGGGATCGTCGCAGTACTTGCGCAGGTTGGCGTTCTGGTTGTTCTCGCCGGTGGTGACGTAGAGCACCCGCTCCGTGGGGTGGGCCAGCAGAGCGCCGCCCACGTGCTGACCGGCCTGGTCGCCCTCCCAGTCCACCAGGGACTTCTCGCTGGCCGGGTCGAGGCGCGGGTTTGCGCCGCCGCCGCCCGAGACGGTCCAGCGGGCCACGCGGGCCACATACTTGCCCTGCGGCGCGTTGGTGAGGTGGTAGGCCAGGAAGAGGTGCGGGGTCTTCGGGAAGTCCGGGTGGAAGGCGATGCCGTGAAGGCCCCGGTCACCGCTGACCTCCGTCGGCACCGATCCCACCGGCTGCACCGCCCGAGTGGTGGCGTCGATGCGCCAGACCTGGCCGGCACGCCCCGTCACCCAGGCCGCGCCGTCCGGGGCGAAGGCCAGTTCCATGGGTTCACTGACGGCCTCCGGGCCGGCGATCGTCTCGATGGCGAAGCCCGGCGGGAGGTTCACCGCGGCGGACAGGGTGGAGGAGCAGGTCAGGGCGGCGGCCAGGGCCGCCAGGAGGCGCTTGGGCAGGGGCATAACGGGTGGGATGTGGAGTCAGGCTGGCCCGATCGCGTGGCGGACGCAACTCCCCAACCGGCGTCCCCCGGCGGCGGCGCAGCGTCCGACCTGGGTCGCTCCGGGGCTCCTGGCCCCGTGGAAATCCGCCCGGCCGGACGGCGTGGGGATTGACGGCGGCCCACGTGCGGGGGCATGACGGAGGAGTCCACCCCGTTCGTGTCATGAACAATACCCTCCCGATCCGCACCGCATGGGTGCTCCTGCTGCTGCTGCCGCCGGTGTCGACCCTCCCGGCCGCCGAGGTCGCCACCCCGAAACGCACGGTCCATTCCCAGTCCAGTTGGATCGTCGCCACGCCACAGGTCGAGGTGGCGCTCACCCGTCGCGGAGGCCACATGGCCCCGGTCACCTTCTTCCGCGACTCCGACCGTCCGGTGAAGCCCTACCACGTGTCGCCCTGGCAGGACGAGAAACCCTCGGCCATGCCGGCGCCGGTGCTCGGGCCCCTGCGCGGCGACTTCTTCTGTGCGCCCTTCGGCGGCAATTCCGAGACGGTCGCCGGCGAGAAGCACCCGCCCCATGGCGAGATCGTGGGCGAGCCGTGGCGCCTGGTTGGCACCCGGCGCTCGGGCGGCGTCACCACGCTCACCGCCGAGTTCGAGACCCGCGTGCGGCGCGGGAAGATCACCAAGGAGCTCTCGCTCGTCGATGGGCACAACGTCGTCTACTCGCGCCACCTCCTGGCCGGATACTCCGGGCGGATGCCGCTGGGGCACCATGCCACGCTGGCCATGCCCGAGACCGAAGGCTCCGTGCGCATCGCCACCAGCCCCCTGCGCTGGGGCATGACCTGTCCGTCCCTCTTCAGCGATCCCCGCCAGCGTGAGTACCAGTCGCTGCTGCCGGGCGCGCGCTGGACCGACCTCGCGAAGGTGCCCGTCGCCTGGAAGGGCTCCCCCGATGCCGACCTGACCCGTCTGCCCGCCCGCTTCGGCCACGCCGACCTCGTGCAATGCGTCCACGAGCCGTGGGAGAAGACTGGCGGCCCGGCCTGGACCACCGCGACCTTCACCGAGCAGGGATACCTCTGGTTCGCCTTCAAGGACTCCGGTGTGCTCAACAGCACGGTGTTCTGGATCGAGAACCACGGCCGGCACGGGCATCCCTGGAACGGCCGCAACCACTGCCTGGGACTCGAGGACGTCACAGCCTTCTTCGCCGATGGTCTGGCCGCATCGACCACCGACAACGTGCTCACCCGGGACGGTGTGGCCACCTCGGTGACCCTCCGTCCCGACCGGCCCACGGTGGTGAACTACCTCCAGGGCGTGGTCCGCGTGCCGGCCGGATTCGAAGCGGTGCAGCGGGTCGAGTTTTCCCCCGGGATGGCGACCTTTGTCTCGGCTTCGGGTCAGCGCGTGAGCGCCCCGGTGCGCCACGAGTTCCTCAAGACCGGCACGCTCTGAATCGCCATCGTCCACGACCTGTTCACCCACCCGTTCCCTGAAAGCACCACCGCCCATGAATCCCTTGCGCCGATTCCTCCTCACCGCCCTCCTGCTCGCCCTGGCCGGCGGGTGCGGCGACACGCCCTCCGGATCGACCGGAACATCCGCCCCGTCCGGCAACGCCCAGGGTCTCATCGGCGTCTCGCTGCTCACGCTCGACAACCCCTTCTTCAAGGTCATCGGCGACCACATCACCTCCGAGGGGAAGAAGCACGGCTACCAGACCCTGGTGGTCAGCGGCGACAAGGACGTCGCCAAGCAGGGCAACCAGATCAAGGACTTCATCGTCAAGAAGGTCAGCGCCATCGTGCTCAGCCCCTGCGATTCGAAGTCGATCCTGCCGGTGATCCGGGAGGCCAACGCCGCCGGGATCCCGGTCTTCACCGTGGACATCCCGTGCAACGAGCCCGGTGTGAAGATCGTCACCCAGATCGCCACCGACAACGAGGGCGGCGGGCGCGAGGCGGGCCGGGCCATGATCGAGGCCCTTGGCGAGGCCGGCGGCAAGGTGGCGGTGCTGCACTTCAAGCAGGCCGAGTCGTGCCAGTTGCGCGTGAAGGGGTTCCTGGAGGTCGTCCGGGCCCACAACGCGTCGGGCAAGGGCCGGATCGACGTGGTCACCGAACTGGAGAGCGGCGGGGCCAAGGACCTGGGCTACAAGGCCGCCGAGGACGCCCTGCAGGCCCACCCCGACCTGCGCGGCATTTTCGCCATCAACGACCCGGCGGCCCTCGGGGCGCGCGCGGCGCTGGAGAAGGCTGGCAAGACCCAGATCCTGATCATCGGCTTCGACGGGCAGCCCGAGGGCAAGCAGGCCATCAAGGACGGCAAGATCCACGCCGACCCGATCCAGTTCCCCGACCAGATGGGTATCCGCATGGTCGACGCCATCGTGCGGCATTCCAAGGGTGAGACCCTGCCGCCGCAGATGCTCATCCCGACGCGGCTCTACCGGAAGGCCGACGCCCTGAACGATCCCACCCTCCAATAACCCGCCCCTTCCAGCCACCCATGAGCCAGACCCAACATTTCCTGCACGAACTCGTCGGATCCATGTCCCAGGGCGCCGACGGCAACCCCACCGTGGCGATGATCGAGGCGGCCTTCCGCCATCACGGGCTGCACTGGCGCTACATCAACCTGGAGGTGACGCCGGAGGATCTGGGAACCGCCGTGAAGGGCGCCAAGGCCATGGGCTTCCGGGGCTTCAACTGCAGCCTGCCGCACAAGGTCAGCGTCATCGCCCACCTCGACGGGCTGGGCGAATCCGCCGCGGTCATGGGGGCCGTCAACTGCGTGGTGCGCCGCGATGGGCGCCTCATCGGTGAGAACACCGATGGCAAGGGCTTCCTCAAGTCGCTTGAGGCGCTGGTCGATCCGCGCGGCAAGTCCGTGGTCCTCTACGGGGCCGGCGGGGCCGCCCGGGCCATCGCCGTGGAGCTCGGGCTGGCGGGCGTCCGGCGTTTGAGGATCGTCAACCGTTCCGAGGCGCGCGGGGCCGAACTGGTCAGGCTCCTGCGGGACCGACTGAAGGTGGATGCCGAGCTGGTCGTCTGGCGCGGCGACGACCGGGTGCCGGAGGACACCGACATCGTCATCAACGGCACCTCCATCGGGCTGTACGGTCCGGCGGCGCGCCTGCCCATCGACCTCGCCTCGCTGCGGCCCGGCATGGTGGCCGCCGACGTGGTCTTCAATCCCGTCCAGACGCGCTTCCTGGCCGAGGCCGCCTCGCGCGGCTGTCGGCCGCTGGACGGGCTGGGCATGCTGGTCAACCAAGGCATCGTGGGCGTGAGGTACTGGACGGGCATCGAGCCCGACGCCGGGGTGATGCGCCGGGCTCTCGAGGCGGCCATGGGGGTATGAGCCTGTCGAGTCCGCCCGTGTCGCCAAGTTCTCCGAATCCCCGGAATTCGACGAACCGGCCGCTCTTGTCCCTGAGCGGGATCGAAAAGTCCTTTCCCGGAGTCCGGACCCTGCGCGGGGTCGACCTGCGGCTGGAGGCCGGGGAAATCCTTGCGGTGCTGGGCGAGAACGGCGCGGGCAAGAGCACCCTGATGAAGATCATCGGAGGGGCCGAGGCCGCCGATGCGGGCACCCTGGCCATCGACGGGATGGCCCGGGTCGTCCGCTCGCCGCAGGAAGCGCGGGCCGCCGGCGTGGCGGTGATCCATCAGGAGTTCCATTTGATCCCGGCGCTCACGGCGGTGGAGAACATCTTCCTTGGGCAGGAGGAGACCTCCGGCGGCTTCTTGGCCCGTCGCCGGGAACGGGAACAGGCCTCGGCCCTGTTCCAACGGATGGGTGTCGATGTGGACCTGGACGTGCCCTGCCGCCTCCTCAGCACCGCCCAGCAGCAGTTGGTCGAGATCGCCAAGGCCCTCATCCACCGGGCCCGGATCCTGGTGATGGACGAGCCCACGGCCGCGCTGACCTCCCACGAGGTGGAGAAGCTCTTCGTCCTCATGCGGGAACTGCGGGCCCAGGGTCTGGGGATCCTCTACATCAGTCACCGGCTGGAGGAGGTGTTCACCATCGCCGACCGGGTGACCATCCTGCGCGACGGGGTGCCTGTCTGCGACCGCTCCATCGGTGCGATCACCCGTGATGAGATGATCGAGCGCATGGTGGGCCGACCCCTCGACCAGGAGTTCCCGTCCCGCCGGGTGACCCGTGGCGGTCCACGGCTGGAAGTCCTCGGCCTACGCCGGGGAACGGCCGTCCGGGACGTGTCCTTCCGGGCGCACCGGGGCGAGATCCTGGCGCTGACCGGCTTGGTCGGAGCGGGGCGCACCGAGACCGTCCGGCTCGTGTTCGGGGCCGATCCCAAGGATGCCGGGGAAATCCGGCTCGATGGACGGGTCCTCGACATCCGTTCACCGCGCGACGCCATCGATGCGGGCATCGGGCTCTTGACCGAGGACCGCAAGCTCCAAGGCCTGGTGCTGAGGCATTCCATCCGCGAGAACTTCGGCCTGCCCAACCTGCGGCGGTGGTGCCGGCGCGGTGTTGTGCAGCATGGCCGCGAGCGCTCCGAGCTGGACCGCTGCATCGCGGCCTTGCGCATCCGCCTGGCCGACCCCGAGATGCGGGTCGGACACCTCTCGGGCGGCAACCAGCAGAAGGTGGTGCTGGCCAAGTGGCTGGCCCACGACTGCGAGGTGCTGATTTTCGACGAGCCGACCCGGGGCATCGATGTCGGGGCGAAGCACGAAATCTACCTGCTGATGAATGAACTGGTCGCCGTCGGCAAATCCATCGTCGTGATCAGCTCCGAGCTGCCGGAGGTCCTGGGGATGGCCGACCGGATCCTGGTGATGCACGGGGGCCGGATCACCGGCGAGATCACCGACGTGGCCCGGGCGACCCAGGAGCAGATCCTCCGCTTGGCCCATGCCTGACCCCGTAGCCGCCCCACCCATGAAGACCCGCCGCCTCCTGGCCGACTACGGCATGATCCTGGTGTTGGTGCTTCTGTGCGCCTTCTTCAGCGCGGTGACCACCAGCGAGCAATCACCCACCGGCGAGGCCGCGGCCTCCCAGGTGGTCCAGGCCACGTTGAAGGCCATGCCACCGGGGGCCCGCGTGTTGGTCGCCGCCAGCGACCAGCCCGGGGATGCGGCCTTCGCGGCACGGGTCGAGCGCGACCTCGAGGCCGCGGGTGCCCGGGTCCTCGCGTCGGTGACCGGGGAACCACGCGATGCGCGCGAGGCCCTGCAGAAGATCCAGGCGGCCGGTTCGGCGATCGACGTGGTCGCAGCCACCCGCGTGGCCGGAGGCTGGAGGGTCCTCACCAGCGTGGCCTCCGAGTTCCCGTCGCTGGGCTCGCCTCGCGTGATCATGCCCGCCAGCTACCGGTGGCCCAATTTCCTGAAGCCCGAGAATCTGCTGAACATCGCCAACCAGATCGCCGTGATCGCCATCGTCGCCGTCGGCATGACCCTGGTGATCATCACCGGCGGCATCGACCTGTCCGTCGGGAGCCTCATCGCGTTGTCGGCCGTGCTGGCGGCGGGGTTCATCCGGGACCAGGCCGGGGGCGTGGCCGCCTCGACCGGTGGCATGGTGCTGGGGTGCCTGCTGGCCATCCTGGCGTGTGGGGCCGTCGGAGGTTTCTCCGGCCTGATGATCACCCGCTTTGCCATCCCGCCCTTCATCGTGACGCTGGCCATGATGCTGGTGGGCAGCGGGCTGGCCTACCTCCTGGCCCGGGGGCAATCGATCTACCAGATCCCCGATGCCTTCGTCTGGCTCGGACGCGGCGCGGACCTCCTGGGCCTGCCCAATGCCGTGGTGCTCATGTTGGTGCTGTACGCCCTGGCCCACGTGCTCATGTCGCGGATGAAGCTCGGGCGGTACCTCTACGCGGTGGGCGGCAATGCCGAGGCGGCGCGGCTCTCGGGCGTGCCGGTTCGCCGGGTGCTGCTATTCGCCTACGTGGCCAGCGGCCTGTTGGCGGGGGTGGGCGGGGTGGTGATGGCCTCGCAGCTCAAGAGCGGCTCGCCGACCTATGGCAACATGTACGAACTGTATGTGATCGCCGCCGTGGTGGTGGGTGGCACCAGCCTGAGCGGCGGCGAGGGTCGCATGCTGGGAACGCTGACCGGCGCCTTCACCATCGCCGTCATCCAGAACGGCATGAACCTGACGAACGTCGAGAGCTACACCCAGAAGGTGGTGCTGGGATCGGTGATCCTGGCCGCCGTCCTGCTTGACCGGTTGCGTCAGGGCCGCGGGATCCGTTGACCCCTCAATCCATCCGAGGGTCGCCCTGCATGAACTCCGCATCCCGCCGTTTCCGTTGCATCGGCCTCGGGGAGGTTCTTTGGGACCTCCTGCCCGATGGCCGCCAGTTGGGCGGGGCGCCGGCCAACTTCGCCTACCATGCCCATGCGTTAGGAGCCGAGGGGAGGGTGATCTCGCGGGTGGGTGCTGATGACCTGGGCCGGGACATCGTGGAGCGCCTGGGCGGCTTGGGGCTTTCCACGGTGGGCGTCTCCGTCGATCCCGACGCGCCCACCGGCACCGTCAGCGTCGCGTTGGATCCCTCGGGTCAGCCCGCCTACACCATCCATCCTGAGGTGGCCTGGGACTTCCTGGAGGCTAGCAGCGAGGTGTTGCGGGATGCGGCCAGGGCCGACGCGGTGTGTTTCGGGACGTTGGCCCAACGACACCCGGTGGCCCGCGAGTCCATCGGGCGTGTGCTGCAGACCACCCGGTCCGATGCGCTCCGGATATTCGACATCAACCTCCGCCAACGGTTCTGGTCCCATACGGTGATTCTGCCATCGCTGCACATGGCCAACGTGCTCAAGCTCAACGACGAGGAACTGCCGGTGTTGGTCGGGTTGCTGGGCTGGACCGAGGTCGATGAAGAGCGGTGCCTGGGCCGTTTGGCCGAGCGGTTCGGACTTCGGGCCGTGGCCCTGACGCGCGGAGGCCGGGGGAGTCGCTTGTGGCTCGACGGACGGTGCGTGTCATGGCCTCTCACCGGAAGTCCGGTGCCATTCCCGGTGGTGGACACGGTGGGAGCGGGCGACAGCTACACGGCGGCCCTGGCGTTGGGTTTGTTGTGGGGTGATCCGCCGGAAGAGATCCTTCGCATCGCCCATCGGGTCGCCGACTTCGTCTGCACCCGGGCGGGGGCTACTCCGCGGATGCCGGCGGACTTCGCCAGGGAACTGTCCCGAGGGCGCACCTCCGCGCCGTGATCAGGCCCGACCAAGGTCCGTGAGGGAATCGGTCTGCGGTGGAATGGATCCGGCGGAAGCAAATTCGGCGGAAGCGAATTTGGCGGAAGAAGTGGTGCGCGGGGCGGGGGTCGAACCCACAACCTTCGGCTTCGGAGACCGACGCTCTATCCAATTGAGCTACCCGCGCAACGTGGATTCAGATTTTAGGAACCCGCCCCCCGCGGGGCAACAGTTTGTTCTGCGGGCGGTGTGTCGGTGGATCGCGGGATCGGTCTAGGCCTTCCCTGGGCTCGATCGGGGAGCTGCCTGACCGGGCGCCGACCGTCTTCGGATCCAGACTCTAGCGACGGGCTCAACGTCCCTGGTCGCCGAAGCTCCCGCGGATGAAGGTCACCGCCGGGGCCGGATCGTCGAGACCATGCGGATGGTGGCCCACGCCGGGCTTGTGGATGACCTCCATGCGGCCGCCAAGGGCCCGGTAGCGGGAGGCCACCACCGCGGTGTTCTCGGCCACGGGCACGACGTCGTCGGTGTCGCCGACCACATGGATGAGCCGGACCCCCGCCTTGGCCAGCGGGGCGAGTTGGTCCACGGGATTGCCCGTGAAGGCCAGCGCCTCGGCCTCGGTGGCGAACCCGTAATGGCGCTGCAGTTGGGTCCAGTCGCCGGGGCTGCCCTTGCCCGTGCCCTTGCCCCCGGGCCAGCTCTTGAAGTCGCACACCGGTGCATCGCCATAGATGCAGGCCACCCGTTCCGGATGCCGGGCCGCCCAGCGGTAGGCGTAGAGACCCCCACGGCTGATGCCCACCAGGGCGGCCTTGGGCCCGAGCCCCCCGCGCCGAAGCGCCTCATAGAAGGCGTCGAACTGCTCCAGGGCCCGTGGGGATCCGAAGGTGTTGCCCACCCCCAGGTGCACGTGGTGGAAGCCTTGCTCGAGCAGTTGCAGCACCCCGGTCCGTTCGGTGAAGGCGTCGGGGAATTCCAGGCACCAGGTCCAGGGCTTGCCGGGTGCGGCCTGACGGGGCTTGACGACCCAGCCGGTGGTGGCGCCCTCCACGGTGAACCGGTGGCGCACGAACCCGTGCCAGCGGTCCTCGCGGCCGCCCGGCCATGGCGAGCGAGCGGCGGCCTTCGTGGCGGCGGTCGCGGCCGGGGCCTGGCTCGGCGGTGGGGTGGAATCCTTCGGGTCGGCCCCGAGGAGAGGGGATCCGATCCAGAGGCAGACGAGGCCGAGCCACAGTGCGGGATTCATGGGATTGGCTTTGGAGTTTTCGTCCGACGTTCCGCCTTGTCCATCATCGGCTTCCTCATCGGCTTCCGCTGGCCGGTCCTGGCGCGGCGTGCCATGCGGCGGGTTCTGCCGGCAGGTTGCCTGCAGGGCGTGGTCCCATTGCCAGACACCCCCCGACCCGACCGGGCGCCCGGCGGTGGATGGCCCGACAAGATTCCCGACAAAATCGTTGACGGGGAGGGTGCATTGCGAAGACTTTCCGCTCCCCAACGCGGGGGTGTAGCTCAACTGGTTAGAGCGCTGCCCTGTCACGGCAGAGGTTACGGGTTCGAGCCCCGCCACTCCCGCCACTTTCCCGCGCTGAAGACCGGTCCCCGAAGCCGGTTTTTTGTTGCCCCGCGATCCACCCGGCCCAACGCCTTCGGGTCATGAACGGGTCAAAGCCCTCCGTTCCTGCGGCCCGTCAAAACCGTCGGAGCCCATCGTTGGATCCCTGAAGACCAAAAAATCGATCTTCGGCATGCAGGCGCAAGAACCGTTCAGTCTGAACGGAGCCCTCAGCCAGCCGTCGCTGCTCCGCACCACCTCGGACCTTCGCAACCTGCGCATCGAGCGCCGGGGGTCGACGGGTGTCCAAACCTAGAACATCGATGGATCGGACGCCGAGATCACAGCCTCCTTCTGGTTGCGTGACGGCGACCGCATCGAGGTGCCCGACCTTCCAACGTCGGAAAAATAAGCCTGCTTTCGGTGGCTGTTCCAAGGAGCCCCAAATCCACGCGTAAGAAACGATGGTGTTCTCTCGCGCCCCGCTGAGTTGAGACCTCAAGCCCTGTGCCAACTCTTCGATGTAGCGCACGGCGCTTCGTAGAAGGTTCGGACGCCAACCCGCTCTCTTCCGGCTCGGAGTGCCCGACCGAGGTCCCCAAAAAAGTGTTTACGCGTGGTTCATGGCGAGCCCCCGCACCTTGACCCGCATCGGGGGGCGCGAGACCTTCCTCGACCGTTCATGACGAAGCCGCTCCGTGCCCTCAGGCCCCTGGTTTCCGCCCTGCTGCTGGCCGGCGGGGGTGGGGTGTCGGCGCTGGCGGAGCCCGGCATCGAGGTGCGGTTCGGGCCGCTGGCCGAGGAGTTCCCGCTGACGCTGCGCGCCGGGCATCGCGGCGAGGCGCTGGGGCCCTTCTTCCATTGGCAGCAGACGCCGGAGGCGTGGGGTTGGGGCTTCTCGCCCTGGGTGTCCTACCAGCACGAGCCCGGCGTCGAGCGCACGCAGGCCGAGTTCCTCTACCCGCTGGTGTCGTTCGACCAGTACGGCTCGCAGTACCGGTTCCACCTGGTGCAGTTTGTGAGCTGGAGCGGCGGCCAAGGCAACGCCGGCCCGGACAAGGACCGCTTCACGCTGTTTCCGTTCTGGTTCAGCCAGCGCTCCGACGACCCGGCTGAGTCGTACCGGGCGCTGGTGCCGTTCTACGGCCATCTTCAGGGACGCCTGTTCCGCGACGAGATCCGCTTCGTCGCGATGCCGCTCTGGGTCCGGACCCGCAAGCGCGACGTGGTCACCGACAACTACCTCGCCCCGTTCGTCCACGTGCGCTCCGGCGCGGCCGAAGGCTGGCAGGTGTGGCCCTTCTACGGGCAGGAGCATCGGGCGCCGCTGGTGCGGACCAACGCCTTGAGCGACTTGCCCGAGGTCGTGCCCGGCCACGAGAAACGCTTCATCGCCTGGCCGTTCTGGATCACCGACCGCCAGGGCATCGGCTCGGAGACTCCGGTCACCAACACCATGGCCTTGCCGCTCTTCTCCCGGCAACGGTCCAAGCCCCGCGACAACACCACGGTGCTCTGGCCGTTCTTCACCCGGACCGAGGACCGGGAGCGCGGGTTTGTCGAGTGGGGCGCGCCCTGGCCCTTCGTCGGCTGGGCCGATGGGCCCGGCAAACACGCGCGCCGGCTCTGGCCGCTCTGGGGCCGCGCCACCAACGCCGAGCAACAGAGCGACTTCGTGCTGTGGCCCTTCTACACCCACAAGCGGCTGCTGGCCGAGGACCTCGATCGCGAGCAGACCCGCAGCGTGTTCTACCTCTGGGTGGACCTTGCGGAGCGCGACCGCCGCTCCGGGGCGGAGTACCGCCGCCGGGCGCTTTGGCCGCTGTTCCAGCACGCCCGCGACCGGGAGGGCCGGGAACGCCTGCAGGTGCTGGCGCTGGCCGAGGGGGCCTTCCCCTCGAACGAGGGCATCGTCCGCGGGTGGAGCCCCCTCTGGTCACTCTACCGCCACGAGCACGATGCCCGGACCGGGCGGCGGAGCCGGTCGTTGCTGTGGAACCTGTGGCGCCAGGAGTCGGGTCCTGAAGGCACGCGCCACGGAGTGTTCTTCGGCCTCGTGCGCTGGGGAGACGCCACCCCGGTGGCAGGGGTTCCGAACCCGGCCTCCCGGGCTCCGTCGATCTCCCCCCGTCCCGACGCCTCGGGCGCCTCGGGCGCTCCGGGGGCCTCGAAGGCTCCCACGCCGTAGGCCAGCCGGCAGCCGGGCCCCCATGTCGTCGGTCCGGTGTCGTCGGCCCCCATGTTGTCGGCCTGTGGTGCCGGGCCCTGGGGTGCTCTGGCGCCGTCAGCCCCCGGCGAGCACCGTCTCGATCTTGGTCTGCAGGTCAACGCTGATGCGCTCGACCGGGCGCTCGGCGTCGATGAGGTCGAAGCCGTAGTGGCGCTGCAGCCGCCGGAACGTGTCGCGCATGCGGCTCTGGTACTGCAGGAAGCTGTCGAACATGTCGCGCGACAGGCCCAGGTCCATGCCGCTCTCCCAGTAGTCGAGGGCCTGCTGCTTGGCGAAGACCCGCTGCACCAGCTTCTCGGGCCGGACCTCCAGGTAGAACACCGCGTCGGGCACCAGCGCGATGCCGTACAGGTTCCGCAGCCACTGCTCATTGACGCCGCGCACCAGGTCTCGGGCCATCAGCGTGTAGATGTAGCGGTCGGCCAAAACCATCGAGCCCGCCCGCAGCGCCGGCAGGATGGTGTTCTCGAGCTGGTCGGCGAAGTCGGTGGCGTAGAAGAGCGAGAGCGTGGTGCGCGAGAGGATGTTGCCCTGCTGGGCCGCCTCGAGCTCCTCGCTGACCAGCGACGAACGCTTGAGCCCCACCTGCACCGTGTGGTGTCCCGAGGCCTCGAGCCACTGCACCAGCCGGGCGATTTGGGTCGAACGGCCCGAGCCGTCGGCGCCCTCCACCACGATGAGCTTGCCGGAGAGCTTCTCGACCTCGATGCCCGGCAGGCCCAGGCCGAAGAAGCGCTTCGGGGTGACCTTGGGCACGAGCACCGCGGCGTCGGTCGCCGTCGTGGGCTTGGCGGATCTGGGTTTCCTGGCCATGGCTCGGGTCACGGGGTGGCGGTGAAGGAGGGCAGGTCGATGCGTTTCTCCACCAGGCGCCGGACCAGCCCCTGCTGCTCCTCGATGCGCTGGTTGGCGTCCATGACCACGAAGTGGAACTCGGTGCTCATTGCCAGGTACTGCTCGAAGATCCGCCCCTGGAAGATCCGGAAGCTCTCGTAGGGATCGCTCGAGAGGCCGAGGTCCATGCCGGCCTCGTGGTGCTTGAGGGTCGGCCGGTTGTCGAGGATGCGGTTGAGCGACACCTCGAGGTGCGAGCGGAAGAAGAAGGTGATGTCGGGCAGGGCCGCAAAGCTGTAGAGGCCTCGCACCCAGGCCGGCGGGCAGCCGCGCACCACGTCGCGGGCGAAGGCCGTGAAGATGTACCGGTCGCAGAGCACCAGGTAGCCGGCCTTGAGCAGCGGCAGCAGCTGGCGCTCGTAGCGGTCGGCGAAGTCGGTGGCGTGGATGAGCGAGAAGGTCGTGGGCGTGAGCAGGTTCTGCTTCTTGCCCTTGCTCGTCGCGCTCTTGACCAGCGCCGACGAGTTCCACTCGCTGAAGAAGACCTTGAGCCCGCGCATCTCCAGCCACCGCTTGAGCAGGTAGATCTGCGTGGACTTGCCCGAGCCGTCGAGCCCCTCGACGGCGATGAGCCGACCCCCGAAACCCAGCTCGGCGAACGTCTTGGTCATTCCGGAATGGGATCGTATCCGAAGCCGGGGCCGATGGATAGGGAGCAGTCGGCCCGACTGCGGGACCTGCGATTTCCAGGTCCCGCGTCGGGTTCGGCCGAGAGGGATTCCGGGAACGAGGCGGGACGGTTTCGGGCTGGATGGGAACCGGGCCCGACGCTCAGGGCGCGGCGACGCTCACCCGGTAGAACCTCGTGGTTCCGGTCGGTGCGGCGGCGGTGGCCCGGACCCCCCGGCCGGTGGTCGGCGCGAAGGTGGCCGAGGGCACCGGGGTCCAGGACCTCAGGTCGGCGCTCTCCTCGAGGGTATGGCGACCCGTCGGGCGGGGCGACTCGAAGTCGAGGGTCATCCGGCCCGTCTCCAGGCCCAGGCGACCCAGCCTGAAGGGCCCGGCCGGCGGCGCCTCCTCGGCGACCAACTCGAGGCCGCCCGGCCCGCCGATCAGCGCCCAGGCGCCGGTGTCGGCATCCTCGGTGAAGGCGCCCTCGACGGCGTAGACCTCGGCGTGGGCCCCGCCGGAGCGCTGGAAGTGCAGGAACTCCACCCCGTAGTTGCCGGCCCGCAGGCCCTTGAGCACCGCCCGGGTGTTGCTGTCGGCCGTTCCGAGCGGGAACAGAACGTACTCGGGGAACTCCTCGTCGATCCGCCCGCCGCCCGAGACGCTGGCGAAGGGGTGGCCGGCGAAACGTAGCGCGAACCCGTCGTCGGAATGGACCCCGATCGTCCAGTCGCCGGCACGCGGGATGCGCACCCGGCCCCGGGCGATCGTGATCCAGTCGCTTGCGACGAGTCCCTCGGCCTCGGCCGGGAACGGGGCGTCGTCGGGCATCAGGCCCCCGAGCCCATCGGCGCCGAGCTCGAAGTTCACCACGGGCGCGGTCGTGTCGAACCTGCGGCCGGTGAAGCCCTGGGTCGTCGCCGCCCGGGCCAGTTCGACGGCCGTGACCACGGCGTCGGCGCGCCCGCCGCCCCAGACCTGGCGGATGCCCCAGCCTCCGGCCGCGCCCGTCGGTCCGCCCAGCCCGTCCAGCGGGAAGGGCGGCGCCGGCACCGTGAAGGTCGCCTCGGAGGCGATCACGTTGCCCAGCAGGTCCCTGGCCTCGATGCGGAAGGGCCGGACCGAGCCCGGGACGAACGGCGCGGGGGCCACGTGGACCACGGTGGTCACCGGGCCCGATCGGCTCACCGTGACCGGCACCGCCGCCCCGTCGATCCGCAGGACCACGGTGTTGGTGTCCACCCGGCTGGTGCCGAGGTCCTCGAGGTCGATCGTGAAGCGGTCGCGCGTGGCCTCCCAGCGCTTGACGAGGGCCCGGTCGGTGGACGGCGTGTCGGACTGGGTCACGTCGAAGCGGTCGGCCGTCACCACACCCGTGCCCAGCACGCTCACCCGGAGCACGTGCTCGCGGTTGGGCAGGAGCGGGCTGCTCCAGATGAGCTTCTGCTCGCCGCGCTGGGTCGCCTTGTAATTGATGACGTAGCGCGTGCCCCCGTCGATGACCGCGGCGGCCGTCCCGTGGTGGCTGGCCACCGTGGCGAAGATGTCGATCTTCACGCCCACGAACCGCACTTCGTAGTAGGCCGACGAGGAGTCCGAGTAGCGGTCGGCGTTGAGGAAGCGCGGGTCATTGGCGTTGCCCTGGCCCACGTTCCAGGTGCCGACGTAGCGGATCTGGTTGAGGTTGGTGCCGCGGTCCCGGGTGTCGTCGATCTGGATCACCTTGCCCGGGACGATCTCGCGGACCGAGACATCGACGGTGTCGAAGGCCTTCAGCCCGGTGGCATCGGTGGCCACCACCCGGAGGGAATGGTCGCCCTTTCCCAGCGACTTGAGCGACACGGTGAAGGGCGCCCGGTTGGTCTCGCCCAGCTTGGTCTTGCCGTCGAAGAACTCGACCTTCGAGAGGTTGGAGTCCTTGTCGGTGACCGTGGCGGCCAGGGTGAAGTCGCTGGCCAGGGGCACGGTGTCGCCATTCTTCAGGCCGGTGATCGACACCACGGGGACGTTGCCGGCGATGTCGCCCGACTCGAAGCGGGCCTCCGCCAGGCCGATGCGGTACCCGTTGCCCCAGTTGCTGGTGTTGCGCAGCTTGACCAGCCGCACGTCGGTGCCCGAGACCAGGAACGCCTGCGCGGCCGAGCCTCCCTCGGTGAGGCTGAAGCTGGCGATGCCCGTGAACTTCGCGGTCGCCGGGTTGGCGTCCGGCGACACGAAGACGTCGACGTCCCGCATGCCGACGTCGGTGTCGGTGCCCGCGTTGAAGTTCCAGAGCAGGACACGGGTCAGGTCCACGGTCTTGCCGAGGTCGAAGACCAGTTCCGCGCGCACCGATCCCACCGACGACCACATCTCCGACCCCGCCGTGATGTGCACGGAGTCGGGGCTGCCCACGCCGGGGTCCTCGAAGCCGTTGCCATCGATGAGCGTGTCCTTGACCTCCTCGCCGTTGGACACCGTGACATCGACCGGTTGCAGGAACTCGGCCTGAAGGCCGCTCTGCGCGATGGCTGCAAGGATCAGGCTGTTGAGGATGGCAGGAATCCGGACAGGCCAACGGCGAGGCGGCAGTCCGGGGCACGCGAAGAGGCTGACCCGGGAATTCATGGGATTGGATCGATCATTGGGGTCCCGCCGGTTCCCGCGCAAGCCCCCCGGCGCTGCATTCGTCCCCTTCCGGCAGCTTGCCTCGGCCTGCGACCGTGCGGCATCGTCGGCCTCATCTTCCCGATCTCCGCGCACCGCCCATGAACGCACCGAACTCCCTCCGCCGCCCGTCGTCCTGGCCAGCCCTTCCGGTCCTGCTGGCCCTGCTGATCCCGATGCTCCGGGCCGCCGACCTCCCGGTGGTGCCCGTGACCGACTGGCAGCCCTTCGCCGCGCAGGTGCGCCGGGTGGCCGAGGCGCTGACCCTGGCCGGCGCCCCCCTGGGCGCCGAGGAGCGGGCGGAACTCGAGAAGGCCCTCGTCGCCAAGGATCCCGTCCAGGCCAACCGGCGCGTGCAGCGCCTGCTCGACGCCCACGTGCTGGTGGCCGTTCAGGTCACGCCCGAGATGCGGGTGAAGGCCGCGCCCGGACCGGCCCCGGCGCGGCTCACCGAGACCGGCTGGACCACCTTCCTGGTCAAGGTGCACAACGAGGCCGGCACCACCGCCGCGCTGAGGGTCCGCAGCCCGCAGGCGACCCGCCTGCATGGATCGCCCGCCGACACCGTGCCCGACCGCTGGCTCGACGTGTCGCTGGTGCAGGCGGCGCCGCTCCGCCCCGAGTTGGGGGGCTTGCCGGTCGAGTACCGGCTGATGCAGCTCTATTCACGCGATGCCGGCCGGCGCGAGGCCAAGCTGGTCTTCGACGTCGGACAGGGAACCCAGGACTTGGGTTTCCGCAGCGAGGTGGACGCGCTCTTCACGTGCCGCCCGGCCCACCCGGTGCGGCTCGGGGTGCTCGACGAGCACGGCCAGCCCACCACCGCGGCGCTGCTCATCACGGACGACCGGGGGCATGTCTTCCCCGCCCAGTCCAAGCGTCTGGCCCCGGACTTCTTCTTCCACCCGCAGATCTACCGCAACGACGGCGAGTCGGTGCGCCTGCCCGCCGGCCGCTACACGGTGGAGTTCTCGCGCGGCCCGGAGTCGGTGATCCAGCGACGGCAGTTCGAGGTGGTCGCCGGGAAGACCAACCGGTGGAGCTTCCAGGTGCAGCGGTGGATCGATCCGTCCACGATGGGCTGGATCTCCGGCGACCACCACATCCACGCCGCCGGCTGCGCCCATTACGAGAAACGCACCGAGGGCGTGCATGCCCCGGACATGATGCGCCACGTGCTGGGCGAGGACCTGAAGATCGGCGCGAACCTCACCTGGGGCCCGTGCTTCGACTACCAGAAGCAGTTCTTCACCGGCGTCGACGATCCCGTCAGCCGCTGGCCCTACCTGCTGCGCTACGACGTCGAGGTCAGCGGGTTCGGCTCGCACAACTCGGGCCATCTCTGCCTGCTGCGGCTGCGCCAGCAGATGTACCCCGGCGGCGACTCCAAGAAGCACTGGCCGACCCTCGGGCTCAACACCCTCAAGTGGGCCAAGGCCCAGGGAGCCCTGACCGGACCGGCCCACAGCGGCTGGGGCCTCGAGCTGGACTCGACCGAGCTGCCCACCTTCCGCATCCCGCCCTTCAACGGCATCGGGGCCAACGAGTACATCGTGGACGTGACCCACGAGGTGCCCGGGCCCGACGGCAAGCCCGTGCCGGCGGTGGACTTCATCAGCACGGTCGACACGCCCTACCCGTGGGAACTCAACATCTGGTACCACACGCTCAATGCCGGCTACCGCACGCGCATCAGCGGCGAGACCGATTTCCCGTGCATCTACGGCGAGCGGGTGGGGTTGGGCCGCAGCTACGTGAAGCTCCCGGCGCGCTGGTCCTACGAGGACTGGTGCGAGGGCATCCGGGCCGGCCGCAACTACGTCGGCGACGGGCGCAGCCACCTCATGGACTTCCGGGCCGACTCGGTGGTCATGGGCGAGCAGGGCAGCACCTTGCGCCTCGACGCGGGCCGGCCGGTGGTCTTCCGCGTGCAGGCCGCCGCCCGCCTCGATCCGGAGCCGCTTCCCGGCATCCGCGAGCGCAAGTTCAACCAGCAGCCCTACTGGCACATCGAGCGGGCCCGCATCGGCTCGGGCCGCAAGGTGCCGGTGGAACTGGTCGAGAACGGCGTGGCCGTGGCCCGCATGGACATCGAGGCCGACGGCTCGTTGCAGCCGTTGTCCATCACCCACGCGGTGACGAGGAGCGGCTGGTATGCGCTGCGCATCCTGCCCAGTTCCCACACCAACCCCATCTTCATCGAGGTGGGGGGCCGTCCGATCCTCGAGCGCCGGTCCATCCAGTGGTGCCTCGATTCGGTCGAACGCTGCTGGAGCCAGAAGGAGCGCTTCTTCAAGGGCGAGGAGCACGCGCAGTCGATCGCCGCCTTCGACCACGCCCGCCGCGAATACCGGCGTCGGCTGGAGGCGGCCCAGCCGTGAGGCGCTTCGGCCGGATCCTGGGCATCCCGCTGGCCGCGCTGGTGCTGGCGTCCCACGCGGCCCCGCCCCTGGAGCAGCCGGCTCACCCGCCCAACGGCCGCCTGGAGGCCGCGCGCCTGCAGGCCGTGCAGGCCTCGGTGGATTTGCTGGCGGCCCGCCGTCGGGACCTCCTGCCGCGTTCCGACGGCCTGCGCGACCTGCGGTGCATCTTCCATGCGCATGCGGGCGACTCCTCGCACACCGGTGGCAAGCCCGAGGAGATGCTCGCCGCCGCGAAGCACGCCGGGGTGCAGGTGGTGTTCCTCTCGGACCATTTCCGTCCGCCCCGCGACTACATGGACAGCTGGCGCGGCCTGCGCGACGGCGTGCTCTTCATCCCGGGCTCCGAGGCGCGCGGCCTCCTGCTGCATCCGGAGGCATCGGTCTTTCCCCACATGGACAAGCCCGTGCCCGAGCTGGTCCCGGCGGTCGTGCGGGGCGAGGGCATGGCCTTCCTTTCGCACATCGAAGAGCGGCCCGACCACCCGATGGATGGCCTGACGGGCCTCGAGATCTACAATCGCCACTACGACGCCAAGCGGGATTTCACCGGCATGCTGCAACTGGTGCTCCGGCTCACCGATCCGGAACGGCTGAAGGAGTTGTCGAGCCTGGTCGAGCGGTTCCCCGACGCCTGCCTGGCGGCCCAGTGCCTCTACCCCCAGGCCTATCTGGACAAGTGGGATGCGGCCAATGCCACCGGGCGCTTCACCGGGGTGGCCGCCAACGACTGCCATCACAACCAGATCTTCCTGCTCAAGAAGGTGGACGACGAGACGGCGCTGCTGGGAACCATCGTGGACAAGGACGAGGGCATGCGGAAGGTGCGGGCCTCCCTGCGTCCCACGCTCCGGCCCATGCTGGCGGGCAAGGCACCGGGCGCCATCGTGGCCCAGATCGACTTCGACCCCTACGAGCGGTCCTTCCGCAACGTCTCCACCCATGTGCTCGCCCCCGCGCAGACCGAGCCGGCGCTCCGGGCGGCGGCCAAGGCGGGCCGCGTCTACGTCTCGCACGACTGGATGGGCGATCCCACCGGGTTCGACTTCCATGCGGTCGCCGGGGGACAGGGTCCCTCCGGGCTCAGCGTCCCGATGGGCGACGAGCGCCCCTGGTCCCCTGGTCTCCGGTTGCAGGTCCGCTCCCCGTTGCCGGCGACGATCCGGCTGCTTCGGGACGGCTCGGTCGAGGCGTTGGCCGAGGGGCACACCCTCGAGGCCCCGGCCTCCCGGCCCGGCGTGTACCGGGTCGAGCTGTGGTTGGCCCTCGACGGGGAACGCCGGCCCTGGATCTTTTCCAACCCGGTGTACCTGCGCGGGCAGGAGCGCTAAGCGGCCCGCCTCAGAAGTCGGCCGACACGGTCAGGCTGACGGTGATGCCGCGCCGGTAGCTGCGGAAGACGTACTGGTCGCCGTAGCGCTCCTCGCGGGCCCCGAGGTCGTTGATGAGCGTCTGGCGGATGTCCGGGTCGAGCAGGTTGCGCGCGCCGAAGCGCATGCGCCACCGACGGCCGAGGCGCTGGTTCACGAACAGGTCAAGGGTGTTGATGGGCTGTTCGTAGATGTTCGGGCTGCCCTGGCCGCCGTCGACCGCCAGCCGCTGGCCGCTCCGCGCGAAGGACAGCGACACGGTGGTGCGGCTGCGGGCGATCTCCCAGGCGAGGTCGCCGTTGAGGATGTACTCCGGCTGGTCGAAGAGGGGCCGGTTGTACAGGCCCACGCCATTGCCGACCGGATAGAACACGTCGACCTCCGACTGGATGAAGGCCGCGTTGCCGCCGAGGGTGATCCCCGAGAGCAGCGGGTCCAGGGCGCCGAGGTTCTTGCGCGCCTCCAGTTCGAAGCCCGAGACGACGGCGCTGGCGTTGTTGGTGAAGCTCACGATGCCGGCCGCGTTGTCGGCGATGTAGGGCTCGATGGGGTTGAGGATGTTCTTGCGGAACCACGCCACCGAGAGGAGTTCCCCGGGCCGGGGGAACCATTCCATCCGCGCGTCGAAGTTCTCGATCGCGGAGCGCTTGAGGTCCGCGTTGCCCCGGTACGCGAGGCCGTCGAAGGTGTCGAAGTACTCGAAGGGCGCGAACTCGCGGTAGGTTGGCCGCGCGATGGTCTGCGACCAATTGAGCCGCAGGTTCAGGTTGCTGGTCAGCGGGAAGACGCCCCCGACCGCGGGGAGCACGTCGGTCGTGGCGATCCGTCCGCTGGGCGAGGCTCCCAGGATGCGGCTGCGCGGCAGCACCTCGGCCTTCAGGTCCGTCTCCTCGACGCGCGCACCACCGACCAGCCGGAACTTCGGCATCACGAAGAGGTCGGCCATGGCGTACACCGCCGGGATGCTCTGGGTGCCGTCGTAGCCGTAGCCGTCGAAGGGCAGGCCGGAGCGCAGGAAGGTCGCGTTGGGGAAGAAGTACGCCGTCCGGGCGTTCGATCCGGACCCGGTGAAATTGGTGACGAACTGGCGGCCCTGGAAGTTGAGGATTGAATTGGCGTAGGCCGAGACATCGGCCTGGTTGGCGCCGGAGGTCTGGTTGATCTCGTACTCGAAGCGCTGCTCGCGCAGGCGGCGCTCGGATTCGAGCACGTTGCCGCCGATCTTGATCGAGCTCTCGAGCCCGTTGCCCGGGGTGAAGGGGATGGTCAGGTCGCTGCGGAAGTTCCAGCTCTTGTCCTGCGAGTCGCGGAAGAAGCGCGACGGCTGGTTGATGTTCGGCAGTTCGGCTGATTGGGCGATGATGTTGGTCAGCCCGTTGCCCGCCGGGAAGAGGATCATCGGGAAGATCCGCTCGTCCGGTGAGTTCTCGCCCGTGCCCGAACTCGAGAAGCTCCAGTCGAGCTGGGCCGCCCCCACCTCCCGGAACTCATGACGGCCCTTGAATTGGAAATTCCGCAGGAAACGTTCGCGGTAGGTGAGCTGGTCGATCCGGGTGCGTTCCGGGTTCCCCGGGTCGAACTGGTTGATGGTCCGGCCGGTCTCCTCGGTCAGGTAGTGCTGGGCGCTCTGGTTGTTGAGGAAGCTGAAGGACAGCTCGTGGCCCGGCATGAGCTCGATGGCCGTGCTGGCCACCGCGCCCCAGCCCACCGTCTGGATGGCCTGGTCGCGCTGGAACTCGGAGGTCCGGAACAGTGGTCCGCCGTCCACCGGGTCGGTGCCGTAGGCATAGCGTCCGCGGAAGGCGCCCTCGTAGAACTGGAATTGCCGGTCGTGGTTGAAGGTCCCGAACCAGCCGAAGCGTCGCCCGAAGAGCCACGTCGTGTCGCCGCTGGAGACCGAGAAGTTCGAGTTCGGCCCGGGCTGGTCCGTGGACGGGGCGAAGGTGGTGTTGCCGAAGGAGCGCAGCGCCGCGTCGTATTTTTCGGCCAACTCCCGCCGCTGGGCCCCGGCGGCCTGCTGGGTGGTGTTGCGCCATGGGCGCTGGGCCTCGGTGAGGATCGACGGGTCGATGAGCGCCTGCGACGGCAGGGCCCGGGATCCGTCATCCATCGCCCAGAAATCGTTGCCCCCGCCCGGGATGTTGAGGAACCGGTCGTTGAGCGTGGCGGCCGTGTTGAGGCCGGCGCCGCCCGAGACGGAGGTGAATCCCTTCGCCGGGAAGGACTTGGTCACGATGTTGACCGCGCCGCCGGCGAACCCGCCCTGCAGGTCGGGCGTGAAGGTCTTGCTCACGACCACCCGGTCGATCATCGCCGACGGGATGAGGTCGAGCTGCGGGGCGCGCCGGCGTGGGTCCGCGCTGGGCAATTCGGCCCCGTTGAGCGTGGCGATGTTGTAGCGGTCGTTGAGCCCCCGGATGACGATCTGGCGGTTGTCGGTCGCCACCACGCCCGTGATCTTGGTGGTGATCTGGGCCGCGTCGCCGCCGCCGGTGCGGGCGATCTGCTCGGCGCTGATGGCCTCCTGGGCGGTGGCGGCGTTCTTCCGCTCCTCGAGCACGGCGGCCACCGTGCTCGGCTTGGTCGAGGCCTCGTCGAAGGCCGACTTGGCCGCCGTGGCGGCCGCCGTGGACTTCGAGGCGGCGAGGTTGCCCGCACCCGTGCCCGGCTTGCCCTGGATGGGCCGGACCGGGGCGGCGTCGGGCTTGCGGGCCTCGGCCTTGAAGAAGTTGCCCGCGCCGCCGCCTTGGGCCGGGGGCGCGTCGGACCTCGCGGCGCTGGCCGTGGGTGGGGCGGCCGTCGCCGGCGCGGCATTGGCCGGTGGGGCGGCCGTCTCCTCCACGATGTCGCTGGCCTTGGGTTTCGGGATGTCCGGGGTCGGCTCCGGCGGCTTGGGCTTGGGCTTGGGCTTTTCCGGCGGCTTGATGCCGGTGATCTGGTAGATCGCCTGCGGCACGAAGCCCGCCTTGTGGGCGAGGTAGGCCAGGCCGCCCAGGGCCAGAGCGTGGACGACGATCGAGATGACGAGGCTCGACCGGTCGCTCGTCTTCTTGGCGTTTCGGGCCATGCCGGATTCCTATTTGGCCGCGCCGGCCGTGTCGGTCGCGAGGCCGATCTTGGTGACGTTGGCCCGGGTGAGGATGTCGAGCACCTGCACCACCTTCTGGTAGTTCACGTTCTCGTCGCCCCGGACCACCACGCTGAGGTCGGGGTTGCTCTTGCGGAAGCGGATGATCTCGTCCTCGAGCTTCTCGAGGGTGATGGGCTCGGCGTTGAAGTACACGTTGCCCGCCGAGTCGACCGTCACGTTGTTGATGTCCTGCTTGTTCTGGTTCTGCGGCGGTTGCTGCGCCGCCGAGGGCAGGTTGATGTCGATGTCGTTGGTCGAGGGCGCGGTGGTGATGATGAAGATCACCAGCAGCACGAAGGCGAGGTCCAGGAGCGGGGTGATGTTCAGCTCACCCATCGCATGATGGTGGGATGCGGAGTACTTCTTGCGCCCGCGGCGTCCGGCGGAGGCGGAACTCATGGCCGGGTGGCCGGGCCCTGGGGCGCCTGGCCGAGGTTGAGGTTGCGCAGGGCGTCGGCGATCTCGTCGGCGAGGGCGCGGTTGTCGACGTAGCGGTGCTCGAGATCGGTCATGATCTCCGAGTTGAAGTTGTCCAGTTCCTGGGTGATCCCGCGGATGGAGGTGATCATCAGGTTGTAGGCGAACATCGCGGGGATGGCCACGAAGAGGCCGACGACCGTGGCGATGAGCGCGCCGGCGACGCCCGGCGCCATGGCCGTGAGGCTGGCGCTGGCCGCCATGGCGATGCCCGAGAAGGTCTCCATGACGCCCCACACCGTGCCCAGCAGGCCGATGAAGGGCCCGCCGGCCACCGCCGTGGTGAGGATGATCATGCCCTTCTCGAGCGAGAGGGCCTCGGCGCTGACACCCCGCTCCAGGGCCACCTGCACCGACTGGAACGACTCGAGGCTGATGCGTTTCTGGCCTTTGACCGTCACCGGGTTGTTCTCGAGGTGATACTCGAGTTCGCCACATCCCATCGCGTACACCTCGTAGGCCGGCGCGCCGGGGAACTCGCGCTTCTCCCGGAAGAGCTGCATCGGGTCCTCGATCTCGCGGAAGGCGGCGAGGAACCGCTTGGTTGCGGCACGGGCCTTCAGGATCTGGCGGCCCTTGGTGATGATCACCGACCAGGAGATCATCGACACGATGACCAGGGCCGAGATGGTGATCTTGCCCTCGATGGTCGCCTTCTCGAAGGCGAAGGTCAGGGCGTTGGCGAGGAGGGGTTGGAAGGGGTCCATGGGAGGCTCGTTTGGACGGGGGGTGGGCGGTGTTCGACGGGGCTCACTTCGCCGTCGCCCCGGCCGGCGCATTCGTGCCGAAGAGGCTGGATCCGAAGTTCACCCGCTCCCCGAAGGACTCGACCGAGCCCTTCTGCAGGCGCACCACGAACTCCTTCATGTCACCCACGCCCTTGTTGATCAGGTTGTAGGTCAGGAACTCCACCTCGCCCTGGGCCGAGACGGCATGCGGGCGGCCGAGGGTCTTGACCACCTCCTCGCGGGACATGCCCAGCGAGACCTGGTTGAGTCTGGCGGAGGAGGAGGCGCACCCGGCGACCCAGGCGGCGGCGGCGCAGGCGGCGGCGAGAAGGGTGACCCGACGGATCGAAGCGTTCATGCCCGGTCATGCTCCGGGGGACAGATGGCGGCAATTTGTCGTGTTTGTGACAAAACGGCGACGAACTCTTCGCGGTTCGGTTACCGGATCGCCCTGGAATCGACACCTGTGGCGTTTGCCTGGCCCCGTTCCCGCCACTGCGACGGGGCCATGCCGAACTCCCGCCGGAACCAGGCGCGGAAGGCATCCACCCCGTCGTACCCGCAGGCCCGGGCGACCGTGGTGATGTCGGTTCCCGGCTGTGCCAGGAGCGCGCAGGCCCTCAGCCGCCGCCACTCCCGCTGTTGGCCCGGAAGGCTTTCCCCGAAGCGCTCCCGGTAGATCGAAAGCAACCGGCGCGGCTCGCAACGGCAGCGACGGGCCAGTTCCTCGACCGGAAGGGTCATCAGCTCCGAGTCGGTGATTCGGTGCAGCAGTTCCTCAAGCCGGTCGCCCGCGTCCCGTGGGGAACCGACCGGGATGCCCGACGTGAACGGGGGTGGCGACAGCACCACCGACACCAGTTCCAGGAGGTGCGCACGCTGCTCGAGGGCGCTGGCGCCCCGGGAGGGCTCGACGCCGGCGAACCGCCGCGCGGCCGGGGTGCCGCCTTCCAGCACCCAGGGCAGGGGCGGTTCGGAGTCCTCCGGATGGTCGATCCTCCGGCGCTCGAACAGGGTGAACACCCCGAAGAGGGCCGACGGCTCCAGGCGGAACCAGCGGAACCGCACTGGTCCCAGGCGGCTGGCCCGCAGGGTGAGGCGGATGCCTCCGCCATGGACGGCGACTGCGCCGGCACCCATCGCCCGCGCCGGGTTGCAGCCCATCAGGTAACCGTCACCGGAAAGCAACCAGGCGAACGTCCAGCCCGGGGCCGGAAAGGACCACTCCGCGGCCGTCTCCAGACGCTCCTCGTGCAGCAGCAGGGATGAATCCAGCTCCATCTGTGCCGAAGATTGTGGATTTCCGTCACGCGGGGATGTCGGGACGGCAACAGGACGGTGACGTTTGATGTCCCTCGGGCGCGGCCTCATAGCCCGCTGCGCTCCATCCACGGCCTGACCAGGCGGTTCAGGAGGAGTCCCGCGGTCCGGAAGGCCATCTGGCGCCCCGGTGGCAGGTGACGGTCGTACACCGCGTTGTATTCCACCGTCGGGATCGACCCCCGGCGCCGCTTGAACTCGCCCGCGCCCGAGCTGTAGTTGAGCAACTGGCGTCGCCGGCCCACCTCCCGGTGGATTCCGAGGAAGAGTCGCCGGTACATCCCCGACTCCGCCGGCAGCGAGGTGTCGTATCCGATGAACGGCACGGTCGTGACCCGGTCGTCGAGACTGAAGAAACCGAACACCCCGGCCAGGCGCCCCTTCCGGTCACGAAGCCCGTGGAACTCCAGCCAGTGGTCGCGGATGGCCGCGCGGACGAAGGGCTCGTCATACTGGGGATTGAGCCGGGAGTGCTTCTCGAGGTAGAGCCGGCGGTACAGTTCGGCGATGCGGCCGGCGTCCGCCGCCTCGATGTCCCAAGGTCCCACCCAGCGGTAGCCGTCGTCCCGGGCGAGCTCCTTCTGGTCGCGCCGGAGCGTGGACGTCGGGCGAAATTCCCCGTCCCGGGCGTCGAAGTGGTGGACGATGCGGGCAGTGAGGAGGCGATGGCTGGAGCGCGCCAGCCTTGCCGCCAGCCCCGGTGCCCCGACCTCGTCGACATTGCGCAGGACCACGGCATGGTCGGGAAACCCTTGGACCAGCGCCCGGGTGACCGCCTCGGCCGACTCCGCCAGGCCCACGGGCACCGGATTGGTCGAGAACATCCAACTGTTCCACTGCACAGTGCGATCGGCCCGCGCGATCCGCAGGATGAGGTCCAGGCCCACGAGGCCGACCCGCGCGGCCATGCGTGCCGTCGCCCCGGGCAGCAATCCCAGTTCCTCGCGGGGGTAGTCGAGGTACTGGGTCAGCAGCGACACGGGGTAGGAGTCGTTGCCCCGGCGGTCGTGCACGGTGATCGGGCAGCCGAAGTTCCCGTCCACGATCCATCCCGGCCGCCCTCCCAGGTTCATGGCCGGGCGGAAGGCCTCGCCCGCCACCCGTCTCCAGTAGGAGGGAGGACCGGAGTCGCCTCCCCCGATCGCCGCCGCCGCCTCGCCCGCCCAGAGGATCCGGGCCGCCCGGTCAGGCGGCGAGCCGAGCGATGTGGAAGCTGCCATAGGTGTGGACCCGGTCGCGCGCGTGGCAGTCGGCCGCCCGGTCCCGGTCGTAGCGCAGCAGGTCACCGAGGTGGGCCCGCCGGCCCCGGTGCTCGACGGTGACCGGATCGACGAAGTCGGCACTGACGCCCCCGGATCGCCACAGGATGGTGCTCCCGGGATGCGCCCGGTCCACGATCGCCTGCCACTCCTCGGCAAGGGCCACGGGATGCCGGTGGCTCAGCCAGTCCATGTGGTCGAGCAGCACGAAGCGCGACAACGGGCGCGGGTGCTTCCGGAGGAATCCCGTGAGGCTGTCGGTATGGGTGCGGATGCGGTCGGCGAGTCCCGACTTCAGGCGCTGGAAGCCCTCCGGGCGGAGGTACTCCGGGCAGCACTGGCGGGTGTACCGCCCGAACAGGTAGAGCCGCCAGAAGTAGTTGTCGGCGGTGGGCAGGCGCATGCAGACCGTCTCGACGCAGTCCTCCATGAAGGCGGCGATGTCCAGGCCGCAGGTCCGTTCCAGGTGCTCCTTCTGGGCCGCCGGAACCCCGAGCAGGCTCAGCGCGATGTCGGTCCGCAACGCTCGCCGGATCGCCGGCCGCCAGAGCTTGTGGCGCACCCGCCCCGAATAGATGGCCCGCTGTTCCTCGAGGGAGGCCGCCTCGAAGAGCGCCCTCAGGTCCGCGAGGACCCCGGCCATGCGGAGGTACCGGTTCATCATCCGCGCGAACAGCCCGGTGGTGCCGCGGAGATAGAACGAATCCGACGGCCTGCGCCGGTCGAAGAACCCGACGTGACGGTCCCAATAGTCGCGGGCGTAGGCGGGCAGGTCCCGACGCAGGCGGGCGCGGTACCATGCCCGGAACTCCGGCGTCCCGCCCTCGCCGAAGACGGCGAAGAACTCGTCATGGTCGAGATGGCGGATGCCGGCCAGCTTCAGCTCGAGCAGGGCGTTCTGGCGGAAGTTCATGTCCACCGCATGGATGGCCTTCGGCCCGTCGAGCGCATAGTCCAGCGCGTTGCACCCGGCCGAGGTGATGAGCACCAGTTCGTCGTCCGGCCCGAGGCCGAGCACCTCCCGGTCGAGGCGCGGATCCTCCCAGCAAGTGTTGTAGACCAGGTGGTTTCCGTGGACGTAGTTGAAGAGCGTCTCCGTCGTCCATTGGGCCAGGCTTCTCATGCGCTTTTTCCAACAGGGACCCTATCCCGCATCCGGCCGGCACGGCAACGGATCGGGGGCTTCGACGCGGAAATGTCACCCCGTCGATGCCGGATGGACGCATGGCCGGTCCCCAATCGGGGGATGTCGCTCCGAGGCGGTGGTTCATGGCCGGGCATCCTGCGCAAGTACGGGTCGATGGCCCTTGTTTCAGCCCGACAGCGTGGTCTGGTTGCTGGTCTGGGCGACCTGGTCTCCCAGTGGACCTTCGACCGGAAGCATGGGCTCGAGGCGTTCATGCCCCGCGAGGTCGAGGCCACCGAGGATCAGGCGGGGTTCCGACCGGCGGATTCCGTGCAGTACCAGGGGGTGGATCCGGGGCTTGCCCGGGAGGTGCTGCTGGGGATCCCGGCCGGCGTGCGGTCGCAGGCGACCTTTGTCGACTACGGTTGCGGCAAGGGACGCGGGTTGGCCGTCGGAATGCTCGCCGGGTTCCCTCGCCTGGTGGGGGTGGAGGTCTCGCCGGAGCTCGCCGCGGCCTGCGATCGCAACCTCCGGAGGCTCCGGGAGCGCCATCCGGGTGTCGCCTTGGAGATCCGGATCCTCGATGCTGCCCGGTACGAACCGCCTGGAGGGCCCCTGGTGGCCTTCCTCTACAATCCGTTCCTCGGCCCCACCCTCGACGAGGTCGCCGGGCGGCTGGGACGACGCGACGATGGGCATCCGGTGTGGGTGGCCTACGTGAACCCGAGGGGCCGGGGCGCCTTCCCTCGGGCGAGCTTCCTCGAGCGTGCCGCCTGGGAGCCCTCGCGGGCGGTCCTGCTGGAGCGGCGTCTCCCCGCGTCGCCGACGACCCCGGCGGGGTCACCGGGTTCCTGAGGCCTGCCGTTGCAGGCGCTCGAAGGCCGCCCCGAGACGTTCGTCCGACTGTGCCATCCATTGCCGGAACGCCTCCGTCCCGGTCGGCATCGCCTGCGGGAGGCGCCCCGGGTTGAAATGGGTCATCCGCAGGCCGACGCCGGCTCGTTCCACGTCGAGGGCCAGCTCGAGGGATTCCGGGTGGCTCCTGCCCAGCCAGTGCAGGAGCGGCTTGCCCAGGCAGGCCGCCTCGGCCAGGTCCTCCGGACCGCCGTCGAGCACGATCCCCGCGCACCGGGCCATGCACCGCCGCTGGTGTTCCCGGTCCAGGGGGTGGAAGCGCAGGGTGGTGCCCACGACCTCGCTCCCCACGGTTTCCGAGCGGTCATAGAAGCAGTCGATCGGCACCCCGGGGTGCTGAAGGTGCCACCGTTCGACCTCCGGTCGCTGCTCGGCCCGTGCCAGCCGGATCACGAGGCCCTCCCCGGGGGTTTCCGGCCGGTCCTCGGTCGGGCTGTCGAGCAGCGGCGGGCCTGCGAACCAGCCCTGGTCGGGATGGTTTCCGAGCGGTTGGAACGACAGGGCGTGGCGGAGCCCCCCGAAGGAGCACCACCCCGCCCTTCGGGCCATCCGGTGGATGTCGGCCGGTGTCCTCCGGGATCGGGGCCTCTCGGGATGCGCGAGGCGGAGCCCATGGCCGATGCTCAGGAGCGGCACCCGGCTGAACCGGGTCGCCCGGTGCCAGGCCGTCAGGGGTTCCATGAAGCTCACGACGGCCTCCGCGCCGTCCGAGGCGATGGCCCGGTCGATCGCCGCCAGTCCGGCGCCCAGGATCCGGCGGCGGCCCAGGCAATCCAGGAACCACCGGAGGGCCGACGGTTGACGATCGATGCGGATGGGGACGCCGGCGCCGGGAATCGTCTCGGTGGGCGCCTCAAAGTCCCGGGAGATGCGCGGGGACGGGCTCTCGCAGTCGGTCCGGGCCAGCAGCACCCGCACGACTCGGTGAGCGTTCCGTCGGCACCATGCGTGCACGGCTCTCGCCTGCACCATCGCCCCCCGGGTTTCCGGCGGCACCACGAACACCAGATTCATGCAGTTTCAGCAGATGGATGTTTCCGTCGAAATCCTCGGCCAGCGCCGTGCAGCTCTCCACCCAGTCGCCGCAGTTGAGGTACTCGAACCCCTGGACCGTGCGGATTTCCGCCCGGTGGATGTGCCCGCAGATGACGCCCTCGACCCCGGATTGCCGGGCCAGATGCACCATCGCCTCCTCGTACTGCGTGACGTAGCGCACGGCACCCTTGGCCTGAAATTTCAGGTAGGCCGCCACCGACCAGTATCCGAAGCCGAGGCGCCGCCGGAGGCGGTTGAAGTGCAGGTTGAACTCCAGGATGGCGTCGTACAGGCGCGCACCGACCCGCTCGAGCAGGCGGTTGAAGAGCACCAGACCGTCGAGCTGGTGCCCGTGGAGGACCAGGTATTTCCGTCCGTCGACGCCTTCATGCACCACCCGCTCGACCAGGCGCACGCCGCCCAGGTTGAGCCCGAGGAACTGGGCCATGAACTCGTCGTGGTTCCCGAACACGTAGGTGACCCGGGTGCGCTTGCGGTTCATCCTCAGGATCTTCTGGATCACCGTGTTGGCCTCGGTGCTCCAGAGCCAGCGCCGGCGCAGCTCCCAGCCGTCGATGATGTCGCCGACCAGATAGAGGTTCTTGCACTCGTTCTGGTGCAGGAAGTCCAGCAGCAGCCCGGCCTGGCTATGACGGCTTCCGAGATGGAGGTCCGAAATCCAGATCGCGTGGTATTTCATCACGAAGATCCCGGGAGCACCCTGGGGTTGCCGCCAGTCTGCTAGACGGGCTCGGGGGTCGAGCCAAGCCTGAAACGGTGTGTCACCCCGATGTTGCCTGCCCGACGCCGGGCCGAATCGGAACACCGGGGCTGGAGCCCCGGCCGCCGTCGAAAAGGGGTGCCTTGGGGCGGGTGCGTGGGCACGGATCCCCGGCCGGACTTCACCGGAATACCATCGAACCGTCATCCGGTTGTCACACGAGGACCCAAGGGTGGTCGCCCGGTCGCCGCCAACCAGTCGAACCAAGGCCCGGCGTCCGGCCCATATCACCCATGAAAACTCGACGGATTCCCGCAGGATACCTCCTCTGGCTCACCCTCCTCTGTGCGTTGCTCGCCACCCGGGCGAGCGCCGCGACCAACCTCGTCACAGGTCATCTCTACGGCACCCAGACCTGGGTGGCGACCAACACCTACATCCTCACGGGGTTCACCTACGTGATGAGCAACGCGGTGCTGAACATCGAGGCGGGCACGGTGGTGAAGGGGGCCTCGGGCACCGGCACCTCCAGCAGCGCGGCCAACGACTTCGGCTGCCTCTTCGTCTGCCGGGGCGGCAAGCTCAACGCCAACGGCACGCCGACCCGGCCGATCGTCTTCACCGCGGTGTCCGACGACGTGTCCGATCCGGGGGATTTGCCCTTCCCGACACGGGGCCTCTGGGGTGGCCTCGTGCTCTTCGGTAATGCGCGGCTCAACAACCCGGCGTGGACGACGAACAACGTGTCGTACGACATCTACGAAGGCCTGCCCGATCTCGCGGTGACCAATGCGGTGAACGGGCAAATCGACTACATCCACCGGTTCGGTGGGACCGACGACAACGACAGCAGCGGTTCGATGCGCTACGTATCGGTGCGGCACGGTGGCAAGAAGCTGACGACCGACAAGGAGATCAACGGATGGTCGTTCTGTGGCGTGGGTCGCGGGACGGCGGTCGATTACCTCGAGGCGTACTGCGTCGCCGACGACGGGTTCGAGTTCTTCGGCGGATCGGTGGACACGAAGCACCTGGTGTCGGCGTTCAACGACGACGATGGGTTCGACACGGACCAGGGCTACAACGGCCGGAACCAGTTCTGGTTCGGCATCCAGGAGCCCGGGGCGAAGGACAACGGGTCGGAGCAGAACGGGCAGCCGCAGGCCCCGGACGTACGGGTGGCGGGGGCGCTGCCCCTGGCCGACTATGTGGTGCGCAACGCGACGCTGATCGGGGCCGGTGAGGCGTCGAGCGGCAACGACGCGTTGAGGTTCCGCCAGGAGAACAAGGCGAGGTGGTACAACTCGGTGATCACGGACTTCGGCGGGGTGCGGGTGCGGATCGACGACGACGGGGTGTCGACGCCGGACCTGAAGAACAACCTGTTCTGGGGCTTCAAGAGCGGGTCGAACGAGGACTACGGCAAGGAGTATGCGCCTGCGGCGTTGAATCCGGTGGCGGACCCGAAGCTGCGTTCGGTGAGCCGGAAGGCCGACGGGAAGCTGGATCCGCGGCCGGGTGCCGGGAGCCCGGTGTTCGACGGGGTGCTGTCGACCCCGGCCGACGGGTTCTGGACGCCGGTGGGCCACAAGGGCGCCTTCGACGTCGACGACAACTGGGCGCGTCACTGGACGGCCCTGGATGCCAACGGCTTCTTCCCGGCCCAGGACAATGTGTTCTACATGAGCCAGCAATACCTTTACGGAACCTACCATTGGTCCGCCACCAATGTGTACATCCTGACGGGGTTCACCTACGTGATGAGCAACGCGGTGCTGAACATCGAGCCCGGCACGGTGATCAAGGGAGTGTCTGGCACCGGCACGGGGGCCAGTGCGGCCAACGACTTCGGATGCCTCTTTGTCTGCCGGGGCGGCAAGCTCAATGCCGTCGGCACCGCCAACAATCCCATCATCTTCACGGCGGAGCGGGACGACGTGGCCGACTCGGGCGATCTGCCCTTCCCGACCCGGGGCCTCTGGGGCGGCATCGTGCTCTTCGGCAATGCGCGGCTCAACAACCCGGCGTGGACGACGAACAACGTGTCGTATGACATCTACGAGGGTCTTCCGGACCTCGCGGTGACCAACGCGTTCACCGGTCAGGTGGACTACATCCACCGGTTTGGCGGGACCGATGACAACGACAGCAGCGGCGTGATGCGCTACGTGTCGGTGCGGCACGGCGGCAAGAAGCTGACGACCGACAAGGAGATCAACGGATGGTCGCTCTGTGGCGTGGGTCGCGGGACGGTGGCCGAATACCTGGAGGCGTACTGCACGGCCGACGACGGGTTCGAGTTCTTCGGCGGATCGGTGAACACGAGGTACCTGGTGTCGGCGTTCAACGACGACGATGGGTTCGACACGGACCAGGGCTACAACGGCCGGAACCAGTTCTGGTTCGGCATCCAGGAGCCCGGGGCGAAGGACAACGGGTCGGAGCAGAACGGGCAGCCGCAGGCCCCGGACGTGCGGGTGGCGGGAGCGCTGCCCCTGGCCGACTATGTGGTGCGCAACGCGACGCTGATCGGGGCCGGGCAGGCGTCGAGCGGCAACGACGCGTTGAGGTTCCGCCAGGAGAACAAGGCGCGGTGGTACAACTCGGTGATCACGGACTTCGGCGGGGTGCGGGTGCGCATCGACGACGACGGGGTGTCGACGCCGGACGTGAAGAACAACCTGTTCTGGGGCTTCAAGAGCGGGTCGAACGAGGACTACGGCAAGGAGTACGCGCCGGCGGCGAGCAACCCGGTGGCGGACCCGCTGCTGGGCGGGATCAGCCGGGTGCCGAACGGGCAGCTGGATCCGACGCTGCGCGCCGGGAGCCCTGCCTACGGGGTGCCGCAGACGGACACGCCCGGCTTCGTGGCGGTGGACTTCACCGGCGCCTTCGGGGCCGAGAACTGGGCGCAGGACTGGACGGCCCTGGGCGCCGAGGGCTTCTTCAAGGCCACCGGCATCCGGCCCACCGGGCCTTTCAAGGCGCCTGAACCCCGGGCGCCCGTGCTGGCTGTGGCGGCACCCTCCGGCACCAGCCTTCGGCTGACCTTTGCCACGGAGTTGGGTCGCACCTACACGGTGCAGGGCCGGGCGGACCTGACCTCCGGGTCGTGGTCGGCCACCGGCACGCCGGTGCAGGGGACCGGCGCCGCCGTATCCATCGACGTGCCGGCGACGGGAGAGTCCCTCTTCCTCCGGGTGACGGTCCAGTGATCGTCGGCCGGGGTCGTCCCCGGTCTCCTCAACGTCGCGGGGCGGATCCTCTTGCAGGATCCGCCCCGTTTTCGTCAGTCGTCCGAACGGCCGCCCCACGGGCGGACGGCCAACCCGGCGATGGTGAAGGCGGCGATGCCCGCGACCGCGATCCAGATTCCCGCCTCGAGGAAGAGCGGGAGCACCGCGTCCCCCGCGAGCGAGCCCTGCCGGGCCAGCATCACGCCGCAGACCCCGAGGTAGCCGGCGCTGTCGGCCAGGTACATGAGGAAGCCCAGGTTCGCCCGGTCGCGGGTCAGGGCGATGAGTCGCTCGAAGACCGTGGCATGGACGGCGACATAGGGCAGATACAACCCCGTGCCCACCATCACCATGAAGATGAAGGGATCCAGTCCGCCGCCCCGCCACGCGAGGCAGGCGCCGAGGACCGTGGCCAGTCCGACGCACGACAGGACCAGTCCGGACCGGAACGCCCCGAGGTTGCCGCGCATCCGGGCCAGGAAGACCATCGGAACCAGCACCCCCAGGGCCACCCACAGCTCCGACCGGGTGAAGACGCCGGCGTCGCCGGAGCCGCCGAGCGCCGTCCACAGTTCGCGGGCGAAATCCGCCCGCAGGCTCCTGAGCACCGTGACCAGCAGGTAGGCCGCGCAGATGGCCCCCACCACCAGCCCGTGTCTGCGCAGGAACGCGATCCGGGCCGTACGGTCGACCGGTTCGCGTGCGGCCCGGGCCCGGATGTCCGACTCCGAGGGCGGAGCCACCCGCCCCAGCATCGACGCGAAGACCACCAGAGGCACCGCGAACACGGCCCCTGCCGCCGCCGGCATCCAGCGCTCGGGTACCCCGGCCTGCAGGAGTTGAAGCCCGACGGTCTTGGCGATGCCGTCGGCCACGATGAAGCTGCAGCACAACGCGGCGATGAACGCCTCGGACAGGCGTCTGCCCTCGAGGAACCCCAGCACCAGCCCGAAGACCATGCCCAGGGGAAGCCTGTTGAGGAACAGGCAGACGATCCCGGGGCCCAGTGGCAGGATTCCGAACAGCAGCCACGCCACCTCGGCCACCGCGATGAGGCCCAGCAGCGTGCCGATCCGGCGTCGGGCGGGCATCTCGGCGATCACGCGGATGCCGATCAGCTTCGAGGCCGTGTAGCCGACCAGTTGGGCCGCGACCAGCGACGCCTTCATGCCGGGCGAGAACGGATCCTCGACGTAGAGTCCGGCCGTGAAGGGTTTCCGGAACCCGTACATGCAGGCGTAGGTCCCGAAGGCCGCCAACATTCCATGGGCCGCCACGGCCGCCGGATGCCCTCTCCAGCCGCCGGATCCGGGGCGGTCATCGTCCTGCCCGGTGCCGGGCGACTCCTTGGGGGGTGTCATCGAAAGGGGTCTTCCCGGGATCGTCCGGCTCTCAGGGTTCGTTGGCCGTCACGGCCACGCGGCACCAGCGGCCGGACTCGGCGGGGGCGAAGGCCTCGTCGAGACGCCGGAGGGGCATCGGCGGGGACACCAGCGATTCCCAGGGGTGGTTGTCCCGATGCCGGTCGAGGAAACCGATGGCCTCGTCCAGATGGTGGGGGGCGTAGTTGTGCACTCCCCGCAGGGTGAGGCACTTGCGGATGAGTGCCTCGCCCGTCAGCGACAGCGAGGACTCCGGATGCACCATGCCCGCGAGCGCGTAATGCCCTCCCGGCCTCAGCCACCGGAGGCCCTCGGGAACGGCGCGGGCGCTGCCGCAGACCTCGATCACGACATCGACCTCATCCGGTGGAATGGGCGAAGGGTCCGAGGAGAGGACCGGCGTGCCGCCGAAGCGCGGCACGGCCGTCAACCGTTGCGGTTGGCGATCCACCACGAACACCGTCTCGCATCCGGCCGCGCGCAGCAGCGCGCTGCCGTACAGTCCCAGGAGGCCGCCCCCTGGATGACGGCCATGCGCCCGGTTCCATGAGGCAGGGATTCCATCACCGCCACCATCGTGGCCAGCGCGCAGTTGGCCGGGGCGACAGCCGCGTCCGGCAGCGTGTCGGGCACTGCGACCAGGTGGGTGCCCCGCCGGAGCATCAGGTGCGACGCATAGCAGCCCAGCAGGCCGCCCTGCTCGGTGAGGGGCGCATGTCCGTACTTGAGCAGGCGTTCGCATTTCTGGGGCAGACGCCATTCGGTGCAGGGCCGGCAGGTTCCGCAGGAGTCGACCAGGCTCCATGAGACGCGCCGGCCCAGCCACGCGGGCTCCCTGCCGTCCCCGACGGCGATGACGTGCCCGATTCCTTCATGCCCCAGGATCGTCGGCACGGGTCCGTGCCGACGTCCCGTCAGCGTGTGCAGGTCCGATCCGCAGATCGTGGACAGGTCCAGGGCCACCAGCACCTCACCGGGTCCCGGGTCGGGAAGCGGCAGGAGCGAGAACCCGAAGGGGTGTCCTGTTCCTCGGAAGATGGAGATCTGGGCGGTGCTCACGTGCCGATTGGAGGCGGCGGCCGATCCCGGGTCACACAGGATTCCATGGTGTGCAGGTGACGATTCCATGACTCCGGAGGGCATGCGACCGCCAGTCGGGTGACATGTCGGTGAACCGGGTCGAAGACCGTTGCCTCGGGGCATGCAGGGCGGCTATAAAGGGGGGGTATGCCGGGATCGTTTCCCGGCGGCAACGGAATCGATCACAATGAACTCAATCCTGAAGAATCCATTGGGCGTTCGACGGCACATGTTGCCGGCGATCGCCGCGTCCCTGGTCGCCTTGGCGATGCAGGGCTCATTGCAGGCGCAGGCGGTCTCCAACCGTCTGTTTTCTGAGAATTTCGACGGTCTGGCGCTGGGGCCGAACCGCGAGGAGGGTCTGGCCGGGCTGGAGGTGTGGACGGGCACGCCGCCGAGCGGTTGGGTGCTGGACAACTCGCAGATGCCGGGTTTCGGCACGCCGAACGACGGCATGGTGGAGTGGGCCGGATGGACCTTTGCCAACAAGGACTGGTGGGTGCGCGCGGCGGGCAACCAGCGGCGTGCGGAGTGGGCCTTCGGCGACAACACGGTGATGATCGCCGACCCGGACGAGTGGGATGACGCCGCTCATGCCAAGGGTCTCTTCAATGCGTTCATCGCGCTGCCTTCGATCAACGTGAAGGGTGCGGCCGCGAACTCGCTGGTGCTGGCCTTCGATTCGACCTGGCGGCCCGAGGCCTTCGATGACGGCGGTGCCAACTGGCCGGTCGACGAGAATGGTCGTCCGATCAACAACCAGAACGGCGTGGTGGACGCGTCCTTCGACGGCGGTGCGAACCAGCGCGTGGTGGACTTCAGCTCGGACTCCGGGAGCCCGAACTTCAAGAAGGACATCGACTTCATCAACGAGTCGGTGGTGGTGCCGCTGAACAACCCGGCGGGCGCGACGGCCTTGAACCTGCGTTTCGGCATGCTGACGGCGGCCAACGACTGGTGGTGGGCGGTGGACAACATCGCCGTGGGCGTGCCGCCGCTGCTCTCGAGCGTGACGGGCAACGGGTTGGCGGTGACCAACCGGATCGTGGAGGCGCTGGGCAAGACGGTGAACACGTCGGCCGGCGTGACGGTGACGGTGAACGGCAAGGCGGCGACGCCGGTGGAGGTGACCCGTGAACTGGTCAACGACAACTATCCGGAGAGCGAGCGGGTGTTCGTGAGCCACACGGGCACGCAGGTGTTTGCGCCGCGGTCGAAGGTGGCGGTGACGGTGCGCTTCACCGACAACACGGGCCGCGTGGTGGAGGAGAACGGGTCGTTCATCGCCCCGGGCTACCTGAGCGTGAGCACGACGCCGAAGGAGATCACCGCGGTGCTGACCGACGCGGCGTGGATGACGGTGAAGGAGTCGGCGGGCGTGAAGCTGGAGCTCAACGGCACGGCGATCACGGCGACGTCGGTGCGTCGCGTGGACAGCACGGTGGTGGTGAGCTACGTGAGCCCGTCGCTGATCCCGTCGGGATCGCGGCACACGCTGAAGGCGACCTACACGACGGCCACCGGCCAGGAATTGGTGGAGACGGTGGGCTTCACGGCGGCGACCTATGCGACCTTGTCGGCCGACCTGGCGACGGCGCCGGGCACGGGCACGGAGGCCGGCATGAGCTGGCGCACGCATCAGCTGGGTGCGGCCCGTCCGGGCGGCACGACGCTGGCGGCGGCGGAGTCGCAGCTGGCCGGAGCCTTGGGCGCCTCCGAGCATGACGCGTCGGGCGAGGTGGGCGGGGTGTTCAAGATCAACTTCGTGAACTTCGACCAGGCGTCGGGCGAGGCTGGCAACTTCAAGGCCAGCGGTCTGGCGGAGTTGTCGGTCAACGACGACGCGATCCCGGGCATCCCGGGCCTGAACGGTGGCTTGGACAACATCGCCGGCCAGGCGCTGGCGTTCCTGGAGATCCCTGCGGCGGGGCTGTACACGATGGTGGTGAACAGCGACGACGGGTTCCAGGTGTCGGTGGGCACGACGAACAACCCGAAGGCCCAGATCCTGGGTCAGTTCGACGGTGGCCGGGGCAGCTCGGACACGCGGTTCTACTTCGAGGCGCCGAAGGCGGGTGTGTACCTGTTCCGGCTGCTGTGGATGGAGGGTGGTGGTGGAGCGAACGTGGAGTGGTTCACGGTGAACGCCGACGGCACCCGGGCGCTGGTCAACGGCACCCAGGCCGGAGCCCTGCGCTCCTTCCGCCGCCGCACCGTCAGCGAGCCTAGCCTGCCGGTCTCCAACCGTCTGTTTTCTGAGAATTTCGACGGTCTGGCGCTGGGGCCGAACCGCGAGGAGGGTCTGGCCGGGCTGGAGGTGTGGACGGGCACGCCGCCGAGCGGTTGGGTGCTGGACAACTCGCAGATGCCGGGTTTCGGCACGCCGAACGACGGCATGGTGGAGTGGGCCGGATGGACCTTTGCCAACAAGGACTGGTGGGTGCGCGCGGCGGGCAACCAGCGGCGTGCGGAGTGGGCCTTCGGCGACAACACGGTGATGATCGCCGACCCGGACGAGTGGGATGACGCCGCTCATGCCAAGGGTCTCTTCAATGCGTTCATCGCGCTGCCTTCGATCAACGTGAAGGGTGCGGCCGCGAACTCGCTGGTGCTGGCCTTCGATTCGACCTGGCGGCCCGAGGCCTTCGATGACGGCGGTGCCAACTGGCCGGTCGACGAGAATGGTCGTCCGATCAACAACCAGAACGGCGTGGTGGACGCGTCCTTCGACGGCGGTGCGAACCAGCGCGTGGTGGACTTCAGCTCGGACTCCGGGAGCCCGAACTTCAAGAAGGACATCGACTTCATCAACGAGTCGGTGGTGGTGCCGCTGAACAACCCGGCGGGCGCGACGGCCTTGAACCTGCGTTTCGGCATGCTGACGGCGGCCAACGACTGGTGGTGGGCGGTGGACAACATCGCCGTGGGCGTGCCGCCGCTGCTCTCGAGCGTGACGGGCAACGGGTTGGCGGTGACCAACCGGATCGTGGAGGCGCTGGGCAAGACGGTGAACACGTCGGCCGGCGTGACGGTGACGGTGAACGGCAAGGCGGCGACGCCGGTGGAGGTGACCCGTGAACTGGTCAACGACAACTATCCGGAGAGCGAGCGGGTGTTCGTGAGCCACACGGGCACGCAGGTGTTTGCGCCGCGGTCGAAGGTGGCGGTGACGGTGCGCTTCACCGACAACACGGGCCGCGTGGTGGAGGAGAACGGGTCGTTCATCGCCCCGGGCTACCTGAGCGTGAGCACGACGCCGAAGGAGATCACCGCGGTGCTGACCGACGCGGCGTGGATGACGGTGAAGGAGTCGGCGGGCGTGAAGCTGGAGCTCAACGGCACGGCGATCACGGCGACGTCGGTGCGTCGCGTGGACAGCACGGTGGTGGTGAGCTACGTGAGCCCGTCGCTGATCCCGTCGGGATCGCGGCACACGCTGAAGGCGACCTACACGACGGCCACCGGCCAGGAATTGGTGGAGACGGTGGGCTTCACGGCGGCGACCTATGCGACCTTGTCGGCCGACCTGGCGACGGCGCCGGGCACGGGCACGGAGGCCGGCATGAGCTGGCGCACGCATCAGCTGGGTGCGGCCCGTCCGGGCGGCACGACGCTGGCGGCGGCGGAGTCGCAGCTGGCCGGAGCCTTGGGCGCCTCCGAGCATGACGCGTCGGGCGAGGTGGGCGGGGTGTTCAAGATCAACTTCGTGAACTTCGACCAGGCGTCGGGCGAGGCTGGCAACTTCAAGGCCAGCGGTCTGGCGGAGTTGTCGGTCAACGACGACGCGATCCCGGGCATCCCGGGCCTGAACGGTGGCTTGGACAACATCGCCGGCCAGGCGCTGGCGTTCCTGGAGATCCCTGCGGCGGGGCTGTACACGATGGTGGTGAACAGCGACGACGGGTTCCAGGTGTCGGTGGGCACGACGAACAACCCGAAGGCCCAGATCCTGGGTCAGTTCGACGGTGGCCGGGGCAGCTCGGACACGCGGTTCTACTTCGAGGCGCCGAAGGCGGGTGTGTACCTGTTCCGGCTGCTGTGGATGGAGGGTGGTGGTGGAGCGAACGTGGAGTGGTTCACGGTGAACGCCGACGGCACCCGGGCGCTGGTCAACGGCACCCAGGCCGGAGCCCTGCGCTCCTTCCGCCGCCGCACCGTCAGCGAGCCCGGCGGTGGCACGACCACGCCGCTGGTCTTCACCGGCATCGTGCGCAACGCCAACGGGTCGCTCACGCTGACCTGGACCGGCGGCGGCACGCTGCAGTCCAGCCCGTCGATCAACGGTCCGTGGACCGATGTCACCGGGGCCACGAGCCCCCTGACGCTGACGCCCGACCAGGCGACCCAGTTCGCCCGTCTGCGCCGCTGATGCCGACCCCGGTCGGCTGACTTCAGGGGGGGCCGGGGTTCGTGCCCCGGTCCCCCTTTTTTCATCCTGTTTTTCGAGTCCCCAGCCCGGCCTACGATCCGCCACCCGGATGCCGATGATCCCATTCCGAATTTCTTCCACCTGGCGGGTGTGTCTGATCCTGCTGGTGGGCACGCACAGTGCGCCGCCGGCCTCCGCCGGCGACCGGTTGATCGACTGGATTTGGCCGATGGTCCAGGCGCCGCCGGCCGTCCTGGCCACCAACCTGCCGACGGTGGACCGTTCCCGGGGGTACGTCGGCTCGGAGGCATGCCGGGCCTGCCATGGTGAAGAGCACGCGAGTTGGCACCGGTCCTACCACCGCACCATGACCCAGCCTGCCGTGGCCGGCTCGGTCCTGGGCCGCTTCGATGGCCAGTCCGTCGAGGTGGGAGGCCTGTCCTACCGGGTGTTCGAGCAGGACGGGGGATTCTGGGCCGAGATGCCCGACCCCGACCTCATGATGCAGGCCGCCGCGGCTTCGGACCGGCCGGCGAATCTCGCGCGGATTCCGAGGGTCCGGCGCCCGGTGGTGATGACGACGGGCTCCCACCACTACCAGACCTACTGGGTGCCCAGCCAGCGGGTGCCCGGATTGTTGCAGACCCTGCCGCTGGTCTACCTGCGGGAGGATCGTCGATGGATTCCCCGCGACGAGGCCTTCCTGCGCGGTCCCGACGACCGGCAGCGGCTCATCATCCAGTGGAACCACCAGTGCATCCGGTGCCACAGCACCGCCGGCAACCCGGGCCTGGACGAGGCGTCCGGTCTGCTGAAGACGAAGGTCGGTGAACTGGGCATCTCCTGCGAGGCCTGCCATGGCCCCGGTGGCTCCCATGTCGCGGAACGTCAGGCCTGGCGGGAGGAGCCCGCCTGGAACGGCCCGCCGGGCCACGACCCCGTCCAGCCCGCGCGGCTCGACCACCGGCGGTCCAGCGAGGTCTGCGGCCAATGCCATGGCGCCTACATCCTGCGCCCGGATCAGGCCCTCCGCTTCGCCACCAACGGCCCGGCCTACCGGCCCGGGGACAAGCTCTTCCAGACCCGCTACGAGGTGAGGCATCCGCGCGTGGATCCCCGGCCCGAACGGGTCGCCGATTTCCGGCGCAATCCGGAGTTCTTCCGTGAGCAGTGGTGGGACGACGGGACGATCCTCGCCGGTGGCCGGGAATTCAACGGCCTCGCCGCTTCCCGGTGCTACACCCGCGGCCGGCTCTCCTGCACCACCTGCCATACGATGCACGGCCCCGATCCCGACGACCAGTTGAAGGCCTCCGGGGCGACGTCGCAGTCCTGCACCGCCTGCCACACCGAGTCGCGCTTCGGCCAGAGGATCTCGGAGCACACCCGGCACCGTCCGGATTCCGACGGCTCCAACTGCCTCAACTGCCACATGCCGCACACCACCTACGCCTTGTTCAAGGGCATCCGTTCGCATCAGATCGAATCACCCGCCAGCGACCGGATCGCCCGCTACGGCACTCCCAACGCCTGCAACCTTTGCCACCTCGATCGCACCCTGGCCTGGACCCGCGAGCACCTCTTCGTCTGGTACGGCCAGAAGCGCCATCCGCTGACGGCCGACCAGGAGCGCATCGCCGCCGGGGCGCTCTGGATGCTGCAGGGCCACGCGGCCCAGCGGGTGATCGCCGTCTGGCACACCGGATGGCAACCGGCCCTGCGCGCCTCGGGCACCAACTGGATGACGCCCGTGCAGGCCCGTCTCCTGGCCGACGACTACGCCCCGGTGCGCCGGGTGGTCGCCGGGGCCCTCGCCGGCCGGCCGGAGTTCGACGCCACCGCGTACGATTTCATGGCGACGGCCGACCGCCTCGGCGCCTGGGCCAAGGGGCTCGAGGTTCAGGCAACCCGGCCGGATCGGCCCTGGGATCGCCTCGGGGAGGCGGTGCTCGTGGCACCTGACCGGTCCTGGAACCGGGGGGAGGCCGAGGCGTTGCTGGGCCGGCGGGACCGTCGCCCGGTCACGGTCCAGGAGTGATCAGTTCGGGTTGTCGAGTGGGTCCAGCGTCCAGACCACCCGGGTCTGCGGCACGAAGGCCTTGCCAAGGCTCGCGCTGCCGGGTGTGGTGTCGATGACTTGGTTGCCCCTCAGGTTCTCCGCATGCCCGTCGCTGAAGACCAGGTTCCCACTGCCCGAGTGACGGGCCGAGAAGCGGTTGGCGAAGGCGTGGGGCTGGCCGTTGTAGGCCGACTGGTTGGGGTGGAAGCGGGGTTCGTCCGGCAGCCCGGCCTCGGTGAAGACCACCGTCTGCGAGGGCATCTGGACGGCCGTCAGGCGGGAGGGTTCGCCATTGCGGATGAGCTTGGAATTCATCGCCAGCGAGAAGAAGGGCGAGGCCCGGCGGACGGTCGCGACGGGCAATTTCGCCGACGGGCAGGTGAACAGCGAGCCCTTGTCGTAGAACGCCTGGCCATTGGTGGCGTAATCGCGCACCGGCCGTAGCCCGATGCGGGGCGGGATGGCGTTGCACCATAGGTCGGCGTTGTTGGTGCTCTGGGCCTGGAGCCAGGTCAACTGGTCCTGGCTGAAGGGTTTCTCGCGTGGCAGGAACTCCGAGTTCTCCTCGGCATAGAGCATCAGGCCCAGCCCCCATTGCTTCTGCTGGTTGAGGCAGGAGATCCGCAGCGCGCTGCCCTTGGCCCGGGCCAGTGCCGGCAGGAGCATGCCGGCAAGGATGGCGATGATCGCGATGACCACCAGCAGCTCGATGAGGGTGAACCCGGTTCGGGAACGCTGGCCGTCCAGGGACTGCCGGAACTTCATGGCACCTCCACCCGGAAGAGGCCGGCGGACTCGCCCTCGGTCGGCAGGGGGACCGTGAAGGAGATGGGGCCGTCCGCCGTCGGGGTCTGGCTCGCACCGACCGTCGACCACGAGCCGTCCGCCCCGCTCCGCCGTTGCAGCCGGTAGGTCCGGGAGGCCTCGGCCTGGAGGCTGATGCGCAGGGCACCCTCCGCAAGGACCGCCGCCAGACGCGGAGAGGTCGGTGGTCGCACGATGTCGCCGGCGCGGATCCGTCCCGGGGAACCCCACTCCTTGACCCCCTCGAGGGTCGCCACGGCCTGGACCACGCCGTTGACGTCGAGGGCACTGGGCTTGCCGAACACCTTGGTGTCGGGGTCGACGTTGAAGCTGATGCCGGGATCCCCTGCGGGAAAATCCACCGCGTCGATGGTGTCGGTATTGGCCGTGGCCGTGGCGTTCCACAGACGCAGCCCGTCGCCTCCCGAGCTCAGTCCGATGCCGCTGCCGGTGTAGCTCACGATCTTGAGTCCCGGCGGCAGGTTCGAGGCGCCCCACCAGGTGCGGAACTGGTCCGCGGTGAGCCGTTCCACGAACACGATGGATTCGCCGGGCAGGATGACGAGGTTCGTGTCGGTCAGCGTGATGGCGCTGGCCAGGCTGGCGCTGTTGTCGTCGAAGCGCCATCCGGTCAGCGAGACCGGAGCCGGCGAGAAGGATGTGATCTCCCACCAGTCCTCGGGCGCGAAGCCCACCCGGTCGATGAAGCCGGGGTCCAACGTGGTCCGCGCACTGCTGACCTCGGTGATCCGGATCTGCGGTCGACCGAGCACCGAGACGGTGACCGTGTGGACCACCGATCCGCTGCCATTTGAGGCGGTGACCGTGTAGGAGCCGGACTGGGCCTGCGTGACCGCGGCGAGGCCGAGGGTGGCCGCGGTCGCGCCGGCGATGGGTTTGCCGTTGAAGGACCACTGGTAGGTTGGTTCCGGCACGCCCGAGGCCGCCGCCGTCAGGGTCAGGGAGCCGCCCTCCAGCGCGCTGGCGTCCGCCGGGGTCTGGACCCAGCGCGGGGCGGTGGGGGCCGCCGCGATCGACAGGCGGGCCGGTGGGCTGGTGAGGGTCTGGAGACCGTTGTCGAGGGCCACCGAGTAGAGACCCGAGGCGGCCGCCTGGACATTGGTCAGGCTGAGCGACGGCCCGTTCTGCCCGGCGATGGCGACCCCGTTGAAGAGCCACTGATACCGGGGCCGGGGGAGTCCGGCGGCCTCAAGGGTGAAAATCGTGCCGTCGCCGGGGTTCACCGTGCGGTCGGCGGGCGGGACCAGGATCGACAGGGCGATGGACGGTCCTGCCGCGCCGGGCGAGCCCAGGTCACCCCCGTCGGCGGCGGCGAAGGCGCCGGGGCTTGCGGCGACGGTCCGTTCGGTCAACAGGCCGGTCCTCGGATCCGGGATGAAGGTGGCACCGTTGGTGCCCGCCGCCCCGAAGTCGACCGAGATCTGCGGAGTGCTTTCAGGACCGGCGGCCGCGTTCCACAACCGGAGACCGTCCCCGGTCGAACTCAGGCCGATCCCGCTGGCGCTGTAGGTGACGATTTGCAGGGAGGCGGGCAGCGACGGGCCCCACCAGGACCGGAAGGCCGCCGCGTCGAGGTCCTGCACAAACACGACGGACTCGCCCGGCGAGAGGGTCAGGGCCCCCAGCGTCACCGCCCCATTGGCGGTGCCCCCGTTCGAGTCGTTGAGCCGCCATCCCCGCAGGTCGAACGGAGCGCTGCCGTAGTGGGTCACCTCGAACCAGTCGGCGTGGATCGCCGGCGTGCCGTTGGTGGACTGGTTGGAGTGGACTTCCGTGATCGCCAGCTGGGCCTCGAGACCCGGCATCCGGGCCATCGACAACCCGAGGGCGAGGAGGGTGGACCATCGGATCGGGGATCGGTGCTTCATGGCGCGTGGCGGGTTGGCGTACGGAGGGTCGGTGTCGCGAGGGTCGAATCCCCGGCCATGAGGCGGCGCACGCAGGACCTCCCGAATGCACGCCCGAACCCGGCGTGTGGTTTTTCTTCCCCCCAAAGGATGGCTTCTGTCTGCCGACTATCCGGTGACACCCGGGTGACAACCGGGTGACAAGGTCCGGGACCGGAGGTCCGGGCTCCGTCCGGAGGGCTCGTCACCCTGCAAATTCGGCGTCACGGCCACATGGTCATCCGGTGACGGACCGCGGAAAATGGGCCTTTTCGACCAGCGGCTCGCCCATGCGGACCCGGTCGCCCACCGCCAGTCGCGGGTGGACCTTGAAGCCCGACGGCGCGAACAGAATGATGGTGGAGCCGTGCTCGAACCATCCCAGTTCCTCACCCCGGTCCACCGGGCGGCCCACGTCGAACTCGCGGGGCCCACGGCGACCCTGGTGCAGCACGAGGTCCAGGCAGTGCAGGCGGACCGAGGCCACGAGGATGGCCGCCACGGCCACCAATGCGACCGGGGTGCCATCCCCGAGCCGCAGGCGGATGACCGCCCGCTCGTTCCTGCAGAAGAGCGCCTCGATCCGCCGCAGCGCGATGGGGTTCACGTTCCAGGTGTCGCCGGAGAGGGAGCTCACGTGCTCCACGGTCGCCGCGTCCGGACTGTGGAAGCGGTGATACATCGCGGAGGTCAGGCGCAGGGTGATGTAGGTCCCGTCGTGGAACGGCCGTGCGGCCTCGGCGGTGCCGAACAGGTCCCGGATGGAGTAGGGGAAGCCCTTGGCCTGGAAGGCCTCGGTGCCCCGTACCGGTCCGAACGCCCCGACGATGCCGTCGCATGGACTGACCAGCATCGACGGGTCCGCATCGATCGGCCGGGCCCCGGGCTTCAGGTCCCGCGTGAAGCAGTCGCGCAGGCTCTCGAAGCGCTGCTGGCGCGCTTCGGACAGGTCCAGATCCGTGAAGAGGCGCCAGCCCGCGATGAGGCCCCGGGTGAGCCATGGGCTGCGGACGCGGCTCAGGCGCCCCATGGCCCGGGTCAACAGGGCCCTGGGCACGCGGTTGGTCAGGAGAAAGTTCAGGTCCTCTTGCAGCAGCAGCCGGTCGCGCAGCCGGCGCCGCGGCCCGCCGTGTTGCGGGGTGCGGCCGACGCCCCCCGGGGGTGGTGGCCCTTCCGTGGAGGTTCCTGCGGAGCCGGTGTCGGCACCGTTGCTTTGGTTGGATTCCATCATGACTGAAATTCTGTTCTCACCCTGGGCCGCCCTCATTCCTGCGGCCGGTGCGCTGGCCTGGGGCCGGCGGCGTCTTCAACTTTCCCTCGCCAAGCATCCCTCCCTCGCCGGGCACTCCCGGTGGGCCCGCCGCGTGTCGAGGCTCATCCCGGGCTACGCCTACGGGGACGATGAGTTCTTCCGGTCCGACGGGGCCCCGCCGGAGGTCGAGGCGCGGCGTCGGGAGGGCTTCTTCCGGCTGGCGGGCCGGTTCATCGGCCACCATCCCCGGTCCCTGCTGCAGACCACCGAGGCGGCCGGGCGACTTTCCGACCTCCAGTTCACGGGGGCCTACCGCGTGCCCTTCCAGTTCAGCCCCTACCTGCGCCGGCATCTCCGGATCGGCGCGTTCTACGAGTCCAGCGCCGGGGTCGGGATCACCGATCTCGACGGCTGCCGCCATGTCGACCTGACCGGCTCCTTCGGGGTCAACCTGATGGGCCACGATTTCTACAAGACCTGCATCGAGGAGGCCGTGCACCGCGCCCGGGACCTGGGCCCGCTGCTCGGGGGCCTGCATCCGAGCACCGCATGGAATGCCGAGCGGTTGTGCCGCATCTCGGGCAAGGACGAGGTCTCCTTCCACATGTCCGGCACGGAGGCCGTGATGCAGGCCGTGCGCCTGGCCCGCTACCACACCGGACGGCGTCAGCTGGTGCGTTTCTGCGGCTCCTACCACGGCTGGTGGGACGACGTCCAACCGGGTCCCGGCAACCCGGTGCCGCCGGCCTTCACCTACACTCTCAAGGAGATGGATGCGGCCACCCTCCGGGTGCTGGCCACGCGCCGCGACATCGCCTGCGTGCTGGTGAACCCGCTGCAGGCGCTGCACCCGAACCGTCCCGCCCCGGGGGACTCCACCCTGGTGGACGGTTCCCGGGTGGCCGGTTTCGACCGGGCCCGCTACACGGCCTGGCTGCGCGAGCTGCGGGAGGTTTGCACACGACGGGGCATCGTGCTCATCTTCGACGAGGTGTTCCTGGGCTTCCGCCTCGCCCCGGGTGGCGCCCAGGAGTATTTCGGCATCGACGCCGACCTGGTGACCTATGGGAAGACCCTCGGTGGTGGCTTGCCGGTCGGAGTGGTCTGCGGACGGCGGCACCTCATGCGCCGCTTCCGCGAGGACCGTCCGGCCGACCTCTGCTTCGCGCGCGGCACCTTCAATTCGCATCCCTATGTGATGGCGGCGATGCAGGTCTTCCTCGAACGGTTGCAAACCCCGGCGATCCGCGCCCTGTACGAGGGCCTGACCGAGCGGTGGGACCGGCGTGCGGCCGGGCTCAACCGCCGTCTCGAGGCGGCTGGCCTGCCGGTGCGGGTGGCCAACCTCTCCACGGTGTGGACGATCCTGTACGAGGTGCCGGGTCGTTACCATTGGATGTTCCAATTCTACCTGCGGGCCGAAGGCCTCGCCCTGAGCTGGGTGGGCAGCGGCCGGATGATCTTCAGCCTCGACTTCAGCGAGTCCGACTTCGAGGGCGTGGCCGACCGCTTTGTCCGGGCTGCCGAGGCGATGCAGGCCGACGGCTGGTGGGCCGTGATCCCCGGGCTGGATCGCCGGTCGATCCGCCGGCGGATCCTGGGGGAGGTGGTGGGTCTGCTCGGAAGGGGGAGAGCCCTCCGGAGGGATCCGGCCGCCGGGGGTGTCGAGCCCGCCTGAAGGGGGGACCCGATCCCGGCCTCCCGGCGCCGGGGCTGGGGGCGCCACGGGAGGATCCACCCAGGGCCGGTTCACCGGGTGGCGCCGGGCTGGTCGATGGGTTCTTCCAGGTCGGCCTCGTCGAGTCCGTCCTCGAAGGCGTGCTCCATCGGATCGATCAGCTCGCCCCGCAGCAGCGCCAGCGGCGACCGCCAGTAGAGCAGGATGTCATGGAACGGATCGGTCATGATCTTCATCGCCCACACCAGGCCCGTGGTCACGTCGCGGAGGAAGAACAGGTGCACGGTGCGGAACAGCAGGCCGCCAACGCCGACGAAGAGCCAGATCATGCCGAGGCTTCGCACGAAGCCCGACTCGACGGTCTCGCGGTCGAGCAGCCCGAGGAAATCGGGGCTGAACCAGAGGACCGCCGGGGACGCGGCCCACAGGGCCATGAGCACCACCTTCCGGCGGAGGTTGTAGCCCACCTTGATGTCCTCCTTGTGCTCGTGGGTGGCCCGGTTCACATGGTCATAGCCCTTTGGCTCGAAGAAGAAGTGTCCCGACTGGCGCGAGGTCATGGAGATGCCCCACGCGATGAGGGCTGCGATGGCGGGATCGACAAAGAGGAACGCGTAGGCCACGACGAAGGACGTCGCGCTGATGAGGTGCAGCGACTGGTTGATGCGGCTGTGGTGGTAGTACCGGTGATCGTCCCAGCGCTGGGTGCGAAGGGCTTCGAGGTATTCCGAGAGCGGGGCCTTCTTGATGCGGTTCATGGAGGGGTGTTGGGGTTCGGGTCGGGGAGTCCGTGCGTCTTCACGGCCGATCGAACACGGATCGTGTGAAGGTCCGATGTCGATCCGGTTTCGATACCGAAATATCGTCAATCCGCCATCGGTTCGTCGCCTGACCGGTGTTCGGTTACGGCGTGAGCTCCGGAAGACATCCCCACGGGACGCCGCGGAGGGCCTCGTCCGCGGGCCAGGCCCTGCGCATCTCGCTGGTCACGGAGACCTACCCGCCCGAGATCAATGGCGTGGCCGTCACGGTGGCCCGGTTGGTCGAGGGCTTCCTGGCGGAGGGGCACCGGGTGGATCTGATCCGTCCGAGGCAGCCCGGGGTGGATGGTCCCCGGCGTGTCCCGGGCTTGGAGGCGCCATCCGGCCCCGACCCGTCGCCCGGGCTGTCGGTGCACACGACGCCGGGGATGGGCATCCCGGGCTACTCCGGCCTGCGCATGGGCCTGCCAATGCCGGGACGGCTCCGTGCGCTCTGGCGGGCCCGCCGGCCCGATCTGGTCCACATCGCCACCGAGGGTCCGCTGGGATGGTCCGCCCTGCGGGTCGCGCGGTCGGAGGGGCTCCCGGTGGTCTCCGAGTTCCGGACCAACTTCCATGCCTACAGCGCGCACTACGGGTTCGGCCTGCTGCGTCCCTGGGTGCTCGGCCACCTGCGCCGGTTCCACAACCGGTGCGCCACCACGATGGTGCCCACCGAGGGCCTGTCCGGCGACCTGCAGGCCCTGGGATTCGAGCGGCTGCGGGTCGTCGCCCGGGGCGTCGATTCCCGACGGTTTGATCCCGCCCGCCGTTCCACGTCGTTGCGGGCCTCCTGGGGGGCGGGCCCCGGCGATCTGGTCGCGATCTCGGTGGGTCGGATCGCACCGGAGAAGAATCTCGAGCTGCTGGTCGAGGCGTACGGGCGGATGAGCTCGATCCGACCTGGGATGCGCCTGGTGATCGTGGGAGATGGCCCGGCCCGGCCGCGTCTGGAGGCCGCCCTGCCCGGGGCGATCTTCGTCGGGCGCCGCACGGGGGAGGACCTGGCCACCCACTACGCCTCGGCCGACCTGCTGCTGTTCCCCAGCCTCACCGAGACCTTCGGCAACGTCACCCTCGAGGCCATGGCCAGCGGCCTGGCGGTGGTCGCCTTCGACTACGGGGCGGCGGGCTCGATGGTCGCCAATGCGGTCCACGGCTGGCTGGCCCCCTATGGAGACTCCCGGGAGTTCCTTGGTCTGGTCGAACTGGCCGCCGGGGATCCGGGTCGGGTTCGCCACTGTGGTCGTGAAGCCCGGCGGCGGGCCGAATCCCTGTCCTGGGAACGCATCGTCGGCGAGGTCCTGGCCATCCACCGGGAGGCCCTGCAGGCGGCTGGCCGTCCGGCGGCCGCGGGCTGACCCGGCAACGCTCGGCCCGGACGCACCTTTCCTGGCCCTGCGGCGTGGGCGACCTTGGCAAATGTAACATTTGGCGACTTGCCGGCCGGATGCGTCCGGTCCAGACCTTGGGCGACGCCCAGCGGTGAAACGTCACCGGAATGATTCCGGGACGAAACACGCGGGCACGATCGCGCATGAAACGCACCAAATCCGCACCCAGCATGGCCCGAAAGCTGGCAACCCATCGAACGATCGAGCGGAAGGCCGCGCTGGTGATGAAACAGGCCGAGGTGGCCCACCAGCAGTACCGGCAGGCCAAGCTCGAGTACAAGGCCGCCAAGAAGGCCGCCCGGTCCGCCAAGGCCCTCTGGCATCGCCTGCGCACCTCCGCCCGGGAGGCCGGTCGGGCGCTGGACAAGTCTGCCAAGCGGTTGGCCCGACCCAAGGCGACGGCTCCGGCCGGGGCCTGAACGAACGTGGGCCGCCCGACGGGAAGTCGGGCGGCCCGGCAAGTTTCTGCGCATCACGGCGTCCGGAGGATCACGGAGCCTGTCCGTGTTCCCTCTGGGGTCCCATCCGCCGATCGGCTCGGCATAAGGCAGCCGGCTCGGCTCAAGGCAGGATTCCCACCCGGTAGTACCGCTGGGCGGCCGTGGCCGGACGAGGGTCCTTCAAGAGGCGCACCGTGCCGTCGCCGGCGGTCTGGGGCGTCAGTGCCTCCCAGGGTCCCTCAAGGGTGTCCTTGCCCTGCAGGGAGTAGCGCCGGCCCGGCAGCGACCGGAAGAAGACCGACGTGCCATCGGAGGCGGGCTCGATCCGGCGCAACGACGGGGCCAGGACGGCGTCGCCCCGGCGACCCAGATTCTGGACCCGCAGGTCGAACTCCGACCCGAGATCCGGCTCGCCGAAGGATCCCAGCCGGGCGAGGTAGTCCGCCAGGGCGCGCTGCTCTCCGCCGTCGGTGCTGAAGACCATCGGGGTCCCCGTCGGGGTCAGATCCACCCGGTTCTTCCCCTGGGTCAGGGCGAAGTAGCTGTCTCCGCCCGAGGCCATGAAGTTGAGGGTCACCATGCGGAATGTCCGGTCCGGGTCCCCCATCATCCGGCCGTCCTCCACCACCAGGTCGAGGGAATCGTCCGCGCGGATCACGACCAGGTTCCGCAGCCGTTCGCCCGCGAAGTCGATGACCGTGGGCGTGCCGTTGGTCGCTCGCAGGTAGGTCATGGGCTTGTTGGTGGGCTGGAAGCTGAACTGCATGCCGGACACCTGCGGGAATTGTCCCGGGGTGCCGCTGCCGGCGACGGCCCATTCCATCGTGTCCCGGAGCTGGCGGGCCGTGAGGGTCAGCAGGCTCAGGGTGTTGTTGAAGCGGAGGCTGTTCTCGATGTCGAGCTGGCTGATGTCGCCCGCCTTCTTCCCGACCCGGGGATTGGCCGCCGGCGGCACCGGGAAGGTGGCCCCTCCCTCGGAGGCGAACCCGCCGATGGAGTCGCGGATGCCGCCGCCGTTCTTCAGCGACACCGTCGCGGACGGGTCGGTCTGCCGGGCCCGGAACAGGTTGGCGTCGGCCGTCAGGTTGCCGAGGTTGCTCTCCTCGGTGCGCACCGAGTTCCTCAGCCCGTTGAGGTACACCTCGGTCCGGCCGAAGCGGTTGCCGTCCTTGGCGTCGAGGATCGCCGCCAGATTGGTCACCACCGACAGCACGGCCGGCGCGGGGGCCGCGTTGCCCGCATCCCTCACCCCCTGGGCGTCGGCCGCGTAGGCGCCCGAGCGCGCGTCGACGTCGCGGATCAGGCCCGCCTCGTCGAAGGAGAGCAGGAGTCGGCCGACGTAGCGGTAGTTGGCCCCGGCATTCACCACGAGCACCGGTTCGCCCGAGCCGGAGGTCTTGCGCACCGGATAGGCCTCGGCGGCGAGGTCGCCGTCGCGAAGCCGGTCGCCGGGCTTGGCGAAGACGGCATGGGAACCGCCCGCGATGACCACATCGACATCCCTCAGGCGCGTGGCGAGGTCGAGTTCCAGCGCGTACGGTAGTCGTCGGGGTGCGCGGGGTCCTTCATCGGAATGAGCGAGAGCGCCTCCCACTTCTCGCACAGCGAGTTCACATCCTGGTTGGTGCTGGTGTTGAGCCCGAACCGCGCCAACTGGACCGGGTCCAGCAGGTCGACCAGATCCTGCCGGGCGACCGTCTTCAGGCCGGAGGCGGGCAGGGGGAGGTGACCCGGGGACCCCGGCTGCAGGTCGTGTCCCGTGCCGGCGATGTTCCAGGCCCCCTCCGTCGAGGCGACGACGACCTTCTTGTAGGTCGGCGACAGGCCCGGATCGGCTCCCCGACCGATCCCGTCGCGCTCCAGGACCAGGAAGGTCGTGGCGTTCAGGGCGAGCACCTCGCTGACCGGGGTGTGGCGGTTCGTCGTGGCGTTGCCGTTGAGCGTGAGCGGATACACATGCTCGGCGAGCACCCGGCCGTAGGTCGGCGACGCGGCGTCCGCATCAAACTGGAGGATGCGGGTGTTCCGGCCCAGGTTGCCCGCGCCCCCGTCCTGGATCGTCGGCGATTGCAGGAAGGCGATGAGCCGTTTGCCATCCGGGGTCAACGAGAGCCCCTCGAGGCCCCGGTTGTTCCGCCGGCCCGAGGTCGGGGCGGCCGCCCCGGTGAAGTTGAGACGACCCGGAAAGGCCCCCTGGAAGGGCAGCAGGGCCGGCGGCGGCAGCACGGTCTCCGTCAGGCGCGCCTGGGCATCGAAGCGGAAAAGTCCCGGCCCGTATTCATCCGAGATCCAGTATCCGCCCCCGGGCAGGAGCACGATCCCCTCCGCGTCGAGCGCGCGCCGGCCGCCGCCCTTCGATCCGTCGGGCGAGGTCGGCACCGTCGTCCGGTTGGTGCTGCCCGCATCGAATCCCGTGAAGAACACCTGGTTGGTTCCCTCCGGATAGGTCAGGAGGATCGTCTGGGTGTTGGTGAAGGTGATCTGGTCCTGGGCGGCCACCTGCGTTCCCTCGTAGGGCCGGATCGAGAAGCCATAGACCTCCATCCGGGGCCGGAAGTCGGTGGTTCCGTCGCCGAAGCCCCGGTCCGGCAGACCGATCAGGCGGCCCGACAGGGTGCCCCCGGAGTAGGTGAGCGACTCGGGTTCCACCGCCATGGCCGAAAAGCCACCGAGGGTGTCCTGCCGGCCGTCACCGGCCTTGTCGAAGGTGTTGGCGGGAATGCGGCCGACCCCCACCAGACCTTTGCTGACGAATCCCTGGATTTGGCCAAGAGCGGAGAGACCGCCGGCCATCAGCAGGGCCAGGACCCCGAGCGACGCGTGTTTCATCGTCCCGATACCACCACCGCCATGTGACGGTCCGGTGGGGGCCCGGTGAACAGCGCGGCAAGAGCCGATGACGATCCGGTGACGTTGCCCGTGCCCAATTCAGAAGGGCAGGCTCGATCGCACGAAGCCTGGAGGAGAATTTTCCAGGACTCGGCTCCGGCCAGCCCCGGGTCCTGTGGCCAGCACCGGTGGCGAGGGATCAGGAAGACTTCCCGGACAATCGTTTGCGCAGGAGGGCAAAGGCGACGAGCGCGGTGCCGGCGACGGCAGCGCTGGTGGCCGGTTCAGGCACGGCCGAGAAGCAGACGTCGTCGAAACGCCAGGGTCCGGACCCGCTATAGGCACTGCCAAAGCCGGTGGCGGTGTAGGCACTGAGTCCGGGATTGAAGTTGGATACGATACGAACGTACAGGTTCGCCTGATTGTCGGCTTCGGAAGGCAACGAGACGGACCGGTTGAACCAGGTGGCGGCCGCGCCATTGGCTGCGGGGGTGATGGTGAAGACCTAGGCCGGTTGATAATTGCTGTTGTCCGTCGACCAGAGAACCGATTGACGATTGGCCGACTCCAGGCCGTGTCGGACCGCGTAGGACAGGGTGATACCGACCTTGCCTACAGTGGAGATCTGCACCTGAATGCCTGCCGAAAGATTGCCTTGGCCTTGCGTGGGATAGTTGGCCGTCCGCCACCCCGCATTCTCATCATCAAAACTACCGGCAAATGTGGCAGTAGTGCCATCCAATAACGATAACGTTCCGCTCCCGGTCGATGGGGTCAAATTGGCGGCATTGAAATCCCATTTGGTGATGAGGATTTGTGCCTGAGAGGACAAACCCACCGTCATGAGACCCAAGCCACTGAGTCCCAAGCAAAGAACACGTTTCATTCCAAGCAGGTTCAGCAGGTTTTGATCCAGATTGTTCCAGCGGGTATCCGATGATTGCCAATTACATAACCGATGAAATGACATGGATGACCGGACATACCGCTGCGCGATCTCAATATAAGCTCCGTCGATAGGGGGTTGTCAACAAATAAGTTGCCGCGATGTTTGCCAATAGACGACATCGACCCCGCCTTCCGCTGTCCTGGTACTACTGGTAAACGTTCAGGTCTTGCCAACTCTCTTCGGGGGGGAGCGCAATTGTCAAAGGCATTCCGGTCCGATCACTTCGGGTTCGGGCATTGATGTTTCCGGAATGCCACACTGGCGGGTTGCCGATCTGTCACCGTCGTGACCGGAACCGTCTAGGATCACCCTCAGGACCACCCCGCCCCCAGGGCCAACCTGCAGGGAGGCCGTGCGACGGGGTCCGGGGCGGGCCTCCGGCAATTGGGGGAACACCTTTCTGTTGCATCCGGACGCCCTTTCGCGTCTTTGGCGCGAAGGATCCGCCCGACACTGCGCCCCCCCTAGGCGCCTGACGCTCCGATGAACTCCATGGACCCCTCGGCCCTGCGCCGCCGGCTCGCGGCCAATCCCGCCCTGTTTGCCTGGGTCGCCTCGGCGGCCGCCTTCGGTGGGTACACGGCGATGTACGCCTTCCGCAAACCGCTCTCAGCCGCGACCTTTTCCGGCCAGGAACTGGGTGGCGTGTCCCTGAAGGTGCTGCTGGTGGTGGCCCAGTTGCTCGGCTACACGGTGTCGAAGTTCCTGGGCATCAAGGTGGTCAGCGAGGCCGGCGCCGGCAGGCGCGTGGCCCTGATCGGCGGGCTCATCGGGCTGGCGTTCCTGCCGCTGGTGCTCCTGCCGCTGGTGCCCCGATGGGCCCAGGTGGGCTGCCTCTTCGTCAATGGCCTGCCCCTGGGGATGATCTGGGGCCTGATCTTCGGCTTCCTCGAGGGGCGTCGGGTCACGGAATTCCTCGGCCTGGGCATGAGCGTGAGCTTCATCTTCGCCTCGGGCTGGACCAAGTCGGCCGGCGTCTACCTCATGGGTCGCTGGGGCGTTCCGGAGTTGTGGATGCCCGCCGTCACCGGGCTGTCCTTCCTGCCGCTGCTGGGCCTCTGCCTGGTGTTGCTGGCGTCGCTGCCGCCCCCCAGCGCCGAGGATGTGGCCGAGCGCTCGGAGCGCGCCCCCATGGACGGGGCCCAGCGCCGCAGGTTCCTCGCGGGCAACGCCCTGCCGCTGGCCCTATTGATTCTGCCCTACGTGCTGCTCACCGTGTACCGCGACCTTCGGGACACCTTCATGGCCGATGTGCTCCAGGAGCTGGGGGTGCGTCCGGATCCCTCGTTTTTTGCCAAGGTCGAGACGTTGGTTGGCCTGGGGGTCCTGGTCGCGCTGGCCGGCCTGTGGTGGATCCGGGATCATTGGAAGGCCTTGGGGACCTACCATGTGCTCATCAGCCTCGGGGCCCTGCTGGTCGGCATGGCGACCCTCGCCTTCCAGCGGGGCTGGATCGGGCCGGCACCGTGGATGGTCCTCACCGGCCTGGGGGGCTACCTCGGGTATGTGCCCTTCAACAGCGTGCTCTTCGACCGGCTCCTGGCCGCGACACGACAGGCCGGGACCGCCGCCTTCCTCATCCAGGTCGCCGACTCGATGGGCTATCTCGCCTCGGCCTCGCTCTACCTCCAGCGCACCTTCTCCAAGGCCTCGCCGTCCTGGACGCAGCTCACCCGGGCAGGCGGCCTCGGGGTGGCCGTCCTGGTGCCGTTGCTCCTGGCCGGGGCGTGGTTCTCGTTGCGCCCGGCTCGTCGTGTAACCCCGGTCGTTCCGGGCGGTCGATGACATTCAGGTGTCGGTCGACACCCAGAATTTACTCGCGGACCGGCCTGCATCCCCCATAACTCGTAATAATGCAGACAGATTTCAAGCAGAGGACCCGCTCCGTCCCGATCCAGACCGGCTTCACCCTGATCGAGCTTCTGGTGGTCATCGCCATCATCGCGATCCTCGCCGGCATGCTCCTGCCCGCCCTCTCCACGGCCAAGGCCAAGGGCCAGCAGGCCGCCTGCATGAGCAACCTGCGCCAGATCTCCATCGGCACCACGATGTACGCGCAGGACAACGCCGACTTCTTCCACAACCGCGGCGGCGCGGCCCCGAACGACGGCCAATGGACCGCCTCCCCGGCCTCGCAGGAGATCCTGCCGCCCTCCGACGGGCGCGCCTATTGGGCCACGGCCTACATCTCCTACTTCGGTGGCACCCGTCGCATCGGACGTTGCCCGGGGGCCCGCACGGTGGACGACTGGCGCGACGACGGCTCCCGGCCGAAGTGGCCGATGGACTGGTGGCTCGACTCCAGCTACGGGCTCAACCAGTACGCCGTGCTCGACTACAAGTCGGCCGTGGGCCGGCCCCTCAAGGTGTCGGCGCTGGTCAACCCCTCCACCCTCATCCACTCCCAGGATGCGGCCGAGCAGCGCATGGATGGTGCCGACGACACGCTGGCCGTCTGGCCCGGCGGTGCGACCATCAACCTGAACCAGTGGCGCTTCGGCCTCGCCTCGCTGTATCCCGGCAAGCGCATGGAGTTCGAGTGGTTCCGCCATGCCCGCAAGTGCAACACCCTTTGGGCCCTCGGCAACGTCTCGATCATCCCGAACAGCACGGGCCCTGGCATCGATTACCGCTGGTACACCGGCGAGGAAGCGCAGATTTCCCCGAGGTGAACCGGCCCAGGCATTTCCGCCCTGGAACATCAGCCCAGCCGATCGGGCCCTCATCCACCAACCCCAAGCTCCCCGTCCCATGAACCTCCCCACCCTGGCCCTCCTGGGCCTCGTTGTCGCCATGACCTCCGGCTGCGAGCCCAAGCCCGAGGTCACCGGTCCCAAGTCCAGTTCGGCCGAGGCCAAGTCGCTGACCGATGCGGCCTCCAAGGCCGCCAGCGAGAACCCGGCCGATGCGCTGGCGCTGGCCGAGAGCCTCAAGAACCGCCAGGACGTCTCCGCCGAGGACCGCGCCGCCGCGCTCAAGGCCCAGCAGGACGCCCTCAAGAAACTTTCCGAGTCGGCCGCCTCGGGCGATGCCAAGGCCCAGGAGGCCATCGACCAGTACCGCGCCTCCAAGTGACCCCTGGGGGCCCTCCGACCGATTTCCTTCCTCCGAAACCACACAATACCATGAACTACATCCGAAGAACCTCTCTGGCTGCCGCCCTGGCGCTGGCCGCGGGAACGACCTCGACGGCGGTGCACGCCGCCCTGAAGGACGGCCTGGTCTCGCACCTGGCCTTCGACGGCAACGCCACCGACACCTCGACCAAGGGCAACAACGGCACGCCCGTCGGCGAGCCCACCTACGGCGCCGGCCTCCTCGGCCAGGCCGTCTTCTGCAGCAACGCCAAGGACGGCTCCTTCGCCAACTTCATCACGCTCGGCACGGTGCCCGACGTGCTCTTCGGCGACGCCACCGACTTCTCGGTCGCCATGTGGGTGCAGCTCAACGCCTTCAGCGGCGATCCGGCCCTCTTCGGCAACAAGAACTGGGGCAGCGGCGGCAACCTGGGCTTCGTGCTCGCCACCGACAACGACCGCCGCGTGCAGTGGAACTTCAAGGAAGAGGCCACCCCGCGTCAGGACTTCGACAGCCCGGGCGGCCAGTTTCCCGAGGGCAAGTGGATCCACGTGGCGATGACCGTCAAGCGCGACGGCAAGATCACCACCTACATCAACGGCCAGTTGCTCAACGCCAAGGATGCCCGCCCGGCCGGCGCCACCCCCAGCACCATCGACACCGACGCCGCCGGCCTGGCGGTCAACATCGGCAACGACGGCACCGGCGCCTACACCGACGGCGGCAGCGTCAGCCACGGCAACACCGGCATCGACGACTTCGGCCTCTGGCGCCGCGAGCTGTCCGCCTCCGAGGTCGCCCGGATCTACACCTCGGGCCTCGACGGTGTGAGCCTCACCAAGATCGTCGAGCCGACCATCGCCGCGATCGGCACGCAGTCGCCGGCGCCGAACGCCCTGAACGTCGCCCCGCTGGCCCCCATCGAGGTGGTCATCAACCATCAGGCCACCGCGGTCAACCCGGCCTCGGTCAAGCTGACCTTCAACGGCGCGGCCGTGACCCCCAAGGTGGTGAGCACCACCACCAACACGGTCGTGACGCTGGCCCGGACCAACCTGCTGGCCCCGAAGTCGACCAACTCCTACGAGATCACCTTCTCGGACGACGCGACGCCGCCCAACACCACCACCTCCAAGGCGACCTTCGTGGTGGCCAACTACCCGTCGCTCACGCTGCCGGCCCCGATCTGGATCGAGACCTTCGAGTCGGCCACCGAGGGCAACGCCCCGGCCGGTTGGACGCTGAGCAACCTGTCGTCGGGCAATTCGGGCACCTTCGACCTGGATGACCCCAACAGCGATGCCTACATGGACTGGGTGCTCATCAGCAAGGACCGTGTGCAGGCGATCGGTGCGGCCGGCAAGTGGGACGGGCCCCGCCGCCTGAACGTCTCTGAGGCCTATGTCAACGGGGCCAAGGTCACCGACCTGATCATCGGCAAGTTCCTGTATGCCGAGTCCGATAAACGCAGCGGCAACCAGATCCAGTACGCGATCTCGCCGGACGTCGACCTGAGCGGCAAGAAGGACATCTTCCTGTCTTTCCACAACATCTACGAGCAGAACCAGGACAGCATCGGCGCGGTGGAGTACTCCATCGACCAGGGCGCCACCTGGTTGCCGGTGCTCTACATGATCGACGGACCGGACATCAAGAAGGACGCCAACGGCAACGTCGACGCGGTCGCCACCCTGACCGACGTCAACAACGACGCCGCCGCCTTTGAGGATCCGATCACCGGCGAGGCCCAGGGCAAGAACTACGGCGCCTTCATCGGCGTGGCCAAGTCCGAGTGGGCCACGCTCGCGCCGTTCATCCAGGCCCGCATCAACGACGATCCCGTCGAGTCCAAGCGCGTCGAGCTCTTCCGCCTGCCCAAGGCCGACAACCAATCCAAGGTGCGCCTGCGCTTCGCCCAGGCCGGAACCGGCAGCTGGTACTTCGGCATCGACAACGTGGGCTTCTACTCCATCACCCAGGTGGCCCCGCCGCAGTTCACGGCCCAGCCGGCCGCCGCGACCCTCGTCGCCGGCCAGAATGGCCGACTCGCGGCCACGGTGACCGGGGCGGGTGTGAGCCTGCAGTGGCGCCTCAATGGCAACCCGATCGCGGGCGCCACCAACGCCACCCTGACCCTGTCGTCGGTCACCGCCGCCCAGGGCGGCACCTACACGCTGGTGGCCTCCAACGCCGGCGGCAGCGTGACCAGCGATGCGGCCGTCGTCGCCGTGGCCGAGGCTCTCAAGGATCTCTCCCCGATCCGTTCGGGCCTGCTGGCCTACCTGCCCTTCGACGGCAACGCCTCCGACCTCTCGGGCCGTGGGAACAACGGCACCCCGGTCGGCGCCCCGACCTACGGCGCGGGCAAGGTGGGCTCCGGAGCGCTTGCCTTCAGCAGCGCCAAGGATGGCTCGTCCTTCAAGTACGTGACGCTGGGCACGAACCTCGTGACGGGTACCAACAGCTTCTCGGTGGCCTTCTGGGCCAAGCTGGACGCCTGGACCGCCGATCCGTCCTTCATCAGCAACAAGGACTGGAACAGCGGCGGCAACGTCGGTTGGGTGGTCGCCACGGCCGGTGACGGCCGCATCCAGTGGAACTTCCGCTCCAAGGGCGATCCGCAGCCGGCCCGTCGCGACTACGACAGCCCGGGCGGCTACTTCAATGGCGCCGTCTGGCGCCACATCGTGGTGACCTTCGACGTCAACGGGAAGGCCTCGACCTATGTCGACGGCGACCTCGTCGACTCCCGCGACGTCGGCCCGGTGGCTGCCGGCCCGGACTCCGGCCTGCCCATCAACATCGGCCAGGATGGCAAGGGTACCTACACCGACGGCAACAGCGTCGGCGGTCAGGGCCTGATCGACGAGGTCGCCCTGTGGGGCCGCGTGCTCTCGCCCGTCGAGGCCGCCTCGCTCTACCAGGGCGGCAAGGCGGGCAATGCGCTGATCGTCCCGGCGGTCGTCACCGGCCAGTGGGACTTCAACGGCAACCTCGACGCCACGGTCGGCACCGCCCTGCAATACCTGGGCGACACGGCCTCCATCACGGCCTTCCGCGATGCGACCATCGGCGGCAAGCCGGCCAAGGTGATGTCCTTTGGGGCAGCCACCAAGGCCCAGGGTTACGTCATGACCCACGGTGCGGGCGCCAACGGCGGCGGCACCAAGCTCAACCAGTACACGCTCATCATGGACGTGATGTTCCCGGCGGCCAGCGACGCCAAGTGGCGCGGTCTCTTCCAGACCGACCCGTCCAATGCGAATGACGGCGACCTGTTCGTCAACAAGGCCAACGGCATCGGCATCAGCGGCCAGTATCAGGGCAAGGTGGTCGCCGACACCTGGCATCGCCTGGCCTTCGCCTTCAACCTGAACGACAAGTCGGTGTCGAAGTACATCGACGGCGTCCTGGTCAACAAGCAGACCCTCGGCGAGGGCTTCGACGGCCGCTGGGCCCTGGGCTCCACCGCGCTGCTCTTCACCGACGAGGACGGCGAGACGTCCGCCGGCCTGGTCAACAGCGTGCAGATCCGCAACGGCACGCTGAGCGACGCCGAGGTCGCCGCCCTGGGCGGTGCCACCGCGGACGGCATCCCCGGCGCGGTCTCCTCGGGCATCAAGATCGCCGGCATCAGCGCCAGCGGCGCCAACCTCGTCATCACCTGGGCCGGCGGCGCCGGCATCAAGCTCCAGAGTGCGGCCACCCTTGGCGGCGCCTGGACCGACGTGGCGGGCAGCGAGGGTGCCAGCTCGGCCACCGTCGCTCCCAGCGCGGCCGCGGCGTTCTTCCGCCTGGTGAAGTGATTCCCCGGGGCCTCGGCCCCGTTTGGACAGGGGGCCGGTCGCAAGACCGGCCCCTTTTTTCATGGCCCCGGTTTCCCTTGAAGGCGTTCCGGGGGTAGCCTCCGGCCCATGGCGAAGGAGACCATCCGCGTCGTCGGGGCGCGGCAGCACAACCTCAAGAACCTCACGCTGGAGATCCCACGGGATCGCCTGGTGGTGATCACCGGGCCCAGCGGCTCGGGCAAGTCGTCGCTGGCCTTCGACACGCTCTTCGCCGAGGGGCAGCGGAAGTACGTCGAGAGCCTCTCGGCCTACGCACGCCAGTTCCTCGACCAGCTTCAGAAGCCCGAGGTGGACCACATCGAGGGCCTCTCGCCGGCCATCGCCATCGAGCAGCGCACCAGCGGGGCCAACCCGCGGTCCACCATCGCCACCACCACCGAGATCTACGACTACCTGCGCCTCCTCTACGCGCACCTGGGGCAGCCCCACGATCCCGAGACCGGCACGCCCATGTCCTGCCAGTCGGCCTCCGAGATCACCGACCGCATCGCGAACCTGCCGGCCAAGACCCGTCTGATGGTGCTCGCCCCGGTGGTCGAGGACCAGCGGGGCGAGTTCCGCGACGTGCTCGAGCGCCTGCAGCGCGAGGGATTCGTGCGGGTGCGCGCGGATGGCCGGATCCTCGAATTGAACCCCAAGGAGCCCATCCGGCTCGACCCGAAGGCCTCGCACCATGTCGACGTGGTGGTGGACCGCATCGTCGTCGCCGACGGGGTCCGGGTGCGGCTGGCCGACTCGGTGGAGACGGCGCTGCGCTGGGGCGAGGGTCGGCTCAAGGTGCTGCACCAGGCTCCGGACCGCCCCGCCGACCCGTGGACCGAGACGCTGCACTCCACGCGCATGTTCTCGCCGGCCACCGGCCGGTCCTTCGACACGCCCACGCCGCAGCATTTCTCGTTCAACTCGCCCAAGGGGGCCTGTCCCGTGTGCCACGGCCTGGGGCAGAAGATGGTCTTCGACCCGGCGCTGATCGTCCCCGACGAGGGCAAGTCGCTCGAGGATGGGGCCGTGCAGCCCTACCGGAGGATGGGCGGCAAGAAGATGGCCGGCTACTACAAGGGGCTGCTCAAGGGCGTCGCCCAGCATTGCGGCGCCCCGATGGACCGACCCTGGAAGGAACTGCCCGAGGCGGCACGGCGGGCCCTCATGCACGGGACCGGCACCGAGGAGGTGGACTTCTGGTTCCTGTCCGGCGGCGTGCCCAAGAAGACGCGCAAGGCCTTCGAGGGAGTCCTGCCCAACCTCGAGCGGCTTTACGCCGAGAGCGAGAGCGAGTTCACCCGCAACCGGCTCAAGGCCTACATGACCCTCCAGCCCTGCGACGCCTGCCTGGGCCGACGGCTGCGTCCGGAGATGCTGGCGATCACCCTCGGCCAGGAGCGCCTGCCCGGCTCGCCGGTGCCCGGCCGGAGCATCGCCGACTTCTGTGCCCTCTCCATCGCCGACGCGCATGCCTTTCTGGGCGGGCTGACCCTGGGGGAGCTTCAGCGTCGCATCGCCGGCGAGGTCGTGCTCGAGATCCGCAAGCGGCTCGGGTTCATGGTGGAGGTGGGCCTAGGCTACCTCACCCTCGACCGCGAGAGCGGCTCGCTCAGCGGTGGCGAGGCCCAGCGCATCCGTCTGGCCACCCAGATCGGCGCCGGGCTGGTCGGGGTCCTCTACATCCTCGACGAGCCGAGCATCGGCCTCCACCAGCGCGACAACGACCGCCTGCTGGAGACGCTCCGCCGGCTGCGCGACGCGGGCAACTCGGTGCTCGTGGTGGAGCACGACGAGGACACGATCCGTGCGGCCGACCACGTGCTCGACCTCGGCCCGGGTGCCGGCGTCCACGGGGGCGAACTGGTGGCCCAGGGCACGCCCGACGCGATCATGGCCAGCCCGCGCTCGGTCACCGGCCGCTACCTGTCGGGCGACCTGTGCATCCCCGTGCCACGCCATCGCATCGATCCCCGCGAGGACAAGGGCTGGATCGAGATCCTCGGGGCCACCGAGAACAACCTGCGCGACGTCGATGCCCGCATCCCCTTGGGCACGCTCACCTGCGTCACCGGCGTCAGCGGCAGCGGCAAGTCCACCCTCGTCGACGACATCCTGCGGCGCACGCTCTTCCGGCAATGGTACGGCTCGAAGGAGCGGCCCGGGGCGCACCGCGAGATCCGCAACCTCGAACGGCTCGAGAAGTGCATCGTCATCGACCAGGCTGCCATCGGGCGCACGCCGAGGTCGAACCCGGCCACCTACACCGGGATGTTCAACGAGATCCGCGACCTCTTCGCCTCGGTGGCCACGGCGCGGGTGCGCGGCTACGACGCCGGCCGATTCAGCTTCAACGTCCAGGGCGGGCGCTGCGAGAAGTGCGAGGGCGACGGCGTACTCAAGATCGAGATGCACTTCCTGCCGCCGGTCTACATCACCTGCGAGGCCTGTGGCGGCCGGCGCTACAACCGCGAGACCCTGGAGATCACCTACAAGGGCCTGAACATCGCCGACGTGCTCCAGCTCACCGTGGACGAGGCCGTGGCCTTCTTCCGAGCGGTGCCCAAGCTCCATGCCCCCTGCCTGACCTTGGCCGAGGTGGGCTTGGGCTACCTGCGTCTGGGGCAGTCGGCCACCACCCTGTCGGGCGGCGAGGCCCAGCGGCTCAAGCTGGCGGCCGAGCTGTCGCGCCGGCAGACCGGGCGGGTGCTCTACCTGCTCGACGAGCCGACCACCGGGTTGCACTTCCGGGACATCGCCAAGCTGCTCGAGGTGCTCTTCCGGCTGCGTGACGGGGGCAACACCCTGGTGGTCATCGAGCACAACCTCGACGTGATCAAGACCGCCGACTGGGTGATCGACCTGGGGCCCGAGGGCGGCTCCGGTGGCGGTCGGATCATCGCCCAGGGCACGCCAGAGACCGTGGCTGCCACGCCGGGCAGCCATACCGGCCGGTACCTCACGCGCGTGCTCCGCCATAAGCCGATGCCTAGGCACCGGCCGAAGGCGGGTTGACGCGCGCCCGAGTCCCACCACGTTGGGCCTACAATGCTCCGCCTCGAGGATCTCGCCGAACTGGCCTCCCGCCACGCCGAAGCCCTGCCTGCCCGCGTGGCCGCCTTCGACCTCGGCGGCCGACGGTTCGACGGCAACGTCCGCAGCGACCTCATGGGGGTCATCAACCTCTCGGCAGACTCCTGGTACCGCGAGAGCGTGGTATTCACCGCGGAGGCCGCGATCCGGAGGGGCCATGTCCTGGCGGCGCAGGGGGCGGCCATCCTTGACATCGGCGCCGAGTCCACCCTCGCCCATGCCGCGCGCGTCGACGACGCGGCCCAGACCTCGCAGCTCCTGCCGGTCGTCCACGAACTGGCGGCCTCCGGGCATGTGGTCTCCGTCGAGACGTACCACCCGTCGGTCACCCGGGCCTGCCTCGAGGCCGGGGCCAAGGTGCTCAACCTCACCGGCAACGACCGCAGCGACGAACTCTTTCGCATGGTGGCCGACCACGACGCGGCCGTGATCCTCTGCCACGTCCAAGGGAGCAACGTCCGTGAGGTGGGCGACCTCGACCTCTCGGGCGATCCCGCGGCCCGCCTGCACGACCACTTCGCCCGCCAGATCGAGGCGGCCCAACGGAACGGGGTGAGCCGCCTGTGGATCGACCCGGGCCTGGGGTTCTACTACCGCAACCTCGGCGACTCGAAGACGCGCATCCGCCACCAGATGCGGGTCTTCCTCAACACCTTCCGCCTGCGCTCGCTCGGCTTCCCCACCTGCCATGCCCTGCCGCACGCCTTCGAGTGCTTCGAGGACGAGGTGCGTTCGGCCGAGCCCTTCTTCGCCGTCCTGGCCGCCTTGGGGAAGACCGGGG
>Ga0194117_10000300_pt1 | contig 67747 bp, 51 predicted proteins | sample TA2MahsurfametaG_FD_160579 | JGI IMG/M metagenome (GOLD analysis project Ga0194117, IMG submission 160579) | Freshwater microbial communities from Lake Tanganyika, Tanzania - TA2015009 Mahale N1 surface | ecosystem: Environmental > Aquatic > Freshwater > Lake | place: Tanzania: Lake Tanganyika... | reverse complement strand
GGAATGAACGGAAGTTGCCGATGTGAGCATCGTCATAGACGGTCGGACCGCATGTATAGAACGTGATGCCACGCCGCGCGTCAATCGGCACCACCGCCTCATCTCGGTGCGTGAGCGTGTTATGGAGAGTGAGAACGCTCAATCCCCCTAATCTAGTGACCCGCCTTGCACTGGTGGGGTCCGCTCTCCGGATGACCTCTGACACGCCTCGCGACTCTGCATTCGCAGTTCGATCAGCTTGAGTTCAATGTGCAACTCGTAACTACTGATGAAGAGCGCGAATCTCAGCCCTGTCAAGCCGTCCAGAAAGCCGCACTTGAGGAAATACATGTAGGCAAATCGAAAGAGGAACTTGCAAGGCAACCTCGGGTAGATGTGTCGCTTGAACCACCTTCGGCGAGCCGGCCCATCTCCGAAGAGCCGCGCCTCCAACTTCACTCCGGGGGCCTGCTCCTGCGCAAAGATCGCCTGAGCCTCGAGAGTCGAATAACGATTGTGCTTTGAAATGTGGTGCTCAAGGGGACGCCGATCAAAGTGGATCAGGTCCTCCGCGATATAGCCAACTGGTCCGTCGACCACCAGATGCTCATGGACGAGGCGATCTTCGTATCGAGCACGACCTCGCCGAAAGAAGCGGATATTCCACGAGGGGTAGTACCCGCTGTGCCGAATGACACCACCCAGGAATACGAAGTGTCTATTGATGTAGTACCCGATCGGATCATTTGCTTCGGACGAGCGATTTGATCGGGACACCAAGGCGTCTCGAAGTGCTGGGGTCACCGCCTCATCAGCATCCACAATCAGCACCCAGTCTGCTGTCAGCGGCAAAGTGTCGAGAGCCCAATTCTTTTGTTTGGCATAACCCTGCCACTCTTGCATGCGCACTTCGCAGCCGGCCGCCCTTGCAATCTCTACGGTGCGGTCGGATGACCCCGAATCAACCACCCAAATACCCTGTGTCCACCCCTGAAGCGATGCCAAAGTATGCGGCAGATTGGCTTCCTCATCCTTGGTGATAATGAGAACCTCAATACTCATGACGGAGATTGTCTCGCATCCAAACGGGGTAGGTGAACGAGCCTCAGGGGAGTTTGCTTGTGTTCTTGGAGCCCAACTGCTTGGGCCATGTCGTCTACAGCAGGACTCATGTCAGCGCGGTTTCTTCACTCTACGACAGCAATCATCCATTCACAAGCGACCTTTCGCCGACAACCTCGAGTAATACCGCATTCCATCGCTCGCCCGCACACTTGCTCGAGTACTCACCAGAGTAAACAGTCCGACCGCGGCGCCCCATGGCCTCGGCTTCGGACGGGTCGCGCATCAATCGGATGACATTCTGAACCAGCGCAATGGAATCACCCGACGCGGATTCCAGCCCGCAGCGATGCGCCTTGATGATGGTTCCGCACTCGGTTGTCGCTGGGCCAATCCAAAGCGCAGGCTTGCTCGCAGCGAGCACACTGAAGAACTTGCTCGGAAGAATCAGTCCTTCCCATCCAGGCAAGAGCGACACGAGATGTGCATCGCCAACATCGAGAACATCGGGAAGCTGCTCGCGCGACTGATATCCGGTCACGATGACATTTTTCGCCCCACACGCCTTGATGCGGCGTTCGAGGAGCGACTTCGACTTCCCTTCGCCAACAAAGAGCCAACGAATCTCATCATTGTCCCTCAGTTGCTCGACCGCACCTGCGATCGCCTCCATATCGTGTCCAATACCGAAGTTGCCGACATACAGAAGCGTGAATCGGTCGCCAATTCCCCATGCGGTACGGAGCGGATTATCGCTGCGTTTCCGCTGCGGGAACTCTTCTGCACCGCTCCACACCGAGATCACGCGAGTCAAATCGTTCGGTGCTCCCTTTGCGATGGCTGCTGCTTTCATGCAGTCGCCAAGCACCACCACTCTGTCACTCTGCCGAAGACACACACGGTCGATGGACTGCAAGCATCTCCACGACAAACTGCCGCGCCGAATGACACCTGCTGCGGCGGCGACATCTGGGTAGAGGTCCATCGTCCAGTAGAAGAGTGCGGAGCCCTTCATCCACTTCAAAAGCACGCCTACCAATGCGATGAATGGTGGTGTGGTGAAACAAATCACCACATCGTGCCGTCGAAGCAGCATGCATTGCCAAGCTGCTGCGAGGTAGAACAGCGCAAAGTCAAACAGACGCGGCGTAATGCCGCGCTTGCCGAACAACTGCAAACCCACACGCACGATGTCCACGCCGCCCCGACTCTCACGCTTGAGGAGCGACGAGCCACGCTCGCCGTAGATCGCTCGGCTCGCCACAACGGTGACGTCGTGTCCGCGCGCTATGAAGTCCCGCGCAAGATCATCCGCGTGCTGAGCCGTCGCAGCAACATCGGGCCAAAATGCCTGATTCACAAGGAGAATTCGCAGTGAGGAGACCTCTTGCAGCATCCTCCGCGCGAGTTCATTGCGATCGTAATGCTTCGCCGCAGCGAGGCAATTCGCATGGAACCGTTCATACAGCGCCGCATCCGACTGCAGACGGCGAATACCCGCGAGCAGTGCGTGAGGATCCTCGGGCGTGAAGGGGATTCCGACCTGCTCCGCTTCCACGATTTCTGCCGATTCGCCACCGACACCATGCAGCACGGGTATTCCCATTCCCATGCACTCAAAGAGTTTGGACGGAATGACTGTCTCGAAGAGTGGGGTGCGCTTCAGGTGGATGATCGCGGCATTGAGCACCGCCCAGTACTTCGGCACCTCATCCTTGGCAACCGAGTCGATGAACCGGACATTGTCAAGTTCCATCGACTCTGCCATGGATCGCAACTCGTCCTTGCGCGCTCCATCGCCGAGGAAGACGAAGCCAATGGAGTTGTCTCCCTCCTGCTTCGCGATGCGTGCCGCCTCAAGAACAGTTTCGAGGGCGTGCGCAAGTCCATGCGTTCCGATGTATCCCGCAATGAAGCGCCCTTCCAATGCAAGCTGCCGTACCAACTCGGCAGATGCGGCCTGCGGAATGAAGCGACTTGTATCGACGCCGTTGGTGATGACTCGGATCTTCTCCGCCTTGATCCCACGCTCAATCAGGTTGCGTTTGAACGCGTGCGTCACGGAGACGATGCGGAACGCTCGGCGATACAGGAAGAGCTCGAGCTTCTCAAGCAAGTTGAGAATCCAAGCATTCTTCATGGCGCCAACGACTCGGATCGACTCGGGCCAGAGGTCACGGAGCTCGAACACGAAAGGACAACGCTTCAAGACGCTTGTGACCCACGCGCCAATCGCGGTGAAGAACTGCGGCGATGTGCCAATGACCAGATCCACTCGCCGAACGAAAAGTGCCGCGAGTGTCGCGGAGAGCATGAAACTCATGTAGTCCATCACTCGTCGTTGGAATCCCTCGTTCGCCGTGATGTAGGTCCAGACTCGTATCACGCGGATCCCATCCATCTCCTCCGACTGCCACAACTTGTTCGTGTAGCCACCGAAGACCTTGCCCTTCGGGAAGTTGGGCGCGCACGTGATGACGGTGACCCGATGACCGACCTTGACCCACTCACGACAGTGTTCGAACGTCCGACTCGCGGGCGCGTTCACTTCGGGCGGAAAATTGTCAGTCAAAAAGAGAATATGCATGACATTTCCAACGCTCACCGCCAACGAATCGTGACGGACATCTCGTTCCCCAAGGGTATTGCCTCAACACACACCGTTCCAATCCGATGTCCAAACCGAGGTCGATACTCCGCAGAACTCACGCGCGACGCTCCGCCGCAAACCTCAAGGCTGATGACGACCCCATGATTGGTTCGGAAAGTCATCTCGCCGACCTGCACCAGGGTTGGATGCAAGATGAAACGGCTGAGGGCTCCGGCCATGGGCATCGTGTCTCGCACGGTCAGTGATCCACTTGACAGCGACCATGTTCGTGCATGGACGGCCGTGCGCCGCAAGCGACAGTAGCCGTCATGCGACGCCGACATGAACAGCGAGCCATCCGTGCGGCATTCGGAAGTACGTGAGATGATCCGAGCGCGTCGCGCCACGCGGAACCCACCCCACACTTCACTCGAGTCGGCATCGCCGACCTGCAGCGTGCTGTGGGAAGAAGTCGACCGTTCGAGGCTCCGCTGCGCTCCGACCGAATACGTTGAGGTGCCACCGTTGACGATGATGCGTTCAGCACCGATGGACAACTCGAATGACAAAGTGTCCGCATGCGCGTGACCAGGCTGCATGTCGGGTCCGATCGGGGCCGCATCCACGAGAAGAAGGGCATTGTCCACCGCCGCGCTGAAATATCCAGAGTCCACAAGATCAAGCAATGCAGGTCGCACAGGGCGATGCATGGGAACGTGAAGCCGCTGTGCATACTGCTGAATCTCATCGGGTGTGGGTGCGATACCGAAGGCAGCATCATTGAACAGTGCGATCTGCCCATCAGGATGAGTCATCGCTGCCAGCCAGTCGAGCATCGCCGGAACAGTTCGCTCAACCAACAGCACATCCGAAGAACTCACCCGATTTGGCCATGCATGGAATGCATTGAGCAGGTCGAGCAGGTCTTCGAGAATCAGTGCGTGATACATCGGACTACGCTCAAAGTGCCCGCCATCCGTCAACACCTGCTCGGGAATCTGCTGGCGAAGAATGCGAAGCCCACACTCAAGCCACTGGTCTGCCTCTCCGCCCCGAGATGCCAGCCCCGCAAACACCAAGGCCTTGGCATTGACGAACAGGTGGTTTGCCAACAGATGGTGCTCAATCCGCCGTGCAAGCCACCGCGTCTGAATCGCAAGGCTCTGCCACGCATTGTCGTGAATGTCTCCCCCCTCGAGCGACCATTTGATCCAATTCACAATCCGCAGTGAGGTGGGATAGGGCTCCCAGCCATTTCCGCCAGCGGGCGGATTCTCAGCAATCCAACGATCCATGAACGCCCGATGCTCTTCGCGCCGTGATGCCGACGATGCCAAGAGGTCATCGAAGTAGTGCAGATTGTAAAGCCACAACTTGCCAACCGATGGGTCATTCCAAATGGCCGCATGCTGAATGTTGCGCCGCTCAGAGAGAAACTCGGCTGAATCAGTGAAGACACTTCGCGTCCGAGAAATCGACGCCACCCAATCTCCTATCGGCGGCGATCTGCCTCCCGCCTTCGATCGATCAATGCTCGGGCGCGTGACTTTGAATGCGACGCGCGACACGATCTGCCGAAGGCGGAGATATCGGAGTGTGTTCCAGTAGAGCAGGATTGAAGTTGTGGGGCTCAAGCAGAGCAGCCTTCCTCACCTTGCATACATCCGCTCAAGCACCGCGACGATCCGCTCCCCCGTCTTGCCATCCCACAGTGGCGGGATCGATCCGCGCTTCCATTTGCCGGCGAAGAGTCGATCGAGCGCGGGCTTCAGAGCCGCTGGGTCCACACCGAGCAACTCGTTGGTGCCGAGCGTCACCGTTTCGGGGCGTTCAGTCGAAGTGCGCAAGGTCATGCAAGGGACACCCATGACCGTTGTCTCCTCGGTGATGCCGCCCGAGTCAGTGATCACCCCCTTCGCGTGCTTCACCAGATAGTTGAACTCCAGATACGGCTGCGGATCCACCAACAGGATGTTCGACGGCACCCCGCCAAGATCGCGCATGGTCTTCGCGGTCCGTGGATGAACGGGGAAAACGACCTTCATGCCGCGCACGGCGTCCGCGATCGCCCGCAACAGCAACGCGAAGGTGCTGCCCCGATCGACATTGGCGGGCCGATGCAGCGTCGTCACGAAGTACTCGCCCGCCGCAAGTCCAAGATCACTCCAGAATGCGGGCTTCGCGAGTCGATGTTCGTTCGCGAGCAGCGTGTCGATCATGGTGTTCCCTACGAAGTGAATCCTGTCCTCCGCGACACCACTTCTTCGGAGATTCTGATTCGCCCCCTCACTGGTCGTGAAAAACAGGTTGGTGATCGAGTCCGTCACCATTCGGTTGATCTCTTCGGGCATCGTCCAGTCGCCGCTGCGGATCCCAGCTTCAACATGTGCAACAGGCACACAGAGCTTCTGCGCCGCGATCGCACACGCCATGGTGCTTGTCACATCGCCCACCACAAGGCAGAGCACGCTGCGCGACTCCTGAAGGAGCGCTTCGTACCGGGTCATAATTGCACTCGTCTGTTCCGCCTGTGTCCCTGAACCCACCTCGAGATTGCGGTGTGGCTCTGGAATGCCCAACTGCGTGAAGAAGTCGCCGGACATCTTGGCGTCGTAATGCTGCCCCGTATGGACCAATCGGTACCCAAACTCCACACCAGTGCGCATCCTCGCTTCCATCGCACGGATGATCGGCGCGATCTTCATGAAGTTTGGTCGCGCACCGGCGATGATGTCGATCATCGGCGTCATGATCGGTCGTGCGAAATCTGAATGCTTGCTCGAGCCACTTCCAAAATCTCGCTCAGTGGAATCGGAGCCTCCGACTGACCACGGATGGCTGCAAGGAATGCGCTTGCACACGCACGCTGCCCCTTGTCTTGACTCCAAAGGTTCATTCTCTTGAAGCCCCTCCATCCGAAGCCGCGCAACTTCCTGAAATTGTCGAGTTGCAGCACTGCACCACCTGCAAACACCTCGAGCCTCTCCTTCGGGAAGGCTTTGCAACCATTGGCGAAATAGTGAACGGTGCCGATCGAGCCGTTCGCAAAGCGCAGCGTGAACGAGGTCGTGTCCGCCGTGGGCGACTGCATCGTGGACCGATGCCACTCCTGTATCGGTGCGTCAGCGAGGTGCCGCAGGAGATCGATGAAATGGCAGCCCTCGCCGATGATGCGTCCTCCGCCCTGCTCCGCATCTTGCGTCCAGTGATCGCTCGGGATTGCTCCGGCGTTCACGGTCATGACAAATGACTTCGGACCTGACGCAGCGCGCAGCAAGCTTCGCATCCGCTGCACTTGAGGCGCAAATCTTCGATTGAATCCGACCATCAGCGTGATGGGTCGGGCGCTTGCCTTCATGGCAGCCTCGATTCGATCCACCTCTTCCAAGGTCAGACACAGCGGCTTTTCAACAAAGACGTGCTTCCCGGCCTGAATGGCTTCGAGTACGAAGCCGGCGTGACTGTCGTGACGGGTGGTGATCACCACGGCATCAGTTCCTGAATCTGAAAAGAGGGAGGCGGAGTCTGTGGTGGTTTGTTGAAAGCCGAACTTGCGCCCGGCATGCAGACCAGTGACCCCGCCGCTCGACGCCACAGTGCGCAACGTGGCGCCCGCCTCACGGAATGCCTTGATCAGTACGGCGGTCGCATAGTTCCCCGCACCAAGAAAACTCACCGCGCCCGTACCGGAGGTTCCACTTGACGGTCGCAACTCGACGAATCGCTGCAACGCGGGCTGCCGAGCAGCCACCTCCGGGTAGCACAGGACGATGCCGAGCGACGGCTCGGATCCACCAACCACGTCGTAGGCGGCAAGCGCGTCATTGATCTGAAAGCGGTGTGAGACGAGTGGCTTCACATCGAGTCGGCCGTCGGACATCATGTCGAGCACGGCCTCGAGGTTGCGCTGCTCCGTCCAACGGACGAAGCCGAAGGGGTAGTCCTGCCCCTTCTCTTCGTAGCTTGGGTCATAGCGTCCTGGACCGTACGAGCACGAAACCTGAAACGTGATTTCCTTCTTGAAGAAGTCATCGCGCGAGAGTTCCAGTCCGGTGACTCCGACCAGCACAATGCGGCCGCGCTTGCGACACATCAGCGCAGCCTGATGCATGGGCTCATTGCTGCGTGTTGCTGCCGTGACAATGACCGCATCGACACCACGCCCGCGCGAGAACAGCTCCGCTGCCGCGACTGGATCCTCGCCGACCGACAGATCGACGGTCTCGGCACCAAACTGCCGTGCAAGTGCGAGCTTCTTGGAATCGAAGTCAATGCCCAACACGCGACAACCATGTGCGCGCAGGAGCTGCGCGGTCACGATGCCGATCAGCCCCATGCCCGTGACGACGACCGCCTCTCCAAGCGTCGGCTGTACCAGACGGATGCCCTGCAACGCGATCGCTCCAAGCACCGTGAACGCAGCCTCTTCGTCGGAGACACCCTCGGGAACGCGTGCGCAGAGGTTCACCGGCACGCTGACGACATCGGCGTGCTTGCCGTTGGACGCCACACGGTCGCCGATCTTGAATCCCTGGACCCCAGCACCGACATCGATGACCGTGCCGACATTGCAGTAGCCGAGCGGGAGCGGCTGATCGAGCTTGCCGAAGACCGCCTCGATGGTCGGTTGGATGCCGTCCGTCAGCATCTTGTTCCAGACCATCTTGACCTTGTCTGGTTGTTGAAAGGCCTTCTGAATCCAACCCGCCTTGCCGAAGTCGACCAACATCCGCTCCGTACCCGCAGACACGAGTGTTCGCTCGGTTCGGATCAGCAGATGACCGCGCCGCGATCCCGGACTGGGAACCTCGGCGACTTCAGTCGAGCCATCCCGCAGCGATTGCAGCACTTGTCTCATATTGGTTTCCTAGCGGTGATAAGCATGAACAGCCCCGCACCAGACGCCACACGCCGAATGAGCCAGCGCGGCCAAAGCCGGCGCGCGATGTCGAGCAGCACGCCCCGGTGGCGCTGCCCCGCACCGGACTCGAGAAGATCGCCATGCGTCAGCACTGTGTCGATACGAACATCAGTGAAGCCACCGAGCAACGCCTTGCGGGCTCCGTCAGGCGTGTACGCCTTGGTGCCAGAACTCTCGAGAAACCGAGAATAGATCTCATCCATGGATGTCCACGGTCGAAGTCCCATGAGCGCATAGCGGACCCACAGCATCAGACCAACGATGCTCCACTTTTGATAGATCATGATCCGAGCCTCGGCGCCAGGCTTGAGCACGCGACGCACCTCGCGGAACGCTTTGGGCGTATCGGGACTGTGGTGTAGCACGCCCCACGAATAGACGATGTCGAAGGTTCCATCAGCGAAGGGCAGTGACTCTGCATCTCCAATAGCTAAAGTCGACTTGAGCTCGAACGCAAGAAGCCGACGCGTGGTGTGTTCGACGGCCCGCGGTGTGAGATCGATGCCATAGAGGTCTGCACCTGCCTCGGCGAAGCGTTGATGATCCGCCCCAAGACCCACGCCAATCTCAAGCACCGTCAGACCCTTGCCGCGGTCAAAGCCCGCGAACTCTGTGATGTATGGCTCGAGGCGATATCTCTCTTTGGATTGAGCCGCGTAACCATCCCTCTCCGCGTTTGGCAGCAGCAAATCCTCCCCACAGGAGGCTCGATTCCAAAAGTCCGCGACCTGTTGCTTCTGATCACTCATGGATGCACGTGAGAAGTTAGCCGATCGAGAAACGACCGGCAGCAGATCTCGATGCAGAGGAGTGAGAGAATGGTGTAGCTGGCATCGATGCGTCCTTGCTGATTCGCCTCGATCATGCGTGAGACTGCAGACGGATCGAACAGCCCACGGCGGCGAATGGAGTCTGGCGACAGGAGATCACCGATCATCGGGCGAAAGTCGTTGCGGACCCACTGGCGCAGCGGAACACCGAAGCCGGCCTTTGGGCGATAAATCACATCATGCGGCAACATCGGCTCCATGGCGCGCTTCAACGCCCACTTGCCGATACGGCCACGTTGCTTGACGGCCGCGGGGATGCGAGCGGCATACTCAACGAGTTCAAGATCGAGGAAGGGAACCCGAACCTCGACCCCAACGGCCATTGACATCTTGTCTGTGTACGTGAGGTTGTGGTCAGCTAGAAAGAAGCGCTGCTCAAGTGCCAGCACCCTATCGAGCCGTCCAACCTCCCCGGGCAGGTCTGCAAGAAACGCCTCCAGTGGATCGGAGGCGCGGGTTGCCAAGAACTGCCGCTGTAGGTCGGGCGCAAAAAGACCATCGACCATGGTCGGTGGCGCCCACTCGAAGTAGCACGCGAGGCGCGCATCGCCATCGAGACCCGAGCCTTGGAACAACTTGGTGATCCGCCGAGAGAGACCACGACGTTGGTCCAGACCGGCAGATGCTCGCTCGAGCGCACATCGCACGCCCGCGGGCAGCCAAGACCACCAATGTTGCAGGCTCACGGCAAGATGCCTGCGGTAGCCAGTGAAGAGGTCATCGCCGCCTGCGCCGGAGAGAAGAACCTTGACCCCATGCTCGCGGGCGAGACCGCAGATGTGCAACACATTGAGTGCAGCGAAGTCCGCGAGCGGTTCATCGAGTTGCACGACCATGCGCTCAAGTTCACTGGCCATCCGAGATGGATCGACGCGGATGACATCGATCGGCACCTGCAGGTGCTTCGCCACGCGCTGCGCATACGGCAGGTCATCGGCATCGCCCGGGTTGAGCCCACCGCCAGTATCGATGGTGAAGCAGCGAATGTCCGGCGACTGCTCCCGCGCCAACGCCACGATCGCGCTGGAATCCAGACCACCGGAGAGAAATGCGCCGACTGGGACATCGGCGATGAGCTGTCGATGCACCGCTGTGCGGAGCGCCGCGAGGATACCCGTGGGCGCTTCGTCCTTGTCAACATCCTGCGGAACGCCACGGAAGAGTGGAAGGCGATACCAGCGATCGACACGCTCGGTGCGACCGTTGCGCACCACCATCAAGGTGCCTGGATCAAGTTTTCGCACGCACTTCAGAGGTGTTCCCTCCCCGGGGCACCACAGGAACGTGAGGTATCTGCGCAGCGCCATGGGATCGAGTTCGCGACACTCGGGAGCCAAGTGCAGCAAGCCCTTTATCTCGCTTCCATAGGCCACCCCGTGAGCGAGCTCAGCGATGTAAAGAGGCTTGACTCCAAGTGGATCTCGGGCAAGCAGCGTGATCTGCTTTCGAGGGTCCCAGATGGCAAACGCGAAAATCCCATTGAGCATCGACAACATGCGTTCACCCTGCTCGAGGTAGAGCGCCAAGATGACCTCGGTGTCCGAGTGACCGCGAAATGTGTATCCCTGTGCCTCGAGGCTGCGCCGCAACTCTCGGAAGTTGTAGATCTCCCCGTTGAAAATGATGGTGACCCCACTCTCCGATTCCACCATGGGTTGATGTCCAAGTGGCGACAGATCGAGGATCGCGAGGCGCCGATGTCCAAGACCAATGCCTGCTTCGGTGTCTACGACCAATCCAGAGTCGTCAGGACCACGGTGTTCGATACGGTCGAGCCCGCGCTGGAGAGCGTTGGCATCGAATCGTCCGGAGTAGCCAAGAATGCCGCACATGAAATCTTGTGTGATCGGACTTCCAAAGCCTACCTCCCAGTGTCGCCATTGCCCACCCCCAAGTGGTATGCGGACGCCTGAGCTGCTGCTGACCGTGCGGTCTACACCACCGAAGCCGAGCCCGCCTGATGATCTCTCAGAGCCTTCACTCGCATGTCGCCTATTGCCTTTCGTGTCAACGCGCGAATGACCCGTCGTGCCAGGCAAAGGTCCGTGATCAGAGGGATATTCATATCGATTGCGCCACGGCGAATGCGAAAGCCATCTGGGAGACCCCGCTCATCGAAGTCGCGCGGGATGTTGATGACAAGATCGACATCTCCCTGCCGCATGAGTTCCAACGCATCGGGACCGTCCACTGGAACTTCGCCTGCCGACTTTCCTGCCACCGTGCAAGCAATTCCCTCCTGCTTCAAGACTTCAGCAGTCCCGGCGGTTGCATACATCGCGAGACCGCTACGTGCGAGAGCGCGCGCATCATCTGTCAAGCGATACTTATCTCCAACTGGTCCAAGTGAAAGCAAGACTCCACTCTGAGGAACGCGAAACCCTGTCGCCAGCATTGCCTTCAGAAGGGCTTCGTCGACATCATCGCCCATGCAAGCAACCTCTCCAGTCGATGCCATCTCAATCCCAAGGACCGGATCTGCGCCTGTGAGTCGGCCAAAGGAAAACTGCGGAGCCTTGACCGCGACAAATCCCAGGTCGAAAAGCGCACCCGACTCCATCTGCTGGTCGGAACCGATACCGAACATCGCGCGCACTGATGCGCCGATGAAGTCCTGATTTAAGACCTTTGACACGAAAGGGAAGCTCCGCGACGCGCGCAGATTGCACTCGATGACCTTCACGTCGTTATCACGGCACAGCAGTTGAACATTGAATGGTCCTGTGACCGCGAGTGCTCTGGCGAGTTTCGCGCAAGCCTTGCGCACTCTTCGCAGCGTCTCAAGGTTCAAGTCCTGTGGCGGCAACACGAGGGTGGCATCACCCGAGTGAACGCCCGCATACTCAACATGTTCCGACACGCACCATAAGGTGACACGTCCCTGGTGTGCGACAGCGTCAAACTCTATCTCCCGCGCGTGCGACTCAAACTTCGAAATGACAACAGGGTGCTCTGGCGACATTGTCGTCGCGGATCGGAGGTACCGCAGGCACTCCTCGTGACCGTGGGCGATCCGCATGGCTGCGCCAGACAGCACATAGGACGGTCGGACTACAACAGGAAAACCTCCGAGTGATTCGATCGACTGGGCAAGCGTGCCCTCACTCACCGACTCAAACCAGCGGGGCTGATCAATCTCAAGGCGATCGCAGAGCGCGGAAAACTTCTTGCGGTCCTCCGCACAGTCGATTGATTCGGTGGGCGTACCGAGGACATTGACGCCAGCGTTGCTGAGTTTGAGGGCCAAGTTGTTAGAGGTCTGCCCGCCCATCGAGACAATCACGCCGTATACCTGCTCGACCTCAACAAGCTCGAGTACAGACTCCAGACTGATCTCATCAAACACAAGTCGATCACAAATGTCGTAGTCCGTGGACACCGTCTCTGGATTGCAGTTCAGCATGATCGTCTCATAGCCGAGCTGACGCGCAGCCTTGATGGCCCCAACGGAGCACCAATCGAACTCCACGCTCGACCCGATGCGATAACAGCCTGATCCGAGCACAAGCACTTTCTTCCGCTCTGACTTGCGTTCCTCGCCCTCGGTTGCCCAATAGGTCCAATACAGATAGCTGGTGTCTGCCGGGTGCTCAGCAGCCATTGTGTCGATCTGGGCAAGCCGAGGACGAATGCCAAGCGCACGCCGCCGCTCCTGCACAGAGAGCTCGCTGGCGCCAATGCACTTTGCGATAGCGCGATCCGAGAAGCCAGCACGCTTGGCATCGAGCAGGTCGGTGCGCTCCAACTTGTCTACTCCGTCGATCTGCGACAGGCTTTTGCGCCTCTGAACAACTTCAAAGATCTCTCGCAGGAAGAATCTGTCAATGCCCGTGAGCTCGTGGACATGGTCCACACTTGTGCCGTCCGCAAGTGCGCGCGCCACGGCAAAGATGCGCCGTGGGGAGGGCTCTCGCAGTTCCCGACTGACGTCTTGAAAGGTGTATGCACTCGGGTCAAGCCCATCCACGCCCAGTTCGAGCATGCGAAGCGCCTTCTGAATCACTTCACCGAATGAGCGACCGATCGCCATAACTTCGCCGACAGACTTCATCTCGGTACCAATTCGCGTCTCAGCCTCAAGAAACTTGCCAAAGTCCCATCGGGGTGCCTTGCAAACGACATAGTCAAGAGCCGGCTCACAGAATGCGCTCGTTGTCTTGGTAACCGAGTTGGAGAGCATTGGAAGGTCATAACCAAGCGCAATCTTTGCCGCGATGTAGGCGAGTGGGTAACCCGTGGCCTTGGATGCAAGAGCTGAACTGCGGGACAAGCGTGGATTCATCTCGATCACTCGGTACTCGGATGAGTGAGGATCGAGCGCGTACTGAACATTGCACTCACCCAAGATGCCCAAACGACGAGCAACTCGTATCGATAGGTTTCGCAGAAGCTGGTACTCGGCATCTGTCAGGGTTTGGCTTGGTGCAACCACGATTGACTCGCCGGTATGGATCCCCATCGGATCCAGATTTTCCATGTTGCACACGGCAATACAGTTGTCGGCGGCATCACGCACGACTTCGTACTCGATCTCTTTCCAGCCCGAGAGGCACTCCTCAACGAGTACCTGTGGGCTGCCAATGAACGCTCGGGCGATACACGCGGGCAACTCCTGTTCGACGTGAACGATGGATGATCCTTGCCCACCGAGCGAGAATCCGCTTCGCAGAATGACAGGGAGTCCGATGGCACGTGCGGCCGCCAACGCCTCGCTTGGGGAGTCAGCCGCGATGCTGCGCGCAGTCTTCACGCCGATCTCCGACATGAGCTTCGCGAACTGCTTTCGATCCTCACCGGCGCGAATCGAAGCCACTGGGGTTCCAAGAACTGTGACCCCATACCGCGCAAGCACCCCGGTCGCATCGAGTTGAAGTCCACAATTCAGGGCTGTCTGCCCACCAAATCCAAGCAGTATCGCGTCGACCTTCTCCTTCGCAATCACCTCTTCAACGAAATGCGGAGTGATCGGCAAGAAATAGACCTGGTCAGCGAGGTCCAAGGAAGTTTGCACGGTTGCGATGTTCGGGTTGATGAGGACAGTGCGGATCCCCTCTTCACGCAATGCCTTCAAAGCTTGGGAGCCCGAGTAGTCAAACTCTCCAGCCTGCCCAATCTTGAGCGAGCCTGAGCCAAGCAGCAGAACCTGTGACGGCCGAAATCTTGGACGCAGGTTGGGGCTACCCATCACTGACCTCTCAAAGCCTTTATCTCTTGAACCATGTGCAAAAAGTCGCGGAAGAGGTACGCCGTATCCTGGGGTCCCGCCGCCGCCTCAGGGTGAAACTGCACGGATCGGAAAGGCCTGAACTTGTGACGAATCCCTTCGTTTGTGCCATCGTTGAGATTGACAAACCAAGGTTCCCAGTCTTCGCCTAAAGATGACTGGTCGACCGCGTACCCATGATTTTGACTTGTTACAAAGGCTCGCTGCGTTGACATTTCAAGGACTGGCTGATTTTGCGAACGATGCCCGTACTTCAACTTGTACGTCTTTGCGCCACTCGCAATCGCCAGCAACTGATGCCCAAGACAGATACCAAAGATCGGTATCCCGCGATCCAGAACTCCTCGAATGCGAGTCGTGAGCGCGGTCAGGTGAGCCGGGTCGCCCGGACCATTCGTTAGCATTACCCCATCCACATCATCGAGCAATTGCTCCCACGGGGCGAAGTACGGCGCACGAATCACATTCGATCCAAAGTCGATCAACCGACGAATGATGTTCTCCTTGCATCCGGTATCGACCACAAGTATCCGAGGAGTCGCTGCACCAGAATGCACGTCGTACTGGGTCGTTCGCTCGGGAGCCACGCCCGCAACAACGTCGGGGTCCACGCGGTGGACCGACGCCTGTCCGTGGGAGCCCTTGGGATCAAGCAGACCCACCATCGTCCCAGCGGCACGAAGGTGCTTCGTCAAAGAACGGGTGTCGACTCCCTCAATTGCAGGAACGCCCGCAGCACGAAGCCACTCGCCGAGTGACCGCTGGGATGCGTAGTGGCTCGGTTGCGAGCAGTGCCGAGAAACCACAAGACCAAGAATCTGAAGCCCTTCCGACTCCATCGATCGAACTGCATCCTCGCCCATCGGAACTCCATAGTTTCCTTGCAGCGGATAGGTCAGAACGAGAATCTGTCCACGATACGAGGGGTCTGTCAGGGTCTCGACGTAGCCCGTCAGCCCAGTGCAAAAGACCACCTCTCCCTCCACCGGTCGATCGGCGCCAAATGACGAACCCCCGAACGTTCTGCCATCCGCGAGGGTAAGTTGCGCCTGCACGTGTGCTGCACCTAGAACCAGGGGATCAGACCTTGGTGATCCTATTCACTCGCCACCTCTTTGGTCCATGAAAGACATCCATCAACCCGCCGAGTTGAAAGGGTAACAGATGAAGGGGCCAATCGCTCTCGATATTGGTGCGGTGAATCTGAAGGGGATTCGTGCCATGACCGACTGCTCCACTGCATGACATAAAAGCGAATCGGAACCCAGCGTCTCGAATCACTACTGCGGTCTCGTGCGAAAAGTTCTCTTCCTCGCCACCAACCCAACCGAAGGCCTGCACTTCACAGCCAATGCGCTCCTCCATGACTCGCTTTGCTTCCACAATCTCATGTCGTATCTCAGAAGGCGGAACCTTTGCATGAAGCCTTCGGTGGCTCGTTGTATGACATCCAACAACATGACGTGCTCCCAGCGCGCGAATCTCACTCCAGCTCATCGCAACACGCCCATCTGGAGGAGGCAATCCTGGACGGATGCGGTGGCGCTCTGCGTACTCAACCTGATTGAGCGGCGGGATGTCCACAAAGGCCGTCGGAACAAAGAACCAACCCACAAGACCAAACTCTTCAAGCAGTGGAACCGCGACTTCGTAGTTGGAACGAAGTCCATCATCAAAGGTGACTATCACGCCGGGCTTATTGTGGGGCCAGTCCCCCGTTGACAAGAGACCCGCAAGATCGGATGGTTTGACGCCAACAAATCGACGGGCGAGATATTCAAACTGACGACGGAGGTTCGCGGACAACGCTGCGGGCGTTCCGTGGTAGTTGATCGCTCGAATGAAACGCGGCCCCCTCAACAAGCGCTGCAATCGCATGAGGGACTCCGACACACCGAGGGCCCCAAGGGTTGCGGCAACATGTGTCTTGGAAGCGTGGGAACTCAAGGCATCACACTGTGGTCAGGACTCAGAACATGACATAGATGAATGGCGAAACATCCGCATTGTCGTGTTCCGCAACCCGAACGACATCCGCGATCTGCCCGAGACTTCCCCCGAGTTCACACAGCGGTTCACCACCGATGCTGCGCCAGTGCGCGACCAACCTCGCGGCAAACTCCTTGCCATTCGCACAGGAGGCATTCTCGAAATCCTCCTTCGACATGGTTCGTTTCACGCGGCGCACGTAATAGGTTTCGAGAGCTGGGTCGACTCCCTTCAGCAGTAGTTCAGAGCGCTTCTCTCGCAACTGTCGCGCGAGAGGCATCAGCTCCTCGTCAAAGAACTGTTTCATCATCGGCGCGCCCGGTGGGCTCCCTTCAGTCGAGCTCATACTTTGCCCTCCAATTTTCGTCATCAACAAACTTTGGTTGTTCCTCTCGCCATACCAAGCAATCTTCGAGAACGAGGAGATCCATTTCTGTGCGCATAAAGCATCGATAGGCGTCCTTTGGCGAACACACGATGGGCTCGCCACGGACATTGAACGAGGTGTTCACGAGTAGTCCACAGCCGGTCATGTCTTCAAATGCCTTGATCAATTCGTAGTAATCCGGACTCTCTTCCCGAGCGACCGTTTGGATTCGCGCTGAATAATCCACATGTGTGATTGCTGGCACATCTGATCGGGGTTGATTAATGACGGACATCATGTCATCGTCACCACCACGGAACTTCTCCAAGTCCATCGGCAAACATCGTTCCTTCCGAACGGGGGCGACGAGCAGCATGTAGGGACTGTCGCCGACCAGCTGAAAATAGGTGCTGCAGCGCTCGGAGAGCACGCTTGGAGCAAAAGGGCGAAAACTCTCGCGATACTTGATCTTGAGGTTCATCAGCGACTGCGTGTCCTTGTTTCGTGGATCGCCCAGGATCGACCTCGCACCGAGCGCACGAGGACCAAACTCCATCCGCCCACAACACCAACCTATGATTTTCCCCTCTGAGATCGCCTTTGCTACAGCCGTGACACGTTCGCGGGCTTCGGGAACGTGCCGATACGGGATGCCGTTTCGATCGAGGTACGCTCGTACTTCTGTCGACGAGAACCTTGGTCCGAGCAGGCTGCCACGCTGCCGATCCCGTCCACCAACTGACCGCGTGCGCTCATGGCCGAAATAGGTGTGATAGGCGAGTAACGCCGCCCCCAATGCCCCGCCTGCATCCCCAGCCGCGGGCTGGATCCAGATGCTTTCAAAGATCCCGGCTTCATGGAGTTTTCCGTTCGCCACGCAATTGAGCGCGACACCACCCGCCAACACGAGATTGCGCTCCCCAGTCTCACGCTGAAGATGCTGTGCGGTACGGAGGACGATGAGCTCGGTCACGCGCTGGACACTTGCCGCAATGTCCATCTCTCGGCGAGTGATCAAGCTCTCTGGTTCGCGCGGCGGTCCACCAAAGACAGCATGAAATCGCTCGTTCGTCATCACCATGCCATCAAGGAACCCAAAGCACTCCGTATGCAGGCGATACGAACCATCGGGTCGCACATCGATCAACTTCTCGAGAATCAGATCGGCGTACTTCGGCTCGCCGTAGGGCGCAAGACCCATCAACTTGTACTCGCCTGAGTTGACCTTGAAGCCGCAGTAGTAGGTAATCGCGCTATACAGCAGTCCGAGCGAGTGCGGGTAGTGAATCTCGCTGAACAGTTCGATCGTGTTCGCGCTGCCGACTCCTAGGCACGTTGTCGCCCACTCGCCAACTCCGTCCATCGTGAGGATTGCGGCAGAGTCGAAGGGAGATGGATAGAACGCACTTGCCGCATGAGTCATGTGGTGTTCAGCAACCAGAACCTTGCCGGCTTTGCCCAGAGAGCCGAGCGCGCGTTTCACATGATCGTCGAGCCAAATCTTGTGACCGAGCACCGCAGCGGTCGCCTTACAAAATTGATCTCGAGCTGCTTCTCCGACCGAAAGTGCGTTTCGAAGCACCCGATCGTAGGTGACGATCGGATTGTCATAAAACACAATTGCATCGAGTTCAGAGGCCTCCAGAAACGCCTCTTCGAGACAGTAATTGATTGCGTTGACAGGAAAGCGTGGGTCATGCTTCTTGCGCGAGAACCGCTCTTCTTGCGCAGCTGCGATGATCTGACCGTCTTGCACAAGGGCAGCGGCTGAGTCGTGATAAAAGGCGGAGATGCCGAGGATGCGCACACTCATGTTTGGCTTTGTTGGTTGAGTTTCGTGACTCGAGACAGAACAGTCTGTATGGCGGGCGCCAAGGACTTTGCGATGGCGGCGTGCCCTTCGGGTGTCGGGTGAATGTCGACAGAAAAGCGAAAGCCGCGCCTCTGCTCCCGCGTGTAACGCTGCAGATCTGGCAGGGGATCGTGCAGCGTGCATCCAATCTCTGAGCAGAGCTCGGCAAACCTCCGTTGATACGGGGTCGCAACAGCGGTTCCCTCGACGTGCTGGTACAGCGGGAGCGGCATGATGATGAGACGAGACACATCGCGATACTCTGACGCCCAGTGACGGAGTATTGCCCGCATGAGCTGCCATCCCGGACTGGTCACGCTCGCATAATCGGGCACCGGCTGGTAGCGCGTCACGGCCTGCAACATCGACTGAAGTCCGGCGCGGCGCACGAGTGCTCGGAGCGATCGAAATCTCCCCCCTTGGTCAACACACGCACGCTCTTCAGACGAGAGAGCCGTCTCCGCAATTGGCGAGGCTTGAGGCGGGCTTTGGTGAAGCACCAAGTGGCCTTGCGCATCCATCGAAAAGTAGGGCTTCGCGAACACAACGACCTTGCCGGCATCGTCGACAAAGCGGCGATAGCGCGAGAGAATGCGACGCACGTTCTCCACAAGTACGGCGATCACGAGTACATCATGCTCCACACCGCGGCCAAACGCATTCCATGCGAGATACTGCTGATCGGTGCCAGATCCCGGTAGCCCGAAGTTATAAGTTTCGGCATCTCGAACAAGTGTCTCCAGCACATCTGAATAGCGCTTTCCGTTTGAAACGCCATCGCCCGCGGTGAATGAGTCGCCAAATACGAGCACCCGACGAATGTGCTCGCGCCTCGGCTCATCAAAATCTCGGTCACAGCGAAACCCCTGTTTGTTCGCACGCAACAGGTACCCGCCGGACTCGTGAGGAATACGGGCACGCACTCCCGGAATGAACCGGAATGCTGTGGCGGGGTGGTACTCGAAACACTGTCGAGTCATACTTAAGCAAAGCGTAACTTAAATCAAAGCTGCCATCGCCAGAGTTCACCAACGCACACATCGGCAGAGACTAGGACGGGCGTGATGACTTGCCACAGTTGTCTTGATGGCCTGCAAGTCTGCGACTCATCACCTCAGGGCTCTCCTTCGAGGAACGCACTGCCGCCATGCAAGTGATGCAACATCCTTTCAGTGACCGCACAAGCCTCAGCCGACAATGCTCAGGCGAGAGATGTGTGTCACATCAGTTCGGTCAAACGCATGTCTGAGCACGGTGCGACTCGACTCAATGAGTGGGCACTTTGGCGGAAGTGTCGCTGCATTGCAGCGTGCCGATACGATTGATTGTATGCGCGTTGTTCACTTCCTCAGGTCTCTGTCATTACTGAATGGTGGACCGCCCCGCTCGGTGATCGATCTCGCCACAGCTCTCGCTGAGCGTGGTCACCATATTGATGTGTTGACCTCATATATTGACGAACTCCCGCCCTCATGGAGGGGAGCGGGCACTCCATGCGTTCACCGAATCGGGAGGGAAAGTCTGTGGTCTGTCTACTGCTCGAGGGAGGAGCGGGCCCTCATTCGAAAGTTGATTGGACAAGCGTCGGTGCTTCATCTGCATGAGTGTTGGGATCCTCTCAACCTCTACCTTGCGCGTGTCGCCCGAGCCTCGGGGGTGCCATATGTGGTGAGTTCGCGCGGTTCGCTTGATGATTGGTGCATGAGGCAGAAGCGTCTCAAGAAGTGGCTTTACTTGAGAATTGCTGGAACGCGCCTGCTGAATGGCGCGGCATTCGTTCACGCGACCGCAAGCGGGGAGGCGCAGCAATCCGAGCGGTGGTATCCCAGTGGACGCACCGAAGTGATTCCGAACCTCATCAACGTATCGCGCTTACGGTCGGGGGATCACAGGTCGCTCGCCTACACCGAGTTTGGGATCGATCCAACGGCCGAAGTGCTCCTGTTTATGGGTCGAATCGACCCCATCAAGGGAATTGATTTCCTGCTGGATTCAATGCCCATCATCAGGCGCACTCATCCGAGGGCTCTTCTCGTGATTGCAGGCAATGGAACAATGACGAGTGTGGCTCGTGTCAGGAGGTCGATTGATCGGCTTGGTATCGGGGACTGCGTGCGAATGATTGGATTTGTACGCGGTCACTACAAGGCGGGACTTTTGCAATGTGCGAGCGCCTTCGTGTTACCGTCAAGCCACGAGAACTTTGGCAATGCCATCTTTGAAGCTGCGGCCTGTGGTGTGCACTGCATTGTGACACGACAAGTCGAGACATGGCGGGAACTCTGGGCGGCGAAAGTGGCCACCATTGTCCAGCAGGACACGTTCGAAATCTCGACGGCAGTTTCCCATCAACTGTCTCTTCCGGCGGATGAGCGTGTTTCACAATCGACTCGGGCGAAGCAATGGACCGAAAACTTTCTCAACCCTGAGATGCTTGCACAGCGCTATGTGACCGCGTACGAGTCTGCGCGAAAGCGATAGCGTCACACCACAGAACACGCCAGCAACCCGAAGTGGTTTCTACTTCTCCGACATTCGCCCATACCCACTATCAGGCTTCATGTCGCCCAGTGGCGGGCGCGGGCCTATTGGCACGGCGGGGTTTCCACGGAAGATGGTCCACGGTTCGAGAGAGCGGATCGCGACTCCGCAGGCTCCAAGTATGGCACCATGTCCGACGGTCACACCAGGTCCGACAAAGGCGTCGGCGCAAATCCAGACATCATCCTGCACGGTGATGCCGGCTCGAATGAGTGGCATGCTTGGCTGACGAAAGTCGTGAGTGCCAGCGCAGAGGTGGGCACCCTGCGAAATGGTCACACGGTCGCCGAGCACCACTGGACCAAGGCAGTACAGGATGGCGCGATCTCCAACCGCGCTGTCATTGCCAACCTTCAGGTTCCAAGGACACTCAATGACAACCGTTCTGCGAATTCGTACAACCCTTGCCAAGTCAGCACCGAAGGCTCGGAGCAGGAGGCGACGCCAGGCATAGCAATTGTGGAAACTTGGGCGAAAAAGAAGCGCTTGAACAACTGCCCACCCAAGGCGCGCGAGGCGCTCACCCTTGCTGTAGGGACTCCTTGAACGCAAGGGACTGTGCTCGGCATCATGCGTTGTCGACATGTGCGCCCGCATAGTGTACTGATCTTCGTTCGAAGGGAACCTTCGACGATGTCAGTGATGTTCTGGGTGCCACGAGTGATGTCACTGCGCTGAACATGATCGCGTGTGACGGGGTTCCCTTCTCTCTTGAAGAACCCTCGTTCGGCTTGGAGCGAGGCGCAACATTTCAATGTCAGTCGTTCACTCTGTGTGTACTTTCTATGGAATGCTCCCTCCCATGCTGCTGGCACTTGGCACCGTTGCCTCTCTGTCTGATGGTGTGGTGTCGAGCCTTGACTCGAGCGGAGCGCTCTCGGTGACCTTGAAGACCGGTGAAGTCATCATTGACCGCTGGGTCCCGGAGGTTGTCGCGGGACTCAAGACCTCGGTCTCGATCGCCGATGGGGGGTTTGACATTGAAGTCACGCGGGACAACACTGCCGACCCACAACCCTATCGGGTACCTCCGTGGTCACTGCCCCGCCTTTCGCTCGGTGCAAACGTTGCCGCGTATGACTTTTCTGGCTCTGGGTGGCCCGAACTGATGGGGACGCAATCGAGGCGGTTACAAGCGACATATCCCAACGAACTCTATGCACCTGTGGCAGTACTCAGGACAGCATCAGTGGCGGTCGGTGTCGCGGTCATGTATCCGATTCTTGAGTATCGGCATGATGTATCCATCGCCATCGAGCCCACGCGATTTGGAGACTGGCGCATTGACGCTGCACCATGTCAGACGGGGCGTACCGGCGACCTGTGGTGGGGGCACGATGCGCAAGTCGTTGGTCCACAGACTTGGACATGGCGTATCAGTTGGCGATTCACGACCGAGTCCAACAACTGGAACAGCACCTTGAGCCCCTACGTGGAGTGGTTCCGCAAGAAGTATGGATCTGTCACTTACACCCGCGACTCCCGTCCTATCCGTGGGCTTGCGCTTGCCAGCATGGCTGATCAAACCACGAGCAATCCGGGTGGTTGGACAAGGGACTTTTCAGCCCCCGATGTAGATGGGTATCAGGGGGCCGCCTACCAAACTGCTCGCCTCTTTCAGCAGTGGAAGCGTCTCATCTGGTGGGCGCCATCTGGACTCGCTGTGAAGAACCCTCAGCTGAACTACCCCTATCAGTTTGCCTCGCGATGGACATCGCAATGCGCTGAAGTGCCCGAAGCATTGCGCAGAGCACCTGCCATGATCCGCGCCATTCCGGTCCCCCCGGGGGGGGCGTTCGGTCTCTGGTGGGGACATGCTGCTGAACAAACCCCATGCTTTGACAGTATTCCTTCCGTACGCGTCGATCCCACCAACTCGGACATGATGGCGCAGCATCTTGCCGAATTGAAGTGTGGCTCGATTCAACCGGTCACACTGATTGGCTTAGATGCGTTTGCTCACTCCCACAATCCAATCTGGAATCTCGTGCCAATACTCACTCAAATGCAGCAGGTAGCTCCGGATGTGAAGTTTTGTACCGAGGGACAGGGCTGCGATGTACTCCACCGTCTCGCCCCAACATGGGTCGATGCTTATCGAACCGCACCATTCCGCGATGGTGAGAATGAGCGAATTCGAGGACCACACGTGTTGGCAGACTTGATTCTCCCCGGGCACGAGATGTGGGCCGGGATGTGCTTCGACCGATCCGCTGATCCCAACCTGTTCGGGCCGAGTGTGAGTGCCTCCGAAATCCGGCGGAGGGTGCTTTCCGTCATGTCATTCGGCTATGTGCCCGTTCTGTTCACAGACGTCGACCTGTCCCCCCAGTCTCCCCAATGACGTTCCTTGTCGTCGCAAGTCTGCTGGTCCAAGTGATCTTCATCGCCGTACTGATCGCCCGGGACATACTCCTGCCTTGGCGCGAGGCGTTCAGCATGCGATCCCTCTTCCTCGGCGGATTCCTGGTCTTTCAGTCGGGCAGTGCGATCTTCACGCTTCTCACCGACGAGGTGGATGTTGTTGGACCCGACAACATGGCTCTTGCGGGGCTCAAGTTCAGCGCCATCGGCTGGTTGTTTTTGATCTTCTTTCTGTATTTCTACTCCCGTGCCGGTCCGGTCATTCGATTTGCAAATCGCCCACTGCTGCCAGTTGCACCCGCAGACTTCGGACTTCTCACAATCGGCGTGATTTCTGTTCTCGCGGGAGTGGTGATGCGAGATCTCGTGGGAGAGATCCCAGTAATCGGCGTCCTGACTGTGATGTTGAGCTCTGGTTGCTTTGCCGCTGCGGTCGGCTGTGCCGCTTGGGGTCTCATTCGAGACCCACTGAACCCAATCAAACTGGTGGTTGGCGGGATCACCATTGTTGGCACGTGCCTGCTTCTCCTTCAGAATGCCTTCAGTCGACGAACTCTAGTGGCGGCGGTGCTCTCGCTGCTGATATCTGGCTACTTCGCCCGCTGGCGTTTTCAGACTCGGCGCGTGCTACTGCTTCAGGCGGTGCTCATCCTGGTTCTTGGATTTACATTTATCGCACTTCAGTCGGCGACACGCGGAGAAAAGGGTCGCGGCGGCACAATCGCGGAGTACTTGGACGCCTTTCGGAAAGTAAACACAGAAGACATCATCGCTGTCACCATGAGCGTTGCGAGTGGGCAATTTGCAGGGGTCAACAGCATGTGGATCGTGGAGAACTATCCCTCTCAACATCCGTATTGGTACCTCCACTCGCTCCGGTACTTCATCACACAACCCATTCCACGGATGGTGTGGGCTGGAAAGCCGTGGTCGCTCGGCAACGAAATGGTCCACCAGATTGCAGTCAGCGGGGTGAAGCGCGACGAGTTTTCCCTTGGTCCAGGAATTGTGGGGCATATCGTCGCTGATATGCCGTACATCGCCCTGCCACTTTATGCGCTCTTGATCGCTTGGGTGACGCGATACCTCGATGAACGTCTCGTTCTCCACTCTGGGGATCCGTTTGTTGTCATTCCAATCGGCGCTGCAGCGTCGCAAATCCTCGGGATGCCACGAGGAGAGCTTGGGCTCTTCGGCTTCAATGCGCTCGCGTGGACCATTGGAGCCTGGTTGGTCATGCGACCGTTTCGATCGTGGATGGTGACGCCTGTTGTCGATGACGGTGACGATGAAGAGAACGAACTGAGTCGTGAACTAAGTGCGTGAAGACGACGTCTGGTACATCTTTTGCAGAGTGCCAAGTATCCGACTCCACGAAGCGTTGCTGACAGCCCAATCGCGCCCCCGACGCGCCAAGTCCTGAGCACGGGACGTATCTTGAGCGATTTCCAACAAGGCCGAGGCGAAGTCGGTGTCGCTGTCCGCCACGACAGCGAGAGCGCCCGCCCGCGCAGCCTCAGGCAATCGGCAATTTGCCGTGGTAATGCTCGGCTTGCCGGCGGCCATCGCCTCGACCACCGCGATTCCGAACCCCTCAAAGCGTGGCCGGTGCGCAAACACCGAACATTCTCTCAGTGCCTCGATCTTCATGGCACCATAGACACCGCCCACAAAGTGGGTGCGTTCCTGAATGTTGAGTTGCCGCGCCTGAGCCTGAAGCGCGGGAAGTTCCCCCTCGTCAGGACCGAGTATCACCAAGTCAAGGGGAATGCCGCCATCAACAGCCAGTGCAAAACTGCGGAGCAACAGGTCGACACCTTTGATCGGGTGGAGACGCCCTACAAACAGCGCGAATGGTTTCGCACCAAGTCTCGGAACAGTCCTCCGAAAGATCCCTAAATCTGGTCCCGGAAGATTGTCGCACTCAACACCATTGGGAAGCACTGTGGCTGGCCAGCGAAAAACCCGAGATAGGTGGATCTGCTCCTCTTCGTTCAATGCGAGATACATGGCCACCCCCCGAAACCTGCTCGCAAAGCACCAGAGATAGACCGCCTTTTTGAACTTGCTGACACCAAGCGCATACGGATGAAACATTCCGTGCGTGGACACGACCGTACGAATGCCCATCTCTTGTGCACACTTGAGCGCAATTCGAATGATCCGCTCCCATCCGTAGTGAACATGCACAACGGAGGGCGATACGGATCGCATGGCCGAGGCTACTTGCCTTGCCATGGATGCACTACCGCACTCGATGAGCCTTACTGGCAATCCCTGCCATAATTGGTTCAGCCGAGTCCTCGCCGCCTCATCGCAAGCGACTTCACGGCAAAGTACGGTGACGGGACCAAAGTCTCGCGCCTGCCTACAAACAGTCTCTGTCACGACTGCGGTAGGTCCTCCGCTTTCGGGTCGCAAGTTGTCGATGACATGAAAGATCACGTGCACTCACCTCTCGTTCCGTCACACACCAAGATAGCGCCGCCTCGATCCTTCGGCAGTATCAGGTCCCGCTCACGCCCGCCTCCGAACAACGCCACGGTTGTTTCGTGTCGTCAACCCCCTGCTGCTCCCATGGACCACCCCAAGTGACTTGCTTCATGTATCACGCGTCTTGAGGGCCTCTGACGAACAATCTGCTCAAGATTCGTCGAACGAAAGCGCCTCCTCTTTGCCATTCGCCACGGACCATCGGATCACCCAGCATGGTCAATCGCACTGCGAAGAGTGTCACCATGGCACCGACGCTCAGCGTTACCACCAAGGACAGATTGGTTACGCCAAGCAGACGCACAACCACTGCCCATGCGCCGAGGCATGCGCCTGCTGCGAAGGAACCAAAGATCCACGCTCGAACGACTGCTCGCGCATTTCCCATGAAGCCGAAAGAACTTCCGCGAGAAATCAGCCACAGCCCCAGAGGCGCTGAACACGTCCAGCAAACGAGACTGACAACTGCTACCCCTGAAGCAATGGCCGATGCCTCGCTGCAACTGAGCCCTATTCGGGCAATCACGCTACAGACAGTCGTTGCCATCGCTGGCGCCACCAATACGGCCCCGAGCAAAAACGCAAGAACATGCGCCAGTTGCCATACGGCGTAAGTCTTGAATCGTCCCTGTGCCTTCAGCAGGGCTCCCATCGGTGTCACAAGGAAGATGAAGCCCTGTGCGATGCTCAACAACATGAAGATCGGAATGGACTCCGCCCACTTCGGTTCAAACAGTGTCTCAAACAACGCAACACCGAGTGACGCCTGAACCAAACAAAGCGGCACTCCAACTGATGCAAACAGTCGAAGACTGCGACAAAAGCCAGCCGCTTGCCGCTCCCGATCACTCTGCATGTGGCTGAATACTGGTTGCAGCACCAACGCGATTTGGAGAGACAATACGCTTGTTACTTGGATAGCCAGTTGACTTGCGAAGGCAAAGTACCCCGCCCCCGCCGCGACTGATATCCATGCAAGCACTGCAAACTCCATGACTTGAATGACGTTGCTTGCATATTGCCCCACACATGCCATACAAAATCGCCGCGATACTCCAACCAAGTCGGACCAAGAACACGCCATTGAAAGCCGCTGGTGCTTGCAAGTCCAGTAGACACATCCACGCAACGCCAATGTTGCGATCGGCGGAAGCACGAGTGCCATAGCGCCCAAACCTTTCCAAGCCATGACCAAACTCGCTACGGTGGAACACAGAACGATGCAGGTGTCAATGATTGCGATGGTTCGGAATCGCAGCTCAACTCGCAAGCGTGAGTAAGGCACGATCATGACCGCGTCGCACAACGGCCGCAGCGCGACCAAGGAGATATAGAAGGCAAGATCAGGCACTTCCAACTCGCGTCCAATGACGGGACTCGCAAGCCAAAGCACCGCGGCAAGCAGCACCCCGCACACTGCGGCAATCACGGTTGCGGCACCAACCTGTCGATCGAAGTCTCGCCCCATCTGAACCAACACATCACCAATCACGAATGGGCTGAAAAACGAAATGAGTGCGCCTGCCGTCGTAGCGATGTACGCGACACCGTAATCACTGGGCATAAGAAACCGTGCAAGAAGCCACATCGCAACGACCGTGGCCATCTTGTTCACCGAAATTTGTAGAAGACCCCAAAGTGAAGCCCCTGCCAACACTTTGGTGTAGCCCTCACTCGCTACACCCAAGGGCCGAGCCACTTCGTTTGCCTTCACGCGGCGTACCTTCCAAGCAAACCAGCCGCCCCCGAGTTCGCGCCGTCCCAACGCCACACCGACCGCCTCACTGATCGTGCCCTTGGATGGCGGGAAGCTTGTGTCCCGCGTTTCGGAGGGTGCGTTCGCGCGCGGCGAGTTCCATGTCTGAATCCACCATCATCGCCGCCAACTGCTCGACTGAGCAGGTTGCCCTCCAACCAAGTTTGGTGTGCGCTTTGGTGGGATCGCCAAGCAGCTCATCCACTTCCGCGGGCCGGAAATAACGCGGATCGATCTCGACGAAGTCTTTTGCCTCGAGTCCAACATGCGTAAACGCCAGATCGCAGAACTCGCGTACAGCGATCATCTTTCCAGTTGCAACGACAAAGTCGTCGCCATTTGGCTGCTGCAACATGCGCCACATTGCATCGACATACTCCCCTGCAAATCCCCAGTCTCGCTGCGCATCGAGATTGCCGAGATACAGCTTCTTCTGCAATCCAAGCTTGATGCGCCCAACCGCACGAGTGATCTTGCGCGTCACAAACGTCTCGCCACGCCTCGGGCTTTCGTGATTGAACAGGATGCCACAACTGATGTGCATCCCATAGCTCTCGCGGTAGTTGATGGCGATCGAGTGTGCGAACATTTTGGCGCAGCCATACGGCGACCGCGGATGGAAGGGAGTCGTCTCGCGCTGTGGGACCTCCGCAACCTTTCCATACATCTCGCTCGAACTCGCCTGATAGAAGCGAATGGACCGCCCAGTTTGCTGCTCATGGATCCGTTGTGCCTCTAGCAGGCGAACGGTGCCCATCGCGACCGAATCGGCCGTATACACGGGCTGATCAAACGACACGCGAACGTGGCTTTGAGAGCCAAGATTGTATATCTCGTCAGGCTCTGCCTTGCGGATCGCCTCGAGCAGCCCTGTTCCATCCGTCAGATCACCGTAATGCAGTCGCAGACGCGCGCTGCGTTCATGGGGATCCTGATAGATGTGATCGATGCGAGACGTATTGAACGTCGAGCTGCGACGAATGATGCCGTGCACCTCGTAACCCTTCGACAGCAGGAGCTCCGCGAGATAGCTGCCGTCCTGTCCAGTGATACCGGTGATGAGTGCCCTTCGGACTGCCGCCATTCGTGCAGGATAGACGAGGGGCTCTCGTGTCGGCAGACACGCTCGCCACGGGATACCTTTGCATACTGATCATGACTGCACCATCACCCTTGCACAACCGCCGCATCGTCGTCACCGGGGGCGCTGGCTTCTTGGGGCGAGTTGTGGTTGAACGCCTGCGTGCGATCGGCGCAGCGGATGTGCTCGTGCCGCGTCGCGCATCGTTCGATCTGACGCGCGAGGCGGATGTGCAGCGCATGTACAACGACATGCGACCAGACATCGTTTTTCACCTCGCCGCGGAGGTCGGCGGAATCGGAGCCAACCAGGCGAACCCGGGGCGCTTTTTCTTCGCCAATATGGCGATGGCGCTTCATCTGATCGAACATGCTCGCCAGCGCGGACTCGAGAAGTTCGTGCAGGTCGGCACGATCTGCGCCTATCCGAAGTTTGCGCCGGTGCCGTTCCGTGAGAGCAACCTCTGGAACGGCTACCCAGAGGAGACCAACGCCCCCTACGGCGTAGCCAAGAAGGCTGCGCTCGTGATGCTCGACGCGTATCGACAGCAGTACGGTATGAAGTCCGCGTATGTGTTGCCCGTCAATCTGTACGGACCGCACGACAACTTCGACCTCGGCACATCGCACGTGATCCCTGCGCTGATCCGCAAATGCATCGAAGCGGTGAACGCACGCGCATCGCACATCGACTGCTGGGGTACCGGCGAAGTGAGCCGCGAGTTCCTGTACGTGAGCGACGCTGCCGATGGCATTATTCGCGCCGCCGAAGTAATGAACGCGCCCGATCCGCTGAACCTCGGTACGGGGCGCGAGATCACCATTCGCGAACTCGTGCAACTCATCGCACGACTCTGCGAATTCCACGGCGAGATCCGCTGGGATGCGACGAAGCCGAATGGTCAGCCGCGTCGCTGCCTCGAAACTGAGCACACCGCGAACACGATCGGTTGGCGCGCGAAGGTGGGATTTGAAGAGGGCCTTCGGCAGACCATCGACTGGTACCGCGCGAACCACTCGGCCACGAGTTGAACCTGCCACAGACCCAACGCGCCAATCTGCCCCGGCAAAGAAGAGCGTTCAGCCCCAATTGGCGAGCAGTATCGTCACATCCGCACCATTGACCGTGCCGTCGCCACTGAAATCGGTCGACGCATCATTGGTGTCCCAAGCGGCAAGCACCGCCGCAAGGTCAACGCCGTCCACAGTTCCGTTGCCATCCGCATCACCAGGTCGAACAGGATTGCCGCCCACCGTTCCATCGTTCGCAACGCGCTGACCTCGGATGTCCGTCGAACCTGTCGCACCATCCTGCCACACGACGACACTTGCGCCTTGCTGCATGAAAGCTGCCATACGGCCCTTGTCGCTCGAGGGTGCGACCTGCACGGTGCCGGCACTGAAGAGATCCTGCGCCTCGGGCGAAAGTCGACGCGCCCGCATGACATCCGCGCCGAAGGCCGTCGATGACTGCCAGTGGAAGTTCGCTCCGCCCGAATCGGCCGCCACTGCAACGAAGTCCGTCGAGTAGAGCGTCGCCTGCGGCTGGAGTGCAAATCCACTCTCGCCCCAAAGCCGCGCGCCACTGCCACTGAGTGCGAACGCCTGCGCCCCCATGCCGTACACAGAACTGCTGGGCACACGATCGGACCAGGCCACATACAGGCGATCTGCCTGCGCACTCACTGCAAACGCCGGACTCACACGCTCGAGATTCGCTGTTGCGGTCACGGTCACGCCACCAGCCTGGAACCGCGGTGCCCCATCGAGTCCGAGCACCTGCACAACGCACTGCAGCGGCGAAGTGGTGTACCAAGCAAACACATAGCCAATGCCGGGTACAGCTGCGCACGCCGGGTAGTTCCCGAACTGCAGCGAACCAGTCGTCATCACGTTGACTGGTACTGCACTGCCCGTTGTCCACCCCACCACGCCACTCGGTGAAATGCGGAACGCGCGTAGCAGCTTTGCACTGGTGAATCCTGTCTGCCGAACGCACGACATCATCACACCGCCGCTGGAATCTGCCGCTGGCCACAAATCAGCGGGCTGCGTTTGCGCTGTTCCATCGGTGAGATTCGCCGCCGTCGACCACACAGGCGCGCCCGTCGCAATGTCCAGACGCTGCACGCGCGTCGTGGTTCCCTGCAGCCACGCCGCATAGATCGCGCCACTGACGGAATCTTGACACACCTTCGGATTCGCGACAAAGTCGCTCCCAGTCACCATTGTGCTCGTCCAGAGCGCGCTGCCATCCGATGCGAGCAGCGTGATGCTGATGCGATCACTGCCCGAGCGATCGTCGTTGTATGCCACCGCAAAGCGGTCACCACTGATGACCGCCGCGCCATAATCAACTGTTGAGGAAAAACTCCGGTCCGCGACGAGCACACCATTTGCCCCCCACGCTGGCTGGCCAGATGCGTTGAACCGATTCGCACGCACGTCATAGCCGCCCGTGGCGTTATCGAACCACGCAAGACAAAACCCGCCGTCCGAAGTACGACCGATCTTCGGCTGCACCTGATCATTGGCCCCGCCCGCAAGCAGCGTTGGTCCAGAGGTTGTCCATGCAAGGGACACAGCTAGCGCACTGCACACGGCCAAACGAGCAAGATTGATGGGCATCGCTTCAGTATGCCTCCAAGCGGACTTTTGGCAACGGCTAATCCAAAATTTCATCGCTGAAATCTGCCCCAGTTCATGATTTCACGCTGAAAATCACGTCGTCAGTTCTCTCCAACAGGAGAGGAGCCGTGGCGTTGCGAATCCACTGCATCAAAGAGGCTTGGCTCTGGAACCACCTTTGGCCCCGACGAACGGTGCGGCGACATCTTCTCAGGCGGACGCGGCAGAGAAGTTTGTTCAGACTCTGGCAATCGAATCGCTGGCCCTGAGAAGGCTGCATAGTCCTCATTTGGATTGACTCCGATCCAGTGCACAAAGTCGATCACCTGGTGTGCCACTGCAGTCGCTCGCCACTGATCGCCAAAGACTGTGCTGATACCGAGCCAGACATGTGCATAGGCGTTTCGACGAGCAAGTCCCGCGTGCGGAAGGAGCAGCGGCTGAATCGCATCACCCACCGCTGCAACATGCTCACGAATGGTCATCAATTCGGCAGTATTCACCCATCAAAGCCTACTACCCGTCTGCTTGTTCTACAGCCATCTCGCCATGCTTCTGCGGCCTTTGCTGCGTAGACTTGTGTCATGCTGTTGCGCTTTGCTTGTTCCCTGTCCGCCTGCGGTTGCGCTCTGCTGATCTGTGGCGCACACGCTCCGCCACCAACCTCATCCGAAGCATCTCCTCCGGCTCCTGCGGCACCAGCACCGGCTGTCGATGTCACACTGCCCACGGGGTTTCAGATGCGGACTTTCGCGAGCGAGCCGCTCGTGTCAGATCCTGTGGCGTTCGACATCGATGCGAAGGGCCGCTTCTACGTGGCGGAGTCAGAGCGTCAGGAACGCGGTATCGAGGACAACCGCACGAGTTCATGGTGGTTGATGGACGATCTGACCGCAAAGACAGTCGCTGATCGCCTCGCGTACTACGAGAAGTGGAAGGACAAGCGTGATGGCGGCATGGACTACTACCGCAAGTATGCAGACCGCATTCGCCGCGTTGAAGACACCGATGCCGATGGGAGCGCCGATCGAGCCAGCAACTTCTCACGCGACTTCCGCGATCCGCTCGACGGCACTGGAGCTGGTGTTCTCGTGGATGGCGATCGCGTCTTCTACACCTGCATTCCGAATCTTTGGCAACTCCGCGATACAGATGATGATGGCGTTGCCGAAACAACGGATGCACTCTCCACGGGCTATGGTGTCCGAACTGCGCTGCGCGGTCACGACATGCATGGACTGGCGATCGGTCCTGATGGGCGTCTCTACTGGTCAATTGGTGACCGCGGCTACTCCGTCACGACACGCGAGGGTGCAACGCTCACAGATCCGAAGACGGGCGCCGTCTTTCGTTGCAAGCCTGATGGCAGCGAACTCGAGGTCTATGCGTACGGCCTTCGCAATCCGCAGGAGTTGGCCTTCAACGAATTCGGCGATCTATTCACTGGTGACAACAACTCGGACGGAGGCGACAAGGCGCGCTTTGTGTTTGTGATGCCCTATGGACAGACGGGCTGGGACATGAACTACCAGACCCTGGAAGGGGCGAATCAGCGCGGACCGTGGAGTCAGGAACGCATCTGGCATGTGCGTGATCAGCCTGACCGCGAGTACCCGGCGTGGTCCTTGCCTCCGCTCGCGTACGTCGGCAACGGTCCGAGCGGACTTGCCTACGCGCCCGGCACGGGACTTCCTGCAGCGTGGGATCACAGATTCTTCCTCTGCGACTTCCTCGGAAGCGAGTCGCACAGCGGAATCCACGCGGTAAAGGTGCAGATGAAGGGGGCAGGCTATGAAGTGACCGAATCGAAACAGTTTGTGCTCGGACTTCTTGCCACGGATGTTGCATTCGGGTTCGACGGTCGCATGTATGCAAGCGTGTGGGGCGGCGGATGGCTTTCAACAGGCAAAGGTCGCGTGGTGTCCATCTTCGATCCTTCGACATCCAACACGCCAGTTGTTGCGCAGACGCGAGCGATCATGACACAGGACATCAAGAGTGTGTCGACGGATGACTTGATCACGCTTCTCCAGCACAGAGATCAGCGAGTCCGACAGCGTGCGCAGTTCGAACTTGCCGCGCGCGGAACGTCGACAACGCTTCAGCTCTTGGCGCTTGCTCAGGCGGGACCGCCTGCCGTTTCCAATGAACGCCTCGCCCGACTGGCGCAAATCCACGCTCTCTGGGCACTCGGCATGCAAGCGCAAGGCATTCGCTGTGAACGCGTTGAGAAACCTGATCCGCTGCTGCCCGTGATCTCGCTGCTTGAAAGTGATACGCCAGAGATTCGCGCGCAGACAGCGCGGACTCTTGGGGAGAGTGGACGCATCGATGCCGCCAAGAAGTTGATCGAACATTTGGTCGACGAGGACACTCGCGTTCGGGCAGCATGCGCCCTCGCATGTGCTCGCCTTGCGCCAAAGGCACCTGCACTGTTCGCCGAGGCAGTCCCGCTTCTCTCAGCAGCACTCTTCGAGAATGACAACGCCGATCCCTTTCTGCGGCATGCACTCGCGACAGCGCTTGCGGCGTGCGCGGACTCCAAGGCGCTGCAGTCCCTCTCGGTCGATCAGTTCGAGAGCGTGCGGCTCGGCGCACTTCTTGCGATGCGACGAAATGCGGATCCGATGATTGCGAACTTTCTCTTTGACCCCGATATGCGGATCGCTGCCGAAGCGGCGCGTGCAATTTGGGATTTACCAATCGACGGTGCAACGGATTCGCTTGCGACCGCTGTAGGTCGACTGGCAGAGTGGCGTCCGACGACGGGCACACGGCCGATCACCGCAGTCACATTCGAGCGCAGCTTGTGGCGCGATGTTCGAGTCGCCTCGTCCACGGAACTTGAATCGTGTGCGGCATGGAAGCGCCAGCCCGACAAGACAGACACCACGGACGAAGCGGTCGGCTTTTCCGATCGAACCCCCAACTCGGTCCAGCGCCTCAAGGGCACGATCACGGCACAGACGAGTGGTGCATATCGGTTCTTCATCACAAGCGATGATCACTCTGTCCTGTCGATCGAGCGGCCAGGAGACTCGGCACCGCAGATCATCGCGCGCCTCGATGGCTATGCGAACGAGGACGATTGGGAGGGGACTCCATCACAGATGTCCGCGCCGATCCAGTTGAAGGTGGGCGAGACCGTGACCATCACGGCCTTGCAAGCACAGGGCGGCGGTGCCAGCCATCTCGCGGTGGGATGGCAGTCTCCCGATGGGACGATGGAAAGACCGATCGGACGGGTGCCCGTCGACTCAAACGTCATGGCGTTTGCACGACGTGCAATCGCCGCGAACCTGATCCTTGGCGGTGACCGTGCACCGGCGATCGCATCTGTCGCACTCAACCGTGAGTTGCCCTCCGCGGTGCGACTGGAAGCGCTCGAGGCGCTCTCGGACTTTACATCTCCCAAGCGTCGTGACCGAGTTCACGGACGCGTCGATATGTTGCTGATCGGCAGTAGAACAGCCGATTCGCTGCAGCGCGCGCTCACGCTCGCGCTTCCAGCGCTTGCGACCGATCAGCACTCGGTAGTACGAACGCGAGCAGTGCAAGTGGCGAGTGACGCAGGTGTCGCGCTGGATCAAAAGGCAAATCTTGCCGCAGTCAAAGATGCAACGCGGTCCGTTCGAGAAAGAATCGCATGCCTCGCGCAGCTGGGGCGCGTCCAAGATGCTGCACTCGGCGAGGCAATCGATGCTGCGCTCGCCACCGATGAGCCCAAGCTACGAAGTGAGGCCCGGGCGTGGCTTGCACGCACTGACCCGCAGCGCGCGCTGGATGAGTCCGCCCGAGCACTGACGAACGGGAGCGAAGGAGAGCAGCAGTCGGCGATTCTTGCACTCGGGCAGTTGGCATCGTGTGCAAACGGATCGGTCGCGGCCTCTGCGAGAACTCAACTTGATCAGTTGCTGATGCGCGAGGCTAAAACTGATCTCCCATCAGCGCTGCGGCTCGAACTGTCGGAAGCGGCGACTGCGCTCTCGGAGGGTCATGAAGGCAAGCGCTGGCCCATCGGATCAACCGACCCTGGCGTCACGGATGCACTGCTTCCACTGATCGGTGAGGGAGGCGATCCGGAGATCGGACGTGAGGTTTTGATGTACCACTCCGCGGCCGCATGTCTTCGCTGCCATGCCGTTGCCGGGGTGGGCGGTCATGCGGGTCCCGCGCTCGATGGCGTGGCAACGCGACTCGATCGTCGCGCGATCGTGCAGGCCATGCTGGAACCCAACGCGCTTATCGCACCTGGCTTCAGCCATCCATCCGCGATGCCCGCCATGGGACCACTGCTCAAGCCGCGCGAACTTCGCGATCTCACCGAGTATTTATCGACGCTTCGCTAGGAACGGCTGCCTGCCGCGTGCTCAGTCCCGTCCGACCGTCAGCGTCATGGCGGGTCCATCCTTCACCACGCTTTCACGCGATGGACCAAGTTGGAAAACGGCGGTCTCGGGCTCCTGAAAATAGCCCACACCGCTGAGCAGGATCTGTGGGCCATCCGACCACTGCACGCTCAGTGCCAGCAACCCCGCATCATCGACAGATCCAGCAAGCGTGGCCTGTCTCACGGGCTTGGTTGATTCACCATCACTCCACGCATCGTCGATCAGCACGCCGCGAAGACTGCCATCGGCGATGATCGTGATGCTGCCTGTGCCCGCATTGCCACTGCGGTCATAGAAGTTTGCGGTCCACTTGCCGATCCACCGCGCCATCGAGTCAAGCGGCTTGGTCGGCGGCTCCCCAAACGGCGGCTCCGCAGCAACGCCCGCCTCATGCAGCGCGAACGCCATGCCACCATCCTTGGCGAAGTTGCCGCTTGAGTCGTACCGCGAGAGATTGATGCCAAGCGATCCCATCGACTGTGCAAACGCCGTCCCATCGAAGCGATCGCTTTGCCCCGTACTCCACGCAATGGCGACTTGCGCACTTCCCCCCGCAATCGAGCCACTCAGCACACCCGTCCGCGCGGTTCCATGAATGCGCTGCCAAACCGAATCCACCAATGATCCATCAATGGCTCCATTGGCTGCGATGGTCACGCGAACTTGACCGCCCGACGACTGATCTTGTGCAGTGAAAGTTCCAGACCAGCGCCCAACCGTTGAAAGCGGCTTCGACTGCGGCTTGGGCCCGGGCTGTTGCGGCGCAGCGCAGCTGTGGAAGAGCAGAACGCACAGTGCCAGCAGCGGCACAGACATCAACCGAAGGGATGAGCAGCGAAATGGAGACACGCCTGCGAAGACTACCGAACCATCACGAGTGTCAGGTGCCGTATGCGGCAAGCACGATCGTAAGATCCTGTCCGTCGACAATCCCGTTGCCGTTCGCATCGCCATCGGGAGCGCTCGTGCCGAATGCAGCAAGGACTATAGTCAGGTCCTGCCCATCGACCACGCCATCGTTGTTGCGATCGCCTGGGTTCGGCGGCGTACCAGGTTCCGTGAAGGTGAGCACTGGCCCGTTGCCCACATTCCCGACCGCATCGGTCGCCTGCACCGAGTAACTCACAACGGATCCCGCGACCTGCGGCGGAATGACTCCACGCCAGAGGCAATTCCCCGTGAGACGCATCGACACTGACTGTGTCAGCTGCCCCTGCAACCCATACCGCAACAAAACGCTGCGCGCATGGAAACCCATATGGCTGGTGTAACCATCGCGCAGTGTCACACGTACTGACCGCGGCTCGCCCGCAGCAGAGCCGGGCACCACCTGCTCTGTGCGGACGATGGTCGGTGCGATCGTGTCGCTTGGACCGCTGTTGATATAGATCCGATTCTGGAACGCACCACTCTCGCCCTGCCCAGTCACGATGTCGTAGTCACCATCGCCATCAAAGTCTGCCACCTTGACATCGAGCGACGAGTCAGTCGATGACGTGATCGCATTCGTCACCTGCGTGAATGCACCCTGTCCATTCGTATTTCGGTAGATGCGCTTCGTGCTTCCGAGCGTGGCAATGACCAGATCAAAGTCGCCGTCATTGTCGATGTCGAAGAACTTGCTGTCGTTGTCATCACTCGTTGGATTCGGGCTGATGCTCGTTGAAATATTCGTCCATGATGTGCCGAGACCATTCGCATTCCGCGCCAGCAACTCCTGATTGGAGGTGCCGGCATTCGTTCCAAGCAAGTCGAGATCCCCATCTCCGTCGATATCGCCAGCGTCATATGCATAAGCCGTTGCATCACTTGGGAAGTTGCCGAGGTTTGTGAACACTCCAGTCCCGCCGTTGATCCAAAGCCGACTCTGGTTCGGCGTCGATGCGCGCGTCACCAAGAACAGGTCAAGATCGAAATCTCCGTCGGCATCAAGAAACAAGAGATCCATCTGCTGGGACACATTGCCCTGCGGCAGATTGGCCGCCGTGACATCGTTGAACCGACCTGTGCCGTCATTGAGATACAGGCGTGGCTGTCCAGTGCCGAAGCGATTCGACGAGCCGGAGTTGCACATCGCGATGTCGAAATCACCATCACCATCCACATCGCCAAAGGTGGCGCGCGCAGTCGAAGTGTTGAGGGTTGGAATACGCCCGACTGTCTCATTCGCAAAGACACCCGCACCATTATTGATGAGCAGAAGCATCTGACGGTTGTAGTCCTGACCGAGCAGCAAATCCAGATCGCCATCAAGGTCGACATCGCCGAACTCCGCACTTCGGAAACAGCCTGTGATGCCTGCAACGCGTGCATCAGTCTGATCCGTAAACACGCCAGCACCACTGTTGATGTAGATACGCGGCTTCAGGAGTGTTCCAAGAGAACTGTACCCCTGCCCATTGGCAAAGCAGATGTCCAGATCACTGTCCCCATCAATGTCGCCAACTGCGATGTAGTTCGTGTACTCCGACTGAACTGGGAAACGCGTGGATGTCTGATCGGCGAACTGCTGCGCGAGGGCCGCATTCGCACCGATCAACATCGCGATCACAGCGCCACCAATGGCACCGGGCCAGTTCAAGACATCAGCCATCTCCTGAAGGTATGACCTTTCGACGGTCTGTCGAGTGAAAGCGGCAGAAATCGATGCATTTTCCACCTTTGCACCACCGCAAACGCAGATTCAACGGCGCCGACGGGCGCGGATAAGCCCCTTGGGCGTCGGTTTGGCCCCCCCGATACTGCTCGACGATTGCGCAGCGATGCCAGCCCTTTGCGCAGTACCGCTCGGTGCAGCTCCTGCACCGTCTGCACCCCTCATCTGCTGATTGAGATAACGCACGCGTTGCCTTGCACCTTGAACCCCCTGCACACCACCCCCTTGGAGGTACGCGGCGGCCACGGCATTCGCTTCGGAAAACTCCGCCTCGAACGTGATGGTGTTTGTCGCGCGGTCCACGCTCAGTGCAACGATGCCAAGATCCGATGCAAGTTCGACAAGTGCATCGATCCGCTCGTCCTGCATCGAAGCACCAGAAGCGACGATTGCGGCGAGCGCACGAGTCGTGGTCAGGTGAACGGGTTCATTCAACCGCCGCATATCGACGACTGCTTGAATCGCAGGCACAATCTTCTCGCGCGGCAGCAGTCGCACTGCTCGGGTCTCGCCATTCAAGATGAAGGTCCGCGATGACACATTTCGAAGCGCCGTCGCGAGAGCGCGACCCGTTGCCATGTTGCCAGGCGAGTAGGGATCTGATGTATCTCTGGCAAGATCGCCTGCATCAAGAATCTGGTCAATCGATCCTCCCGTGCTGCCATCGCGGGGTACTGTCAATGCACGCACGCCGAGTTCATGCAGAAGCCAGAGACACGCCTGCACCTTTGCATCGGTGGGTGCCATCCCCTGCTTGAGAGCCTCTCCCACGATGCCGCCGAGCGATGCGACAAGCTCATGACCTCCAGCAAGCAGGGGTATGAGTGACTGCCCCAGCAGTCCGAGTGTCTCCTGCGGCTGCACGGTGAGCGGAACTTCCTGACCATTCAATGCGATCTGCGCCATCGCCAAAGCCTAGCGCGATTCGCCTTGAAGTCACTTCTATACTTTGCGGATGGCAGTGAACGGGCGCTCACAGCGACGCTGGCCCGTGATCCTCGCGATGACGGGGTCCCTGTCCATGATTATGCTTGATTCGACGGTGCTCGGGGTTGCGCTGCCGACTGTCAGTAGTGATCTCTCCATGAGCGGGGGTATGCAGGCATGGGCAGTGAACGGCTTTCTGCTCGCCATGGCATCGTGCGTCGCTATCGGCGGCCGAGTCGGCGATGCGATCGGGCGTGTGCGGGCGTTCCAGATCGGGATGTTCGGCTTCATGCTGGCGTCCATTGGATGCGCGGCAGCGACGACTGCCGAATGGTTCGTCGCGGCACGGGTCGCACAAGGTCTCTGTGCTGCGCTGATGCAGCCCGCAAGCGCCGCGATCGTGATCGACGTCGCTGCGCCCGAACGGCGCGGTGTCGCCATGGCGACCTACGCGGGTATCTCGTTGCTGTTCCTGGCAGCAGGCCCAGTGATCGGCGGCATGCTGGTCGAGCAGGCATCGTGGCCGTGGTGCTTTCTGATCAATGTGCCAGTCGTGATCGCATCACTCGCCGCGACCATCGGACTTCAGTTGGTGTCGACAGTGCCTTCACGACGACCGCTCGATGGCCCATCGGTGCTCATGCTTCCCACAAGCATGCTGCTGTTGACATGGGCACTGCAGCAGGACACGGCACACTCAGCAGATGCATGGTTACGGTGGACGACTGCTGCGATCGGTATTGGGCTGGCATGGCTCTTCATTCGCCGCCAACTGATGATCGCCACGCCGCTGATCGATCTACGACTCTTTCGCAATCAATCTCTTCGAACGAATGCGCTGCTGCTGATGGGTTTGCAAGTGATCACCGTTGGTCAGGGAATCTTTGGATCGATTTATATGCAGGAGTGCCTTGGATTTACCCCCGTGCAGGCAGGAGTGGGGTCGCTCCCGCTGTTGGTACCGGTCATTCTTCTCGTTCATGTTGCCGGTCGCATGTACGACAAGAGTGGTCCGCGCACACCGATTGTCAGTGGGCTTCTCTTGATACTGATGGGTACAGGTGTCGAGACTTTCGGAATCGCTGCCGAAAGCTATCCCGTGCTTGGAGCGGGCATGACACTGCTCGGCGCAGGCTGCGGGCTTGCCATGAGCCCTGCCAATGTTGATGCGCTCTCACGCGCACCGACGGAGCGACGCGGTGAAGTGGCTGGACTGGTACAGCAAATGCGGCAACTCGGCAGCACATTTGGCATCACGCTGATAGTGCTTGTGATGCATCTCTTCGCCTCTGGTGATCTGATCGGCACGACGGGGCTGACACTGCGCGGAATCGCGTCTGGCTTTGGACTTCACATTGCCATCGCTGCCATCTGCCTTTTCCTTGCACTCCGCTTCGTCCACGAGAAGGCACCGCTCAAGCCCCCCGCATCCACCGGTCACCCCTCAACACCAACGACCTGATCTGTATCGATCTGCACAGCGACCTCCCGCCCCTGCAGCGACGGTCCATGTGGATTGGTTTCGAGCACCTTCAGTTTGGCGCCTGCAACCTCGATGACATGCTGCGCGTGCGAGCCGAGGTATGTCGACTCCGTACATCTGCCGCGAACACCCAAACCGCCCTGCGATGCATCGGTCACACGAATCGATTCTGGTCGCACGGAAAGCAGAACTTCCGATCCATTTCGTGCCGACGCCGGCACGCTCGCGCGCCACGACCCAAGCGGGGACTCGACATCCGCGCATCCGCCAGCATCGACCGCACTTCGTAGATGTGCGGCGATGAAATTCGTTTCGCCAATGAACTCCGCCACGAAACGAGTGCGGGGCTTTTGATAGATGGCGCGCGGCGCACCGAGCTGCTCGATTCGCCCGCGGAACATCACGGCCACTTGATCTGCGAGTGAGAGCGCCTCGTGCTGATCGTGTGTCACATACACCATCGTGATCCGCAATTCGGATGAAATGCGACGAATCTCTGCGCGCATCTCGAGCCTCAGCTTCGCATCGAGATTGGAGAGTGGTTCATCAAGCAGCAGCACATCAGGACGAAACGCCAACGCCCGTGCCAGCGCCACGCGTTGCTGCTGTCCGCCAGAAAGCTGATTGGGAACCCGCTCGGCATATTCACCCATACGCACAAGATCGAGTGCTTCGCCGATGCGTCGCTTGCGCTCATCGGATGCGATGCCACGTACCTCCAGACCGAAGCCGACATTCTGCGCAACTGTCATGTGCGGCCAGAGCGCATAGTTCTGGAAGACCATTCCCGTATTGCGACGCTCGGGTGGAAGATCTGTCACATCCCGATCACCGAATCGAATACGCCCCGCCGTCGGCTGCACAAACCCCGCGATCATTCGCAAGATTGTCGTCTTTCCACAGCCCGACGCACCGAGCAGAAAGAAGAGTGAGCCCGACGGGATGTCCAGCGACACCTCCTCGACCGCAACAGCACGGTCATACGCCTTTCGGATTCCAGTCAGATGAACGCTCGTCACAGCCGCAGGATATCGGCGTCTATCGCGCATGGCGGACGTACCATCGCGCACGTGGGCAATCCAATCGAGCATCTCAAGGGGTTGCAGGAGCGACGAAGTTCGCGCGGCACGGTGATCCCAAAGTCCACGATTGGCGCCGAAGTCAGACAACTTCGCGCATCGCTTGAACGCACCGCACGCCGCATGGGTTCGGCAGGCGACATCTGGGAACGCATCGTGCCCGCCACGATCCGCGCAGATACGCGCCTGTCAGGGATCACGGGCGGTGTACTCCACGTCGTCACCGGATCGGCCTCCACGAGCTACGCACTTGACCGGCTTCTCCGCGAGGGTGCCGAAACTGCAATACGGATCGCGAGCGAGGGACGCATCACACGTGTACGGATGCGTGTGGGGCGTGTCGATCTCGAAGGTCGCTGATACATCTGGAACGATGAACTCGCTCCATGCGGAGCGCACCGATCACGCCCTACCGATCAAGGTGTGCTGATGGAAGCGGGGACAGGTTGCACGCGCCCCTCGCGATCGATGCATGCGAGGGTCGTTTCCCCAACGACCAACTCATCGGTGCCACGGAGGAGTCGATAGGTGTGTTCGATCTTGACATGCCCAACATCGCGGAGTGTTGTCTCCAGTGTCAGAAGTTCGTCGTACCGAGCCGGCTTGCGATAGCGCACCTCGAGCCGCGTAACTGCCAGGAGCAGCCCATCCGCTTCCATCTGCGCGTAGGAACCGCCGCGTGACCGCAGGAATTCCGTGCGACCCATTTCAAACCACACGGGATATACGGTGTGGTGAACAACACCCATGGGATCACACTCGCAGTAACGAACCCTGATCTCAATGGCATGTGAGCTCGCCATCGTGGCGTTGTATCAGATGATGGTGCGTTCACTTACCGATACAAAATCGGGCAAAGAGCTCGCCAAGCACGTCGTCGGGCGTCCGGTGCCCCGCCACGATGCCAAGTTCATCCAGTGCGCTTCGGAGCTCGATCGCGACAAGTTCTGCGGGTTCCGCAGATCGATTTCCGCGTGCAATGCTGTCATCCGCGAGTTCCGCTGCGGCATAGAGATGCGATTGCGCAGCTGCGATCGCACTCCGATGCCGCTGAAGCAGCATGGGCGCATCACTGTTGATGCGCGCATGCAATACGGCAGTCGAAATGGCCATTCGAAGGGCAGCGATTCCCTCGCCCGTGCGTGCACTCGTCGTGATCCCGTGTGAGGGAAAGGTGGAGCGATCGCGGCGTCCGATCTCGTCGGCCTTCGTCCAAACCTGCAGTGCTTGATCCTGCGCGGCTGACTCCGTGCAAGCCGCAGCAGCAGCGAGCGGCACGCAGCGAAGCGTCAGTGCAGCACGGTCCATGGTTTCGCGGCGCATGAGTTGCATTTGGGCTGCAAGCGCATGCTGCGGATCCTCAATGCCAGGAAGGTCGCAGAGCAGAATCTCGCCTTCAGGCAACGACAGAGGTTCGATGATCGCATCTCGTGTCGAACCTGGAATCTCGGACTCGACCACACGCGACTGTCCAAGCAGTGCATTGAACAGGCTGGACTTGCCGGCATTTGGTGCGCCATACAGTGCGACGAGCGGCAAGGCACGCAGCGACTCTTCCGGGATCGATTGCTGCACAACACCGTCGAGTGCGTCACACACTGCACGCACGCGTCGCGAGAGTTCGCCCGCTTCGATTGCGATCACATCTTCCTGATCGCTGAAGTCAATGCCCGCCTCGACCAGTGCGAGCAGTGCGGTCACAGTCTCTGCGGCACTCGTGCCGGCAGACTGCACCGGTGAATGCAGAAGTGAACGAGCAGCGTTCCACTGGGACTGGGACTCCGCCGCGATCGAAAGTGCAATGCGCTCTGCATCCGCCAGGGGGAGTCGACCTGCGGCATAGGCGGCGCTACTGAATGCACCTGGTCCGGCGCGCTTCGCACTTGGTGCACCAACGCGAACATCGCAGAGCGCGTCCACCACTGCCGCGAGAAGGTGCGGGTTTCCTGGCAACAAGAGTTCGACCGTATCCGCTCCCGTAAAGGATGCCGGTCCAGGCATGACGAACGCAATGGCGGGGCATTCGACGGATTCAAGAGCGACAACAGCTGTGAGGCGAACACACTGAATGGAACGCGATCTGTGAAGGGTCTTTCGGACAAGGCGTGCATTCACAACGGCAAGTGCATCATCGCCACTGATGCGGACCAACCCTCGCACCGAGGGACCTGCCGATGTCGAGACGGCGACGATCGCATCACAACGTTCCGCCGCAGCGAGCGGAATCCCCGCGTTCATCCCCTGCCCTTGAACGTCTTGCTGCGCTGCTGCTTTTCCTGTGCGCGCTCCATTGCCTTCTGATAAATGCGCCCAAGCGCATCTTGTGCCTTCGACGTCTTCACAGGACGCGGGTTGCGTTCTTCCTCTTCGACCTGCCGACGCACCATCTTGCTCTCCCAAATGCCAATCAACGTGGAGGTCATGATGTACAGCGTGAGTCCAGATGGCGCGACATACAGCATGAGTGGGAACATGACGACGGTCATGATGCGCATCATCTTCTGCTGCTGCGCCTGCTCTGGAGACAACTGGGCTGTCGGCGGCGCCATGTACTTCTGCTGCACATAGAACACAACACCCATCAGCAGTGGGATGATGTTGATGCTCGAAAGTGTGAACAGAAAGAGGTTCACAGAGAACGGCAGCGGGATGAAGCGATCCTGAGCGCTCAGATCGCCAAGAAACTGCCAGCCACCAAAGATCTGGAACACACCGAAAAATGCCGGCTGCTGCCGCAACTCAAACGCGAGATAGAGCACCGCATACAGCGCCATCCAAACTGGCATCTGCAAGAATGTGGGCAAGAATCCACCAAGACAACCGACTGGGTTGATGTTCTTCTCACGATAGAGACGGAACTGTTCTTGCTGCATGCGCTTTGGGTCGTCCCCATAGCGCGCCTTGAGCGCATCAAGTTCGGGCTTCAGTGCCGCCATTCCCTTGCTGATGCGCTGCATCTGTACCTGCGACTTTTTCGAGATCGGGTGCAGCAACAGCCGCACCACCATCACCAGCACGATGATGGCGATACCCCAGTCGAACACCACATAAGTGTGCAGAATGCCGAGGAACTCCACCAGAATGTCGGCCAGCCATGCAAAGGTGCACCATGCGCAGCAGCCGCCGAGCGAGTACGCGATAAGTCCGATCATCTCCAGAAGCGAGTAGGGAGGTGTCGCGTCGAGCAACCTGCGATCGAGCGGGCCCGCAAACACGCCGACCGAAAAATCGGCCGTTGTGCCGGGCTGCACATCCGTCAGCGGTGACTGCACAATGGCAAACAATGATGGCGCACCGCTCGGATCCCTCGCCGCGGGCGAACCTAGCTGTGCGCGGACCACCTCGACAAGCGGCGCGATCGACCTGCCGCGCCATTGACCCCCCTCGCCTTCGGCAAGCGCGTGGAGCGCGAGAGCGAAATAGCGGTTCGTCGCACCAAACCAACTGAGGTTGTGCTCCTCCGCACGCTGCTGCTCATTGGGCCAGACATCGAAGCGCCCCGCCTCCACGGACTTCACCACATCCGCCCGTTCAAGCATCGCATCGTTGGACAACACGGACACCTGCGCCGGATCGCGCCGCGTGCTGAGCAGATAGCCAAACTTCAGCCGCCGAATGTCCATCATCTCATCTGGAGAACGCGCCAGATCGCTCGGCGCATAATGGATGATCTGCACTTGCCGCGGGATGCTCGAGAGGTTCTCGACTCCCTGCTCCATACGCAGGTCGAAGCCGCCCCCCGCATCTGCCACGATTGAATAGGCGCGTCGCACGCGCAGTACCGCTTGACCCTGCGCATCATCGATGACCGCGACGAATTCACCGGGCTGCGGCTGCACCCACGCCTTGCTGAACAAATCGACACGAACGCCATCAACGATGATGGAATGCATCGCCAACAGCGGCACGCTGAACCCCGCCAACTTCCCCTCGGACTGCAGTTGGTAGCGCGACTCGATCGGCGGCAGTGGCGGCACATCGGCCATCGACCCACCGGCCACTGCGGCAGCATTCCGCTCCGCAGCGATGCGGTCTTGTGCATTCAGCCAGAATTCGCTGAAGACGATGCGGTCGATACCGGCACTCGTGGGTGCAAAGTCAATACGAAAACGATGCTTTGCTGGATCGAGCGATCCGATGCTGTCCGGTCGAATCGGCGCGGAGAGCGGCGGCCGCACCGAGTACTTCACTGCAGCACTCGACGCGGGCGAATCCGCAGGCTTCGCCGTTGGTGCTGCTCCTGCCGAAGTTGGAACCGCTTGCGCTGGTTCCTGCTTGGGCGATGTACCACTGATTTCGGACTGACCCTCGGTCTTTCGATCACTCTTTGTCTCGGCTTTTATATCTGGCTTGGCGTCGCCTTTGGTTTCGGTCTGTGATGCGGCAGCCGCACTGTCTTGGGACTTCGGTGCGGGCTGCTGTCGACCAGGACCCAAAATGGTGATCGCCGCGACACTTGATGCCAGCAGCACGATCGCCATCGTGAGGAGGATGCGCTTCATTTTTGGTTCCATCTTTCGTTGCTCCCGTACCGATGCTCAGCGACCCTGCAACAGACGTTCACCGAGCCAGTCGTTCAACTCATCGATGGCCTTGATCTTGTCGACTGTGCGCTGAATGTCGTATTCGAGCCTGTAAAACTGCACGGACTGCGGCTCGTGATTCTCGCCCGTCTCCAGAATCGCATAGGACGCTCGCGGATCGAGATCACGCGGCTGGCCCACCGAGCCTGGATTGACGATGACTGTTTCGTCGACTGCGAACCGATGAATGCCTTCTGCCATCTCTGCCGCAGGCAAGAAATCCGGATCGTCTGTGAAGACGCCCGGCACGTGAGTGTGTCCCACAAGGCAAATGCGCGCAGGCTTGATGCGCTTGAAAATGTCCTGCACCTTTCGAGCACTGTTCTGTGCATCCTCAGGAAAGATGTATTCGTTGATCGGCCGACGGGGAGAACCATGGACGCAGAGGAACGGTCCAAACACGACGCGAACACGCAACTGACCGAGGAAGTCCCATCGCCGCGTCGCATCCGCTACTTCATCGACACCCGCCCCATGCTCATGTCGTGTTGGTTCGAGCTGACGCCGCGTCCAATACGCGGCAGATTCGGCGGACGCATTGAAATTCGTCGGCTCATACAGCACCCCGAAATCATGGTTTCCCATCAGACTCCACTCGCAGCGCTTGGCGACAAGATCCACGCACTCCTTCGGATCAGGTCCATACCCAACGATGTCGCCAAGGCACAGGATGCGGTCCACTCCACGGCGGTCAATATCTGCGAGCACAACCTCCAGTGCCGAAAGATTCGAGTGAATATCGCTGATAAGAGCCGTGCGCATCGTTCGCCAGCACGCAGGCGGCGAGACAGAATCCTAGCAAACTGTTCGCCGTCTGACGGCTAAACTTCCCACCCCTATGGCTGACACACGGCACTTCGATCTCATCGTGATTGGCGGCGGACCTGGAGGCTACGTCGGTGCGATCCGCGCCGCACAAATGGGCATGCGCGTGTGCTGCGTGGAGCGAGACAAGCTGGGTGGTGTCTGTCTCAACTGGGGCTGTATCCCCACAAAGGCCCTGCTGCACAATGCGGAGCTCTACATGCACGCCATCCGTCATGGCGACTCTTGGGGTATTGAGATCAAGCCGGAGAATGTGAAGGTCAATTGGGAGAAGGTGATCGGACGCAGCCGCAATATCACGGGCCAACTGAACTCCGGCATCGCATTCCTCTTCAAGAAGAACAAGATCGAACACATCGCTGGTCATGCAAAGATCGTTTCTGGGAAGACCGCGAGCGGTCCGTGCAAGGTTGAAGTTCGCAAGTCCACGGGCACGTACTACAAGGGAACCGGCGAGGGTGACGCGCAAATGCTGACCGCTGATCGCGTGATGATTGCGACAGGCGCTGCGCCGCGGCAACTGCCTATCGCCCCTTGCGACGGCAAGGTGATCATCTCGAGTTCGGAGGCCATGACGCTGCCCACGCGCCCCGCATCCATCCTGATTGTCGGTTCGGGTGCGATTGGCGTGGAGTTCGCTTACTTCTACAACGCATTTGGCACGAAGGTCACCGTCGTGGAGATGCAGGATCGCATCTTGCCGTCGGAGGATGATGACATTTCTGCTGCGGCGCTGAAGACGTTCTCGTCCCAGGGGATCGCGTTCAAAACAGCAACCAGCATCAAGTCGATCGACAAAACGGCCAAGGGTGCAAAGGTGACACTGTTTGATGTGAAGGACGAGAAGAAGACGGAAGTGATGGAGGTGGATGTCGTGCTTGTAGCCATCGGTGTCGGCGCACGGATCGATGGCTTGTGTGATCCATCACTTGGGCTGCGACTTGTCGACAGCGGTCCTGCGAAGGGACATATATGGACTGACTATCGCGACAAGACTGAACCGACCTATCAAACGAGTGTGCCCGGCATCTACGCGATCGGTGATGTGATTGGTCCGCCTTGGCTTGCGCATGTCGCCAGCGAAGAGGCAGTCGCCGCTGTCGAGCGCATGAAAGGACACCACACACTCGGAGTGGACTACGCATCAATCCCCGGTTGCACCTACTGCACGCCACAGGTCGCCTCGATCGGCATGACCGAACGCGAAGTCAAGGCAAAGGGCATCAAGCACAAGGTCGGCAAGTACCCGCTGAAGGCACACGGCAAAGCGATCGCTGTGGGTGCAACCGATGGTCTTGTGAAGATCATCACGAGTGAACCCTATGGAGAAATCCTCGGCGCGCACATCTTTGGCGAAGATGCGAGCGAGCTGATCGGCGAGATGGGGTTGGCCAAGCGTCTGGAGGCGACGGCGGAGGACATCATCTCCACCGTCCACGCGCATCCCACGATGCACGAATCGCTCCACGAAGCCGCACTTGCCACAGAGGGTCGCGTCATTCACGGCTGATAGCCGCACGCGCTCCTGAATCCCAGAAAAGCCGATGTCCATCGGGACAGCGCACCGCTTCTTGAGCATGTGACCAACGAACGACCCTCGTCGCACCGAATTCGGATGCGCGAGGGTCGTCGGGGCCGGCATGCGGCATGGTGAGTGAACGCCTCCGGCTGGATGAAGTGACTTGATTGTGCGCTGTCGTCAGCGCTTGCGATCACGCGGCTTGGGCTTCTCCTTCTGCTTCTGACACCACTCCATATAGATACGCCTGACGATCCGCTCTTGGACGGTGTGCATCCAGTATTCGCCGTGGTGAACCTCCATGTAGGCACAAAATGCGGGCGGGTAGATGGTCGCGCGCGTTCCGTGCAGCGGTGGAACCGCATGCACTTGGCTCACAACGGCTGCAGGCATCCAGAGCACACACAGCACCGCGGCACGGAGCGCAGTCCATTGCAGCCTGTACATGAACGAGAGGCTTCGAGTTTTGGGGGGATTCTTCATGGGTGTCTCCTGTGTACTCCTCAGGCGGACTCAAGCGATCGCGCGCTTTCCAAGATTCGCCAACCAGTTTCACGGAACGCCGGGAATCGTCCCATCGTGCCTGCGACGATTCGGATGTCTTCATCATCAAGCAGCCACTGATCTGCTGAACCGATCGCCTCAAACTGCCGCTGCCTTCGAAGATGCTCGAAAGTAAATGCGCGTTCACGCATCGACCAGTTTTCAAGCCGTTCCGCGATCTCCGACGCCTTGTTCGAGAAGACTGCCATCGCCCTGTGCAGTTCGGGTCCACTCGCGCCACGCAGTGCGATATTGCACCCGAACACCGCCCACCACCCGTAACTCTCAAGCCAATCACCGGGCGGATATGCGTCCACTTCCACGACTTGCTCTAGCCCTTGCATCAGCGCATCGATCGCAGCATGCGTCTCCATGGTGCCGAGCGCCGCCGCACACTCCAAGACGGCGCCGCGGCATGTGTTCGCCACACCTGCATACGACGGATCATCGAAATCGTTTGCGAGTTCGTCATACAGCGATTGCGCTCGAATCAGATCCCCATGCGCCGCCTTTGCATGGTGATTTGCACCCTGCGGATCACTCTCCATCATGCGGCGTCTTGAGTGCCCTCGGACGTAGTGTCCAAATGCGTGCACAACACGTTCGACCCTGCTGCGCGGCTCGTCCGCGATCCACCGATCGACCAATCCGCTTGCGACCGCATGCGATTCGATGAGATGCCAGAGCGCGTAGTGCGCATTCGCCAGATTCACTTCAAGCATCATGCGCACATGTGGCGGTACAGCTGGCTCCGCGAGCCCTTGCTGCAGCGCCGCCAGAGCCTTTGTGTATCTGCCGAGACCATCCTGCGCTCCGGCAAGACGGTTGCACGCCGTGGCTCGCTCCACTCCCGTCTGTGCGGCCAGGGTCATCGCCCGGGCCAGTGTCGTCATTCGTCGGTAATCGCCAGCGCGGTGCGCCTCAATGGCCTCCCGATCAAGCGCAAGGAATCCGCGCTGAGCGAGCAATTCTATTTGCGCCTTTTCTTCTGGATCCTCACGCCAAACTCCCTCGGCGACATCACCGACATCCCAGTCGAGCACATCGGCCAGACCAATGACCAGATCCAATTTCGGATTGCCACTCTCGGGAACCATCTTCGAAGGTTCACGCCCAAGCGCCTGAGCCACTTGCTGCTTGGTCCACCGCCGGTAGATCCTTGCAAGATCGACAAACTGCTCAAGTCGATCGCGCCGAACATCGTCACGCGACATCGAGACCACACTTTCAGCGGGGCATCGGGTCCCGCATCCGTCACCATGCAAAAGGAAGAAGGCAGAAGGGGCGGGCAGCATTACAGAAATTGCAGTCCGTACACTGACAAAATGGAACGCCCGCCACCTGGTCTGTTGCTCGTTGTGAGTGGACCTTCGGGTGTTGGCAAAACCTCCATCGTTCATGAGGTCGTGCGCCGATTCAGCGGCGATTTCAGTATTTCTGCAACGACGCGTACTGCCGGACCTGGTGAAATCGATGGCCGTGACTACCACTTCATCGATCAGACGCGCTTCCAACAAATGATCGATGCGAATGAGTTCCTGGAATATGCCCAAGTCTTCGGTCGTTCGTGGTATGGAACGCCACGTGCACCCATCCTTGCTTCGCTCGCCGCGGGTCGCGTGATCGGTCTTGACATCGATGTGCAGGGAGCGGAGCAGATTCGCGCCAAGCATCCAGACATGTTCGGCATCTTCATACTGCCACCCTCCGAAGATGACCTGCTGCGTCGCCTCCGCACGCGTGCGCGGGAGGATGAAGCGGCAATCGAACGCCGCCTTGCCGAAAGTACCCGCGAGATCACTCGCGCTCGTAACAGTGGCACGTACGACGCCTTCGTCGTGAACGATGATCTCGCCCGGTGTACCGAGAAAGTGTGCGAACTGCTCGTCACTCGACTTGGCACAAGCGCCACTTCAGCGCGCCACTAACCACGCCTCCAGCGCCTCATCGACTCGGCATGGAGTGGCTCGTGCCGACAGCGTGCGAACGCTGTGCTCCATATCAATCTCCAAGAATGCATCGCGCGTGATGTCGCAGGGCACATCGCACGCACCGAGCCAGAAGGCAACGGCACCGCGAACTCGATCGGCGGTTGCACCACGCCTTGCAAGCCCGGCCACAGACATCGCATCATGACGCTTTGCGAGCCGCTTGCCCGCAGCATCCCGCACGAGCGGAAGGTGCCACCAACGCGGCGGCGTTGACTGCCCAGTGAGAAGTGTGTGCAGCCGCTGCTGCAATGCTGCACTCGGCAACAGGTCGTTGCCTCGAATCACATCTGTGATCCCCTGCGCAATGTCATCTGCGACGACCGCGAGTTGGTAACTCGCCGAATCGGCTTTCAACCACACGAGCGGATCTCCCCAGATCGCACTTGGATCGAATACTCGTTTTCCAAGCACTTGGTCATGAACACACTCCTCGCCCGGATCGAGAGCGAGCCGATGATTCACGGTTCGATTCGTAAATCGCCACTGATCGCGCGGCGGACGCAAGGATGATGGGAACCGAAGGACATCATCCCCCTCGTGTGGGGCATCCGCGCCATCCTTTGTACCGCCGCTCCCTGCACTATCACGCTGCATGCGCGCATCGCGCACGGGTGTCTGTCTTGCACGGAGTTCCGCCCTCGAATGCGGTGCCTCGAACACGACTCCCTTCGACTCGAGCGTACGCATGCACTCGACATGCCAATCCATACGCTCCGACTGCCGCACGACTTCTCCATCCCAGTCGATGCCGAGCCACTCAAGCATCCAACGGAGATCGGCTTCGGCCTCGCGGTGTGCACGTTGCGCATCAAGATCTTCCAAGCGCAGAACAATGCGCCACTGACTCCGACGTGCGAGACACCAGGCGATCAAAAAACTCCATGCATGTCCAAGGTGCATGTGCCCCGTTGGACTCGGCGCGAGCCGAGTCACATGCGCCGGCCTCGCATCGCTCTTCATGCTCTGCATTCCGCTCACCGCGTTCAACGAGATGTGATGACACCGTCCCGCACGCGCGCCGCTTACCGTGCGAGTCGTTCACGAACCCCGCGACTGACCTGCTCGAACACGGATTCGGGCTCCTGCGAGGAGTTGACGACGAGATACCGCGATGGCTCCTGTCGCGCCTGATTGAGATACCCCGCACGAACGCGCGCGTGATAGTCCGCACCCTTGCGTTCCACCCGATCGAGCGTCGGCTTCATACGGCGCTGGGCGGTGTCCCAATCGACATCAAAAATCACCACCAGATCTGGCCAACGCCCACCGATGGCAATGCCACCCACGGCGCGGATCTGATCCTCTGGAACCCCGCCCGCACTGCCTTGATAGGCGAGGGTCGACGAGATGAAGCGATCCGCCAGCACAAATGCACCACGTGCAAGCGCGGGCAACACGCGTTCTTCCATGAGTTGCGCTCGACTGGCCATGTACAGCAGCATCTCACAACGGCTGACCATCTCGCCAAGCGCGGGGTCGAGCAGTACATCACGAATACGCTCGCCGATCGGCGTGCCGCCGGGCTCTCGCACCTCCACCGTTTCGACCCCCGACGCACGAGCAGCATCCGCCATTGCACGGAACTGCGTGCTTTTGCCGCTTCCATCAGGCCCATCGAACACGATGAACCGCCCTGGCAGCAACGATGACCATGCTGCATGATCGCGCATCACGATCGAGTCTAGCCTCGCACGAATCTGCATCGAGCGATGATCCGAAGGCGGCTGTGTGACGAATGATGGCATCATGATGCCTCCTCTCCGGTCGTCGCATCGGTACTCGGAACACCGATGATGGCGGATCCGACACGCACAATGTTCGCTCCGGCTTCAATGGCCAACTCGAAGTCACCGGACATTCCCATGGAGAGCAGATCGAACGCATCGCCGGGTCCACTGCCCGAGCCGAGACCGGCGCCAAGTGCGCCTCGCACATCGTGGAAGAGCTCAGCCCCACGGCGAAAGGTCTCACGTGCTGCATCCAAGCCGCCCTCGAGCGGAGCCATCACCATAAGTCCACGCGTCCGCACATTCACCATCGTCTCCATCTGCTGTACCACATGCCGAACGGCAGCCGCTGTGATGCCGTGCTTGGAAATCTCGCCTGACACATTGACCTCGATGAGCACATCCATCGGTTGCGGACGACGCGCAGACTGCACATGAATCTCCTCCGCCAAGCGGAGGCTGTCGACGGAGTGAACGAGCCGAACAAGTTCGATCATCTTCCGAACCTTGTTCCGCTGGACCGATCCAATCATGTGCCAGCGAACATCGGGCGCTGAGCCGCGCAGATCGCGTAGCCGCGCACAGTGTTCATCGATTTGCGCCGTTCGCTGCATCAGCTGCTGCACACGGTTCTCGCCGAAGTCTTGATGCCCAAGTGCGATCAATTCGCGGATCTGTTCGATCGTCGCGGACTTCGTCACAACAACAAGCTTGATCTGTTCGGGCCGACGGCCGCTGCGGCGCGCAGCATCAGCTACGCGTCTCTGAACGGCCTCGTATCGCTCGCGGAGTGAACCTTCCATGGTCAGTGCTGATGCTCCTGCCTCCTGCATGTTTGCCCGCCGCGAAGGGTACCCGAGCCGCGCGTCCGAGGTGCACGAGCGCAACACAAGTTCCTCGCGGCGAGCGCTACTCTTGCAATCGTGACAGTGCCGACTCGCCCTATGCCCTGTGTCCTGATTGTCCGTGATGGGTGGGGCGAGAATCCGCATCCGAGTCAAGATCCATCGAACGCCATCGTGCAGGCGCATCCTGCGATCGATGCACGTCTTCGCCGCGAGTGGCCGTTCACGCTCATCCGCACCAGCGGTGAGGACGTCGGATTACCCACGGACGCGCACGGCCCCGTCATGGGCAACTCAGAGGTGGGTCACCAGAACATCGGTGCAGGACGAATTGTGGATCAGGAACTGATGCGCATCACGAATGCGATCCGTGATGGCCGCTTCGCCGCGAACCCCATACTGTGCAAAGCCATCGACCGAGCACGCGATACGCATCACGCACTCCACCTGATGGGATTGGTGAGTGATGGCAAGGTTCACAGTGACCTCTCCCATCTCCTTGCGCTCATCGATCTTGCATTGGCGCGCGGCCTTCACTCCGATCGACTTTTCATTCATGCGTTCACAGATGGACGCGACACACCGCCCCATTCTGCCACGCGATTCATCAAGGAACTCGAGGGACATCTTGCGTCACATGGCGGGCGAATCGCAACCGTGATTGGACGCTTCTGGGCCATGGATCGCGACCACCGATGGGAGCGCGTGGCGCGCGCATGGGAGTGTCTGCTCGGACGCGATGGCGATTCGCGCGCGACCGCGCTCCATGCCGTGAGCGAACATCATGCATCCAAGGGGCGCGAAGGCGGTGACAGCGATGAATTCCTTCCACCCACACGTCTGCAGGGCGTGGATGGCGCCATACGCAATGGCGACAGTGTCGTGTTCTTCAACTTCCGCGGCGACCGCCCACGTGAGCTGGTCAAGGCATTCCTCTTCGACGACGACGCGTTTGCGGCGCTTCCAGGCGGCGGATTTGCGCGCGGCGAGCGCCCGCGCGATCTGTTCTTCGCCACGATGGCGGAGTATGAAGCTGGACTCCCTGTTCAGGTCATCTTTCCACGCGCTGAAAAGATGCCCGACATCCTCGGCTCCTGGATTGCAGCGCAAGGACTGCGGCAGTTTCGCTGCGCGGAAACGGAGAAGTTTCCGCATGTGACCTTCTTCTTCAACGACTACCGCGAGGAGCCTTTCGCAGGGGAAGCACGCACCATCATCCCGAGTCCGCGCGATGTGGCAACCTATGACTTGAAGCCCGAGATGAGTGCATTTGGCGTGCGAGATGCTGTCCTCGATCGCATTGCTTCGGCGGACTGCGAGGATCTGCTGATCGTCAACTTTGCGAACTGCGATATGGTTGGCCATACGGGCAGTTTGCCTGCGGCGATCAAGGCCGTTCAGGTGACGGATGCGTGTGTGGGTGCGATTGTGGATGCGGTTCTCGCTCGCGGCGGATCGCTGATCGTCACGGCGGATCATGGCAATGTGGAACAGATGCGTGATCCCGAAACGGGTGCTCCGCATACCGCGCACACCAACTACACAGTGCCGTTGCTTGTGATTGGACGCGCATTGGCAGGCCGACGGCTGCGGGATGATGGCCGACTCGCGGACATTGCGCCGACGCTTCTTGACATGATGGGCATTCCCAAACCGACAGCGATGACGGGACGCAGCCTGCTGATCCCTTCGTAGCATCACGACATGGCGAAAGTGCCAGGCGTTTTTTGCCTCGAGGCGGATTGGTTCGGGCTTGTGCGACCGATGTCGATGAAGCCCGTGCTCGACCTGCTGCACGGCAGTGATGCCAAGATCCCCTATGTGCTGCGCGATGTGGCGACCCGCGCCGAGATCGAGTTTTACTTGCGGCGATCCTTTCAGGCGCGCTACGAGGCATTCGATCTCATGTGGTTTGCGATCCACTCCCGTCCGGGCGAATTGTTGCCGGGCGACATGCGGGTTCCGCTCGAACGCATTTCGATCGATGCGCTCGAAGATCTGCTCGCCGGCAAGTGTGCCGGTCGGATCCTCCACTTCTCTGGCTGTCGTTTCCTGCGCCTGCCGCGCGCACGTATCGATAGGTTTCTTCGGCGTACGCGTGCACTCTGTATCAGCGGATTCACGGAGGAAGTCCCGTGGTTGGAGGCGACCATCTTTGAGTCTTACTGGATCACCTTGCTCCACTACGAGACGCGAACACGAGCGGGCGTGCGTGATGCGGTCCGGCTGATGCGGCGCGAGCAGGGCCCGCTCTGCAGGAAGTTCGGTTTTACGATGCGTGTTCGCCCCTGACAGAAGCAGCCCTTCGGAGCCCCAGCGATATCCTCACGGAGAGCAGATGTTGCCAATGATCGCCATTGTCGGACGGCCGAATGTCGGCAAGTCCAGCCTCTTCAACCGTCTTGTCGGTGAGCGCATATCGATCGTGGACCCGACGCCCGGCGTCACTCGCGACCGCATCAGTGCCGTCGTCACATTCGAGCCACCAGCCGATGCGGCCGATGACTCATTCCCGCGGGCGGCGGAAGTGAGTGATACGGGTGGCTACGGGATCTATATGGCGGAGGGCGGACGCTTCGATGACGCAGGAAAGGATCTCGCCTCTCTCGCGCCGGACATCGAGGGACAGATTCTGAGCGCCATCTCGAACGCAGCCGTCGTGCTCTTCACCATCGATGCACAGGATGGCATCACGGCGCTCGACGAGCGGATCGCATCGCTCATTCGCAAGGGTGGAAATACCACGCGCGTGATGACCGTCGCCAACAAGGTGGATGGCCCATCTTGGGAGGCTCACGCACTGGAGGCTGCATCGCTTGGGTTTGGCCAAGTCATCCCCGTCTCTACGAAAGCAGGATCTGGGCTGCGCCTCTTGCGCGAAGCACTCTGGCATCGGCTGGAAGGGCGAACCGAAAGCGAACCGCAGTCGGAAGAAATGAAAGTGGCGATCGTCGGCAGACGAAACGCCGGCAAGAGCAGTCTTGTCAACGCGCTTGCCGGCGAGCCGCGGGTCATCGTGAGTGAGATCGCAGGCACCACGCGTGACTCGGTTGATGTTCGCTTTGAACAGGATGGCCGCGTGTTCGTGGCAATCGATACGGCGGGTATCCGCAAGCGCAAGAGCTGGGCGGATGATGTCGAGTATTACTCGAATCACCGGACGCAGGAGGCGATCCGCCGAGCGGATGTCGCACTGCTCCTTCTGGATGCAACGGAGCCCGTCTCGCAGGTGGAGAAGCATCTCGCGGGCGAACTCGCGGCCGCCTTCAAACCCACCGTACTCGTCATCAACAAGTGGGATCTGGTCGAGCGAGCGCGCGTTCCAAAGGACTATCTCGAGTACATCACGCAAGAGTTGCCGATGTTCGACTTCGCGCCGATGGTGTTCACGAGTGCGCGCGAGGGCAAGGGGGCGAGCGACGCAATTTCGATGGCGTTCAACCTGCTCACGCAGGCGCGTCACCGCGAGACAACGGGCAAGTTGAACGCACTCGTCCAACGCATCTTGACGGAGCGTGGGCCATCGTCCAAGCTTGGCACCGTGGCGAAGGTCTTCTATATCGCACAGGTAGAGACAAATCCGCCGACGATCGCGATGGTGGTGAACAAGCCGTCGATGTTTGAAGGCAGCTACGAACGCTTCCTGCTGAATCGAATGCGTGATGAGGTGCCGTTCTCCGAAGTACCCATCAAACTGCTGTTCAGCGCGCGCAAACGAGATCCCGCCGCTGCGCCTCCACGAAAGAGCGCCACACGAAGCAAATCCGCAGCGCGCAAGAAGCCTGCACCTCGACGCTAGACGCACCATGTCGATTCATCCCCTCCCAATCTTTGAACGCGACGCAGATCCCGCGTTCCGGGAGGGCGCAGACGACGCAGCCGCATACGCGCGCTTGAAGCCACCCTCATCCATCGTCGTGCGTGCAGGGGTGACGCGCTGGATCGCCGAGTACCCATACGACGGCAATGCGAAACCCGGATGCGGGAGCAAGCTCGTTGCCCGCACGCACCGTGGTACCGAACTGGTGGAAATGCTCACCACGACCTGCTCGAACTCCGGATGCGGCAAGAGTGTCTCGCGACAGGAAATGCTGGAGTACATCGAGCAGTCAGGTGGCAAGGACTTCCCCTTCCACAACGAGGGGCAGATTCTCCGCGTTGCAACTCCCGAAGACCTCTCCCAGTGGACATCTGTTCAGGCCGAAGCGGCAACGATCGCACCTACCGCAAAACGCCTTCTGATGGAGAGCGGCCTGCCCATGAAGTTCGTGCAAGCGGAACTGATCCTTGGCCGGGAGGTCCTCACGATCTACTTCCTGAGCGAGGAACGAGTCGATTTCCGTGAACTGCTGAAGACACTTGCTGCGACCTTCGCCATGCGCATCGAACTGCGGCAAGTCGGCGCACGTGACGAGGCGCGGCTGGTTGCGGACTACGAAAAGTGCGGACAGCACTGCTGCTGCCGAAACTTCCTGAAGGTTCTGAAGCCCATCTCGATGAAACAGGCCAAGCTGCAAAAGGCAACACTTGATCCGATGAAAATCAGCGGAAGATGCGGACGGCTGATGTGCTGCCTGCGCTACGAGGACGAGACCTATGAAACGTTGAGCAAGCGCATGCCGAAGGTGAAAGCACGCGTCCAAACACCCGATGGACCCGGAACCGTACTTGAGTCAAGGACACTGGTTCAACTTGCGCTCGTGCGACTGGATCAAGGGCAAGACCATGCTTACCCAGTGGAAGATCTTCAAGTGCTCCCGCCGGGGGGATCACACGCCGGACCACCACGAACAACCTGACACGCATCGGTAGTATCGCGCTCGATGAGTGCGCATGAAGCATCGCAGAGTCCGGCCGGGCCAACAAGCATGATCGATACGGTGCAGTCGCTCATCGTTTCGTTTGTGTTTGCGATGATTTTTCGAGGCTTTATCGTCGAGGGATATGTGATCCCCACCGGATCCATGGCGCCCACATTGATGGGATCCCATGTGCGGCTACGGAGTCCTGCGACTGGGTATGAGTTCGCTGCGGACAATCAGGAAGTCGTGATGACAGCCATGGCGGGTATGCGCGGTGACCGTCCGATCCTCGATCCGATGATCAGCCATCAGCAGCCGATTGCAACAATGCCCAACGACGTCTTGGCGCGCGATGGTCGCTTGGGCGATCGCGTGATGGTGGTGAAGTACCTCAAGCCGTTCACAGCACCGCAACGATGGGATGTTGCGGTCTTCAAGAACCCGACGGATCCTGTCGGCGACTCCGTGTACTACATCAAGCGGGTTGTGGGACTTCCGAACGAGTCCTTCGCGGTTGTCGATGGGGACATCTATACGGGACCGATCGATGCGGATCCAGAATCGCTGCGCATCGAGCGGAAACCCAATCATGTACAGCGCGCTGTCTGGCAGCCCGTGCATGACAGCGACTTCGAACCCGTCGACGTGTCGCGCTTGGAGTCAGCCATGAAACGTCCGTGGCAGGGCGTTCCATGGACCGCGAGCGCCGGGTGGGACATCCGAGCACAGCGCGCTTGGGAGTGGAAATCATCCGCTCCAGCGAGCCTGACATGGTCGAATCAAATCATCGCCATCGACGATTGGAATGCCTACAACTGCTATCGCCGTGATATGCCCCTGTTCCCAACAGGGGATGTATGCGTCGCAGCAGCGATTGAAACGCGAGACAGTGATTCATTTCAATCTCGGCTTGTGATCCGCACCCGAGGACTCGAGGTCGCATTCAGCCTCGCGCGTGGCGAAGCACTGCTCTCGGTGACAGAGTCGGAGTCGCAGCGAGAAGTGGCGCGTCTAGCCGTGCCGTGCCGCCTCACGCCCAATCGCACACACTGGGCGGAGATGTGGCATGTCGATGAGCAATTGACTTTCTGGCTCGATGGCACCCCAATCGCCATCTTGCCCTACACCATCGGCGGCCCACGTGCCAGGACCGAGGCCTCCCACTTCGGACGGACAGCCGAGCAAGTGATCGCAAATCCCATCGCACAGCGACCACCACCAACGCAACTCGAATGGACATTCGAAGGCTCGCCCTTCGTGCTTCGGCGCGTTCAGGTCAAGCGTGATCTTTACTACAGACCGGACTTCCTCAGTGCCGCAAATCAGTTCCCAACGAATGGCGAACCTCTGATTGGTCTCTCCTATGGAGCAAATCCACTCAAGCCGGCCCAAACGGGCAGCGAGACCTACGTCATGTTCGGCGACAACAGTGCAGCCAGCAAGGATTCGCGTGTCTGGGGATTGCCGCATCCTCTTGTGACGCAAGAACTCGGTGTCTCCAGCCCATTTGTTGTGCCGCGTGAGATGGTGATTGGCAAGGCGTGGTCCGTGTACTTCCCTGCACCAGTCGCACTTTCACCGGCGGGGAAAGCATTCATTCCTGACTTCGGCCGAGTCCGATTCATCCGCTGATATGCGCGCGTGAGTATGGCGATGAAACTGCCAGTGTGGACGGCCAACGGCGCACTGATGCTCTGTGCAATCTTCTGGGGGACAGGCTTCGTTGCACAACGCATTGCTGCGCAGCAGATGGGTGACACACCATTCACCTTCAATGCAGCTCGTTTCCTGATTGGCGCGGTCCTGCTGCTGCCATTCGTGATCATGCGGCCCTCACTGCGTCGGTGGTCTACATGGCGCGGTGGCGCCATCGCTGGTGTCGTCATGGTCATTGCCGCCTCGCTGCAGCAGAAGGCAATGGCCACAGTTGCTCCCGGAACAGCCGGCTTCATCACCGGAACGTATGTCGTGTGGACTCCACTCATTGGACTGCTTTGGGGCATGCGGGTATCGAGGCGAATCTGGATCGGTGCGCTGCTGTCGCTTGCAGGACTCTGGGTGATGAGCATTCATGGACAGCCCGAGATTGCCACGGGTGATCTGTATCTGATTGGCTGTGCCGGTATGTGGGCTGTCCATGTCCATGTCATCGGGTGGTGTGCTTCTCGGGAGGACGCCCTAGGAATATCGCTTGTTCAGCTGTTGGTGACGGGAGCACTCTCCGCCATCATTGCAACCGCAAGCGAGCCTGTCTCGGGTGAAATGCTGCGCGCAGGCGCAGGACCAATCGTCTTTTCTGCGATCTTTTCCATCGCGTTGGCGTTCACACTGCAGGTCATTGCGCAGTCTGCCGCGCCACCTGCGCACGCCGCCGTATTACTTTCACTCGAGTCGGTCTTCGCGGAACTCTCGGGCGCTCTCTGGTTGAACGAGTCATTCGACGGACGAAAGTGGATCGGTGCAGTCCTCATGCTGATCGGTGCTCTTGTGGCCACCGTTACTGCACCCCGCGATACGGCCCCTCCTCGCCAATCGTCTGGCCGGATGCCACAGGAATCGGGTTGAATGCGAATTGAGCCTGAATCAACTCCGGCTCCAGCAGCTTGAAAGCACGAAATCCACTCGGCCACACCACGATCTCCACTCGCACTTTCGCAGGATCCTTGCCAGCAAGGAAACGAAGCAGGGCCTCCTTTGCCTGTGCAGCACTCTGGACGATTTCCCCTTGTCCCTTGGGCTCACTGATTTTCTGAAGACGGTCCGTGAAGTTCGCACTACAGAGTCGTCCATCCGCACACAACAGTTGGACCGTTTGTGGACGAATGTCTGGACGCAGCTTGGCAAGACGGATGAACTGTCGCGGCTCGCTTCGGCGTGCGCGTGCGAGTTCAAGTTCCTTGATCTCCTGCTGCACGGATGTCATTGTTCGCCGCAGCTCCGAGAGCGCCGCAAGTGCAGCCGAGAGATCCTTCCGCTGCGCGGAGAGCGAGTCTCCGACGCTCCGAAGTGCATCCGCGGTCTTCGCAAGTTCCGCCTGCCCCGCTTTCCACTGCTCAAGCAGTTTGGGATCGCCACGCGGCGGGAGCGCTGCAATAGCCTGCAGGACTTCCTGTAATTGTGCCTCCGATGCTTTGGCCTGCGCATCCGCCGCCTCCGCCGCTTTCTCCATCGACTCTGCATCCATGATCGCGTCCGACGTGCCGGCGGACTGCGTAAAGATCACGATCATCAGCATGATGAACATCACAACACCGAGTGCGTTGCAAAGTGCATCCAAGAACAGATCGAATGAATCCGAAGATGCCGTCGCTCCACGACGAGTCCTTCGACGACGGCGCCTCACTTCACTTCTCCACGAAGTGATGCGTCAAAGAAGCCGCCTTCCGATGCGTCCCAGAGTTGGCAGCCAGCCTCCCACGAGTCTGCATGGAGATTGGAGTAGAGGCTGATCCCCTCGGCTACGGCGTCACTGCGGATGATGAAGAGCCCATACCAACCGATACTGCCGCCATCCTTTGCGGGCGGATAGTCGGCCAACAGCCGCTGCGCGGCAGAAGCCCAAACCAAGGGAGCATCGATTGCCGCCCTATTCGGGAGAACGCTCTTGAGTGTTGGAGTTCCCCGCTCATCAAGAGTGCCAACGGCAATTCCATCGGGTCGCACCTCGATGACGACTGGTTGAAGGGGCTCTTGCGGTCCGGACTGGCGCTTGACACGCGACTGCATGTCCAGATCGATCACCTCCTGACGAAGTCCCCTCGCCCGCTCTGCAGCCAGCTGTACTTCCTTTGTCACCAGTTGAACTTCACTTCGTGACTTCTGGAGTTTGGCCGCACCGCTTTCGAGTTGACGTTTGGCGGCCGTCAACTTCGTCTGCTCAGACTGCTTCAACTGTTGCAGCTTCTCCATTTGACGACCCGTGACTCGTTCATCGGCGCTCGTTTGCTGCAAAAGTTCTCGCGCCTTTGCCAAAGCCTCCTCCGCACCACCCGCACGCTCCTGCGCCGCACGGAGGCGCTCTCTCAGATCACTCGGTGGAGATGGCGTTGGACTGATCAGCGGTATGTTGCTGAGCGGATCAAGTGCAAGGATCAATGTGACGAGAATCATGATGCCCGTCACACACGCCATGATGTCTTGGAAGGAGAAGAACGACATGGGCGAGGATTCCTGCTTTCGTCCCATGGCCTACTCCAAGCGACTACCAGTCTGTCAGTTTCAATCTGCTCGTGATGTGATCCGTGCAGTACTTCGCACAGTCATCGAGCAGATCTTCCTCAAGCTTGTAAACGAATGTGCTGAAGAGTTGGATACCGACTGCCGCCACAAGGGCGACAAGCGTCGTGTTGAACGCAGTCGCAAGTCCTCCAACGACGGGAGATAATTTGTCACGGATGTTTCCCGCCGCCTCGGCGGCACCGCCGGCCGCGATCACATCGGTGAAACTGCCAATGGCAGTGCCGAGACCAATCACGGTTCCGATGAAGCCGAGCACAGGAATGGTCCAGATGAGTGCACGCAGAGCGGTGTACGACGAGTCGATCGTGCTTGCGTCGTTATCCGCTTGCGAATCCAGCACTGCCCCAACATCGCGCACCTCGCCGATGTTTCCGAGATTGGACAGCGCCATCCAAACGCGATTGAACAGCAAAAACTCCCGCGGCCGGGCCACTCGCTGTGTGATCCGCTCCAAGATTCCATCGGAGGACCCTGGCGACAGTACAAAGTCACCCCGCGTTGGAAAGATTCCCGACAACTCAAGGGCCTTTCGTTGGACACGCACCTTCTGCCACTTCGAAAGCAAAATACAAATACACCACCAGGTGAACAGAATGCAGAGCCAGTTGGTTTGCCATCCACTCTCAATGACGACACCCAAGTACGTATCACGAAAGGGGATCAATGCGAGCCAAGAGAGCACCGTCAGTGCAACAGCCGCTCCAAACCAGAATGGACCATGTGCACGCGTATAACGACCCGATGAAAAGCCGAGCGCACACTCAATGTCGCCAGTTGCCGAGTCAAGCAAGCCTGCCGCCGTGGACGTACTGCTCTGTGTCGAAGTCATTTCGCTCCTTTGGGTGGACGGGGAATCCGATCCGTGCCTGCAAAGACAAGGGATCCTGACGGCTGTGTGCGCGGGAGCCCATCAAGCACGGGAACGCCACTCGGACCAACCTTGCCGATCTGCAGCAGCGATCCTGAATCGTTCAAAGTGAAGAGTCCATCGCCGGCCTGGAGTCGAATGCCGATCCCAAGCCTGAGCGATCGCTTTGGATCAATGGCATCGATGAGGCCGATAGGTCTCAACTTGCTCTTGAGCCAATCGCGGATTGCATCCATCGCCTGTCGCCGCTCCGTTATCCACGCCTCTACTGGCACATCGAGGCGCAGGGCATCCACGGCCTTCGCGTGCTCTTTTCTGCTCTCTGGAATGCATGGAGTCATCCAGTCCATCGCTGCGAGATTCAACTGTCCGAGCAGTCCTGTGCTTCGCTCGATTTGCTGCTTTAGATTCGGGAGCGCAACCTGTACATGCGGTAACAGACCCTCCAAAAGTATTGCGCGTGCGATCGGATCTACCTTGGTGTCATCACGAATCATCTGCACAATCTGCAGTGCCGCCAATCCATCAGTGCGCGCCGCGCGGCCTCCAATCACCTTTTCAATTCTCTCACGGAGCGCATGCTGTGGGCTTGCGCCATCGCTCACGATCTCCTTCAGTGCGATGACCTGCGACCCCTTCTCACCAGCCTTCCAGTTCTTCCAGACCATATAGATCGATGACTCGGTCCCCCGAGTTACGGGCCGATCCTTCATGTCGTAGAACAGACGCACACCTGATCTCAATACCACTTGGTTTGTCTCAAGTGGAGTCCATGTGCGCAGTGTGTTAAGGAGCCACTGTGTCCATGCGCTGCTATCGGCCAGAAGCTCCTCGTATCGTCGGACTGCGCCATCCACAGGACTCACCGGATTCGCCGTGCGATAACGCTGAAGGGTTCCGCGGATACGCGTGCGTTCAGCCTCCTCCGCCGGGAACGGATCGGATGTGAATTGCGCTGCAATCTCGCCCCACCGCACAAGTGCTGTCGTCGCTCCACACTGACCAGACACCTCTGAAAACTGTGATGCATAGGGAGATTGTGGGAACCGGGCTGCGAATTCGCCAAGCAGACGACACCAACGATCGGGGTCGCCGCATGCACCCTCCAGAGCCTGCAACTGGCCCGCCTCATCTCGGCGTTCCTGATCAGCACGAACGATTGAATCGACTTCCGTGCGGAGGGCCGCGACTCGTTTGCGTTGTGTGGTGAACACGCCACTCGCATCGGCACCCACACCCGATACGGATCCGAGTCGCGTCAAGGATCTTTCGATATCGGCCAGTGCGTTCTGCGCATCTTGATTCGCCATGTCCTCACGTTCAAGTCCGTCAATCCGAAGCGAAAGGGCACGCGCCTCTGCCATGAACTCAGCCGTTCGTCGCGTTTGCTCCCTGGACTCGGCCGCCACCTGCACTTGCCTCCAACGTGCCACCCGCTCGCGCTGTTCCTCGGTTCGCACGAGCGATGCCGCCGTTTCCACGGCTGTCCGTGCAACAGTCACATTCTCAGGATCACCGGCAGCGGACATGGCATCCTCAAACTGTGCATCACGAGCCGTCTCCTCATCCGTCAACTGCTTGTGCAAGGCCATGGCAGCAATTGCACGCTCGTCCGCCATAAAACCACGACGTACTGCCTCTGCATCCGCGATCAGCCGCTCGACCTCCGACATATCACGGCGCTGCACGGCGGTTTCCAGCTGCTGAACATGCTCCGCTCGAAGTTGTTGCCTTTGGAGCGCGACAACGCCCCACACTACCGTTGCGAGAACACCTGCTGCTGCAATCCCAACAAGTCCAACTTTCAAACGACGCCAGTTTCGCTGTTGGAGTCGATGAGCCCGAAGGCGGCTCTGCACAACATCTCGAAGTGTTGGAGGCAGATCACATCCAATACGCTCAGCTTCAATGAGTGCATCGTTCAGCACGCTTGGCGATGCACTTCGATCCACCGCAAGCCGCTCCAGTGTCTCGCGCGCACTTTGTCTCTCTCGGAACGACTGCTGTTCATCCATCCGCCTTTGCAGCCAGTCCAAAATAGGGGCAACCGTAGCCGCTGGACCGTCCGGTATCGGCATTTGGACTCTTTGAAGGCGTTCGCAAAGGCGAGACCAGTGCCTCGACTGAACCTCCACTTGCTCGACTGCCTCGGCCATGTAATTCGCATACATCGCATCAGCCGTCGCCTGCGCATGCTGACCAGCAAATCGACCCCAAGCCTCGTTGAGCCGAGCCTCAGATTCAGCCACCATGCGGCGTGCTGTGTGCGGGTCACGCCATTCTGCAGTCTGCAGGCAATCCAGGATTGACTCAGCCTCTGTCAGTTTTCCATCACGAAGAGCCTCTTCAAGACTTCGCTTCAACTCTTCCATGCGAGCCGCTTCCAGCCGTTGCAGTTCCTCTGCCCAGATCGCATTGCTCCTATCTCGTCGCGCAATCAGCCGAACGGTCTCCATACGAGACTCGATGGACGCGAGACCGAGACACTGCCTTCGATAGTGGCGATGCAACGCATCAAAGCGTGGCTTCGTTGCACGGCGGAGTGCACCGCGCACCTCATCGGCCACGGCAAGCGATATCTCTGGCGCAACTTCGAGTCCATTTTCACGACAGAATGTGCGCCACTCCGATGCCAAGCGGCTTGGGGGTTTTGCCGCCGCGGCAAGAAGCGAACTGATCTCGCTTGGGCGAGTCTTGTCCTCCAGATCAACATCGCCACCAAACGAGGCGATATCGAACTCGTCGGCACTGACGGTCGCCGATAGTTGCTCTTCCTCCATCATCACATCAAGTTGCGGTGAACCTTCTGAGCCGCGTGCTGAGGGGAGTGAAATCGCATCGGTTTCAAAGTGGAGTACATCGATGGCAGAGAGAAGAGGAGGCTGTGCATCGACCACACTTCTGAGTTCCATCCAGAGCCCACGCCGTGCCAATTCCAGGGCAGCGGTCAACCGAGCATTCGCAGCACGTACCGCCTCGGCGTACTGGATCGCCGCTTGCTCGGGAACAGATCCCTCGCGGCTCGTGCCTGCCAGCACTTCCTTCACTTGTTCCGTGATCTGCTGCAGCCTTCGCATAGATCAGTCCTTTCCCCCACGAAGAATCGCCGTGGCATACAGATGACCGCTGCGGATATCTCGGAGCACAAGCAACCAGCTGCCCGCAATGCCATCACCATGGGCTGCGGTGACCTTCGCCTGCAATGCTCGCACACGCCGCTCCTGTGGATCAAGTTGATAGGCATAGATCTTCCGCTGTGCGACCGTGAGATACGGCTCTAGTGACTTCATCTGCCGAAGCTTCTCCAGCTCTCTCTTGTATTCCTCAAACGGGGCATCCGCCTGCTGCAGTTTGCACACACCACTCTCGACCACCAGAGACATCTCAACCCCACCGAGCAGACCAACAACCTCACCCGGTGCACTGGCGGTCTCCGTCCACGTGGACTGTTCGATGGGTCGCACCATGATTTCCACATCTGCCGGCTCGCACGGCTCTGTCTTGATCTCTGCCGCAGCACCACCAGCCCTTCCCACACCAAGCGTCAATGTCTCGAGTGGAATCGTCGGTGTCAGACGAACATTCTGGCCACC
>Ga0194117_10000295_pt1 | contig 68093 bp, 48 predicted proteins | sample TA2MahsurfametaG_FD_160579 | JGI IMG/M metagenome (GOLD analysis project Ga0194117, IMG submission 160579) | Freshwater microbial communities from Lake Tanganyika, Tanzania - TA2015009 Mahale N1 surface | ecosystem: Environmental > Aquatic > Freshwater > Lake | place: Tanzania: Lake Tanganyika... | reverse complement strand
AGTACTATAATATTTGTAATGATTTTGTATTTTTCTAAAGAATAAAGAATACAAAATTATTTTATGTAAAAATGAATAGTTAGACTTGTGCCTGTGCCTGTGTTTGCGATTGTGCCTGTGTCTGTGCATTTGTCTGTGCATGTGCACTACTATCAAACTTTTTAATATTTTTCTTTCTTCTTGTTACTCTTTTTGATTTTTTATATTTTTTATGTTTGGTTTGTTTGGGTTTTCTTGATTTTTTTATTTTTTTTCCTCCTACTGATGTTTTTATCTCGTTTATTGCAGTAGGTTCTACTGTTGAAGACACTTCACTGGGCGATGCAACAGGCGATGCAACAGGCGATGCAACAGGCGATGCAACAGGCGATTCGATGGGCGATACAACAGACGATGCGACAGACACTTCACTGGGCGATGCAACAGGCGATGCATTAGGTAATTCAACTGGCGATGAAAGATGCTGTTCATTTGATTGTTCATCTTTTTCTTCATTTTCTTCATTTTCTTCATCTTCTTCATCTTCTTCATCTTCTTGTTGTTCTGGTTGTTGAGATTTACCATTTTCATCTTTACTTTCTTCTTTTTGTACAGTTTCATTAGATGAACCCGAATCAGGTTTTAATTCTGACTCAGAACTTGAACTTGACTTTAATTTTTCTAACTCTTTTATTCTTTTTGTTTTTTCTGATAACACCGTAATAGTATTTATCACTTCATCTTGTAACCTATCTATTTCATTTTGTAGTCTTTCATTACCTACCTTTTCGACACGTTTTGTAAGAAAATCTGTAATTGGAGTAAACAAATTCATATTTATATATGATGATATTATATATAATAAAACATAATATTATTTATAATTTATAAGTTTTATTTATCCATTCTATAATATTTTCAACAGGACATGTTTTATAATCTTCTGTAAATCCCTTAATTTTTAAAAATGTCGGATTTTTCATCAACGACGTTTTATAAAATATATAGTCTCCATATTTTCCATTCCTTATACTTATTTCATCTGTTAACACTCTAACCATCCCTTTTATTGCTATTTTATTTCCTATAGTTTCACTTGTACCACCATCACCACCTGCACCACCACCAACGCTATTCACATCTCCGCATTGTGATGTTTCGATTATTTTAACAATGTCATGGTACATAATCGTATTCGGATTTTTACTCTTTGGAAAAACCCCCGATAAAGACTTCTTCTGTTCACCCCATACAAAGTACAAACCATATTTCCCTTTTTTTAATAGAATCTCATTCCCCTCATATATACCAAGCTTGATTCCACCCATCTCAATATTTCCCCTTTCATCTATTACATCCTCTAATTCATACTCTCCCCTTTTTAGTTTCGCTACATCTATATCCTTCTTAACACTTTTATATTCTATCTTTTTTTTACCAGCTTCGTCAAGTGTCGTATGTTTAATTACAGGACCCTTACTCCCCACCATATATACATGATTATCGTCAAGTGTAACGGTGTCTTTTTGTATATTTTTATCCTTTAATGCGTTGGTTAGTTGCTTGATATTATCTAAACAAAACTTGCATGTTTCGGTGTATAAAATATCACCCTTCGCCACTTTATCTAAATCATCTTCCATTTTTTTCGTAAAATTATACTCAAATAAGGGGTTAAAATGCTGTATTATAAATTCTATCACAATACTACCCAGCGGTTTTATGATTAGTTTATTTCGTTCATTTCCAAATTCACGCTCTGTTGGCATTTCAAGCAACTCATCTGGTAGAAGCTCAAAATCCGTACATTTCACCTTTTTACCAACTACGTCGCCCTTTTCCACATATCCCCTTTTTTGTATCTTTTCGATAAGTGACGCGAACGTCGACGGACGACCGATACCCTTTTCCTCTAGTAATTTTATAAGACTTGCTTCTGTATAGTGTGATTTGAGTTCATTCATTGTGACGGTAGCTTTAATTTTATTGTAAGGAATAGTACAATTTTTTTTAATATTTAATAAATAACTGTAGTTTGGATTTTCTTTATCGTAACCGTCCACTGCTTTCCACCCTGGGAAATCGATTCGTTCAGTTGTATATTTGTACTCGTTGCTTTTGGGGGCAGTTAAATGAGCGGTAATCGTGGTACCTGTTGCATGTGACATACAGCTTTCAACGGCATTCGTCCATATGAGCTTATATAATTTTTGCTCCCGTGGTGTAAATGTATCCGGAATCTTCAGTATAGAGATATTTGTTGGGCGAATTGCTTCATGTGCTTCCTGTGCCTTAACACCTTTGTCGTCCGACCCCGACCCCGACCCCGACCCCGACCCCGACCCCGACCCCGAACCTTTATTCGCTTTTCCCGTTTTACCATGTTTTCCTGTAGTTGAACTGTCCGCGCTTGACCCAAACCCTAAAGCAAGATACTGTATATCCGGATTGATATATTTGTCGTTCCAATTTTCACATATATATCTCTTGGCACTCTCAATAAATTCCGGGCTATATGTTCGCGAATCTGTTCTCATATACGTAATCAACGAACCTTCATATAGCTTCTGACAAATTGACATCGTCTCCGACGGAGAATAATTATGTTCACTACTCGCTTTCTGTTGTAATGCACTCGTCGTAAAAGGAGATGGCGGTGCCTTCGACACCTTTTTCGATGGCGACAATGTAAACTCGTGGTCATGATTTACACTTTCTTCCAAAAATTCCTCCACATCCTTAGGGAGTTCGTATTGACGACTAAGATTAAAAGGCAAATTCAGTTTTGTAAAATACCCCACAGTATTATATACCATTTTTCCAGGAGAGGAGTCGATATCTTTTTGATTATCGAACACCAATCGTAGTGCTGGTGTCTGACATCGTCCGGCGGATAAACTATTTTTAACACTGGATGCAATGTGTGTCCACAGCTGCGGGGAAATATGATATCCTACTAATAAATCTAATATTTGTCTGGCAAACTGGGCATATACTAAATTCATGTTTAAAGTTCCGGGCGTACTCACCGCGCGTTCAATCGCCGTCTTTGTAATTTCATGGAAAATAATACGAGGTGTCGTCGCAACCGGCAGCTTAAACATGTCGCAAACATGCCACCCAATCGCCTCACCCTCGCGGTCATCATCCGTCGCAATAATTACATTACCCATACACGATTCTATTTCACTTTTAATACGGGAAATTTGTTTTGATTTTTCATCCATAGATGAAAATGTGAGAGTGAAGTTATCCATATGAATTGATTTTAGACCGTCTAGTGTGCGGAAGTGCCCAAATGTTGCGATACATTTATATCCGGGACCGAGATATGATTCTATTTTGCTACATTTTGCAGGCGACTCTACAATAACGAGGGTTGTTGTACTAGGTGCGTTTATTTTTGAGCGTTTAGACATTATTATGATAACTGGTTATGATTTGTTGTTTGTTATAGAGTAGGTTATATGCTATAGAAGGAAATGTTTATGTATTTATAAGTGTAATATTAACTATTTCAATTTTAGAAAATATAATTAATATTGGAGGATTTGAAAATTCTATGAAGAAGAAGATGATGAAGATGACGAAGATGATGAAGGCGCGTTATTTTGCGATGGATTTTTTGCTTTAAATTCGGACCATGAAATCTTTTTCACAACTGGTGGCTTCGCATGGTCTTTATTTCCGTTGCCATGCGAATGATCGTGTGCCTTATTTATATTGTCGGCTTTTTTCATTGCACTGTCGATATAGATAGATTTCAGCAATTTACCTACTTCGTATGAACCGGTATGCTGGTCTAATTTTTCATCCTCAATTTGCTTAAGAATATTGAGTAACTGGAAAAGAATATTTAAGTCGATTTCATCTTTTTTTACTTTGTTGAAAATATCAGTATAGTTATTAAAAAGAAAAGAGCATCTGGAAACACAAATATTGTCAAATTGTACGGGGTTACTTTTAGATAATCTTTGATACTCTTTCTTAATTTTAAGAAGTGTTATAATATCATCAGTAAGAGGCTTACTATGTTTTAGTTCGCGTATATTATTAGTATTATCTGCTACATCATTAGCGCGTATTAGTTTATCTAACTGTAAACGTTCTTGAGGATTCATAGTTATACGTAAATATTATATACTCTGTATTATATGCTCTGTATTATATATTATGTACTATAGATTTATTTTTAAATTATAACGAATGCAATTTATAATACCGATAAAAATAAAGAAAAAATAAATAAAAATAAAGAAAAAAATAAATAAAAATAAACAAAAGAATAAATAAAATATAAACAGAGTATATAGAACCTAACATATATAAATGAGCAAAGGTGGTATAACAACACCAAACTTATCAATTCCAGCGATGCCGGCTGTAACCCCTGGTGATGTAAATTATGAGAATAGAATGGCAGCAACAAAATCTTTGTCAGCCGTAGCAAATGGTAACTTGTCTGGCGGTGGTGGTAAGCGACGACACCGCAACAATGTAACAAAAGTAATGAAAGGTTGCAACAGTAAAAAGACAAGAAGACATAATAAAAAGAAACGACATGGTAAGAGAATACTTAGAGGTGGAAGTAATATTACACCTGCTGTTAGTGGTGGTAAAATCGAACTTAATATGCCCGGTGGTTCTTCTCCTACTCAAGTAGATACATTAAAAAGTTTAACAAGTGGGCTACTAGATGCACAGACAGCAAATGCAAATATTCCTCCGCTACCAACACCGGTTGTTGTGTCAAATTATACTGGTGGAGGAGTAAGTAGACGAAGACATAGAAACACAAAATATAGAAGATTAAGATATAAAAAAAGCATCGGGCGTAAAAGTAGGTCTTATAGACGCAGTGGTAGACGTTAAAAGATAAACTATAACTTATATATTTACATGTAAACAGTAAATGCAAAAAATAAAACGTATAAGATAAAATTCACAATATAAACGTAAAATATAATAATGTAAAATAATATATTATTATTATATTTTAATATGAAGACCAGCGATTTATTACATTCAATATTTATTATAGCAGTATTTATAGGCTTATATATTGCAAATATTTTAGCAATAGGAAAAAAGAATATAGAAAAGAACTGGCCAATATACAGATGTAGTCCTTTAGTAATGCCTTTCGCAAATATGTTTGGACATGATACTATGAAAAATTTTACATATTGTATTCAGACGATGCAAACCGACTTTATGGGACCATTCTTAGCTCCTTCAAACTATTCAAATGTTGTAGCCACCGAAAGTATAAAAACAACGAATAATAATAATCGTAATACAATGGGAATGTTTGCATACATACGAAATGCAGTGATGAACAACTTTTCAGGTTTATATAATGTATTTGGTAGTTTGGGAGTAATATTACAATATATGGTGAACAAAATAAAGGATATGATAAACAAGATTACAGGTATATACATGACCACATTTTCTGTGTTACAGGCTTCAGGCATTACTGCCGAATCAACATGGCAAGCACTGCCAGGAAAATTATTGAGAGCTTTACCATCATAATAATTTTAATACGTAAAATTTTAAACATACCTTATATTTATAATAATTCATTATACGATAAAAATGAATTATTATAGGTTATGTATATAGTAATACTAATTTATATATTTAGTATATATGGATTCAACGGCTATACCAACACCTATAACACAAATAAGACCAATAACGCCCGCAACACCCATAACGCAAGTAACTCCAATAATACCAATATTTAAAAAAATAAATGAAATATATGTTAAATCGTCATATTTAGAGAGATATGGAGGTTCGGTAATATTCACGATATTTGCAATACTAATTGTTTTCTTTTACTTTATTTATTTAAATATTCAAAATAATAAAGAAATCGTTAAAAAAGACTGGGCGAATAATAAATGCAGTCCAGCGTACATGCCATTTGCTGGCATGATTATGGAACCCAAAGACATGAGTAACATGGAATATACAATAAAGAATTTTTCCGAATGTTCTGAAGTAATATTGAAGGACATCATACAAGTTGCCTTAGCGCCTCTCGAAGCTGCGTCGATATTAATTAGCGCAAGTGTACAAATATTAACTGGTGTTACAACTAACATAATGGGAGCAATATCAAGCTTTAGAAGAAATGTTATTCAAAACCAAACTAAGAGTACTTCTGAAAAACAAACCGGATTTTCATCAATATTAGCAAAACTTGTGAATCATATTAGAGATACGCTGAATAAAGGAGAAGGTATTTTAACTGTTATTTTTTTTGTATTCTTTTCAGCATACAAAGCAGCGGCATCTGTTTTTTATGTTATTTTGTTTGGAGAGGCAATCATATTAATAATTATGAGTATTGTTATGTTTGCTGCATGGGCGATATATATTTTTCTTATGGCGGTTATTTTTACTATACCTATAGCAGGACTTTATTTATGGGTCCCTGTTGGGCTTACAATAATATATGTTGCATTTATGATTATGGTTTTAGTTTTAATCATTTTTACAGCTTCTGTTATTGCGAAAACAAAATAACAAAATAACAAAATAACAAAATAAATACAAGATTAGTGAAAGGATTATATTATAAAAAATAATTATTTATTTAGGAAATAAATACAATATTATACAATAAAAAACAATAAATAATTATTTTTATCTAAGATTTATGTATAAGAAATATGAAAAATATATTTAAATCCAGATTTTCATTAATTGCTATTTGTATTTTACTTGGTATTTTGATTTGTTCATTTACATTATGTGGATGCAGAACAAACTACGGACTACTAGAAGGTATGGATCCGAGTCAAGAAGGAGGAACAGAGGAAGAACAAAGTGGTGGTAGCATACCAACCGTTCCAACAGTTGGAGGCATTGCTGGCAGTTTGGCAAGTATAGGTTCACAGGTAAAAGAAAGAAAAAATAATGATATTTTATCAGAATCACTTGGAACTGCATTAGAAACTGCTATTCCTCTTTCTGGGGCTCTTTCTGGGGCTGGGGCTGGGACTGCTTCTTCTGATTCTTTAGTTTCTACTACGAAAGAAAATTTTCAAGTTTCAAAACCTCTTGGATGGAAGTCGATGGAAGATAACGAGGGCGATGATGCAAACTTATCTAAATGGGTTTCTGACGCAGTAAAATACTCCAAAGGAATGGGAACTGAAGATCGTCTTAATAGTTTTCAGTATAACAGTGGTCCACCTATTCCTCTTCCTGAAGGACAATTGTTTTTCTTTAAAGACACAAAATTCAACCCATCCTGTTGCCCGAGTACATACACTAGTAGTATAGGATGCGCTTGCATGTCAAAGAAACAGTTCCAGTATCTGACACAACGCGGAGGAAACCATACAGCTCCCAACAATCGAACATCCTACTTTAACGAGTTTTAGTAAACAAAAATGTATCTTCATGTTCACAATATTATTTCATATTCATAAAAAATATATAATAATATATTCAGTATAGTCTAGTGTAGTATAGTCTAGTCTAGTCTAGTCTAGTATAGTCTAGTCTAGTCTAGTATAGTCTAGTCTAGTCTACCACTAAACAATTTTTATATTACAAATACATATTAATTGGTGCCTTGTTTAGATTACTTTCATCCTTTTTGATAAGATTATTAACAACATCACTTGTAACAGTAAATGGAAATTCTACTACCAACGTATTCTCTTTTTCAAACAACGTTGTTCCCGGTTTTACTAGACGATACAAATTCAGTTTCTTATATACAATTTCAATACAGCGTTTCAGATTTCGAACACCATCCTCCTTGTCCGTATAATTCTCAATGATATAGTTCAGTGTTGTATCAGGAATAATAATATCACCCTCTTTGAAATTCACTTCATACCGAATCTTAGGAATCAAATACTGGTTTGCAATAACAATCTTGTCCTTCACTTGATACCCTGTAGTCTTGATTTTATACATACGGTCAAGTAAAATCGGATTGACTTTAAGAGGGTCATTGTAACTAAAGATAAATAGACACTTACTCAAGTCAAAGTCAATCTCCGCAAAATACTTATCGTGAAACTGCGAATTCTGTGTTGTATCCGTCAAGTGTGTCAAAATTCCAATAATCTCCTCGCCCTTCGGCGTTTCACTAATCTTATCCAACTCGTCAAAGTAAATCACCGGATTCATCGACTTTGAACGTATCAAAATATCCACGATTTTACCCCACGTACTTCCCTCATACGTATACGAATGTCCCTCCAAATAACTACTATCTGTCGCACCCCCCAGCGGAATAAACGCGAATTCGCGATTCAAAATCTTACTGATTCCCTCCTTCACAAGACTCGTATTATGTGTTACCGTAAAGTCGCCCAATAAATATTTGTGATTATTGTCCAACTCGAATCCATAGTATTTGCCCCATCCACGCGGCTCTATCGTAATACCCATAGTCATACTATCCTTATTGATAACTCTTTCACTTATCGCCATTTTTTGAGGACACTTTACCGGAATGTCAGACAAGTTATCACCCGATATATGTATTCTATGATATGTCCCCGTCCTTTTTTCGTTTTTATACATGCAGGACTTTTCACACTGTTTCATATTTGCCGAAAATCCGAGAGACCTAGCTACAAACAATATATCATCTGCTAAAATTTTATTTTTTTGAATAACATCGTACCCCTTGGATTTTTGACAATAAGAACCATCCGTGTCAATAATTCCAGCAAGAAGTTCCAGTCGCGTTTTTCTGTCGTTGATTTTGTAATCGTCGGGAATATGTTTTCTGCCAATCAACTTGTAATCTTTCAACACTTCTAAGAATTTGTTTTTGTTATTTCTAGTATCATGTTTATGCATATCATATGAAATACTATACGTATATTCGGATGTATGTACCAAATTCAAGTTATACTTTCGAAGTTCTGTCCTCAAGTAGTGCAAAACCGTGGCATCCTGATTCGTAATTTCGGATTTATTCGAAGTACCGTCACCCAGCCAAGCACCAATAATATAAGGGTCAAAAGGTACAGTTTTGCTAGAGAACTCCGCACCACGTTTATACCCCTTCAAATTTGTGCGAATATATTTCGGCAACTTTAGTAACGTTTTTACAGGAATTTCAATATAGTCGTGCTCCAGTTTCATTTCGTCTAAATATTTTGTCGCATTTTCCATACTGTCGAAACGTCTGCTGTGTTGTTTATAGTCGTTCTTATCAAAGTAACACACTTTATATCTAGTTTCACCCGACTTCGTCTTTACATTCTTTATAAAATTCATTCCCGACTGCTTCAAACATATGATGTGTTCGGAATTTACACCATATTTTTCCCCATTTGCATGAACAATATCAAACATGTCATCTTCGCCTCTACCAAGCGAAACTACATTTCTACACTTTGAATCATCTCCCATAACTTTATCACCTACTACAATATCTTGCACCATTTTTACCGAGCCGTCATACATCAGGATAGGTGTATCAAATGCATGACATTTACCCGTTCCCATCGGACCATTGATAGCAATCGCCGTGCCCATAGCAGCAGGGTTCGAAATCCACTGTCCCAACATTTGCATAATCTGCATCTTTGCATCATTTAGACCATATACAGCACTGTCGAGGGTAGACTTTGCAGTTTCCATAAAGTCGTGACATTTTTCAATTCCGTCGGAAATCGTGAGAGGAAGATTGCAATGTTTTCCAAACGGTATCTGCATAAACGTGTCGACCCAGTTTTTAATTTTATAGTATTCGCCAGCACCCGGTTCCATATAGCGCAAATTCGTAATCTTTTTCAATGCAATCGCCTTGAATGCTTGAGGGATATTTGATTGCAGGAGCGACAGACGATAAGGCTTGTCCGTAATCGTCAACTTATTCAAGTCTTCCAGTTCCTTCAATACTGCCGTTTGTTCCTCTGTAGTCAAATTATCTTTAAAATATTTCAAATCATTTGTTGAATTCTTCTTTCGCAACATTTTTTTAAATGATTTCACATACTTCTTTTGCTGACTCTTTATCTTCCTTTCTTCCCTATCCTTATATTCCTTTTCCTTTTTTACCATGATTGCAAGTGTCTCGCGCGCAATACTGTCATTTTTATTATGTTTCAAAATTTCCTCCATCTGCGTCTTGATTTTTTGAATCGTTTCCAGTGAATCACTCTCACCTGTTAATGCTGTAGATGTCTCTCGCGAACCTTTGGTTTTAGAGTATTTAGAACTATCCTCCCGTTTTGTTTTTTTAGAACTGTTTTTGTAACCCTTAATATCACCACTAACAGCATCTTCATCCTCGTCGGGATGATAATCGGGGTCATCTTCTTCATCGTCGTCATCATAGTCTTCGTCGTAGTCTTCATATGAATCGTCATCTGAGTCGTACTCATCATCATCGTCATCATAATCGGATTCCCACTCTTCTTCCGAATCATATTCCGAAGTGTCATCGTCGCAGTCACCTTTTTTATCATTCATTACATTAATTACAATATTGAATTTACCATTTTGTAACTGCTCTTTTGCAAACTCCTCAAAACCAGCTGAATATTTGTCGTCGCCTGTATCACTATTACTATCCGAACAATTTGTGCTTGTACTTGATGTGTCATCCTCGTCTTCAGCGAGCGGAGGTGGAGGATTATATGAACCCTTTTTTTTACTTTTTTCAACAGGCTTATTTTCTTTTGATTTTGTTGCCTGTTCCAATGCAGCCTTTGCAGCACTCCTTGTCACTTTTTTGTTTTCATTTACATCGTTAGATTTTTTCTTGGAAGATACATTCGTAGAATTTCTAGATTTTTTAGCAGTTTCTTCTCCACCATCGGTTGTATCATAGTCACCCGAAGCTTTAGATGTCTTACTTTTTTCATTTTCAATCGCTGCAATACGATTACTCATGTACTTGGATGGAAACATTTCAGCCAACATTTTTCTATATTCGTCAATATCAAATTTTTCCTTGCTACTTGTAACATGTTGCTCGTCTCCAGTTTCAATTTCACTCTCATTGCTAGTATTACCTTCGCTGTCAGAATCTTTTCCTTTTTTATACTTTCTTTCATCACCTTTTTTCAAATTCTTTGACTTGTTATCTCCTTTTTTAGGATTTTTCTTACTATTTGTTATAATGGGCATGATATGATTCGCGTGTTGAGTTGTATATATACAGATTAATGTTTTTAGATAGCTTCAATTTAATATATATCAAAAATAAATTAAATACCATATAAAATAAGTAAAATATTAAAACAACATGAGATGCAATACTATAGGTAAATAGTGATACATTTGTTCATATAGGGTAAAGTATAATTTACAGTAAGAAAGCTAGAACAAAGTTATATTTTATATTTAATTAAACAATTATAATTAATTTTTATTTTTTGTAATTAAGAAAATTGATAAACAATCTAAATATTATTCTATTAATATAAGAAGGAAATGTTTTCTCAAAAAGGTCAATCAAAATTAGCAGTTCAGAATGTATCTTCGATTATTGGAATTCAGTTCAGTATAATGTCGCCTGAAGAAATCAGAAAGTCTTCGGTTGCTCATATTACGGACAGAAATACATATGATAATAACAGACCAGTGGTTGGAGGACCATTTGATTCTCGAATGGGTGTACTTGAACCCGGTCTGATTTGCCCCACGGACGGATTAGACTACATGCAAACACCTGGATACTTTGGTCACATTGAACTGGCGCGACCTGTATTTTATATTCAATATTTAACAACCGTTCGAAAAATTCTAAGTTGCGTTTGTATAAAATGTAGTAAACTTCTTATTAGCAAAGAAACAAATAGCAGATTTATGGAAATGAAGCCAGACCAGCGATGGAATAATGTCTTTCAATATTGTAGCAAAGTTAAGCGTTGTGGCGAGGATACACACGACGGATGCGGTTGTCTTCAGCCGAAGCGAATCAAAAAACAGGATATGGCGACATTGATTGCGGAGTGGGAAAATACGGAAGCCGACGAAGGTGCTGATGGTGAAGCAAAGAAGAATCTGACGATGCATTTGACTCCTGAGGTCGTTATTAAGATTTTCCGGCGAATTTCCGACGAGGATGTGTCGTTTATGGGATTCAGTCCGCAGTTTTCACGCCCTGACTGGATGATTTGTCAGGTTTTGGCTGTTCCTCCTCCGGCAGTTCGCCCCTCCATCAAAATGGACGGTCAGCAAAGAAGCGAAGACGATATTAGTCACATTCTGGTAAATATTATTAAGATGAATAAAACACTTCAGGAAAAAATAAACGACAAGTCGCCGCAAAAGGTCATTGATGGATGGCACGATGTTCTCCAATACTACGTTGCAACTCAAATAAATAATAACATACCGGGTGTCGGTCAAGTCGCGCAACGTTCTGGACGACCTCTTAAGTCGATTATGGACCGTCTAAACGGGAAGGGCGGACGCGTCAGAGGCAACTTGATGGGAAAACGTGTTGACTTTTCTGCGCGTTCAGTAATTACACCCGACCCTAATTTGTCGATTCGCGAACTGGGAATTCCTTTGAAAATTGCGAAAAATATTACAAAACCGATTACAGTAAATGATTTGAATAAGAGTTTCTTAATGAAGTTGGTACGGAATGGTCCGGACGAGTATCCAGGTGCGAAGATTCTGGAGAAGAAAAACGGAGAGAATATTTCGCTGCGTTATGCTGACCGCGAGAATATACATATTGAAAATGGAGATATTGTTCATAGGCACATCATGGATGGCGATGGTGTTTTGTTTAACCGTCAACCTACGCTGCATAGAATGAGCATGATGTGTCATATTGCGAAGGTGATGTTTCAAGGAGATACATTTCGAATGAATGTCGGTGATACGAAACCCTATAATGCGGATTTCGATGGAGATGAAATGAATTTACACATGCCACAAGACGAGGAGTCGGAGGCAGAATTAAAGAATTTGGCAGCGGTCCCATTTCAGATAATTAGTCCAGCAAACAATCAGTCTATTATTGGTATTTTCCAGGATTCGTTGCTCGGTTCGTATCAGTTTACACGCGTGGGCGTGAAGTTCGACAGTCGTGCGGCGATGAATCTTCTCATGGCGCTTCAGACCGTGAATGAGTCGATGTTTAGTAATGTGGATGGTAACTTGTCTAATTTTCAAATCCTTTCGCAAATTATGCCACCGATTACATTGAAATACAAGAAGAAACAGTTTGGCGAAAAGGAAGACTACAATACGTCCAATAACGTACTCGAAATTCGCGATGGACAGTACTTGAGGGGACAGCTCGACAAGGCAGTTTTGGGTTCCGGGACAAACGGTCTAATCCACCGAACATGCAATGACTTTAATAATATGACCTCGGCGAAGTTTATTGATGACCTTCAAAATATTATTACGGAATACATGAAAGTAAGTTCGTATAGTGTGGGGATTAGCGACTTGATTGCAAACGCGGAGACAAATAATAAAATTGCGGAGGTTATTGTATCGAAGAAAACGGAAGTGAAGGGATTAATCGACCAGTTACATATTGGTGTATTTGACAACAAGACCGGAAAAACGAATGACATTGAATTCGAAAACCAGGTTTCGAATATTCTTAATAAAGCTATCAATGATGCCGGTAAAATCGGTCTGGAAAGTTTGAGCAAGGATAATCGCTTTGTTACAATGGTAAATGCTGGGTCGAAGGGTTCTGAAATTAATATTTCGCAGATGACATCGTGTTTGGGACAACAGGCGATTGATGGAAAGCGAATTCCGTATGGTTTTGAAAGCAGAACGTTGCCGCATTTTACGAAATACGATGACTCGCCGGATGCTCGTGGGTTTGTGGAGAGTTCGTTCATTAGTGGGTTGCGCCCTGAGGAATTGTTCTTTCATGCAATGGCGGGTCGTATTGGTCTGATTGACACTGCGGTTAAGACGTCTACCACAGGGTATATTCAGAGACGATTAATCAAGGGCTTGGAAGATTTGAAAGTTGGGTATGATATGACGGTGCGAAATAACAAGGAGAGAATCGTACAATTTGCATATGGCGATGATGGAGTAGATACGGTAAAAGTAGAGAACCAGTCTATTCCTCTGGTAACAATGACACTGGATGAAATATATGCGCATTATTATGTTTCGACGAACGATGATAAGGATAGTGTATTGATGACTGTATTTACAAAAACGGCTGTGACGAGAATGAAGAAAAGCGTAAAAGAGTTGGAAATGAAGACAAAATACTATACGGATATGATGATAGAAAAGCGCGACGAAATAGTTAAGAATGTGTTTAAGATGCGTGATAACAAGAACGTTCATATGCCGGTGTGTTTTACGCACATTATTAATAACGTACAAGGAATGCAACATATAACGAAAAACTCTATGGTAGACATTACACCGCTTGACGTATACGACATGATTGAGGATAACTATAAAATACTTGAAAGACTGTATTATGCGCCGCCAACACAGTTATTTAAAGCAATGTACTACTACTATTTGTCTCCGAAAGAATTACTGGTTATTAAACGTTTCAACAAGAAGGCGCTTACTGTTTTACTGGAGACGATTACTTTGATGTATAAACGCGCCCTCGTTGCGCCTGGTGAGATGGTTGGCATGATTGCGGCACAGAGTATTGGAGAACCGACTACACAGCTTACGTTAAATACATTTCATAGTGCTGGTGTTGCATCAAAGTCGAATGTTACTCGTGGTGTGCCGCGTATTGAGGAAATTCTATCATTGTCGGAAAATCCGAAGAACCCGTCGCTGACGATTTATATGAAAAAAGATGAAGAACTAGATAAAGAATTGGTGAGGGATAAAATTCCCAGTATTGAGTTGACGATTTTGAAAGAAATTGTTGAATCTGTTGAAATATGCTTTGACCCGGATGATATGAATACTTTGATTGAACAAGATAAAGATATTATGTCGCAGTATTTCGAGTTTGAAAAAATGGTCGACGAATGTATGAGCAGCACTACCGAACAAATAATGAAAGGAGTTACTGGTTCTTCTGAGAATCCAGTGGCATCGGCAGCGGTGGCTAGTAGTGGACAGGGTGGAGAAGCGGCGGCTGTATCGTATCAGGAAATATCTGGTTCTGGTTCTGGTTCTGGTTCTGCTCCTAATGAAAAGTCGAAATGGATTATTCGAATGACAATGGACCGTGAGGCAATGTTGGATAGAAAAATTAGTATGGATGATATTCACTTTGCACTTAAAAATATATATACAGACGAGATTACTTGTATGTATGCAGACTACAACTCAGATAACTTGGTATTTCGCTTGCGGTTAAACAATGTGATTACGAATTTAAAGAAAAAGAATAATAACCCGTTGTCACTTGACCAGTCGGACCAAATCTACATCCTCAAGAATTTTCAGGATAATATGTTGAATAATGTTGTACTAAGAGGCGTGAAGGGGTTATCAAAGGTATTGCTTCGTAAAATCACCGACTCGGTCGTTAAGATAGACAGCGCCTATACGAAGAAAGAGACATGGGTACTTGATACGACTGGAACAAATTTGATTACAGCACTGTCGCTTGATTACATTGATGTTACGAGAACAATTAGCAATGATATTCAGGAAATTTACAATGTACTTGGAATAGAAGCTGCTCGCGTTGCTATCTTTAATGAGCTGTCAGAGGTGTTAGAGTTTGATAATACATATATTAACTATCATCATTTGATTATGTTGGCGGATAGAATGACAGCAAGTGCAAAGATGGTTTCTATATTTCGGCACGGAATTAATAATGACGACATTGGACCTATTGCAAAGGCATCGTTTGAAGAGACACCGGAAATGTTTTTGAAAGCGGCTAGACATGCCGAATTGGATGAGATGCGTGGAGTATCTGCAAATGTAATGTGTGGACAAGAGGGCTACTTTGGAACAAGTAGTTTTCAAGTACTACTAGATATGAATAAGATGATAAAGTTCGGTGGTGAAGCAAAATACAATGTTACAAATGCAAATGACGAGATTGATAAAGCATTTGAAATGGAGAATCCTGACGATGTATGTTCGATTGGAAACTTGTCGATGAATACCACTGTGTCTAATATAAAGAAAGAAAACCTCGGAAGAGTTAAAATGAATTACGATATTGGGTTTTAGTTATAGATATGCTGTAACATTGCAAAATATTCATATAAAATATTATTTTTTTATAAGTATAATATTTTATGACATAGTATATCGCACTATATAGCATCAGATTAAACATCTTCGGATACTTCTGGTATGTCAGATAATTCCGGTTCTTTATCTGGTTCACCTACTCCAAATAATGGAAGTTTTGAAGGGTTAATATTTAATTTACTTAATTTTTTCAATTTTGGTTTTTTGGTTGGTTCTACCAAAGCCGATGACGTTGTAACCGCCTCAGGTTCTTTTTCTTCCGGAGATAGGTTTAAAGAAGATACATTGATACTTAGTCCTTTTCCTTTTTTTCTTGGGAATCGTTTTTGTGTTTTTTGCACCGTAGCAGTCGGTTCTATTCCAGAAGCTTCGGTTGAAAGAGCACCCAATATATTAATGTTAGGGATTTTTTTTACTGACTTTTTCATGCTTTTATCGATAACAGGTGTCAAAGTCATATCCCCGATGTCCTCTTCTTCTTGTGTATCAAAGGATATACCTGTTCCAACCGAAGAAGAATCATCCATCCTTCCTTTTTTAGAAGGCGGTTTAAAATTTTGTATAAATTGCATAATACTTTTTTTATATCTTACCGATGCTTTCATTTGCGAACTTTCATCATCTTCGCTATGCGCTGGTCCTTCGGGGTCGACATATTGCGTAGACTGTTGTTGAATAACGACGGATTGGTATTTGTAGTTAAGAGTATTCATAGGCATATAGTACTGATTTGCAGAAGTAGATTGTACTTCTCTCAATTCACTTTCATTTGTATCGCTACGTTCTGCCTCTTTTCTAAAAATAATACTATATGCTGGTACAACATTTGCTTTAATAGATGGTGATATAATAAAGTAATATCCCTGTACATTTGACTGTTTTTTTATACCAACGTCATATGCTGACTGACCCATAACTGGCATATCTTCTTCACTGTCTTCTGGTTTTTTACTCATTTCTGTTGCCGTTTCCATTTCTGTTGCCATTTCCATTCCCATTCCAAATCCTGGTTCTTCTCTTATATTTTCTGAAATATTTTCTTCAAAGTATGTTGTAAGAATGGAATATTCGTCATTTGTTTCAACGAGAGACTTATTGGGATAATATAAAAGAATAATAGGTAGTTTGTAATAAGTTGCTAAAATCCAAATATCAAGACGTGTTAAATGATAAGATTCGAAGAAAGGGAGCGTTTCAATAAAGTTGTCGTCATCATTTGCTATAAATTTTATTCTATATTCGTCGGCTATTGACTCCATACCGTAATATTTTAAAAGTTTTGCAAATCTTTCTTTTATACCCTCCGTATACTGCTTATCAATTGTATCTATATAAAACTGTGCAATAACAATTTTAAGGTGATTTATCGTAATCGTTTCTAATCTTTTATAACTTCTTCTTTTTGCTTCTAGTCTCAAAATAAATAATATAATTTCAAAAGAACACTTCGGTGAATTTGAATTGAATTGTAACATTTCCAACCGTTGTAGTTGTATGGAGTTAAAATATTTACGATATTCTTGTGTTAAAAATATTTTTTCAGTTGTACACTTTACATGTTGTGACGAAGGCGAGTCATACATACTTTCATATAATTCGGTTAGCAAAGGTTCTGCAGTATCATATGTATTAAAATTGGCATATTCATTCTCCGGTATTGGTTCTAAGTTATCTAAATAGTCTTCGCTAAGCATAGTATGTGACAATATAATTTCATCTTCTCGTAAGTTGTATTTTACATTTATTAAAGGGAATATATTACGGTCAAACATAAATGCACGTATTCTATTGTACCGCAAAATCTCGTCTGCCATTCTAGCAATATACATTACCTCGTTATTATGAGATGGATTTAGAAGATTCATTTTAGGTATAACAAGTTTACACTGCCCTTCTTTGTCAGTCTCTTTTATACAATATTTTGTTTCCGCGCATGTATTTGGATTTTTATTCGTTATGCAAGATGTAGTAATTTCGCTTATATTTTTTAATAATTCTTCGCTATAGTGACTATCACTGAATGTTACATACTTTGTTATAAGTTGTCTTATAAGAGTCTGCAAGTTGTTTAACTTAATTAAATATAACATGTCATTTCGTTTAATTGTTGATAACATCGACTCTTTTATTTCTATATTTTCGAATTTATGTAGCAAAATTCGAATGATAGTTCTAAACACATTATAAAAATTATTTTCCAAATATATGTATTTTACATACTTTTCTCTATCAGGGTCATCTTTAAGTCTCGAGTTAATTTCAGTATCAGCAATATTATAATCACTCGTGTTTATTATAGGTATATTAAATATTCCGTCTGTCCTATTACTTTCTGTCTCATTAATCAATACTGATATAAACTGGTCAGTTTCAGTAATAAGACCAACAATTTTCCCATCATCGATTACTTTGAAACGAGGCAAACAAGGTATTTTAATTTTACTATGAACGTAGTAAAGAAATGTAACGGTTTCTTCATAGGGTCGCCATAAGGATTCATCGTCAATATAATTTATTTGTGGTATTTCTTTATCTAGTGCGGATGGTTCGCACATTACGATACCCGAAAAGATTTCATTTGTTGACTCCTCTTCTTTTTCTATGAATATGCCAATTACTCTTCCGTCATAGTTTAAAATTTGGTTTAGTATTGTAAACCCGGCTCTGTTTACCCTTTCTTTCAACTCGTGTAAATGTATGTTTCTCCCAAACTCATATAGTTTTGGAAACTTCTTTGATGCATTTGCGGTCCCTTCGCGTGGAACACTATTGTATGGTTTGCATTGTCCATCATATGCGTTTTTGATATTTGTTATTATTTTTTTAAGCACAGGAGGAAGAGCGGCTTCTTTCACTTCGACACCACTTTCGTTTACATATTTGCGGAGTGCAGTATTTTTAATATTAAACAAACATGTAAGTTTACGCGGCTTTAATTCACGGGCTTCATATATTGGTTCAAAAATATTCGTATTTTTGATAGTTCTTTTTATTAATATTGCAGTTTGTCTATTACTGTCAAAAAATCCACTTGAGTAATGATTTGTGGGACACAAAACTTCGATATTATTTGTTATATCTCTATTCGATATTTGCAATATAATAAGGTTTATACCATCTTTGAATAGTTTTGGATTTGGTGTGCTTACAATATCCCATAAATATTCATGGTCGATGTATATACTTTTATTACTTACATATTTCTTAAAGTTTTCAAATGAACATACGACTTTTTTGAAGAAAATAAACTGAGCATCAGTATCTGACATTTTTGTAACTGATTTAAAAATAGCCGAGTCTCTATATTTAAAGTCCGGTTTTTGTAACATCAATCTAAAAACATCGTCATCTACAAGACAAATATCTGATTCTGATTCTGATTTTGATTCTGGTTGTTGCAAAAGCTGTCTCTGTCTCTGTGTCTGTATCTGTATCTGTGTCTGTGGTGTGGTAGGTAAAGAGGGTTGTGACTGTGACTGTGACTGTGACTGTGACTGTGACTGTGACTGTGATTTTTGTTGTCTTGGTTGTTCCTTTTTAGATAAATCTATATTACCATCTACGGCTACATCTTCTTTTGATGTATCTGATTTTGCTTTTGGTTTAAGTTCATCTTCTCCTTCTCTTTCTCTTTCACTTGATTCAAATCCCATCCTTTTTATATTTTGAGTATTTGCAACAGGAATCTCTGGAGGATTTGCAGAAGAACTAGTATCGGTATCTGAAACAAAATCTAGTAAATCATGTTCGTCACCTTCTTCGGCTTCTTCGCTGCTCGAATTATCACTATCACCCCCAATCATTTCTACATCACTAACACTTGACCGCGGTGTAGTTATATTTTGTTTTTGCTGTCTTATAGGCGTATCGATTCCTTTACTTAATTCATTATCACTTTCATCGATTTCGTCACTTTCAATGCTTTCGTCATCTTCATTGCGTTGCTTGTTTTCTTTTTTATTCAGTTTACTTACTTTTTGCTTATAGTTGAATATATTGATAAGTGTACCATTTTGATATGTCATAAAAGTATCAATATCGATTGCGTCTAAAATTATTTTTTTCATTTCCGAAATAGAAACTTTATTATTTTTCCCTGTAGTTTTTTCATTGTATTTTGAATAGATATCGGCAATTGCCCCTATAAAACTTTGATTTTTATTATTTTCACCTACTTGTGCACTGTTTTGAACACCTTTTTGTAATAAACACGAAACACCACTTTTTAAAACAGTACTTTTATCGTTTAGCGTACACATTTTCATGCTTTGTGAAAAGAAAGCCTGTAGTTGCGGCAATAAATACCCGTAAACACCATCTGGTAATTCTGCGCTACGTTCGGGACCTAAAATAACAAACTCTTTTTTAGCTGCAACAGTTCTTCTCATGGCAGCAGTTGCTGCTTCACTTAAACTGAATCGTGATGCCATTGTAGCGGGCGTTGATGGTTCTTGTTCTTGTTCTTGTTCTTGTTCTTGTTCTTCTGCAGGACCACCTTCTTCTACTATATCTACATCTTCTCCTTGTTGTGTTAACCGAGCAAGAGACTGTCGAATTGCTTGTGATGTTAACCGTGGTTCTTGAACTACAGCCTCTGCTCCTTCTTCTTGTTGTTCTTGTTCACCTTCTTGTTGTTCTTGTTCACCTTCTTGTTGATCTTGTTCACCTTCTTCTTGTTCTTCTTGTTCTAAAGCGCTTCTACCTAATCCACGAATGCGTTTTACAGGGCGTGCTTTAAATGCGGCATCTTTCCCTTTACATTCGAAACTTTTCGTATTAGGGTTACGTTGATTATGGACAGTTATACTGGGGCAACCACATGCTTGTCGCGCATTATTTTGCATATCTTTTGCAAAGTTTTGACTATTAAAACAACATGGTATGCAATATTTACTTCCAGCATTTTCTTTACTATTCACAAACCCTGGTGATTGTGATTTATATTCTCCAGTTTTTTTGTCAATATGATATTTATCTTCAGTAAACTCGAAAATGTATTTACCAGCAGGAATTGTTTCTGCACCTGGTGGTATAACAACATCACCTTCTTTTGCTTTTATTTTTTCCACTTCTTCGTGTGTTAAACTTACATTTTTTTTCAAGTCCCAGTATCTAGGACATATATACCAAAATTGTTTACTTTTTGATGACCCGTATTTCATAGCTCTGTCATATGAACCCGCGTGGTTTTCGTCAATATGTTTTTTTTCATCATCTGTTAAAATAATTGGCTGTCTTCTTACATTCCAGGGACACGAACGCGAATATTCCTTTACATTCCCTTCTGTATTTTTTGGAAACAATACAGGGTCCAACGAATATAATCTTTGAAAAACGGGATTAGGGTTTGCTAATTTTGCACCGGTAATATCGCGGGTTATTGTACCTCTTTGAAATAGTGTTACACTTTCCCCCGAATCTTCTTGCGAAGATGATGAAGCCGCTGCAGCAGATGCTGTTGATGCTTTTACCTTACTAGCTATTTGTATACCTGAAACATTGATAGGCTTTTTTGGTAGTGTTTTTGATTTTGCTATTGGTTTAGGTGTCTGGTCTTGTTCGGATGTATCTGAACTTAAGGATGGTAGTTCTATATCGGATATCTGACCTTGTTCTTGTTCTTCGTCACTTGAACTACCGCCTCCGCTTTCAACATTATCATCATCATCGCTACCAAACTCCATATTTTCAATTACATCTCCTTTATCTTCTTCTTCTTCTTCTTTTTCTTCGCTTTTATCAGTTTCATCGTCGCTTTCTATTTCGAAAGCATCTATATTTTCACCTTGCTGTTGTTCATCTTGTTCATCTTGTTCATCTTCTTTGCTTTTATCAGTTTCATCGTCGCTTTCTATTTCAAAAGCATCTATATTTTCACCTTCACCTTCTTCTTCTCCTCCTTGCTCTCCTTGCTGTTGCTCTCCTTGCTGTTGCTCTCCTTGCTCTTCATTAGGGCTTGTTATTTTTGGAACAGTTTCAGATTGTTCGCTAGTTTCTTTTACAGATTCTTCTTCGCTCTCACTACCACTACCACTTTCTTCGCCTTCACCTTCGCCTTCATCGTCGCTACCAAAGAAAATATCCTCTAAATCTGCATCATCGATTTTCTGCAAGTCTTCGGGTCTAGAAAAATTTTCAAAAACAAATGAATCATCTACAGGATTTGCTTCAGCCATCATTGTATTATCGGTAAGAACTGATTTATCGCCTTGCACAACAAACTCTTTTACTTCTTTAACTTGTCCTTGTTCTTTTGAACTAAATGATTTTTTACATAATTTTGCAATGTGTTCTCCAGATACATTTGTATTTGGTTCGGATTTTTTATAAAGCAGTAATCTTAAAAACGAGTCCACCATTTTTTCAATATGTTCCAAATAATAAATATTATCAATATTCTCAATATTTATTTCAAAGTTACCATTGGTTACTATTTGATATTGAATAATAGACGTGAAAAATCCAGGATGAACATTCACTTTTATTTTAGTTTGTTTACTCAACTCCGATAGCTGTAACTGATCTAATACATTTGAAACACGTCTTACAGCTTCTGTATATGATAAACTTTGATAGTTTTCCATTAGTCCTGTAACAACATCCGCTTGATAACTTGACTTAAGAAACTGTTGCATAATAAATGCATCAATACTTTCCATTTCATTATAGTTAGAAACACGTTTGTATCGCATTATGATACGCTGTCCTTCTTTATACTCTATCACATTAAATATACTAGATATACAGCCCATATTTTCAGGGATGTTGAATTTGAAGTCGTGAGGTAGTTTGAGAAGTGTTTTGTGTTTTATTTCTCGAATGATGACATTTTTGGAATAAAGACTATGAAATGTATTCATCGTGTATCCGTATTGTTCGATAAATGTGGCTACTTCTTGTATAACAGGGTTGACACTATTTGTAATAATTTTTGATATATGACTATCACTGAGAGGGTTTTCTAAGTTAAATGATATAAATATACTACCGTGATTATCAAATTCGCATTTTATCGGAACTTTATAGTCTCTTATATATTCCCCGTTAGAGTATTCTTCGTGTATCATGTGTATTAAAACCATTACACGTTTTTCTTGTTGTGTTTCTTTCATTAATTTTTTAATCTCAGATTTTTTAAGATACGGAATTCTTTTTCCATTTCTTGCGACTTTGTTTGCGTATAATCTGTACATTTTTTCGTCACGTTTATTCCTTGTTAACTTGATAAGAGGTTTTTCATCCGTCGTGTGTATTACTTTGAATAATATATCAATAGGGATATTAATGATAGAGTCTGGTTTAATTTCTATATCAATATAGGAAATACCATTTTTTATATATTTCAAGTCTTTGTCTTTTTCTTGTTGATAAAATACATCATAAAACAAGTCTACATTTTCTACGAGGTCTCTATATGACTTGTCATTTATTAACTCCGATGTAGTCTGTTCTAGTTCTTGACGATTTTGTTCCAATGCATCGATTGTTGTGTATTGTTTTTCTGCTAAGTATGGGTAATATATTTGTATCATAGTATCCAAAGTTAATGAGTCTGCTCCTTCTTTTTCGGATTGTTCGTTAAACATGTTGATATATTCTAATACATCGCTAGCAAGACATAAAAATATAGTATTACAAATAATAGGCTCATAATCTAACAGTATTGTTTTGTTTGTCGTCGAGATAATATTTTTTGCTCTGTCTTTTAAAAATTTATCTATTTCTATCACGTTAAAAGGGTTAACAGTAAAAGTATAATCGTGATGGTTGTAGGTTAGTTTTTGTCCGACAGGAATATCTTCAACAAGTGGAATAATAGATTCTTCGATAATCTCTTCTTCTTCTTCACCAGAGTCATCGCCATCACTATTACCACTATTACCACTATTACCACTATTACCACTACTTGTGTCTTTTTCTTTTTTATACCGAAAGAAAAGTTCAATAATATCTTCGTATGTATACACATCTTTTAGTTCATCTTTATTTGTTCTTAAAATAAGTTCACATTCTGGGTTTAGTGACCATCTATGAGAATTTGTTAAAAATTGAATAAGCGATGCTTTGGTTATAGTAGATGTATCATTATTTGATAACTTGTTATATAACCTCGTAGGAGTATATTCCGTATTTCTTTTAGAAAATATATATATCTCATCAAATGATGGTAAATTTTTTATTTTCATATTTGATATAATTTTTTTCTTTATTGTCTCAATAGTATCGTCTCCATATAACCTATCAAATGAAAAATCTACATTTATTTTATATGTAAAAATATTTTCTAGTTCCGTGTTACTAAATATATCATTAAAATATATGTAATCTTCATCCGATGGGTTTTCTTCACTATTTTCGCTTACTTCTCCTTCTTTCATGATGAATTTCTTTTCAACGTATGTTCGAAATTTTTCTTTTAACTCGTCTACAGATATTTCCCATATTTTTTTTGTTACTGGGTTTGTTCTTCCATAAAAAACAATAATTTTTGCAGGGACTTGGTCTCCATCTATAAAATTATTATTTATATAACTTAGTTTATATATATCTCTTTTAATTTTATCATCCATGGTATAATATATATATATAATAAAGAATATGTTTATATATTAGATAATATGTTTATATAATATTATATAAATGAAACTAAAGTTAATAGTAGCAATGTGTAAAGGGAATGGAATAGGATTCGGTAATAATATACCTTGGAAGATAAAAAAGGATTTACTTTACTTTTCGAATAAAACAACAGGAGAATATGGAAAACGTATAAAAGATATTCAAAAAGGTACAGTAAGTACTTGCGAAGTATATACTAAAAATATAAAAAAGAATGCAATTATAATGGGGAAAAAAACATGGTTGTCTTTACCTAAGTATCCCGAGCCGCTTAAAAATAGAGATAACATCATACTATCCTCATCTACTCCAGAAAGTATAACATATAGTTCTGAATATGATTTTGATTATGATTTAATTGTTCATTTATCATCAATCTCTCGTGTGATGGATTTTTGTATGTTGCCAAGTTCTATTTTAGGTTATGAAAGCGAGATATATGACCTTTTTAAAAAACATGAGATGAATGAGAACCGTGAGATTAATCAAAAATCAATAATACAAAATAATAATTCAACATATGATGAAATATGGATAATCGGTGGAGAACAAATATACAATACTTTTGTAACAGAAAGTTTAAACACAAATACAAACATGTTGATTAATGATTTTTACATTACGTATATTGATAAGCATTATAAATGTGATACATTTTTTCCTAGTATAGAAAATATGAATCTTTACTATATTTCTTCATTTTCAAGATGTGATAGTATAGATGAAAATATTGGGTTACGTGTTCCTGTATACTATATTGTATTTTCTATCATTGATTATGATAGTAAAAAAAACATACAAAAAAAATACGTGGAAAATCATGAAAAGTCTAAATATTATTATTATTATTCGTCTGATGACTGTATTTGTGACTATATCACAAATGATAATATGGATTCATTCATGTGGTGTATTATAGCGTGTTAAGGTGATACATGTATGACATAAAGTCGTCGTTCTAAATAGTAAATACTCTATTTGGTACACAACTTCCACAGTCTCTTTTTTCTGTATCAGGGGAACATTTTTGATAAGAAGATAGTTCCATTGCAAGACGAGAATTATTTTTTAAGTTATTTTCGAATTTTTTATTGTCACATACCCACGGGCAGTCGTATATCGTAGTACCAGATTCGTCTACAGTTTGTTCGCATTTTTTTTTATCTACATTATCGAGTCTTACGCATCCTGTTAAACATTGTTTTTGAAAAAAACCAGATAATCTGTCAAGTATACTTGAAACACGTGGATTAGAAGTATCTAAACTTAAACCTTCTATCAGCGTTGCATGCATAGAATTAACATATATTTGGTAAAGTAGTATACCTACACCAAATGTAAATATAAATAAAAAAAGAAAATATTTAGTTTTAAAGAGTTTCGAATTTATTTGTGTTAAATTCATAATATATTATATATAACGTCTATAAAATCTATATAATATATTAGTTTAATTTGTTATAATATTTGTTATATGAAAATTGTTATAATATTTATTTTTTATACAACGGGCTTTCATTAATTACCATACTGCAATAAGAAATGGGGTATTTGGAGTAGTCTACGGGTGTGTATACGTGACACCGGACTGCATTTTCGAGGAGGAATTTAAAGTTGTTCCAGAATTCTTCTTTATGTCCGATACTTTCTGACATTGTATGGGCTAGTTCGTGTATAGCTACAAATGTGAGCGTATTTTCATCAATTAGTGTATCTCCTGTTTTTGTAGTATTCAAACAGAAAGCTATTTTTTCACCTTTGTTTTCACTGTATGCGGTGTGTTCACTTTCGGGGTCATTTTCAATGATAGTTTGAGGGTTGAAATTTTTTACAAGTCGTTGTACATTTTCATATGTCGGGTAAGTTTTCTGCATAAATCCGACAAGTTTTTTCATTTTTTGTGTAACAGTTGCTAATAAGTCCGCAGCCATTTCAAGTTTAAGACGTTCGCGAACACAGTACTTATTTCCGTCTACACTCGAAGTAATACATTTTAAATGTGACATATCCGAACCAAAGTATATTTTAACACATATTATGATAATAATAATAGATAAAATATATCCGATGGCATTTATTTCCATACTATAGTGATAATATTATATATTATATAAATAATAAATAATAATAGCATTATTTATTATTACGTAACTAAAAGTAGTTAAACGTAGTTAAATATAACTACATCTATACTCTAATATAGGATATGGGATATGGGATATGGGATATGGGATATTTTACTGAGGACCGCATCCAACTTCAAGAGGTTGGCGGAATGAGTCAGGTTCGATAGTAGTGTTGTTCCATGGGCTTACTATGAGCTGAGGATTGGGGGGTTCAGACCGAACCTGCTGGTTAGCATTTCTTAGACTGCTACCTACTGAGTCAATGCCAATGAGGTAACCTGCATTCAAAAAGTTAACCCCCATAAAGTCACCACTACCCATTGGTTTTAAGCCCCATCCACTGTTATTATCGTTTGGAAGGAGGTCAGATGGGTTATTGGTATTTTGACTAGTGCAGTTTGAAGGCATACCAGCAATACCACTGTCACTTGAATTTATAGGTGCATAGTCAACGAAGAAAGTACCGTCGTTTGCTCCAGTGGGATTACTTCCACTACCAGAACTGGAACTGGAACCGGAGTTTTGGTTGTTGGATGAACTGTGGGAAGAGTTGCGTCGGTTCACTGATTCGTAGTTCTCGGGACTGAAGTTCTTATTTGAAGAATAATTGTAAATAACATAAATAAGAACCAATCCTCCTAAAAGTAAAAGAACGTGATGTGCCTTGAAAGTTTTCTGTAATTCTTTGAGCATCGTTATATAAAATAAAAGATAAAATATTTTTATAATTTTAATATTAATTACCAAATATAAATTATACGCCTTAAGTAATTAAATAAAATTAACTAAAATATCTAAAGCTTGCTCTACTTGAAATATTAAATTTATATTTTTAAATAAAATACAAATTTAATTTATATATTTCTTAATCATTCTGAATGACTCTTAATCGTTCTTAATAATTTATAACATGATTTCTATATACAAAATGATGTAGGTCTAGTTAATTATGAATCGGAGTCTTCATCATTATCTGAACTTTCTGAACTCGATGAGTTGCTGAAGTCCGAATCTGAATCATCAAGCATGTACGTTTTTTTAATTTTTTTTACTTCTAAATAAGCATCGAAAGCCAGTTTTCGTGCCGTTCTCGCTTTTTCTTTTGCTGCAATATATATTTCATAATAAATATCGTTTGGTTTTTTTAATATTAAGTTTTCTTCATTTTTTATTTCTAAATCTGCGTCTGTAAGTTCTGTAAGTTCTAAAGACTCTATTTTTTCTAAATTATTTGGGCTGCTTTTTGTTTCAGCATTATCATTCTCTTTTTTGACATCACTGTTGGTACTGTCCTCCTGATTTTCAGTCTTATTATTGTTTTTATTATCGTCCTTGTCCTTGTCCTCGTCCTTGTCGTCGTCCTTGTCCTCGTCCTTGTCGTCGCCCTTGTCGTCGTCCTTGTCGTCGTCCTTGTCGTCGTCCTTGTCCTCGTCTTTGTCCTCGTCTTTGTCCTCGTCTTTGTCCTCGTCCTTGTCGATATCTCCTTTATTTTTTAAATCAAGTTTAATACTACTTTTAGTATTTATTATTTTGTCTAAATTGTGTTGTGTATGGGGTTGTATATCTTCAGGTTTGTTTTTCGAAGATGATTCGTGTATATTTTGAGACATATTAGGTAACTCTATCAAGACCGGTTCTGAATCTTTTGTATGTTCGGATTCGTCTTTATGTTGATGATTGTGTTTAGATTCTGTCATAGAAACAGGTGTTGTTATGCTGCTGGATTGTATATTTTTTTTGATAACACATGACTGGAATACTGGTTTATTCGACATGATAAGAGCTTGGCGAAGAATAATTTCAAACTGAAAACTTTTAGATGTAAATTTGATGCCTTGTATTTCTAAAACTGTTATTAAATCATTTTCCGGTTTTATATCATCTAGAGATAGTTTATTTTCACTTTCATCGAATACAAAACATGTTGGCATTTTTACAAGGTTTTTAGATGGTGCTATACAGGCTCGAAGTAAGTAGTATTTCCCTGCTTTAAAAGGTCGCAAAGTAGCTGCAAAAGCATTTTCTATATCATTTTGGTCAATATCGTTTGTAAACCATGAATTCCTTTTATCGTGAATTTTTTCTACACACGATTTTTCTAAATTTTCCATAAACTCTATAAATTTAGAGTCGTCAGATGAAAACATAAGGTCAATATAAGATTTTTTTCCTGATGAAGATACAATACCCTGTTTAGAAATACATTTAGGAGTTTGTACATAAAGTACATCATTATTTACATTTAACTTCGTAAAAAAAGAACCACCGTGTAATGGCTCCGGGTCAGTTAAAATAAGTTTACTAAAATCAAAAGTATCATAAATCGTACATATATTCGAGGGAGAGTTAATATCCATTTAATGCTTAAGGAGAAAATATAGATAATAATAACACGCAAAAAATCTACAATAATTATATTTTTATAAATTAATTAGTAATATTTAAATACTTAGAACATCATAAAATAAAATAAAATAAAATAAAATGAAAGAAACAAAAGATATGAAAGATAAAGTTACTGATTATTTTCTAGATTTTATTAAAAAAGATGAAGTTAAAAAAGAATTAAAAAATTTATTTAAACCAATTATCAACTTAATATTAGAAGAAATATACCCATATATTTACTTATCGTTGCTTCTAGTTGTAATTAGTTTTTTTCTAGTTTTAGGAATATTTATTATGTTAATTAAAAGTAACAAAACTATATAATATGCAAAACTATATAATATGCAAAACTATATAATATGCAAAACTATATAATATGCAAAACTATATAATATGCAAAACTATATAATATGCAAAAATATACAAAGTATGCAAAAATATACAAAATATACAACTATTATCTAAATAATTATTTTTTCTAACTAGATAATATAAGATATGACAAAGTCTAGAAAAAGTTACGGTAGAAGTAAAAGTAGTAGCAGAGGTAAACGAGGTGGATCAACTGCTCCATTAGCTTCAGGTGCTTATCCTGGAAGTACCGTAAGTGGTGGTCAGTGGTCTACGTCTGTTGGTGGCAATCCTGTAGCCCAAGCTGCGAATAGTTTTCAATCTCTTCAAGCAAAAATTGCTGCTGATTCTGGTGGTGCTGGCGTAAATCCCGGATTAGCTAGACAAATGATGGCTGGTCATGCTATGGGTCAGACGGGTGGTGGTTCTCGGCGTCATAAGCATCGTGCTATCAGAAATGGTTCTAAAAGAATGCGTAAAAGTCAAGCGCAGATGCAAGGACAAACACAGAGCCAAACACAGAGCCAAACACAGGGACAGTCAGGTGGTATGTTTGCAACTTTTGGAGCCCTGCTTAAGGAAGCTCTTGTCCCCCTTGGTTTATTAGCTGCACAGCAAGCTTATGGAAGAAATTACATGAAGAAAAATAGAACTAGAAAGAACAGGAAATAAGGGGTACGTATATTTAGTTCTGTATAAAGTAGAATATGTAAATGTGTAACTATTTAAAATAATATGTAAAAATAGTTTAGATATTATTTGTAATAATATAATAGATACTTGCATTATAAATACTAACGAATAACAATGAATAAATCTCCTGCTATGAGTACAGGGACGAATCATTTAGACAAAACGATTCAAAATTGGGTTGAACTGGATAACGAACTTAAGAAGTTAAACGAAAGAGCAAAGGATGTAAGGACACGTAAAAATGATATAGAAGATAAAATAATGACGTATGTTGAAGACAATAATATGAACAATAGTGTAGTGAATATAACAGACGGAAAGCTTAAATTTTGCGAGACAAAACAGATATCGCCGCTTACGTTGGGATTTTTGGAGAAATGTTTAAGTGAGGTAATTGCAAACCAGGGACAAGTAAAACAAATTGTAGACTATATTAAAAGTAAACGCGAAACAAAAATGGTTCCTGAAATTAAAAGATACTATAATTAACCGGGTATATTAGAATTAGTTAAAATATTTGAACTAATTTATATACATAATATAGGTAGTATATATTATGAACGAATATCAATCAGGCGGAGGAGATAAAAAAAACGACTTGAAACTATTTCCTTTGCGCAACGAAGACCTTGTTTTTAGTAAAAATAGCGATGGTGTATTAAGCTGTGGATATAAAGTAAGTAACGCTCTTCTGAACGCTACTCTTGGTATGCCTATGGCTGGTGGTGCTGGTGGTGGTAACAAGTCTCCAAAAAAAGAAAATGGTAAAGGTAAAAAACAGGAGAAACATGATGTTGAACCAAAAACTGCAAAATTAATGGAAGATTTAGTTATTCCATCTAGTTTATATTATGGTAAGCCTGTAAATAATAGTAAAGTATTTAACTATAAAAAAGGTAAAAAAGACAAAGGAGACAAAGATAAAAAAGGTAGGGACTCATCTAGTGACAATGAAAGCTATGATGATGATGATGTTATTGATGAGTCGCTTTATGATAAGTTATTATCTTTAGTGAGCCTCGACAAAAAAGTAAAATATGATAAAAAGACGAGAAAACATACTGATGGTCGTGCTAAAATAAATATAAATAAGGATGAAAATCACACGAATGATGAGGATGACAATAACAATAACAATAACAGTAACAGTAACAGTAACAATAAAAATAAAAATAAAAACAAGAAAACTAAAAAAGTGCGGTTTGATTTGTAGTAACCATACTATTGAATATTGTGACGGATACTATTGAATACCATGTATCATTTATATGATGTAAGATTTTATATCATATAAATTATTATAAACTATTATAAACTATTATAAATTATTATAAACTATTATAAACTATTATAAATTATTATAAACTATTATAAATTACTATCATTGTTGATAATTATCAAGATTTTAACCATTTTTTTGTAAGTGTAATATTTACACTTTCTAGTGCTCCTTCTACCCATCCTTGATGAATGCTAATTAGTTCCCCAACAATAATAATATTTTTATCTGGGTGTTGGGTGGTTTTTATAAACTCTTGTCTATTTTTAAAATTAGATGTAAGAGGAGTATAGTAATGGGTACCATTTTTCCAGTAAAAATCTTTTATACTTTCTATATGTAGCTTACCCTCTAATTCTAATGACTTTTCTAGTAGATTGTTTATTATGTTTCTATTTTTTTCATTGTTTTTAAAATATTTTTTGAAAAAGTCGGCATCATTGTTATCGCTATATACAACCATATAAACACCCTTGTCTGGATTCATAGGTATGACTTTTTGCATTGGTCCAGGTATTACAGTTACACCTTGTATTTTTTCTTTAAGATATGGTATGGAGTCTTTCGTGAATTTTGCATATAAACGTAAAAATGGTTGTCCTTTTATTTGAGAATATAGACTAGGATTTGGTGATATATTGTGAATTAATTTTGTTACAGCATCTATATCAGTAGCAATGACAATTTTTTCACAATAGTATTTAATATTTTTTGTATTGTTTGTATTGTTTTTATTTTTTGTTATAATTTCAAAGTAGTTATCTTCTTTGTGTATTTGTGTGACTTCTGTATTATTAATTATATTTTTACCCAAAGAAGCAACTATTTTGTCTACTAATGTTTTCCATGGAACAGAAAACCCTACCCACTTATTATAGTTATCATCAAAATTATAGTTATACAAGGTATCATATACGTCTTCGTTTTCATAATCTGAGTATCCAGCACATAGTACAAAATGTTTATATGCGTCTTCTCCTAAAATATTTTTAGCATATTGTCTAAATGTTTCGTGGGTTTTTGTAACTTTATTTTTATTCTCTTTTTCGTATATTTTTTTTAAATGCAAAAATGTAGATTTTACATGACATGGAGGGTCTATCGAACTAGCATAGTTATGTTGAGTTTCAAACTGTTCAATGGGTATTTTAAAATCTTTCATAAGTTTTAATAAAAGTTTATCTTTATTTTTTCTTCCTATTCCGGCACCTGTTACTACGTCTGTATTTTCAAAACGAACATTATATGCCCTTCCACCGAATAGTTCATCTCTTTCTATAACTATAAACGATAACTCTGGGCATAACTTTTTAATATTTAATGCTGCATATAATCCTGACATACCGGAGCCTACAATGATAGTATCATAATATAAAGACATGTGTTACTACTTTTAACTGGTACTTTATTTTTATTATATAATATATTTTTATTTATATTATATAATACTTTTCAGTATTTAACCACGTTTAACCATGTTTAACAATGTTACCCTAAAATACTCCAGCTATTTTTATTAAACGGTGAAAGCAATATTTCTGGAACGCGTTTCTTCCAATAGTCAAGTTTCTTTTGTAGTTCTATATCTTTCATACTTATAGGATATACTGGAGTATTAGTCATATTGTTCTGCTCTGCTGGTGTTATATTCGGTTTAAACCCATAACAGTTTACACCAAATCGAGCATTAGGGTTTCCTATTTTACCACCATTGATACCGGGTCTTCCACAGTCATTTTCGTGTCCTTCAATCGTCTGTAACTTATCCCATGTTTTTTGTTGCGTTGGGAAAAGCACCATTTGTCCATCAGACCATCCATAGTTGCACCATTCTGCACCTTTATTGTATGCCTCTTCTATTTGATTATAAGTAGCTAGTTTCCCACCGTAGGCTTGACATATTGCCTTTGAGTCGTCAAATGTAAAGTTGTTACTTGGAATGTTGAATACTTCTTTTTTTATTTTTAATTGAGGTACAACACTTTCACTAGGAGGTTTTTGAACCGTCAAATCTATTTTTGGTTTGTCTGTAAAAATATCTTTTATAGATGCAGTAAAGTTGATATTAAAAAAATATTGAAAACCATTTATAATGATAAGAACAATAAAAATACCCCACAGTATTACTTCTAGTGTTCTTTTTCCGGTTGTTTTACCTTCACCAGCGCCACTACCAGAACCCGGCGACTCCATTCCGCCACTACCATCATTACCTTTTCCTAAAGATGAAAACAAAATATAGTATAAAATACTAATAACAACAAACGCAAGTAAAATAACAATGCGTGTTGTTGCACTAGACGCATCCAGTTTGTTGACACCTTTTGTTGCTAACTCACTTATATATGTTACTGGGTTTCCTTCTATCCCTGTTAATGAATTATAACTTATACTCATTTATTATATTTTCTATATAATTGTTCTATATATATAATTCAACTAATTTTTTTTTTTCGATAAAACAGACAATATGGCGTATTTCCACTAATTATATTGTCGTTTACTAATATTTCGGTTACTTGTGTATCGTTAAAATTATACCATTTTCCATTCGAATTTTTTATTGTAGCACTATAATGACCACCATCAATATGTCCATGGTGATTACAAATAGCATATAAGTCGTATATATATGTTTCTTTCGCATACCCTTCTACATATTTTGAAAAATCAACATTGTTAATTGGAATATCTATAAATTGTTGATTCTTTTTACTTTTTCCATTTATAGATGTTATAAATCGCTTAATATCAATTATCATTATGTTTGGAAGACTCCAAAATAACATTCTTTTATTTACATCTTGTTTTTTACTTTCTTTTTCATTATACCATGCATTTTCGCCTTCCAATAACTCACATTCACATTGTTTATCGAAGCAGTCAAATAATGTTACGTTTTTATTTGCATTTTTTATTTTTACATCTTCTTTTGATGGGATAGGAAGATGTATCAACATATACGGTTCGGGACGTAAACTCAAGTAGTTTAAACACTCCGCGTGACTTGCTACTGTGTCTTTCTCTTTTTCATAAGCCGGTGTTAATACAGATACGTGTATTCCAAAAAATATGTTCAAAAATTCAGAATAGTCTTTTGTATACTGCATCTTCATCATTTCATAACACGCCTTCCCCATTTCATCTTTTTTTGTTTTTATATTTCCCTTAATGTCCATAATAACTTCACGCGTTAGTGCATTATGAAATGAGTCAAATAAAAATAATAGAAACTCGGGTAAATCATTTTGCGACCATCCAGTAAATAAATCGCGATTCGTAATTTTCGCAATACGTTGTATCGTATTTATAAAACGCCCCGGCGAAATAACACAGTTCTGACTCCACATCAGTTTGCGAAGGTCATCCCACTCTACTAAAAGAACCGATTCTGGTTTATTATTTAAATGTTTCTTATATTCACCTTCCCCCTTTGATAAAAAATCATTTAATTCATATGTATGTGAAAGACATTGTATACATGCATTTATAAAACAGGTATTTCCTAAATTTGCTAAACCAGTTATACCTTTGTCATTATATTGAGCAAATCTATTATGTGTACCAGGGTTTTGTTCTGTCATTATAGATATTTATGTATTTTAGTTATCGGGTTGGATTGTGTTTAAATAGATGTGGTATATATTATTAAAGCAAATAGTATTTAATATTTAAATGCATTTAATATTTAAACATATGTAATATAAATAAGTATATATCTACACAATAAAAAGATGTCTAGAAGAAATGATGTGAACAACCATAGTGGTATATATTTTGATAGTCAACTAAGAGGATATAGTCGAAGACATTCTTATTACGACGATGCTTATAATATGGATTTTGAATATAGTTATCTTGATTTAGTGAGTAGTTTTGGAAGATTTGTTTCAAGGACTCATGAGATGTATTCTAATATGGAAACATGTATATCAAGAATGATTGCAGTTCAGCATGAAAGAAGAAGGTTACTTAATAGGCGAAGAGAAAATGCTCGTAATAACCGTGAATTGCACGAACAACGGCACTCTGTTTCCAATGATAACGATAATGATAACAACGATAATAATGATAATAATGATAACAATGATATTGATATTGATAACAATAATAACAATAATAACAATTCTTCTATTTTAGAAGAATCTCGTGCTTCTCAAGGTTCTCATATTACAACCAACGATGATACACTCAGTAATCGTACTAGCATTATAGGAGCAAATACTAATCTTTTAACTCGTACTGTAAGAGAACCGAGAGAATTAAATAGTAATTCAAGAACTACAACAGTACCAAACTTACCAACAAGTCCATTATTTGATATAGGTAGTTTTTTTTACTCAGTACCTCGAACAGTTTTACTTAATCCAAATACTACACCAAATAGAAGGAGAACGGGAGGATTAACTATTTCCGAAATAGAAGAAAATACCGAAATAATGACGTATGGTTCAATTCCTCCAAATTATATTTTGAATACCGAATGTCCTATTACAAGAGAAACGTTTACTCCCGATTCAGTTGTTTTAACTATAAAACATTGTAAACATTGTTTTGTTCCTTTTCGAATGATGAGGTGGCTTGAAACGAACTCAACATGTCCTTTATGTCGCTCTAATGTTGTAAGAGCAGTGGAAACACCAGATACAAATACTACCTCTAGTAGTAATATTGAGAATGCAGCCAATGCGACCAATCCTATCAATGCAGTCAATCAGACTAATGCGACTAGTACAACTAGTAGTAGTAATAGTAGTAATCAAAACAGGGGAAATCGTCCGGTTGATACTAGTAATCTTAATATATCAGATATATTTACAACTCTTATACAAAATAGTAACAATGATTTTAATAACCTTTCAGTAGACAACCTAAATGATAACTCTATTATGTTTTCTTTTGATTTACCTGCGAGTCAGTTAAACAGACAAAGGGTTGAAAATAGTCCACTTTTTATTCCTCAAATTGAAAGGCTTCTTGCAAATACATTATCTAGAAGTATTGGTAACAATACTACAAATAATATACCAATAAGTGATACAATGCCTTCCGAAACAACTACTTCTACAACAACCACGACTATCAGTAATAATGATAATAGCGACAATGATAACAACGACAATGATAATAGCGACAATGATAACAGCGACAATGATAACAACTATCTGGAAGTAGATTAAGGTGTATATAAAATTGAACTATATAATTTGTAAAAAATATAAATACAGCAAAAAACAGAGGAGTAAAGGAGTTTCAGAAAAATAATATTTACATGACAAGAAATTCATTCTTTATGTATCCAGACAATAGCTTCGATAGTGGCAATGGTTCATATTTATATAGGTTATCATTTATCAACATATTTTCGCATTTGACTGGCTGTGTATTTTATTTGTATCACATTATCAAAAAAGCGATTTCAATCTTGTGCTGGTTACTTACAATAATAGTTTCATTATTCGGCTACTACTTGATGTGGATTAGTTTACACTATGTCGCGGTTCATTTGTACCCGATGTACTGTGCTCCATTTACGATAACTGGTTTTATTCTCTCTCCGTTCATGGTTTCGGCACCACATTGCGTGGCAATGAGATGGTTAGTCATGGAAGGTTCGAATGTTATTGTTACAATGTGGGTTTCGATTGGAGCATACGCAATTCATCAAATGTTAAGAAGACCAAATAATGTATAGAATGTAGTTTTACTATTTTACTATTTTACTACTTTGGTATAAAAAAATAATATACTACCAATATACTATTTTTTTATATTTTTATGTATACTACTACTACTACTACTGCGTTTACTATACATACTAAGCCTTCTTGAAGAAGTTCATTATATTCTGATTCCCTTTTGTTGAATTATCTATCTCTATCAAATATTCATCAAACAATATCTTCTTCACCTCTTTATTACGTATATCCGCTATCTTCTTCTTTATTTTTTCATCACTCGATTCATCTTTCAATTTATCCACCCATCCATCAATCGTTCGCTTCAACCCCGGCACCTGTCTCTTATAACTCGGAATATTCTCCAGTACTAGTGCAAACACCTGTTGTATCGGTTTCATAATCTGATTCGTAATATAGAAAGCATAGTTCGGTTTAATTTTATTCGCCACGATGAAGTCAGGGTGTTCGATTTTATCACCCTGCAATGCTTTTTTATCTGGGTTTTGGATATAGACAAACGGAATACGGTCTCCAATGCTTGGTTTATTTCCTGGGTCACGCTTACCCATACGGTCAGCTAATACTTTATGCGCGATTTGTGCTGGGTTTTTATAGCCACTTCGCAGCGACTTTGAGATGATAAGTTTATCCATCGGAACCTTCTCATCTACTAAATTTTGTAGTGATGCTTTTAGAAACTTTATTGCCGTCTCCACGTTTTGTTCCTTCATCAGAATATCAATCACGCCTCCATAAATATCCTTTACAATCGGCGCATTGTCGCGGCGTTTCAAGACAATTCCCATACTTTTTCGTTTCGGTTTTTCCGGTTTGTCCTCATATAGCATGCCAATATATCGCTTCTTCGAAAGGAGACAAAACGGCATCAGCGTCTTCTCATATACCCACGCATGTGGCGACTTCAAGAACTTCGTAGCAAGATGACCCACCTCTTTTGCAAACTCAATCGTAATCTCTAGTGCATCCTTTCCGCGAATTGGTTTGCCATCCGGTGTAGCAAGATTAAATGTGAAGAATACAGAATCCGTGTTGTGAACTATCATATTTCCAATTCCTGCTGCAAAATGGTGGTTTTCGGTTGTAAGGTCATATACATATTCTCCATCGGGGTATGAAATTTCGTGTATTTTTTTAACAAGATTTTTATTTTTATTTTTATTTTTATTCTTTTCACTATTTTCTCCATTGCCATCCTTTGATATTTTTATTATATAGTTCGATGTTCCACTTTCACTTTCAATATTGTAGTCTAATGAAAGCGTATGTCCATGAAAACGACTAAGCTTATCCCATTGAACAGCGGCTTTATATTGCGATTCAGGTACACATACTTTATTGCCCATATTAATCCGAATATCATCACGATGTTTATATGTATCATGTTCAAAGTGTAACAACTCCGTCTTATTTTTAATAACATCCTTAGGAGATATTTCCTTACCAGTTATGTCGACAAGCGAATGGTCATCGGTTACATCTACTAATCCGGTATGTGTCAGCACACGCATCATTTTTTTATGAGGTGCCAATCTATGACGAATAATTCTATGAAGTTTTGTCCACCCTTTATCTGACCATGTTTCGATATTCGATGATGGAATCATTTCGCAATATTCTTTTCCCTCTTTACCTTCCTCTTTGCTATAAACCCATCCTGTCGCATCCCCATATAACTCAACCAGTTTATCTATTGTTATAATATTCATTTGTCCGCCATTCTCTCTAATATATATCGGCGTATAATTCGCAACACTGTCACCATATATATACTCAGCTTTCGTATTCACAAAACCGAATTTTTTCGACTCCACCTTCGCATCCCCATACACTTCCTCCACAATGCGTTTCCCATAGGTTAGCAACTTACGTCCTGTCGCCGTCGTCGATGCCGCGATATCCACATCATAAAACGTACTCGTCTTCGCACCACATTGTCCATATAGTGAATTCGCCGTTACCTTATAACCAAGTTGTCGTTTGTCTAAAATATTCGCCATAAAGGGGTCCTCTGTTGCTTCGGCGAGTTTGCGCGTAGCTTTGCGGGCTGCGAGTAGTTCCTCAAGCACAGTCGGCATAATCGCTTTCACGCCATCTTTGGGCTGAGCAAATCGGCAAATTTTAGTACCATTTAGGGTTTTAATTGCACGTCCACGTTGATTCGGAACCCATTTATATGTATCATATGTCACATCCACGTATTCATAACCTGGCATATTATCATAGATATAATTTCCCGAGATGTCTTTTACGCCAGTTTCGCGAACTAGTTGTCCTGCCAAGTCGAATTCCTTCGTCCATACTTTACTATCCTGCGACAAATTCTCGCTAATCATGGAAGACGGATATAGAGACGAGTAGTCAAGACATGCCACGGGATTGTCCAGATACAAATTGCATTTCGGCGGAAGACAAATCGCGCCCTCATAACTCTCATTCCCGAAACTTTTTTCAATCACAGGCATCAGTGTGCGTTTCTCTCGGCATTTTTTCGCAATAAAACTGGTGAGCTTAATGCTTTGTCCACGCAATACGAGGAAACTAATCGGTACACTGCAAATCTTCGCCATCTCGATATATCCGGTCATCACATCGATTTTGTTCATAAGATGATGAACCAAGTTACAATCCTGAATACAGTATTTCGCAATAATCGCGCGCTCGGCTGGTCCCTCATTTGTCATGCGAAAGATATCTTGCGGAGTTACATCGTCTTTTGCCAACCCCCAGCGCACTGACTTTGTCATATCCGGGCTCTCGTGTCCTTCAACCTCGAATGTTTTGTCGGCTGCATTGACATTCGCGACTTTGAATTTTTCGCCATCTTTATACATGTCCGTCGAATGACTCGACTCCTCAAAATGTATATAGTTTCCATTCTCAAGACCCATCAAATTCGAGCTCGTGACTTTTGTATTTCCATTCGGCAAGTGTTCGAGTTTCTTCACGCCATCTCCAATAAAATACCCAGCACAATAGTCTAACTTGTATGATGTCAAGTTAAAGTCGCGGCGGAAATAATTGTACAAGTCAATCTGAAGCCGCCCCTTCATTTCAATATAACGCAAGTCATGTTGTCCGCTTGCAATGACGATACTGCTTTCCTTAATACATATTTTACCTGTATTATAGTCACGTGACCCGCAAAACTCGCCCTTATTTCGCGACAACTTGAGGAATTCGTTTTCGCATGAGTTTTCGAGAGCACGACGAAACATGAACTCAAAATCAAAACCGCAAATATTGTAGCCAATGATAATATCCGGATTTTCGCGCTGGATTATATCGGTCCATGCCAGCAACAATTCGCGCTCGGTTTTACATGTCTGAATCTCCGAATTAGCCACCTCGTTCGTCAATGCGTCGCATGTATCGAGAACGACACAGTGGTTGAGATAGGGGCGTTTCTCGCCGTATGTGAGGAATGTCGAGCCGATAAATGTGACCTTGTCTCCTTCGACAGGTGGGAATATTTCTTGGAGTGAGATGTTCAATTTGTTGATTTTTGTTTCGCGGTCGATTTTGTCCAGTGGTGATGTAATCAGATGAATGACTGTTTCCTTTTGTATAGGTGTGGGAGGAGGTTGTTTTGCTGCTGCTGCTGCCGCCTTTGTAGCCTTTTTCGGTTTTCCTTTTGCAGAAGATGCTGAGGAAGGAGAGATACCAGCATACGCCATCATCAAACGATTTGCCTCTTTGTCTTCTTCGTCTTGTTTGTTTTCATCATTTTCGTTGTTGCTAATATCATCACCGTTTTCTTCTTCATCATTCTCTACGATGTCAATATCTACATCTACATCTATATATTGCTCTTCGGCATCATTGCCGTCGTCGCCATCCTCGCCATCTTCCGCATCACCACCATCTTCTTCATCGTGTGCTTTGTTACTTTCAGCAATTTTTTCAAACATTTTCTCAATCGTATTGCTTTCCTTTAAGGCTTCATTCATTTTAAGGTCAGGAATATGAAACGAAACCCATACATCGAATAATGTAGCAAGACGCTGTTCTGATACTTTAAACTTTGTATAGATGCGGTCAATATCTGGGTGCGCCGGTGTGCCATAGCCAAATGCTGTAAATATAAGTTGTTTCAAAAGTGCGGGAGTGATATGCTCCATTGCTTCGGCGGGTGTCGTTGCCCCCGTGTTGCGACAAATTGCATCACATACATCCACAATATTTGTAGCGAGTTTTTTATACGTCTTGATTGGAATTGGGAAGTCTCCGTGACTACTGCTAGCTTCAATATCAAAACTGCATATCTTATATGGCACAATCGTTTCCTTATTGTTGAGCGGGACAATATCACTTGATGCAATCTCATATTCATAATTACATGTCGTCGTCTTTAGAGCACCACGCGTCTGTTTCGCCTTCTTTGTCTCAAAACCAATCCATCCCGATGGACTTATATCATGAACGTGAAAGAATCGCAAAATAGGTGGAATATTCGCTTCATATATTTCCGTTCTTGTATTGAAATAAGGATACCCTTCGCGTCGCAATATTTGTTTGCCACCTTTGTTCTTAAACCACATATTTTTCACCTTATTCATCGTCGCCACATTTTTGAACTTTATCAGAATAAACTTGTGTTCCTTCCCTCCATCAAACCCGTACAACTTCTTCCTCTTGATGAGTTTCGACTCCACATCTAAAATAGAGTTCTCATAGAACCTACCGACTTTCTCTTTTAAATGTGTAATAAATGCCCCCTTTTGGGGTATTGTCCATTCGTCGCCGACTTTGATATAGAAGAATGGTTGATAGTCGCGAACGAATATGGCACATGTTTCGCCTTTTTCGTTTAGACCGAACATTTGAATTGTTGTGAATCTTTCATCTTTTTTATACTTTTTTTCGCCGGGAGTGTCGTCTTCTTCGTTTCGTCTCCAAGGTTCTTCTTCGTTACCTCCATCTGCATCTTCGCCGTCATCTTCTTTTTCGCGTTTTTCGTCAAATATATTGAAGTCTAATAAACGGAATGAAGTGTCGTATTTCGGGGTCGTTTGCTTTTCGCTTGTTGATGTCATTTGATTTGTTGATGTTATGATTTATGTCTAAAGATATGCTTGTTAACCTTGATGTGATGGTTGTTCTGTTTGTATATACCAAATTATGTTTATTATGTTTTCAATTTTTATAATAACCTAAAATAGAGGAAATTATAAAATAAATAGGACTATGATAAACCTATGATAAAACTATGATAAAACTATTATAAAACTATGATAAAACTATGAGAACCTCTAACATCTGCACCCTCGACCACGGCACCTTTTAGTGCAGCAGAATCGTTTTCCTGTGCAGCAAGGGCAAGTAGAACGTTTGTATCCACCGGGGCATTTGCAAGCACGTTTACGTCCGTGTGCGCGCATTTTACGCGTTCCAGCTCGACGATGGCGGCGAGTATGTTTGCGTCTTCTAGTTCCGCCGCCGCCTTGTTCGGTGGAAAACTGAGGACCACTATAACTTCCGCCTTTTTGAATACCACAATCACAACTCATTTTTATGTTATATAGTATGTCTATATAATATAATATAAATATTTTGCTAAACTTTTGAGTTATTATATATATGCAATAAATATTATCTATCTTTTTTTACCTTCTAGCGCGAGTTGTACGTAACTTGCGACTATATTTTTTACGCGTTCTACTACCACCTCCTGCGTTTCTTGTTCCTTTTCTTTTCCCCTTTTCTTTATCTTTCTTTTTTTCTTTTTGAGAAATATGAGACTTATGGGACTTATGGGACTTATGTGTCTGAGATTGTTTTACTGCTACTATTCCTGTTTCTATTCCTGTTCCTATTTTATTGTTCTTGTTACTTGCACTACTCGTTACAATAGGACTAGTGCTTGTATTCTGACTAGTGCGGGATGCGGACGGATACTTTCTTCATCACTCGATCAGGTTTCACTCACTGCTCCAGGTGGAACTACAAGTACATCGCGTATTGGAGAAACATTATGTTGAATACCCTTTTCTATTATTGGGCTTTTATTACTAGACATATATAATAACAAAATAATAATAAAATACAAATCAATAAAATACAAAATATGTGCATATGCATAATAAACATATTTTGTATCCCCTTATGCGTCGCATGTCGCATTAGTCCGTATTCTTGTAACATGTTAACAAACGCGCCGATGGGTCCTTCTCTTCGCAAAACGGATGTCGCCAAAAGTACGGGATTATTTGCTCACACCCTGGATAGAGTCTTTCAAACACGGTTCTATAGTAGTAACTCTCTTTATCATAAGGCACATTATGTTCCGTTTTTAAGCAACTATTTTTATATGTATTATACTCTTCATCCGTCACTTTTGTGTCAACATGGTCTCGAATAATTTGAAACCAACTTCGCTGATGTCCGCTCACCCCATCGCTAAACGCCTCCTTTCTGCGCCACAGGATATCATCCGGCAATAACCCATCAAACGCCTTTCTAAAAATATACTTTTCGATACGCTCATCGTTAAACATCTTGTATCGCGGCGGAATACCCATCACATATTGCAGAAACTTCTTATCCGCAAATGGTACACGCGCCTCCAAACCCGCACCACTAATGCTCTTATCGGAACGCAATAAATCGAAATAACAAACGTCGCGAACCATGCGCTCATTTTCGCGCTTGAAGTCTTCGTCATTTTGCGCCTTCATAAACCCGCGATATGACCCGAAAATCTCGTCCGACATATCCCCGCAATAAATAACACAGTCATCTGTATTCGCCGCAATATACTTACTCACCAAATAGTTTGGCACCGATGCGCGAACTGATGTCGTGTCATAGCTCTCGATTTGTCGCACCGTTTCTTCAATTGCCCCCAGAAATTCCTCCTCTGTAAGACATACTTCGTGATGATTCGTCCCCAAATAATCCGCCACCTTTCGCGCCCATATCAAGTCTGTTGACCCTTTCAACCCAATACTATATGTATTCAAATCTTTTGCAGGTATGTGGCGACACATGATTGCCACGACGGATGAACTGTCCAGCCCTCCCGAAAGAAGCGCACCTACTTTGCGGTCGCTCATGAGACGTTTCACCACTGCATCTTCGAATAGGGTGGCAATATTCGCGCAAATGTTTTCTTCGGCATCCTCGATGGTGGGATAGTTGTACACTCTTTCAGTTTGCCCTGTCAAAACATCATGTGTAATGGATACATTTTCGTAATAACTATAAAAATTAAAAAAAGGAATATTTGCATTGTCAAACGCGGTGGTAGCAGTTTTAGAATATGTAGCATAACAACCTGGTGGAAATTGTTTCGCATTGGGTCGAAAACACTCGCTGATTCCTTTCAGTTCACTCGAAACAATCATGGCATTACTATATTTGTAGTCGTATCCCGAAATAAAAAGCGAACGTACACCTACAGGGTCGCGAGCTACGTATGTCGTACTTGTATCATAGTCGTGCAAAACAAACGCGAATACACCATCTAAGCGCCGCAACATGTCGCGGATACCTAGTTTTTTATAAAGATGAATAATAATCTCGCAATCTGATTTGCTCTTGTACTCTTCCTCGAGACCGAATTCCGTTATAAGACTGCGAAAGTTGTATATTTCTCCGTTGCAAATAAGACGACAATTTTTTATAAAAAATGGCTGGTTGCTTTCAGGGGTTTGTCCGTTAATCGCAAGACGGTGGAATCCCCAAAAACAAGCATAGTCATTTGAATATTGTCTGTCATTTAGAAAAATACTATTGTCAGGTCCGCGATGAGAAATTTTGCTGAAATCGGTTTGGTACGATTTTATGATTTCTAATATAGATTTCTTATATTCTGCTAGTGTCTCTTGGTTGAAAAAGTTTTGAACAAAAAATATACCGCACATGGTATGAAAATGCAATCAGGTACTGAGTATATATTATTATTTATTATCTTTAACCCGTTTTTTAAATATTATAACAAAACAAAATATAATATAGTAATATAGTAATATAATAATAGTAGTACATATAATATATTCGTATGGATTTTCTTTCGCATGTATATAGTAAACCTCGAATGCATGGTGTTCATGATAAATTGTATTTGTGTCAATTTGAGAGACAAGATGAATTAAATGATAGAATATCGTCTAGAAATATTCCGTCAGCACCGCTTCAACCGTTTTTTAGTCAGGTGCCTGTGTCTACGAAATATGGATATATGCCTATTTTAGACCAGCGCAAACCTGCGACGGTACCTATCAATGAATATCCTATTTTTAGTCCTCACATGACGTTTAATCCTGGAAATAATATGGCACCTTGGTCAGGATTTGCGAACAGTGTGAATGTAGAGTCTACATTGCGTAGACAGTTTTTTAGTCTACAAAATTGCGACCAATCAGAGTATGTCCCCTCTTCAACTAGCGACCTTTATAACGTATACGTTCCTCCTAGCCCTGTAAAACAACCTTTCCCTAATTTATTTAAGAGGGAGATTTTTGACCATTGCAACCCAAATCCTGATAATTTAGGGAATAATTTTTTTAATAATAGTACTAGGATGGAGAATAAAGATATTGTACCCGAAGAAGAGAAACAATTCTATAGCGAAGAGCCGGTAGCCAACAATCAACGGTCTACAGCAAACAATCAACGGTCTACAGCAAACAATCAACGGTCTACAGCAAACAATCAACGGTCTACAGCAAACAGTCAACGGTCTACTGTCAATATTAGGTAATCTATATTTATCACATTTATGATATTTTTTATATATTATTTATAACACGAATCGTGTTTAAAATAATATTATTTTATATGCATTCATGATAAATGGAACAACAACAAAAACGAGAAAAAGAACAAGAACAACAACAACAACAACAAAATCATGCACCTACTATAGTGTCGAATCTTGTAAAACCAAGCAACCCTGCAACTATAAACAACATAGGTAGTGTAAATTATATTACTCTTGAAACTATGGCGAATTCGGATACATATAACAAGTATTTAAAAAAGAATAATTTGGACCACGACACTGTACTGAAGAGTGAAAAAAAGTTTTATAGGAAACGCATCTTGGCAATGGTGAAAGATATTTTGTATAACAACCTTGATAATAATAGTGACTGTCCTGTGAACGATGTTGTAATAAATGCTTTTAACACGTTTGCGCGTTTATGTGTTTCGCATTTTAAATTTAAAGATACCATGGATAATATACAGGGTGACTATAAAGGTATGAATGTAGTTGATAAGTCGAGTACAGGTGAACAATTAGGTGAAGAGAATGAAGGATGGTCAATAGATGATGCAAATAAACTGTGTATGAAACAGATAGACAAAAAAGTTATTACTATGGATAACTTTGTCACAAAAACGTCACCACCGCAAGATGAAATGATATTACCTAAAACAAAGGAACTTAACTTGAAAGACCCGAAATATAAAAAGAAGGATATTAAAAAAGGTTTTACAAAAAATAAGATAGGTAATAATAATAATGGTGTAAAATGGGGAGATACGAATGAGGTGATAGATGTTAAGGTTACAAAAAATGAGAACAGTAATATTGACAGCGTGAATAAATAACTTTAAACAAACTTAATAAACTTAATATATTAATTATATTGAATTAGTATATACATAGTTACATAAATAGACAAACATGAAGACAAAAAAAATACAGAATATTCTAAAATTTGTAGATAAAAATTTGAAATTTAAGTCGGAATTTAGAGGTAAACGACTCTCGTCAAGAACAATTAAATATAAAAATAAAAAGAATTCAACTCGTGTTAATGCGAGACACGGCATTAAAAATAAAAAAATGGAAAATGTAATACCTCCTCAAGAAAAACACCCTGACGGATTTATAAAATTGAAATGTAGTCCCAAGCTACAAGAAAATGACTTTACATGTTATAGTAATGAATCTTTAATCAAACTTAAAAATTTATGGAATGCTCGTCACCCCGATGTTATGATAACGACGAATGATCCGCGCGAAATTTGGGAATCTTTGAAGCGGCACTTAAAAAATGTCTGTAATAAGGAGTCGTGTTGGTTAAAACAGAATTTTGCTTCATCTGGTGTAGATAAGGAAATGTTGAACTATACGTTTGCGCCGAAAAGTCCCGATGATTGGAAGAAAAACCCGAATGAATGGTTAAACAGTATTGATATTGAAAATGTTATGAAACAGTATGAAAAGGAATTTCCTTATTTCGATTTTATAGGAGCTGCACCCATCGACTTTGATTCCCCTAAAATGTATGGGGAATGTGTATGGGAAGAGTTGTGTCACTTTGACTTAAATATATCCATTCGAAATGGCAGAAATAAAATCGGGTTTGTTTTTAATACCGACCCACACTATTTGTCGGGTTCGCATTGGATATCGATGTTTGTAAATATAAAACAGAAATATATATTCTTTTTCGATAGTACGGGTAACCCACCACCGAAGGAGGTGAAAAAGTTGATTAAGAAGATTATAGAACAGGGTAAAGTTGCCGGTATAGATTTTCGTTACATAGAGAATAAAAAAGACCATCAGAAAAAACCAACAGAGTGTGGCGTATATTCTCTTTTCATGATTATCAACTTATTGAAAGAGACGAAAAAACCAGAGGACTTTCTTACTTATGAATTCCCCGATGAAGAAATGCAAAAGTTTCGCGGTCAATATTTTAATAGCGACTTATAGGCAAGTCTGCAACTCTGCAACTCTGCAAGTTTTTCATTAGCTCAACTCTATAACATGTGTACAGTTTTTTATTACGCGGTTTTTAGATGACCATTTATAGAAGTGATACATTTTTAAGTCCACGATATGTTTCATATTGATATGACGTTCGTCTCCTATTTGATGTATCCCAATTGTATTTATAGATGATACTTTATAAATATTCTTACTTCTTTCAAGATACTTGACTGGATCACGTAGTGCTAAAAACTTCTTAGGCAAATGCGGAGTACTTGGAATACTACCATCAATGGTATCAGACCAGAAGTTACAAAATCCAAAAACCTCAGTTTCTGGATTATTTTTTATAAACTGTTTTAATGTATTGTCAATATACTCATTGTTGTTTGGTCTCACGGATTCGGATTCGGATTCGGATTCAACTATTTTATTTTTGGGAATATGTAAATACTCGTCCAAGTCGCAAAAAATCATATAATCGTATACATCTTTCGCATATTTGTATAGAGCATGATGAATCTGCCCCATTTGTGCATGGTGAACATACTTGACTCCATGAGGATTCCAGTAGTGAAAATTCCATTCAACCAGTGTAACATCTGGATTATCAAATACTTTTTTTATTTCAGGTGTGATAACTCCGTTATAGTACATGAAAAAATGGTCAACACCTTGTTCCTTGTAATAGTTATAAAATAATGGGAACAAGTAATAATCATTTTTAAATAATGTTGTTAATGCCAAAAACTTATTCGTTTCGTTATTTATCGTGTTCAATTGTGTCATTACGTCTGTATTTATACCTTTATATACACCTGTATGTATATGTACCAGGTTATAACACTGTATCATGTTATTTATAAGTTTAACATTTACATTTATCGTCGTATTTGGTGGTGTTATATACTCATAGATGTATACTATTATAGGTTCGTTTGAGTCTTTTATATGACTTTCTGTTAACTGTAAAATATTATTATTTACTGTTAACGTTATGTTTTTGGATGATGCTGGTGTATTATAAATAGGCATTATCATATGTATTTTATTGTTTTTATAGAAAATATCGAAAAATAACAACCTTGTTTTGCTAATCTTGAAATGTTGAGGGTTTTGCATAATATTATTATTATTGTTATTATTATTATTATTATTATTGTATGCTGTAAATATATGTAATATTATTTAAGTATCTTTTTTATACATATTTTACACCCTTGAAGATTTACTATTTTCCAACAAAGTTTCCTATTATAGATATAGTATTCTCTGGTTCATGAAATATATATTTTGAAGGAACATATACTCTTAACTTATTGTTATTAAACATATTCGACAATATGTCATCAGCGGGTACATCTATATGGTCTTTCGCGTAGTCTAATATCTTTTGTGCGCCATTTTTAGATACAATATATGCAGTAAGTCTGTTAAAATATGACTTATTCACATCATACCACATTTCATTTACGTTATTATATAAGACAAAAGGATACCAATCTGACTTGGCAATATGACACATATCAATGTCGCTCGGAATACTATACAAACATTTGTATAAGTATTCTAAACTTTCTATCATTTCTACGTCATCTTCAAAAATCAAGTATTTATTTACCGATGCCGATGCCGATGCCGATGCCGATGCCGATACTTCGTCTAATAAAGATTTGTAAATATTCATATGTGACCAGGCGCATCCTAGTTCTCCTGCTGTCATAATTTGTTTATTTACTCTTATAGACGTGTCATAATATTTTACTTCATTCTTGTGTTGTAATTTGTATATAGTAGGATTTTCCGTTGTTGTAACTTGAATATCTTCTCCATTTACGCCATAGTATAAACTACAATGTAACCCTATCTGAGAAAGTTTATTTATTAAATGGTGCACTTTGTTTATTCGGTGTGAGTATTTTTCAAGTGTTAGTATGACTACTTTTATATCTGCGAATTTTGTCGTTTTAACATCATATAGTATCGTATTTTCTATTGGTGTCTTGAAATATCCGTTTTTTCTATCTTCTATCTCGAAAAAATTATAGTTTGGCATGTATATTTTTTCCAATGACTTTGAAAAATATGCCGCTGCCCAACACAATGTACTCATTGAGCTTATGATTACTTTTGCCTGTTTCATAATATTGTAATCGGTTAACATGTCATTTGATTCTATTACTGGAACAGGCATATTATTTTGTGTAAACCACTTCAGAATCGTATTTAAATATTTTATGTCTACATCACTTGTCAGTGTTTCGATAACGATTGCCGTTTTATTATAATATATATCCTTTGTCTTGTCGAACAACCTCAACATGTACTCTGTCTCTATAAAGTCAGGTCTTCCATTAAAATCGCCAAGACGTATGTGTATAACATTTTCGTATTGTTTCGACGGTTCTAGTAACATATCGTCAATGATGTGCTTTGTTAAATACATTTCATTATCTGTTCTAACTAGGTGTTCATTTTTATGTTGTTCTATGAAATCCAAAATATAACTCTTGTTTTGTAGATAAATTTTATCATATTGAAAATATCCATGCAAAGAAATATTCGTATTATCCAATAACTTTGAAATATTTGAGTTCTCTGTATTTATAAAGTCGAAAAAATTGTCTTCGTTAATAATTGTCGTAGTTTTTGCACATATTTTAGTATTTACTTCATCGTGAGTATTTGTATTTTTTAGTTTTGAAAAGTCTGTGTCTAATATGTATTTAAAGTTAGTGCTACCTTTTTGCAAGACTACATATGCCATATACCTAAAAATAGCATTTCCGAATCTTCCGGATTGGTTAAAAATAAAGTAGTTAGTTTCCATGTATATAGTAGTATAATGTCTATATGTACAAAACAAAATATATTTAATTATATTTTGTTTTAATATGTTAATATGTTAATATGTTAATATGTTAATATGTTAATATGTTAATATATTAGTGTTTTCACATAACAATCCAACCATATAATTATGGTTATGGTTATGGTTACTTTGGTTAACTTGCAGATTCATGTTTTAACAGTGTATATGAAAAATAATTTTTGATATTTAATGTAACTAGTCTGTAACTCCATACTATTCCCATTATGTATATTATAGCCAATGATATACTAACTATTAGCCCTTCTTCGTATATTTGATAGCGAACACCGTATAAATAAAATGACAGTTCTATAACTCTATAGTATGAATAAAATACTAGCTGAATAAAATCTGTAACAAATAATAAATCATTGTTATTTTTGTATTCTTTATGTATATGGTATGAAAAATATAGCATTATATTTGACTTTTCGAGTATATAATACCCTCCCCATAGTATAAGTATTTTTTGAGTATACAATATATTGTACCATACGATTATTGTTAAAATATGATGAACCATATATGGAACAATTTTTTTTTGTTTTTCTTTCTCTTTCTCTTTATCTTTGTCTTTGTCATATGAGTGTAAACTAATTATTGTGGAATAAATCAAGTAAATCAAGTCATATACATAAAATGCAATAACAGCGTGTGTAATATATAAATGGTCTCTGTTAAAACTGTGACATATCATAAAAACAAATCCATTTATAGCACTTACAATATTTTTACTTACTTCTTCTTTTTTATACTTTAACAGTTCTAAAAATAATAGATGGTATGACATTATTACAGGAATAACATACTCAATCTTAAACATTGTAGTATACTATGGTCTTACTATAAAACAATATGTGAGGATGATACAGTAGCGAGGGTGATACAGTAGCGAGGATGATACAGTAGTGGTTAGATAAGTATGCGTTTTATTATTTATATTCATTTTATAAATAATAAAACAAATAGTTATACACGGATAAATAACGAATAGATACATGATGTTTTAGATAATGTCTTTAAAATATATTAAATAATTAACACATAGTAAACTATAAAAAGTAGTATAATATTTGGTTTAAATAAGAAATGTCATTTACGCATTTTACAAGCAATGAAAATAAAAGCATTATATGGGGTCTTTTACAAGAAGGAGGCGTTTTTAATGATATTCCAAATAGTTATTTTGACAATATAAGACGGCTTTTCGAAGTATCGATTACATCTATGAAACCTGAATTTGATATTTTTTTCGATAAAAATGATGAAGGGGACGATGACTATGATAAAAAGGCATCAGAAATGATAGTTAATAGTAATAAATCAGTAATGAAAAAAATGATGAGTGAGTTGGTGAAATTTAAAAAACCACAACAACAACCTATGCAACAGCCTACACAACAATTTGCACAACAACGTATGCAACAACAAACATTACCTATTCCCTCTAGATTTGGTATTACACCAGAGTCATCAAAAATGATAGATGCGAGAGGTGTTGGTAAAAAACAAAAAATAGAGGAAATATATAGAGCGGATGATTTACAAAAACATCGTATGTCTGAGTTAGAAGTTCGTTTAAAAGAGAAACAGGAAGAAATGGATAACATGTTGAACACTAAAAAACCTACAAGTATTGATTTTTCTGATAACAGTATAAACGATAATAAACTAGCTAGCGATGAAATGGAAAAATTATTAGCACAAGCGTTATCATCTCGTCAAAGAGAGTTAGAACAACTCGTCGTAACTACGAATAAAGATAATTCAAAAACTGCTGAGGAATGGATAACGGGTTCTAATGATCCGGTTGCAAAAGCTTTGAATGATTCTATTGCTATAAAACACTCGCATAATATAAAACGTCCAAGTGATAAACTATCGCAAAAGTTTACTACAAATAATACTGATAGTACAAATAAAAAAAATGTATCATTTAGTGAAGAAAATAATGAGGAAATTTTATATGATAAAGATGTAATGATTCATGATATTGAAAGTAATACAATGTCATACGATATAGCAAATAACGACAACTCATCGTTTTTTTCTAAATTAAAAAAAACGAATCCTCCTAAAAATGATATTTCAAATGTTTCAGATACTTCCTATCACAACATGATACCTTTGGATGATTTCGTGACAGACTACGATGACGAAAGTGGCGCTTATGATAACAATATACATATTAATACTCTTGAAAAATCTAGAGATGCAATAGGTTCGAGAGATTATGCGAAATTAGATGAAAAAATAAATAAAATGCAAAACTGTATTGACTCTATAAAGGAAACTCAGAATAAAATACTAGAATTACTTTCTCAAAGTAATATGCATACAAATACAAATACACATACACATGTTTAGTGTAAGCTCTGCGTAATATAATATATACTAATATTGTGATTATATATTATATTTATCGAATTTCGATTAATCTCATGCATCTGTAATACATCATGTTTATTGATCCTTCGATTTTGCAGCAGCAGTAGTAGCTGTCGAACTGGCTACTTTCTTTGCCGCTCCACTTACCGACGTTTTGCTTGATACAGCTTGTTCTGCAGGTACCGTCGCAGATGCCGCGCTCATTTTAACAAATGACTTGTTCCCATCTTTTTCAACTATTTTACCAACCATTAACGGTTCACCTCCCATCTCTTTTGCAGCCAAGTAACTATTATAGTCATATACAATATTTGTAAGCTTGTCATATGCATAATCCGATTTAACACCATTTACTGTGAGTGTAAGCTTTACTAATTTTAGTTCTGTTTGTTTTGTATTTTGAGCCACAGATGCATCTGATTCTTCATTATCAATAGAAGGAGAGTAAGAAAATTTGTCGGACTTTACTACACCGAATGTGAAACATTTCAGTTTTTCTTTTGAAGCGACGTTTCGATGAATTGAGCAGTCGATGGACGATTCTTTCACTGCCATAAGCAACTGACGATTGATTTCCTCTTTTATAGTAGATATTTCAAAAAGCGACTGGTCGGTTGTCAATGGTTTTTTAGCATCGCGTTTACTAACGTCGTTCATTCGCAGTTCAAGAGATGAATCCTCGCTCATTTGTTTCGGAGTAAAACTCATCACATATAACATTACATGCACTGTTCGAAGCCTCTCCTCTTTTAAATCATTGTGGCTACAAATGCGCCTAGCCCTCCCAATAACCTGCTCTATTCGCACAGGATGCCAGTACGGTTCCATAATATGGACATAACGAACATTGCGTAAACTAATACCCTCTGCGCCCGACGCAGTAATCATAAGAACTTTTATAATTTGTCCCATAAAGTTGTTCGCCGATTTGGGCGCTAGTTGTTCTCTCATGGTTACTGGAATATAATCCCATGTGCTATTAAAAACATTTCTTATTATCTCACGCTCCTCATCTGTCTCTGTTCCGGTATATAAAGCAAACATTGGCTTACCTTGGTCTTCATCGCTTATGTCGCAAATCCAGTTACCTGAGTCATTTTTGCGAATCTTGAATCGAGCGAACCCATTTGCTTCGAGAACGAGTGAAAAAATTCCTATACCTTCCAGTGTACGAAACTGGCTATATATCAAATGCAATCCTTCGTGGTGTGGTTCTTGGATATTTTCCAACATTGCTAAAAATTTGGGGCTGTATGTTTGCAACTCTCCTTGAGGTGGTTTTGTCAAATATCGCATCATACCGCTTTTCAGTTTCATCAAAGCCGTTATTATTCTTTTATCATAGGTAGTATCCATTTTTCCGGATATTTCCTGCGCCAATTCTTCAACTTCATCTGTTGTGTGTTCTCCATTTGGATTTTCCAGACGTTCTGTTGCTTTTATTGCATCAACATCTTCTTCGTTCGCGCCTTCGCGAATTGCACCCTCGACATCTGCATCCTCCTTTGGCAATGGTCTTCCTATTTCTGTCGGAAATACAAAATTGCAAAACAAACGCGAAAAAATACGGTAGGTAGATATTGCGTCTTCGTATATATCTTCTCCTCCTGCTCCTGCTCCTGCTCCTGCTCCCGATGCTGACGCTTTTGCACCCGGTTTTTTCCTTGACTTCGACTTCTTTTCCAGTTTACGTTCGGCACTACGCGCCTTTTCATATGCCAGAAATTGATGGTCGCTCATGGGCACCTCCACTACACGAAAATCCATGTCTTTATCATATTTTGGCATCAACTGTTCCTGTGCGCTCCTAAAATACGATGTTAATCCAAGGATTCTCCTCTGAAACATATTTATATTTTTTACTTGTCCCGTTTCTGAGTTAATAAAATAAGAACGAAACGCATCCAAAGAATCAGGTAACGCCTTAAACGTCTCTACCGTTATACTTCCCGGCGTAACGCTAATATCGCGCATCTTTAATGTACTTAAAATCAGTTTCTCAAAATCAGCATCTGTCAAGTTAGGGGTCTCGCCTTCTGGTGATACACGTAATACTCCTTTATATTGTCCCTTGTCGTCTAAATTTAAAAAACCGAAAGGGTTGCGAGTCACGGTTAAGACATTAGAGCTGTCATTGTAGTCTAAATAATCGAGACTATTTACTCCCTCAAATAGTTTTAGTAGTACTTTTTTGTCGACCTTTGATTGAGAGCCTAATTGGAGAGGGAATTTCCAGGTTTTAATGTAACCGCGCAATATATTAAAAATAATGGCGATTTCGTTGGGGTAGTTAATAACGGGTGTTCCGGTAAGAAGAATTATTTTGACGTTATCGGCATTCATTAACATATCGTATAGTCTCATTGAAAGCGATGATGGGCGTTTTAGTTTGTTTACAATTCGACTAATGAAGTTGTGTGCTTCATCAATGATAATTACGTGATTTGAGAAGGGGTTTTGTGTGAAGTCGGCGGATAGTGTTTTCAGGTGACTCATTCGCATACCGTTATAGTTGAGGAATGTGTATTTTGCATCTATCATTTGCTCAATTTGACGTTCTAGGCTTGTTTTTTCATCTGTGGATAGGGAAACATAGTTTGACGGTTTTTTCACATTTACAAGCCATGCACCTCTATTTTCGACGATGAATTTCTCTTTTAGTTGTAATATAGTAGACAGTGTTTGTATCATAGGGTCTGACTTGCTTACAATAGGGATAAACTGCCAGAACTGGTTTTTTTTATAAATTTCGTCGCCACATTTTTTCATTTCTTCGACATAGTTTCGGCGCAACGATGCTGGTGTCATTACGATGACATTTTTATATGTTTTCAGCCCTTCGGCAATGGCAATAGAAGAGCATGTTTTACCACTTCCCAAACCATGATAGAGTAATAAGCCGCGATATGGTGTATATACGTTCAAATAATCGCGAACTATTTTTTGGTGTGTTAGAAGAGAAAATTCGGAATTTGCAGCGGGGTCACATGAAATTTGTTCCTTTTGACTAGTAAGCTCGTCATGGTACGTTAAAAAAAGTTCATTAATAAAATTAACAAATTTTTGGCGGTTGTTCATATAGTAATGGGAAGCAGACACGCTAGGCAAAGGGCGCTTTGGTAATCGATTCATAACAAGTTCGCCTTTTATTTCCATTTTTTCGATTTCTTCGGACACTAGTCCCCAAACGGGTTTTTCGGTGAAGCGTTTGGATGAAGCTACTGCTTCTGTGCGACTGCCAACTCCGGTTCCTAACTTTGATGGCTCGGTGATGGAAGCGGCAGAGGCGGCACCCATAATAAGAGAAGCATCTTCGACGAGGTATATATGAGATGGTAATTTTCGTATAATAACGACTTGTCGTGTAAGTAGAGAAGTATCCGCTTCGGCAGCAGCGGCATCGGGAATAAAAGTCTGTAAACGTTTTGGGGAAAGTTTACTGCGACGACTTTCTGTTTTACTAAAGTCGCTGGCTTTCGATATATGGACCGGTAAAACTGCGCGAAGTCTTTCTAAAATATCGGCGCGATTTACTATGTCTTCTCCGCGCTTGTCTATTATAGTTACGCTGCGAAAATCATCAGCTTCGGATGCAGGTTCCCCTGTTTCTGGTTGCTGGGCTTGTTTTTGGAATGTAATTTTTATTTTTTGTTTTGCTTGTGGTTTGGGTTTTTGAGTGTCAGCGGTTTTGGATGAAACTTGCGATGTAGGGACTGGCTTTTTTTCGAGTCTTTCTAAAACAAATGCAGGCGCTAATGTTGTTTGAAGTTGGCGTATCATATTTTGTTGTGCATAATCTACGCCTGGTTTTCCACTAGGAAGAATTTGAGGACCTACTTCAGGTGCTTGTGAAACTTGTAGTAAATTTTCTCTTGCTCTTTCAGATAGTGCATCTCTTTCTACTTTTTCTTTTGTAGAAACAGCAATAGCCGCAGATTCTGCTACATTTACTGTTTCATCATCTTCACCTTGCATATATGGATCATTCACGACTGTTTGCGCTAGGGATGATGTGGGTTCAGGAGCAGATGCTTCAACAGACTTGTAGCGTTCATCATAGGAGACTGCTTTACTTTGTAGTCGTTGTAATGTTTCTTCTATTTCTTTTGCTTGTTGCGGATCGCTAGCTGATTCGGATAACCTTTTTTTTAAATCTTTTATTTGTGATGTAAGATTTTCATACTCTTGGTCCGCCATTGTATTATATTATATTTATACAAATATTTATTATATACAAATATTTACTATATACAAATATTTATTATATACAAATATTTACTATATACAACAATAATAAAAATAGTTAAATAACTTTATTATTGTTATTTAGTGAATGTATTATTATTTGGTCATTGTATTATTATTATTATGTTAATTTTGCTTTGCAAAACATGAAGACATGAATATATATCAAATATTTTGAAGTGCAAATTCGCAAGCCAGTTGTTCTGCCTTTTTTTTAATCTTATGTGTCCCAGAAGCAAAGTGAATTAATACATGTCCCTTCTCATCATATATTTCTCGAATTTTTGTAAATGACTTTAGTTCGCTATAACTAATCGCCTTTCTATAGTCAACCTGATATATTTCTTTCCCAAGACACAAATAAACACCCATGGTGTATCCTATATCAATATCGTGTTGTATCTCTAAATAATCAGGTGTCGTTTTAAATTCCTTCTGTATTTTCACTTGTAGAATATTCTTATAATTGTCATCATTTTTAATAAGAGATATCCAATCAATATGTCTTTCAAATACTGCTTCTATAAATTTTTGTGCCATTTGAAACCCAGGACCAGTAATAAATACATTTTCAAACCATTTACCTTCATCGTGTACTGTAATTTTGTTAAAGTCCAGAAATAGTGCACCAATAAATGCTTCAAATAAACACCCTAGTTTTTTTAGATTTGTTCGTGTATGTTTTTCTTCGGCATGTTTGGAAATAATAAACCACTTATGCAGTCCCATGTCATAAGCCAACTTCCCAATCGACTCATTTTTTACGATTGCTATTTTTTTTTCGGTCATGAAACCTTCATTTTCTTTAGGAAACCTACGGTATAGGTAATATTTTGTAACACATTCTAGTACTCCATCGCCGATAAATTCGAGACGTTCATTTGATTTTGTCCTGAGGGGCATACAGTTTGCAGGTTGTGGCATAATTTTAATATTTTCTCTAGCATTTTCTAGTTGTGGGCGTTTTGTATATGAAGCGTGAACAAATGCTCGACGATATAGCTCAAAATTGTTCAAATTTGTCGGAATACCATACGATGAAAGAATAGATTGAACTTCGCTCAATGTAATCTCTCTATTTTCATGATTATAGGGGTTAAATATGTAACCTTCGTCGCATTGAATAATATCCATGTCGTTTAGTATATTTTTTCCCTGCGTGGGATGCGGCGTGTTTAATTTAGGAGAACTCGAAGAAGAAGTTTCACATACATTGGTAGCGGACATTTATCTCTGCAGTTAAGAATGTGTTTAGAGTAAATGTAAGGGAATCTTTGATGATATAGTAGTAATTATTATGAATTTAACTTTAAATCATTTCAATTTAATTTACTTTAAAATTGTAGAAATTATAAAATAAAATATTCATGGATAAATAACATTTATAAAATCAACTTATAAAAATAAAATATTTAGGATATATATATAAAATATAAAATGACAATTGGAATGGGAAAAACAGGCGGTAAAAAAGTAAGAACGACAGTAGGTTCTATGCCAAACAAAGGATGCATTTTTGGAAGTATGGGTGGTTTGCCTCCTACTATAGGTATTCTTGCGATTAATTCGGCTGTATACAGAAGGCAAACGAGTTATTGCAATGACCAATGTATTCCTACAGGATGCAAAGAAGGGTTTGAATATTTGAGAAGAAATGGTTTGATTACTTTCAATAAGGGTTCTGGTGGTATTGGTAGAATGCAGAACCATCCTGGAATTGCACGTTTGTTTGGCAACGGTTATCAAGTAGATATTTAAATATGTGTTAACTTTTGAATGAGTATTATAATTTTTCGTAGTAACGTATTATATAATCTTTTAAATTTAATATTATAAGATTATATAGAATAAAAAATGCCTCAGAGAAACGGACAAAGAAGTAGAAACGGAAGATCAGCTGTAGCACGCCGCGTGTTGTTTAGCGGACCCGGTTCAACCGATGGTATCGGTACCAACTTAAATAATGGTGGTGGAATGAAGAAAGGTGGAGCTCAGCCATCTGGAACAGGATTTATGATATCTTTTGCGCAAAGATCGCAGATTGCTGTACCTGCATTAAACGCCAATTATTTATTTAATTTTACACAACGATACGACCCTCCTCGTAATTCTGGACCCATGATGTAAATTTCGTTGCATATAATAAACCATTTATATAATAACTATATACGGCTTGTGTAACTTATAGTTATTATATATGTAAGTAAACAATATAAAAATTATGAGACATATTATATATACGCAAGAAAGCAGCATCTCTATATGTCTTCTAGAGGCATAATAATAAAAATAGACAATCGTGAGACAGATTTAATACCATTGATTGAAAGAAGAGTAGAAGCAAATTTATTGGGTTCACCGATATCAGATAGTTCATCGAAGGATGGCATGGGTAGCAAGAATGGCTGTTTAGTTCCGTTGCATATGTTTGAGAATGTTGTGACGAATAATGATATTTTAGACGGAGACGGTGCTGGAAGTGGAGGTACAGATGTAACAGAACCAAGAGAAAATGCGAAATTACATAAAATGAAAATAGAACAACTTCATATTGGTGATATTATTTTCGAAGACGAGTCGGGAAAACCTATCATTATTTTTGAAAGAAAGACACTTAATGACTTAGCTGCAAGTATTAAAGATGGTAGATACAGCGAACAATCATTTCGTCTTGATAAAGAAGCCGTACACAACCACAACATCGTTTATATTATTGAAGGGGATATTGAAAGGTATAACGAAAAACGAACTCGGATTACAAAACAAACACTTATTAGTAGCATGTTTTCACTTTTATATTATAAGGGGTTTTCGGTTTTGAGAACAAATACAATATGTGAAACGGCAGATACGATTATTTATTTTGCGAGCAAGTATAATAAGACTACTATAACTGAAAAAAATCGAAAACCGTATTACGACCTTAATGAGCCGGTGGTGTGTGGGCGGGGTGCAATTATTCAAGAGTCAAATGAAGTGGAGGAAAGTGAAAAATACTGTGGTGTTGTTAAAGGTCATAAAGAAAAGAATGAATATATAACTCCTGATAATATAAATATAATCATGTTATCGTGTGTACCTGGTATAAACTCAAAGACAGCTACACAGATTATGAGTGAATATAAGACGGTACAAAATCTCTTAAATCAACTTGAAAAAGATCCTGTGTGTTTAAATACGTTTATGATAAAGACGGAACAAGGTGGTACGCGGAAAATCAATAAAAATTGTGTTGATAATATCAAAAAGTTTTTATGTGGAAAGAGTTAGTTAGTTATTTTTTTACTTCACTTCCAGCATAATATCCTTTGTCAATAAGTGCTTGTGTGAAGTCGGCACCTCCCCAATTCGAGTCCATGGGGTTTGGGCTAAATCCTGTCGACTGCGTAATATAGTCGAGCATCATATCAGGAGTAAAATCGCCTTGGTCTGTATTCGAATAGTTAAAACCAGGGTAAGAGTTTACATTGAAAGGAGGTTGTTCGCGCGATGCATCTAATAATGGTGTAACGTGTTTTCGTGGTGGTGGCATAGAAGGAAAACCGGAAGCAGGGATGCCACTTAAACCACCTAATAGATTTGTAGGGCTGGGGCGAATTTTATAAGACTCAGTGCCATTGGCTTCGCTTGTGTGTTGTAAATATAGTACAGGACATATAGTTCCAGATGCGCGTTGAAATTCAACGAATTCTACATATTCTTCTAAATTATTAAACACGACTGGATTTACACCAGGAACTTCTTTTTTCTTAGAGTTATACAAATAAAGAAGAGCTCCTTTTTGTATTAAAACATTTGGACAGTTCGTATTGACTCCTGGTATTGTTAATGCTTCTTTAAAATCCGCCGATGTATAATTTAATACAAAATATGTAACCATTATAAATAAAAAAATGATTGATAAATTTTTTAACATCGTTTATATTTTATGTTATATACTATTTTATTATAAAAAAATATTACAACATCCTATAATAAATAATATTCATTAGTTATATATAGACGCAAATGTTTGGAAATGACAACCAACCTAAAATATTAGGTGAAACAGAAATTATGGAGTTAAAAAAAAAGCATGGAATTGTATTATTTTATATGGACGGGTGTGGTCATTGTGAAATTATGAAACCTGCGTGGAATAAAGTAGTAGAAGAACTCAAAGATAAACATAAGGATGAAATTATTTTAGGAGCGGTCGAAAGTTCTAGTATGGAGATGTTTAAAAAACACGGAATACATCCTGCGGTTTCAGGATTCCCTACTATATTGTATTTTCCTCCAGGTAGATACAATACACCAGTTCATTATAAAGGTGACCGTAGTTATGAAGACTTGAAAAACTGGATACTAACTAAAAAAGGGAAAGGTAAAAAAGGAAGCAACAACTCTATTGTTATCTTAACGAATACGAATAATAAGAATGCTATGGGTATGGGTATGGGTATGGGTATGGGTAAAACAAAAGGTCTTGCTCAAACAGGTGGTGGTCATGATGGTGGTGGTAATGGTGCAAGAAGTCGGACCAAAAAACGAACACTTCTTATGAAGAGACAGAGACAGAGACAGAGACGGTCACAAAAACGTCACAAGACTTCTACGCGTAAAAATAAGAAAAGGCATTCCCGTTACTAACGCTAATAAAAAATTTACTTTATAATATTAATTATTTTTAACTGGAGATTGAAAATAATTAACTCTATTTATAAATATAAATATAAATATAACTATAGTTAATAGAAGAAACTTCAGTGTAACCGCTTACTATATATATTAATGTTATCAAATTTAACGAATCATAGGGGTCATGATGATGCGCGCAGTGTTTTGGAAAGAATAATAGATACGCAAAAACAATTTTCAGATAATGCTATTGGCAAAGAGTCAAGTGTTGAATACTATGGATGGTTTTCCGAGGAAATCCAGTCGAAAAGAGTAGAGAATCCGTTGGAACACAAAATACGAACCGGTATTTCTTTTTCAACGTCAATAAAAAGCCCTCCTTATACATACTGGATACAAGATGGAAAGAAAGTTTTGGTCACTGACATTACAAACACACCTGATGTAATGAAAAGACACACGGAAAGTAATGCAGTATTTTTAGGAAAAATAGACGAATTCTATTGTCGTTCTTACACCAAGCTTAAGTAACAAGTAACATCTTTCGTAGTTGTCTGTGGGCGATGTTATGCGGTGTGGTCTGCTATTGTACTCTATTTTTATTTTTTTGAGGTTGTTTAGAAGGTAGAAAAAATTGAAAGAAAAAAAAGCATATATGTTTAGGTAAAATAAAAAATAACAGCAAAATGGCTTCATCAAATCTTACGTACGAAATGACTCCCTCCATCAATGAGGATAATCGTGGAGGTGCAGTTGTTCGTAGGGTGAAAAAAATTAAAATTAACTTGTCTACTGTATTGAGCATTTTGAATGCGGCAAATGATTTGTGCAAGTCGTGCGAAACTATTAGAAATGATATCACAAAAATTAATAATATAAACAACAACGACAGCATTTGCGCGAACAATGATTGTACCTGCGTCAATACGATGAATGATGATATAAAAGCAGTTGTTAATGAAGAAAATAATGTTTGTGCAGTAAATTGCACGGTGGAGGAGAATGAAAAGTCAGGATACTACTATAGGAATAGGGATAAAAAATTAGAATACCAAAAAAAGTATAACAGAGAACAGGGTGATAAGATAAAAAATTACAACAAGGACTACTACCAAAAAAGAAGAGAAGAAATTTTGGAGAAGGCAAAGACGAAGATTATTTGTGAGTGTGGTTGCGAGGTTCAGTTATTTAACATGAACAGTCACAAAAAAACGAAGAAACATGCACGCGCTCTTGAGCAGCGAAAGACGGAGCAGTGAAATTATAAAATTATTAAACTGTATAATTTATTTCTTATTTATTATTTTTTATTTATTTCTTATTTATTTCTTATTTATTTCTTATTTATTTCTTATTTATTTTTTTAAGTGTTTTATTATTAGTGATTTTGTTGTTGTTTACCTTTTTGAAAGATTTTTGATTTTTGTTGTGTATATTTAGTTTCATTATCGGTTCATCTTTCTCGAAAAAATCTTTTATATGTTCGAGCATTTTTTTACTAACAATGATATCTATTTCCTGTTCATGTTTATTTTTTTCCACGACATCGTATTTTAAGTTAAATAAGGAAAACTGTTTGAATTCATCTTTATTTATCATGTCAGCGGAAAGAGGCGAGTTTAAAAATCGTCTTACCATTTCAATGCCTGACAAAAGATGCTTATATTCTTTTACATGAATATAGTATACATTATCTGTACTCATTTTGGGGTGAAATAAATCATCTATAAAGCATATTTCAATATCGGGGGGTAGTTTAGTACAACGAATAAAGTCGTCTACGCTTTTATCGTGCGATGTTCTATTTATTTCAACAACTTTCCCATTTATTTTAAATGCGGCTATTATTTGTTCGAATATTTTTGAATGTAGCTTATATTCAAAGTAACCCTTGATGTGTTCTGCCCATTTTCGTTCGCCTGTATTATTTGTATAAATCATGACAGCTTGACATTTATTTTCCTTCTTTTTTTGTAACAAATATTTTAAAATATTCATAATATTGGGTCTAGTAAATTCAGGGTACAAGTCCATTAGTTCATTAAAAATACTATAGGACTTATTTGAATTTTTGTAGAAATCGTCTAATAAATTACAAAATCTTCCAAATTGTCCGAAATATCCCAACGTTTCATCTAAATCAAATACAACTACTTTTTTTTTAATGTCTCTGTCTTTTACTAATTTAGGCATTTAGGGTAAATATAAATTATATAAGGCGAATATAAAATATATAAATATATATTTTTGTACATAAAAATAATTATTATCTACTTTTAATATAACTTAATACAACTTTAATATAACTACATAGTTATGGGTATTTTAAATAAAAGTGATTATGAAAAAATATTAAACTATTACAATATACCTTTTTCTATATCAGATTCTTCAAAACAAATAAAAAGCAAAGCGGAAGAAATACTTGCTGACAAATTATGTAAGTGTATTAAAAAAGTAAAAGAGGACACGAATGACCCTGATAAAGATGAGGCTCGCGCGATTGCTATTTGCAACGATACTGTCTTTCGACGTAAAGGTATTCGACATAGTGCGTTTACGTGTAAAAAAAAACCTCGACTGTTACGATTTCGTGGAAAAAAATATTCACTAGTAAAAAGAAGTAAATATTTATCGAAAAAACAAAAATTAAGAAGAATGTCTCTAACTATGAAGAAATAAATAATGCTACACTTTCAACTCATTTATTAGAAATGTAAAAATACTAACAAATGAATTTATATATAAAACCTATATTTATCTTTTATAAAATATACAATTTAAGCAGATGGTTTAGCCTGACGAGGTGCTCTCTTAGCAGTAGGGCGAGGAGTTGCTGGAACATCACTCATGCTTTCTGTAGATGAGGGAGCAGGAGCTGGTGCTTCGGATGCGGATGCAGATGCGGATACAGGTCTATCTACGGGTCCACGACCTCGTCCACGACCGCGTCCATAGTTTCCGCGAGAATTTGAATTTTGATTAGTATCGCGGCGAACAAGCATCCACTCACTTCCTCCACGACCTCCTCTATCTACGCGTCCACCTCTTCCTTGTCCTTGTCCGCGTTCTTGTTGCACACCTCTTTCAGTTCTCGCACCACTCTGGGTTCCACGATTCTCATGACGAGTCTCACAAAACAACTTGCCCCCCTTTACACCGCGAACATCACCCGCCTGAAACTTATGGTCTCCTGTTTCGGTATTTACAACTGAAAATTCCACATACTCTCCCTCTACCAAATAACGGTATTGCTCCTGACTTACTGTAACCGCTGAGTGGTGAACAAAAACCTCGCTAGCATCTTTGTGTTGTTCATTGCCTCCAACTACAGAAATAAATCCAAAACCTGTCTTGTTATTAAACCACTTGACGCGCCCAGTAAGACGAACAGGGGCTGATGTAACAGAAGAACTCGCACTACTCATTTTAATCGCTGATACTATAATATGTGTTATCGCTTTAAGTATTTTTTATTGCTTATTATTATTATTTATTATTATTTATTATTGCTTGTTATTGCTTGTTATTGCTTGTTATTGCTTGTTATTGCTTGTTATTGCTTGTTATTTTTAATGACATACTTTATGTGTATCCGCATACCATATTATAGATATTATAGATATTATAGATATTATGTTATAATGCTCGCATCAAAGTCTTACACTGTCGTATCATATATAAATAATCAGGCTTATCTTCAAATTCCAAAGTATATGCGTAGTCCAATAGTTTCATAAAGAGAGCAGGTAAACCGTCACATACTTCATAAGACGAGGTATTTACCTTTTTAGAATATACCATTTGTTCCTTGTTTATCATATCGCCTTTCTTTGGGTATAAACCACACCACGGTAATGTCCCCTTTAGTAAATAGATAGCAACATACAATATTGATATTATATCGTCGCGTCTTGAATACACATTCCCGACGTGTACATGGGTGCTTACATATCGCATTGTACCCACCATTGACTTGTCATTCGTATTTATAACATGCTTATCTCCTTTTTTGTAAAACTTTGAAAGACCGAAGTCTATTATGTGTAATGTTTTCCCGTCATTTTCTTTTGGTTCTTTATCTGTTTTTGGAAAAGATATCATAAAATTTTCCGGTTTTATGTCGCGATGAACAATCCCTGCATCGTGAACTCTGCTAATAATCTGTAACATTTCTATCAAATAACCCGTCACTTCTTTTGTGCATGGGGGTAACTTTTTGATAATACTTTCTACACTAACATTCGCGCCTTCTTCCCCTTCTATCGTACTACTTTCGGGGCTTTGACTTTGACTTTGACTTTGACTTTGACTTTGACTTTTTACACCAACACCAACACCAACACCAACACCAACTGACTTCTCCCTTTCGCTTGAATTATTCGTTTCTTTTTTGCATGTATCTTCAGATACTAGTTCTTCTTGAGACTCTGTGCTGTTGTTTTCGAGTTTGGTTGTACTATTACAGATTCCTTTATTTAATTTCTCTATCTCTTCGGATAAACTATGCGAAAATAGGTCCATCACAATTATATTCTTATTTGACTCTACTCCAAAATATCGCAACTTTACAACACCGGGAGTACCTGCTAAATGATTTAGTACCTTTGACTCCCATAAAAGTGTCGGAAGTTTCGCCGTAGTTGCTTCAAATTTAATCGCTACACCGTCTCCCGAAATAATATTTTTTCCCTTATACACCGTTCCAAAACTACCTGCCCCAATTTTCTTTTCGAATATATATCTCTCATTGATTAGTGTCCGGTTGCGGTATTTATCTTGCAAAATGGTATTTTCCGAATTCGGCATATCATCGGTCGTAAGAATTTCTTCTAACATTTGGTCGATAATGATGCGATATCTTGGTAAAATAATTTCACGTAAGAATGAAAACAAGATTTTATATATTATATTATATTATACTATATTTATAAATCAATTTTATAGTATAATTTTATTTAATTCTTTTATTGTGTAATGCAAACTATACGGAGTTATACCATTGTAAAATTGATATAAATAGAATTAAAAATATCATATAAGTATATACAAATAATGAGTCGTAACATAGGATTCAATGTGGGGGGAATTTATAATTTACTTTTATTTGTGGGATTATTTGCCACGTCTATTAGTACTATACCTGTAGAAATGTCTGTTGTTGGAACAGTCAAGTATCCGATACATGTTGCATGCGAGTGTATGTTTACGCTATATGTAGATGGAAAATATATAGGAGAAGGGAATAAAGAAAACTATGTGCCTTATGGTTTAATAACAGAATGGAATGATACGAAGAAATATTATCCTGTAATAAGTGAAAATGAGCCTAAAATAGTAGCGTTTCATGGTATTGGTGGACAGTATCCGGAATTTCCAAATGGATTTATTATGGACATGAATCATGGCAAAGGGTATACAAAATACAAGGAATGGAAATGTAAAGATTTTTCAAACACGGCGAATAAAGTTGCTCCAGATGATTGGTTTGTGTTTGATTATGATGATAGTGACTGGGCATTAGCTGCATCATTTGGTAAAAATTATCAGAATAATAGTTTTCAGATTTTTGAAAATGAGCGCAGTGACATAGATCTTCAAGCGGAATGGATCTGGACGGATGATAACGCAGCAACTAACATTTATTGTAGAAAAAAAAATGAAGATGTGGGTACGATTCATTTGCAAACAACAGCACCACCTGTATTGAAAACAATACATACAAGTCCTTTGCAAACATCCACACCACATGTGTCGCAAAAGGTACACACAACTCTTGCAGAAACATCCACACCACCTGTATTGAAAACAATACATACAACTCCTGCAGAAACATCCACACCACCTGTATTGAAAACAATACATACAACTCCCGCAGAAACAACCGCACCACATGTGTCGCAAAAGGTACACACAACTCCTGCAGAAACATCCGCACCACCTGTATTGAAAACAATACACACAACTCCTGCAGAAACAACTGCACCACATGTCTCGCAAAAGGTACACACAACTCCTGCAGAAA